>WNFF01002009.1_pt1 | contig 23462 bp, 24 predicted proteins | sample 5400441 | NCBI WGS metagenome assembly WNFF01 (sample SAMN13153345, study PRJNA577476) | soil metagenome | isolation source: 120 cm saprolite under Douglas fir tree site 2 hole 3 replicate 1 | place: USA:California | collected 2015-04-18
CGACCAGAACGCCGAGGACCTGCGACCATCGTCGGGCGAGCAGCATCGCCACGTCATCAGAACGCCGCAGGCCGCGGTACTCGGCTACCAGGACAATCGTCGGGAAGGCGATCCCGAAGCAGGCCAGAATGATGTGGAATCCGAGCGTGGTGGCCATCTGAGCACGCGCCGGAACGCCCTGGCCGCCGGCTGCCGCCGCCAGCACCTGCATTGCGTGCCTTACGATACCTAACTGTGTTCAGCGGCGTCCCAGGGGGGAGTAGCTGACCGCCTGGTTACGCCTTCAGGTTTCGTGATCGTGCCATCCGGGGCGGCGCGGGGCACACTGGGATTCTGCTCAGTAGAGAAGGCCGTGACCTGGTCGGGGGATGGGCTGCATGCTCGTGTCGTCTGGTGGCTGCTGCCGGGATGCGGTAGCCGGCGCGAAAGGAGTGCGGCGATGGCGAGCGAACAGCACCGGGTGCTGGTGATCGGTGGCGGGTTCGGCGGGCTTTCGGCGACCCGGGCGCTGGCCGGCTTGGATGTGCAGGTGACGCTGGTGGACCGGACGAATCACCATTTGTTCCAGCCGCTGCTGTATCAGGTCGCGTCGGGGATATTGCCGCCGGGGCTGATCGCCCCGGCGCTGCGGCAGGTGGTCCGCAAGCAGGCCAATGCACGGGTGCTGCTGGCCGAGGTCAGCGATGTGGACCTAGACCGGCAGTTGGTGCGCGTGAGGGAGCCAGACGGCAGGTACGCCGAGCTGCCCTATGACACGCTGGTGGCTGCGGCCGGGGCGACGCATTCCTATTTCGGCAAAGATCAGTTCGCGAAGTTCGCGCCCGGGATGAAGACGATGGAAGACTCCCGGTACCTGCGTGACAAGATCTTGTCCAGCTTCGAGATGGCCGAGCTGGCCACCGACCCGGCTGAGCGGGCCGAATGGCTGACCTTCGTGGTGGTCGGCGCCGGGCCGACCGGGGTAGAGCTGATCGGGCAGATCGCCGAGCTGGCGCACAAGGTCCTGCCCCGCGAGTTCCGCGACGTGGACACCTCCGAGGCCAAGATCATCCTGCTGGAAGGCGCCCCCTCAGTCCTGCCGCCATTCCCCCTCAAACTGCAGCGCTACACCCAGCGGCAGCTGGAGAAGATGGGCGTGGAGATCCGGCTGAACACCCTGGCCATCGACATGGACCACGACTCCATCACCGTCCAGGCCCCCAGCGGCCGCGAGATCATCCGGGCCAAGACGCGGATCTGGGCCGCCGGCGTGCAGGCCTCCCCGCTGGCGCGCCTGCTCGCGGACAAGACCGGAGCCACCACCGACCGGGCCGGGCGGGTTCCGGTCGGCCCGGACTGCACCCTGCCCGGCCACCCGGAGGTATTCGCCATCGGGGACATGGTCGCCCTGAACAACCTGCCCAGCGTGGCCCAGCCGGCCATGCAGGAAGGCAAATACGTCGGCAAGGTTATCCGGGCCCGGCTGGCCGGGCATGAGCCGCCCGGGCCGTTCCAGTACTCCGACCGGGGCTCGATGGCCACCATCGGCCACCGGCGGGCCGTCGCCGAGTCCACCGGCATGACGTTCACCGGCCTGCCGGCCTACCTGATGTGGGGCTTCGTCCACGTCACATACCTGATCGGCTGGGGCAACCGCCTCGGCACCATCTACACCTGGGCCCGCGCCCTGTACCTGTCCAAGAGCCGCGGCCACCGCATCATCAGCTTCCAGACCGCCGGATACGAAATCGGCGGCCAGCGCATCCTCGTCCGCTCCGTCCAGCCCTACACCACCCCCGACCCCGAAGGCACTCCAGCCACCATCTCAGAGCAACCCGAGGCCAGCCACTAAGCCTGGATCCACCGGCGAATCGCCTGCTCGAGCGATCGGACGCTTCCTTCCGGCCAGTGGGACGATCCTGGCGGATAGACAGCCGTGCCAGGACGGTAGCAGTATGACCGGGCGTCGATCATCCGAGGTGAAGGCCTGTGCCGTCGGGCCGGCGCGAGTAGTGGCATCGTGCCGATGAAGGGCCCGAGGCAGCTCGCGGACGCCCTGATCGTGGCGGAGCGGGAGCGCAAGCCGATCGCCGCGTTCACTGATGCGTACCCGTTTCTTGACGCGGGCCGGGCATATGAGGCGCAGCGGCTGTTTGTCGGGGACCGGGTGGACGGCGGCGACCCGGCGATAGGCGCGAAGCTGGGCATGACGAGCCGGATCAAGCGGGCCATGCTCGGCGTGGATCAGCCGGTCAGTGGCTGGCTGACCGCCGGGATGGTCCTTTCCCATGGCCAGCCGGTTCCGCTTGAGCAGCTGATCCATCCGCAAGCCGAGCCCGAGATCGCGGTCCTGCTAGGTAAGGAGCCGACCTGGCCGGCCACGGTCACGAGCGTCCTTTCGGCCATCGAGGCGGTGTTCGCTGCCATTGAGATCATCGACTCCAGGTTCGAGGACTTCCGTTACCGGTTGGCTGATGTGATCGCCGACAACGTGGGCGCCGCAAGGGTGGCACTCGGCTCGCGGGCGTGCACGCTCAGTGCGGCGGGAGACCTGCGGCTTATCGGCTGTGTTTTCCGCTCGCGCGGGGAGGTGGTCGGCACCGCAGCCGGTGCCGCGGCGATGGGGCATCCGGCCGCCGCGGTCGCCTGGCTGGTGAACGCCTTGGCCACACGAGGAGAACAGTTGTCCGCGGGTTCCATCGTGTTGACCGGCGGCCTGACGGCTCCGGTGGCGCTCGGCCGCGGGGGCGCGGTGACCGCGGAGTTCGATGGGCTCGGCTCGGTGGAGATCTACGGATGATGCAAGCGACAGCTGAACGCACCGGTTCGCAGGACCCGGCCGTGAGTAAGTCGCGGGAGGCGGAGGGCGGTGTGGCCTGGGTGACAGTCCTTCCCGGCGGTGTGCGTATCGAGGCCCGGCACGCCGAGACGGTGCTGGGTGCCGCCATGCGTTCAGGATTCCACTACCGGTTCGGATGCAGGCGAGGCGGCTGCGGTATTTGCAAAGTTCGCCTGATTCTCGGCGAGGTGCGCTACGAGCGGCCGATCGCATCCACCGTGCTGAGCGAGGAGGAACAGGCGGTCGGCGTCTGCCTGAGCTGCCGTGCCATCCCGATCACCGACATCATCGTCGAGCTGCAGGAAGGTGACCGCCTCAGGCAGGTTTCGCCGTTCGGCCTCAAGCTACCCGGCCACTGAGAGACAGAAAGAGGAATACGCAGATGGGTGTCATGCGACTGGGGTTCGTGCATCTACGGGTCACGGATCTGGAAGAGGCGAGGAACCACTACTCGAACACGCTCGGCATGACCGTCGTGGCGGAGCAGGCGGGCAAGCTGCACCTGAAGTGCTGGGATGAGTGGGACCATCACTCGCTGGTCCTGGAGGAGGGCGGCGTCGGCCTGGTAAAGCTCGGATACAAGTGCCAGACCCCCGAGGACCTGGAGAAATTCGAGCGGCGCAGCCAGCAGTTCGGCGCGACCACCAGCCGGGTCAGCAAGGGCGAGAACCTGACCGTCGGGGACGGCGTGCGCATCCTGCTTCCGTCCGAGCAGACCATCGAGCTGTACACCGAGATGGAGTTCACCGGCACCGAGACCGGCTCGCTCAACCCGGATCCGTGGCCGCGGAACATACGGGGGGCGGGCACCAACTGGATCGATCACGCGCTCATGCCGGCCGAGGACCCGGCGCTGGTCGAGCGGTTTTTCATGGAGTGCCTGGACTTCAGGCCCGCCGAGCGGGCTGTCACCGACCCCGTCCACCCCGAGCTGCTCGGCACCTGGATGTACTGCGGAGAGTCAGCACACGACATCGCCTTCATCAAGGGACCGAACGGCAAGCTGCACCACTTCGCGTTTCACCTCGGCGACTGGAACGACATCCTGAAGGCCGGCGACATCTTCTCGATGGATGACGTACCGATCGACATCGGGCCGACCCGGCACGGGATCACCCGCGGCGTGACGATCTACTTCTTCGATCCGTCGGGAAACCGCAACGAGGTGTTCGCAGGCGGCTACCGCACCGGCCCGGACTTCCCGACGATCACCTGGACCGAAGACCAGCTCGGCAAGGGCATCTTCTACATCACGCGCGAGCTCAACGAACGCTTTACGACAGTGTTCACCTAGGCCGGGTTCACCTAGGCCGGGTTCACCTAGGCCGGAAATCGCGCCGGCACGCCGGACAGCGGAAGGACGACAAATGACAACCATCCCGCTTGACGATATCGCGCACAAACTTGGTCGGGCCGTGGAGGAGGATCCAGCGCAGGGCATTTATCGCGTCAATCGTGAGATCTTCACCGATACGGAGCTGTTCGAACTCGAGATGAAATACATCTTCGAGGGAAACTGGGTTTACCTGGCGCACGAAAGCCAGATAGCGAACAACAACGACTACCTGACCACCTGGATGGGCCGGCAGCCGGTGATCGTGTCCCGGACCCGGACCGGAGAGCTGAGTGCGGTAATGAACGCGTGCGCCCACCGCGGCGCAATGGTCTGCCGGCGCAAGAAAGACAACAGGTCCACCTGGACGTGCCCGTTCCACGGCTGGACCTACAGCAACAACGGCAAGCTGCTGAAGGCCAAGGACGCGAAGGGCGCTGGCTACCCGGAGCAGTTCAACACCGGCGGCTCTCACGACATGCCGAAAGTGCCGCGTTTCGAGTCCTACCGGGGCTTCCTGTTCGGCAGTCTTAACCCTGATGTGCTGCCGCTGGCCGAGCACCTCGGCGAGACCACCAAGCTCATCGACATGATGGCCGATCAGTCGCCGGAAGGTCTTGAGGTACTGCGGGGGTCGTCCACCTATACCTACGACGGCAACTGGAAGGTGCAGGCCGAGAACGGGGCGGACGGCTACCACGTCGCCTCGACGCACTGGAACTACGGCGCGACCACCGCGCGGCGGCTGACAGGCGAGTCCGTCACCGAGACCAAGGCCATGGACCCGGCCAGCTACGGCAAGCTGCGGGGCGGTTTCTACGCTTTCGACCATGGCCATGTCCTGCTCTGGACGACACGGGCCAACCCCGAGGACGAGCCGCTGTATGAGCGCCGCGACGAGTTGATCGAGCAACTTGGCCAGACCAAGGCCGACTGGGCGATCAACGTCGCCCGTAATCTCTGCCTCTACCCCAACGTCTACCTGATGGATCAGTTCAGCTCGCAGATCAGGCATTACCGGCCGATCGCGGTGGACCAGACAGAGGTCACCATTTACTGCATCGCGCCCAAGGGCGAGAGCGCGCAGGCGCGGGCTTCGCGTATCCGCCGGTATGAGGACTTCTTCAATGCCACCGGCATGGCCACGCCGGACGACCTGGAGGAGTTCCGTGCTTCCCAGAACGGCTTCGCCGCCGCGCCGACAGCACGGTGGAACGACATGAGCCGCGGCGCCACGCACTGGATCGAGGGCCCGGACGACGAGGCCAAGGCGATCGGGCTCAACCCGCTGCGCAGTGGTGTCAAGGTCGAGGACGAGGGCCTGTACCCCATCCAGCATCACTACTGGCTACAGGCGATGCAGCAGGCCGCCAGCGCCGAATCCGCGGCCCAGTCGCACTAGCCGCCGAAGGGGATTCCATGGATATTTCAGTTCACGAGGTCGAGCAATTCCTCTATCGCGAGGCGCGCATGCTCGACGACCGCGATTTCGAAGGCTGGCTGAACTGCTATGCGCCCGATGCCGAGTTCTGGATGCCCGGCTGGGATGATGACGACACTCTGGTCACCGATCCGCAGCGAGAGATATCACTGATCTGGTACGGCAACCGCGCCGGGCTAGAGGACCGGGTCTTCCGCATCAGGACGGAAAGATCGAGCGCGACCAGCGTGCCGGAACCCAGGACCGGCCACAACATCACCAATGTCGAGATCCTCGAGCAGCGAGACGGCAGCTGCGACGTCCGCTTCAACTGGTTCACGCTCTATTACCGCTACCAGACTGTCGACCCGTATTTCGGCACCTCCTTTTACACCCTGGACATCGCCGGCGAGCAGCCGCTCATCAAGCGAAAGAAAGTAATCCTCAAGAACGACTTCATCCATCACGTCGTCGACATCTACCACGTGTGATGCGGGCGACCATTACTGCCGCGGGAACCGGAAAATGAGCCATCAGATCGCGCTGACCTTCGAAGACGGGGTGACCCGTTTCATCACGTGCCGGGACGGGGAGACGGTGGCCGACGCCTCGTACCGGTCTCGCATCAATATCCCGCTGGACTGCCGTGACGGCGTCTGCGGTACCTGCAAGAGCTTTTGTGAGTCGGGCCGGTACGAGCACGGGGAGTACGTTGTCGACGAGGCGATGACCGAGGATGAGGACGCGGAAGGGTACGTCCTGACCTGCCAGATGGTGCCACAGTCGGACTGCGTCGTGCGCATCTTCGCCACCTCCGACATCGCGAAGACCGGTGCCTCCTCCTACGCAGGGCGGATCAGCGCCATCGACCGGCTGTCTGAGACGACGCTGTCGTTCTCCATCGAACTCGACGACCGCGAGGCGCTGGGCTTCCTGCCCGGCCAGTACGTCAACATCGCGGTGCCGGACAGCGAGCAGACGCGCTCGTACTCATTCAGCTCGCCGCCAGCCGCCGCCGAGGTGTCGTTCCTGCTCCGCGACACCACGACCGGCGCGCTGCCCACGTTCCTGCGCGGGTCAGCCGAGGTGGGTCACCGGATCGAGTTCCACGGCCCGCTCGGAGCCTTCTACCTGCGTGAACTGAAGCGGCCGGCCTTGTTCCTGGCCGGCGGCACCGGACTTGCGCCGTTCACGGCCATGCTGGGCAAGATCGGGCCGGAAAGCAGTGAGCACCCCATTCACCTCATCTACGGCGTCACCAATGACGAAGACCTCGTGCGGGTGGACGAGCTGGAGGAAGCGGCGAAGCGGCTGCCCAACTTCACCTTCACCTGTTGCGTGGCGAATGAGGAAAGCAGCTGCCCCAACAAGGGCTACGTCACGCGGTACATTGAGCCAGCCCATCTCAACGGCGGCAACGTCGACGTGTATCTTTGCGGGCCGCCGCCGATGGTCGACGCGGTCCGGGAGCACCTCAAGCAGCAGGGCGTGACACCACAGAACTTCTATTACGAGAAGTTCACCAAGACTGGCGCCGTCACCGAGACGGGTGCCGAGCACCTGACCATAGCGGCCTCGGATGACGCGTTCAACGCCAAGCTGGCGCTTGAACTGGGCTCGGCGTCGCTGGTGGCCGGCAAGCTCACCGCGGATCAGCTCGCTGAGTACCGGCGCCTGGCCGAGGCTACGGTGCCGTATATCCAGGATGGCCAGTTCACCGACGTCGACGCATTCCGGCGCACCAACGCGGCCTTCCACGCGTTCCTGATCGAGGGCACGGGTAATAGCGCGCTCCGCGATGCCTACAACCGGCTCACCATCCAGGACTACATGGCGGAGGCACTGCGGCCCAGGCTGGCGGCGAGCCAGAAGATTACTCAGGATCACCTGGACCTGGTCAGCGCCTTCGAGCGAGGTGACCTGAACTCCGCGCAGCGCATTCTCACCGAGCACACCGAACGCAGCAAAGAGACGATGCGGGCCGGGATCCAGCAGGCGGGATCCGGGACATGAAGGCGTGGCGCAGGAGACTGACATGATCCATCCAGGCCGCTTTGACGCGAAGGTCGCCGTCGTCACCGGTGCCGCTCAGGGCATCGGGCAAACGGTCGCCATGAACCTAGCCCGTGAGGGCGGAAAGGTCGCTCTCGTCGACCGCTCTGAGCTGATTCATGAGGTCCGCGAGAAGCTCGTCTATGAGTTGCGCGACAAACTGCCGGCCGGGGGAGCTGAGATTATTGCCTTCATCGGCGACCTGGAACGCTATGCCGACTGCTGCGCCGTCATGAGCCGGGCCCGCAAGCACTTCGGCCGCATCGACATCCTGATCAACAATGTCGGCGGAACGATCTGGGCCAAGCCCTATGAGTACTACGAGGAGCCGCAGATCGAGGCGGAGATCCGGCGCTCGCTGTTTCCGACCCTGTGGTGCTGCCGGGCTGTGCTGCCGTACATGCTCGAGCAGGGCCGCGGGACGATTGTCAACGTGTCCTCGATCGCCACTCGCAGCGTGAACCGCGTGCCATACGCCGCCGCCAAGGGCGGCGTCAACGCGCTCACCGCCTCCCTCGCCTTCGAGTACTCAGGCAAGGGCATCCGCGTGGTGGCAGCCGCGCCCGGCGGGACGCAGGCACCCGAGCGGCGCAACGCGCGCGGGCCCGGCGCGCAGACCGAGGAGGAGCAGACCTGGTATCAGCAGATCGTCGACCAGACCGTCGAATCGACATTCATGAAGCGCTACGCCACCTTGGACGAACAGGCGGCCCCCATCCTGTTCCTCGCCTCTGATGAGGCGTCCTACATCGCCGGCAATACGCTGCCCGTGGGAGGCGGCGACCTCGGTTAACCCTCGGCCAGCTATGTGACACATGTCCACCTGGAGGAGCTATGGACGATCACGTATACCGTGTCACTGAAATTGTCGGCAGCTCTACCGAAGGCATCGATCAGGCTATCCGCCATGCCCTGGAACGTGCGCAACAGACCCTGCGCAACCTCGACTGGTTCGAGGTGACAGATATTAGGGGCAACCTCCAAGCAGGCTCGAATCCTACGATCCAAGTGACGATGAAGGTCGGCTTCCGCCTCGACGAGCAATGACAAGAGTAGCGGATAAGGAGCACAGATGACACCCCTGCCGGGTCAGGTCGAGACGAAGCCGGATAGTGCTGTTGCGGGATCGGGGTAAGGGCAGGTGACCGACTACGTCATGGCTCCCTCGGTGACACTCGCCGCGGCCCAGCGGGCCGTGGCGGCGGCGATCGAGGAGGCCTCGAAACTCTCGGTTGACGTGTGCGTCGCCGCAACTGACAGCGCCGGGCATCTCCTGGCCTTCGCCCGCATGGATCACGCTCCGATCATGTGCGCCCAGATCGCGCAGGACAAGGCGTACTCGGTGGCGGCCTTCGCCGGCCTGCCCACCAGCGAATGGTGGCGGTTGCTCGAAGCCGATCCCGCGCTGATGCATGGCATCACCAAGACCGAACGCCTAATCGTGTTCGGTGGCGGTGTCCCGCTCGTCGCCGAAGGGCGCACCGTCGGTGGTATCGGCGTGTCCGGCGGATCGTCAGAGCAGGACGTCAAGGTAGCCGAAGCCGGCGCAGCCGTGGTGGCCTGACCGACGACATAACCAACGACCCCTGTGCCGGACCGGCTCGGATCACGACGACAGCCGGCCAGGTCATCTGCAGATGAAACTGCTCGCCTTACTCGTGTTGCCATGGCCCTTGTAGTAGTCCATCAGCGGGTACATGCACAGCGGCCGGGAAGGCGTCACGACGTTCGTCGTCGGATCCGTTACCGTCGCGAGGATAGAGCTCGGTGCCTTGCCGTTCTGCACCCAGGCGACTACGGCCTTCAGCGGGTTTGCCGGAGCTGGCCCTGCGGCGCTCCCGCAGTGCTGGGCGCCAGGTGCGAGGAACAGGCGCGCAAAGGAATCTGTCGCCGCCGCGCCGCCCATGGCCTGCTGCACCCGCTGGTAGTAGTTGATACATCCCACTGGCCGGAATACGGGCGGCGCCGACGGGGGGTTACGGCGTCTGAAAGGTTAGCCTGATCCTCGGCGAGGTGCGCTATGAGCGGCCGATTGCGTCCAGCGTACTAATCGACGGGGAAAGGGCGCCCGTCTGCTGGTTCAGCCTTGCCGGGCCGCGACCGCGGCGACCAGGGCGGTCCGCATCGCCTCCACCGGGCCGGGATGACCAGTCATCAGCTCGACCTGGGCGACCGCCTGGTACAGCAGCACGGTCAGACCGCTGACCACCGGGCAGCCCGCGGCCAGGGCTGACCCGGCGAAGGGGGTCGGCCACGGCGCGTACACCACGTCAAGCACCATGGTGTCTGGTTTCCAGCGGGTAGCACTCAGCGGATCGGCTGCGCCGCCTGGCAGCGTGGAGATGACCAGGTCGGCGGGGGGCAGCGGTTCGGTGAACAGGCCGTCGGAGATCGTCGGCCGCATCCCGAGTCGCTCGGCGGTCTCGCGCAGCTCGCCGGTACGGGCCAGGTTGCGCACCAGGACAATCGGCGACTGATGGCCCAGCTCGCGCACCGCGGCGAGGGCACCTTGCGCCGTGCCGCCCGCACCGAGAATGACCGCCTGCTCGACCCGCGTCAGCCCGGCTTCCTTCAGCGCCGCAACCATGCCGGCGACGTCAGTGTTGTGCGCCTGCCTGCCTCCGGCCGGGCCGGCCGCGGGGAACACCAGCGTGTTCGCGGCCCCGACCGCCTCGGCCAGCGGCGATACCTCGTCGGCGACGGTCAGCGCCACCCGCTTGAGCGGCATCGTCAGCGACAGGCCCGCCCACTCGGGTCCCATGCTGTCGACCAGGCGCGGCAGGCCCGGCTCGTCGCACTCGATCTTGTCGTAGTGCCAGCCATGCAGGTCAAGCGCCTGGTAGGCCGCTCCGTGCAGGACGGGGGAGAGCGAATGCTCGATCGGGGACCCAAGCACGGCCGCCCGCCGCACCGTCTGGTCTACTGCGGTGGTGGTAACGTCCACGTTCATTTACCTATCTCGAGGTCTGCCCCGGGCGCGGGTATGCCCGGGCCCGCTGGTCGGTCAGGAGCCCGTGCCGCGTCCTGGCATGAGTCTGTAGCAGATTAGGGCCGACGGCGCCCAAGACGCCAATCCGCCGGCAGCGTTTCGCTACCTCGCATCTGCCTGATCGTTAGCCTGGTTCGCCTTGGCCAGCAACCCGGTGAGGGCCGCATGGGCCAGGCGGGTCCGCTCGCCGACCGTCCTTCCGGCCAGGTCGGCCACCGGCGCCTCCACGGCCAGCGACGCCCCGGCCGGTAGCGCGCCGAGAAGCTCAGCCAACGGCAGTTCACCATCGCCGGGAAACAGCCGCCCGGTCCGTGCCTCGGTAAGAGCCACCGCGCTATCCGGGAGGATCGGTTGGAACGGGCCATCACACAGTTGCACATAGGGCAGCCGCTCCGGTGCCACGGCGCTGACATCGGCAGGCGTGCCTCCGGACCGCTGCAGGTGCAGCGCGTCTACCAGGATGGCGCCCGCCGGGTGGCCCGCCCGGTTCAGCACGCGCTGGGCGTCGGCGATCGTCTTGACCGAGCTGAAGATCATGAACTCCAGGCAGGCCTGCAGCCCTCGTTCCCCGGCCGCCTCGCACACCGCCGCGAAGCGCTCCACCAACCGGTCCTCCTCTGGGTCGTTGCAGATGACCAGCACGCCCCGGGCCTGCAGGCGCGCGCCCGCATCGAGGATCCGCAGCGCGTCGTCCATCCGGCTGTCCGGCCGGAGGCGGAGCACCTCAACGTCCAGGACATGCGTCCCAGTGTCCGCGAGCCGGGCGATGGTTTCGCGCATCATGGGGGTGTCGCCGAGCATGGGGTACCCCGGCTCGTCCGCGGCGGGCCAGACCCGGATCCCGACCGCGTCGAATCCCGCGTCGGCCGCGGCGGTCACCAGTTCGGGTGGCGCCGCGTCGAGCACCGTGAGGTGGGAGATCGACAGCAGCCGGGGATCCGGGCGACTGACTTCAGCGGGTTGCATCGTCACACTCCATCGTTCTGCGGAACGGGCACGCGGTTCTCATATTCTGTGACTCCGGCGCAGTGCCGCCCGGCGATGTAGCCGAAGGTCAGGGCGGGGCCGATGTTGATACCGCCGGACGGGTAGTGGCCGCCCATCACGCTGGCCTGGTCGCAGCCGACCGCGTACAGGCCGGGAACCGGGTCGTCGGCGGAGTTGAGCACTCGGGCGCGGGCGTCGGTCCTGAGCCCGGCGAAGGTGCCGAAGCTGCCAGGCAGCACCTTGATCGCGTAGAACGGCGGCTTCCTGATCGGCGCGAGCGAGGGATTCGGCGTGTGGTCAGGATCGCCGGAACCGCGGTTAAACGGGGTGCTGCCGCGGCCGAATTCCGGATCTTCCCCGTTGCGGGCATGACGGTTGAACTGCCCGATGGTGCGTTTCAGCCCGGTCGCGTCGATGCCGCACTCGCGCGCCAGGTCATCCAGCGTGCGCCCTCGCTTCAGGTAGCCCGAGCGCAGGTACGGCCAGACCGGGACCGGAAACGGCTTGGACATGCCGAACGGGTAGCGGCGCTGGAACGCGTGGTCGCAGATCAGCCAGGCGGCGACCTCCTGGCCCTCCGGAACGGCCCGGACCATCGCCGAGACGAAGTCGTAGTAGCCGTCCGCCTCGTTCACGAAGCGGCGGCCGTCAGCCAGCACCGCGATCAGCCCGGGCTTGCCCCGGTCGACAATGTGCGGGTATAGGCCGACTCGCCCGCTGCGATAGGGCACGAGCGAAACCGGGCACCATGCCACCGGCGAGGCCAGGTGCGTCTCCAGCTGGCCGCCGGCCGACTGCCCCAGGCTGATCCCGTCTCCGGAGCACGAGGCCGGGGCCAGCGTCCAGTGCTCCTTGCCGGTCGGCGTGCGCGGAAACAGCTCGCAGCGGCGGTCGACGTCGGCCGGAAAACCGCCCGCCGCCAGTACGGTCCCGCGCCTGGCCCGGATCGTCACCTCGCCGTCCGGCGTATCGACCACCGCGCCCTGTACTGCGTCATCGTCGATCAGCAGGCGCTTGGCCGGCGAGGACACCCATAGCTCTACGCCAAGGTCATCAGCGGACTTCAGCAGCCGGGCGATCAGGGCCAGGCCGTTGACCAGCTGCATCCCCTGCCTGCGGGTGGCCAGGTCAAAAGCATGGAACCCGACCCGCCAGCCGGCATGGGCGAATGCCCTCGGTGAGCGGGTAGCGTGCAGGAACGCCTGCAGGTCAGGCCCGGCCATGATGCCCAGGCCCAGGAACGAGGTCTCGTACAGCTGCGATCGCAGCTTATCCAGCAGGTGCCCGCCGAGCGCGCGGCCGTTGATTGGCTTCGGGCCAACCGAGCGGCCCCCGGTGCCGGCCCCGGGCACATGCCCCTGGATATCCGCGATCCAGGTGCCGCTGACGAACTGCAGTGCGGTGTTCTGCTCGAAGAACGCCACCATGTGCCGCCCGGCATCGAGCAGCGCGTCCACCCTGGCCGCGTCATAATGCTCGCCCAGCACATGCTTGAGGTAGGTACGGGGGCGGTCCAGGTCTTCGACGATCCCGTCTGCCTGCGACAGCGGGTTCAGCGGAACCCACGCCCACCCGCCTGACCACGCGGTCGCCCCGCCGCACACCCGGTCCTTTTCCACCACCACGACGCGCAGCCCGTGCCAGGCCGCCGTGGTCGCGGCCGACAGCCCGCCCGCCCCCGACCCGACGACTAGCAGGTCGCATTCGGTCTGTCTGACGCGGGAATCCTGCGCCGTCACCGCGCCTCCAATGGGCTGAGATCCGGGACTCATGTGGTGTCTCACCGTCACGGTTGGCGCCCGCATCCCCTCAACGGGCCCGCAGTCAGCGTGGCACGTAATCGTGCGCACGGGGCTTTTGATCCCGCTGACCGGAACGGCAAGCCGGTGCCCGGCCGGGGAGGCGGTTCCTGCCACTGGACGGGATGTGCGTTGCGCCAGCCGCGCCGGCCGGGCAGCGTCCTAAGCGTCGAGACCGGGGCACCCACGGTGCCCGCAGATGCGCTGCGGCGGTCCGGATGTCGCAGCATCGATGAGGGCACCGAGGAGGCCGATATGCCGCTGGTGGGCATTGGTCACCTGACCATGCTCGATACCGCACCGCCAGACTGGGTGTCGCTGGCCCATGACGCCGGCTTCGACGCGGTCGGTATCCGGGTGGCGGCCATCGGTCCCACCGAAGAAGAATGGCCCATGAGGACCGGCTCTCCGATGCTCGCCGAGACGCTCCGCCGGATGGGTGACACCGGCGTGCGAGTGCTTGACGCGGAAATCATCCGTATCGACCCGCAGACGGTCATCGCGAAGTACGAGCCGTTGTTCGAAACGGCCGCGGCTCTGGGCGCCAGTTTCCTGAACGTCATGGGCGACGATCCTGAGCTGAACAGGGCTCGGGACACGTTCGCGGCGCTGGCGGAGGCCGCACGGCCCTACGGCCTGCGCCCGGCGATAGAAGCCATCCCCTATATGCAGGTGAAGACACTCTCCGATGCGGTCGTGCTGGTCGGCGAGTCCGGCGGCGGAATCATCATCGATCCGCTCCACCTGCAGCGCGGCGGCGGCACACCAGGCGACGTGCGTTCGCTGGATCCCAAGCTGATCGCCTACTGCCAGCTCTGTGACGCGCCGCTGGCCGCCCCCCATAACCTGCCGCGGCCGCGGGTACTTCCCCGCGGGCAATCCGTCGAGGGGATCACAGACCTGGCCCTGGAGGCACGCGCGGTGCGCCTGCTGCCTGGCGATGGTGAACTTCCCCTGGCCGAGATCATCTCGGCGGTGCCAGCCGGGCTGCCGCTCAGCGTGGAGACGCCCAACCTCGCCCTGCTTGAATCACTCGGCCCCCTCGAGTTCGCCCGCCGCGCCCGGCAGGCGGTAGCCCGTCTCCTGGCGGTTGCCGCACCCGCCGGCGGGGCCGGAATAGCGCCCTGACCCGGCCGCCGTCTCGGTCATCAGGAAAGGACCGCTGCCGTGGAAAGAAGGTGCAGGCCGTGAATGGCAACGGCGTAGCCGTCCACGCCGAACCCCACTACTATCCCGGCGGCCGCGGGGGAGATGAACGAGTGGCTCCGGAATTCCTCGCGGGTGTGCACGTTGGAGATGTGGCACTCGATCAGCCGGAGCTTAGCTCCCTTGATGGCATCGTGCAGTGCGAGCGAGGTGTGTGTGTAAGCACCTGGGTTGAAGACAGCACCGATCAGGTCCCCGGCCGCCTGACGGCTTCCGGCCTCCTGGATCCAGTCGATGAGCACGCCCTCGTGGTTCGACTGCCGGCAGTCGGCCTCGAGCTCGTACTTCGCGGCCTCGGCGCGGCAGAGTTCCTCGACGCCGGCAAGCGTCTGAAGGCCGTAGATGCCTGGTTCACGCGTCCCGAGCAGGTTGAGGTTCGGTCCGTTCAGCACGAGAACTGTCTTCATGATGCCTCACCCTGATAGTTGCTGGCTTTCGGCGGCGCTGCCAGTTTGATGTTAGGGCCGGGTCGCGGGGTTTCCCGCACCGTTTCCGCCAGCCGGGAATTGCCGCATCGACATGGGTACGCCACTTAGCCCGAGAGCGCACCGCGGCGACTTGCTACCGGCCTCGCGGTGGACCTGGCCGGAACCTGGCCCCGGTAGTCCCGTGGCCCGGAGACCCGCTGGTCCGCTCAGCGGAAAGAACGGTGGCACTTTTTTTACCGGGAGCTACGTTGCCGGTAGCAGTCATCTGCCTTAGCAGCCGATGCCCGAAGTTAGGATCGAGATGGCCACGACAACAGAAATTGAAGATGTTGAGAGGCCCTCGAGGGCTGTCAGCACTCGCGTCCGCTACGGCATTCTGGGGGTCATAGTTATCGCCACCGCGATCAACTACATGGACCGCGCGAACCTGTCGATCGTCGCGCCAGATGTTAAAAAGGACCTGCACATCAGCGCAGCGGAGTTGGGGATAATCTTCTCCGCGTTCTCGTGGACCTACGCGGCCCTGCAGATCCCCGGCGGATGGGTCCTCGACCGGGTCGGGCCGAGGATTACCTTCGGGATCGCCCTGATCTTCTGGTCGATAGTCACCGGGAGCATCAGCCTCGCCAAGGGATTCGGTTCCCTGCTCGGGCTGCGGCTCGCCCTGGGCGTGGCCGAGACACCTGCCTTTCCCCGCCAACAATGCGCTGGTCAGCAGGTGGTTCCCGACCAAGGAGCGTGGCTTCGCCACGGGCGCATATACCGCTGGCGAGTATGTCGGGCTGGCCATCGCCGCTCCCCTCCTGGCCTGGATGGCGGTTACGTACGGGTGGCATTCGGTGTTCTACCTGACCGGCGGGCTCGGAATCGTGTTCGCGGTCGTCTGGCTATTGTTTATCCGCAACAGTCCCCAGAGTGACAAGCGGGTGTCCGTTTCCGAGCTCGCCCTTATCGAAAGCGGCGGGGGCGCAGTGAAAGTGGCGCGTTCCGAGGGCGGCGAGCACGCGAAGTTCTCCGACATCCCGAAGCTCCTCAGCCACAAGCGGATGGTCGGCGCGCTGATCGGCCAGTTCGCGAATACTTCGACACTGTTCTTCTTCCTGACCTGGTTCCCGACCTACCTGGTCGAGCAGAAGCATTTCACGCTGCTCAAAGCCGGCATCATGGTCACGATTCCGTACCTGGTCGCGCTGATCGGCACCCTGGCCGCGGGTAGCTGGTCGGACTGGATGCTGCGCCGTGGCGTGGCGTCGGCCGTGGCTCGCAAGACCCCCATCATCTCCGGGCTGATCCTTTCGATGATCGTCATCTTCGACAACTACGTGAACAACCCGGCGCTCGTCATCTTGTTCTTCTCGATCGCCTTCTTCGCCCAGGGCATGGCGTCGTCCACCGCCTGGGCGCTGCTGTCCGACATCGCTCCGGCCAAGCAGCTCGGGCTCACCGGCGGCCTGTTCAACTTCTTCGCCAACGCAGGCGGCGCGCTCTCGCCGCTGGTGATCGGTTTCATCGTGGGCGTCGCAGCCATCGCCGGGGTCGGGGCCCTCTCGTACATATTCCTGGTCGACCGGGTGGAGCGCATAGTGCTATGATCACCTCCTCCGCGAGCGTATCCGGCAAGGCATAAGGAGTAATAGTGTCTCGGTATCTCATCGTCGGTGGCGAGACGGCGGCAAATCCGGAAGTGGTGCAGGAAGCAGAGTCTATCCTTGCCAAGGATAAGGACGCCGTGTTTACCTTGCTCGTGCCGGCCACGCACGTCAGGCAATATCTAGGCCAGCACCAAGGGGAAGACGAGGAAGTGGCGCGCCGGATGGCCGAGGCGGCCCAGCGGCGGTTCAAGGAATCGGGCATTCCGCTCGATTATCATATCGGGCCGCCCGATCCTGTACAGGCGGTTGATGAGGAATGGGCTAAGCGGCAGTACGACGAAGTCATCGTCTCTACTTATCCGGCTCGAAAGTCCCGCTATCTTGCCATGAAGGCGCCGGATAAGATCGAGGCTAGACATAAGGTCCCGGTGGTAGTTGTCGAGGCCCAGCCTGACTTCCTGCGGAACCTGGGAGAGTTCGGCCCGTACGGCTGAGCACCGTATGGCTGAGCACCGCGGCTGACCGTGTGCGGCGGACGGTCAGCCGCGGTGCGCCTGGGCCTCGAACATGTAGCGGGCGCCCTCGCCGGCGCGGCCGAAATCCTTCACCTCGACCGCGGATCGGGCGGGCCGGTGGTCGCCGAAATGGCGGACCCACGCTTTGTTGAAGGCCGGCCGGTCCCGCTGCAGGTCCCGCATGAAGATGCCGACCCGCACGACATCGGACAGGCCCGCGCCGGCCGCGGCGAGGATGGCAGTCAGGTTAGCGAAGATCTGGTCCGCCTCCTCGCCTGCCTCAGCCGGCCGCCCGCCGGTCTGCGGATCGTTTCCGAACAGGGCCGAGACAAAGATCCAGCCGCCCGATTCCACCGCCTGCGGCACCGGCCCCGTGTGGTGGGGCGCGTCCGCCGTTTCGATTACTTTCACGACACCTGCCTTAGGCTTCTGGGTTGTCGGGCGGAGCGAATATGACCAGGACGGCCAGATCCTCGGTGATGTTAAGGAAGTGGTGGTCCCGGCCGCGGTCCACCGAGATGACGTCGCCTGGCCCGACGTCGATGGTCTCACCTTCGACTTCGAGCTGGGCCCGGCCGTGCTGGACGGTGTAGACCTCGTCCGCGCTGTGCGGGTGCTGGGCATCCTGGCCGCCCGCGAGCAGCAGGTACATGCCCATCGAGAAGCCGGGCCGGCGGAGGAACTCCCGGTAGGCGGCGGCCGAAGAGCCCTGTGCTTCCTCTACGGCGTTTAGGGAGAACGACTGGTAACCCGCCATGCGGTGCTCCTTTTCTCGATCAGATCTGCCCGGTCAGGCCAGGCCCTACAGCTGACCACCGGCTCTCTCGATGCCACGCTGCTGGGTCTGCTTGGCGTGCGCGGTATGCCGGATGATGACCTCCCGTACGCCGTCAAGGTCGGCTCGTTCGTAGGCCTGTACGAGGTCCAGGTGCTCACGCGCCAGGATGTCCTCAATCTCGTCCTGGGTCCGCAGCGCCCGCGAGATCAGGTCGGCGATGCTGAGCTGCTCATAGACGGCGGACAGCGCATCCACCCCCGTGGTGGCCACCAGGAAGCGATGGAACTCCTGATTGGCCAGCGCGTAGGCGGCTATGCCGTCCGGATCACCCCGGCCGAGGACGTCGACCGTCGCCTGGGCCAGCCGCCGCAGCCCGGACAGCTGGCCTTGGCCCAGGTGTCCCACCGTCATCTCGGCTACGCCGAGTTCGATCGCCATCCTGGCGTCATGAGCTCCGTTGGAGGTGGCGACGTCAAGCGGCTTGACCACGTGGCCCCGGTCCTCCCGGACCACCAGGTTCTCGGTCACCAGCCGGGTCAGCGCGTACTGCACGGCTGAGGGGGAGGTCTTCAGCTGGCCGGCGAGCCGCTCCACGTCCAGCCGCTCATCCGCGTTAACCTGCCTCGTTAGGATGAGGTCCCTGAGCCGCCGGTACGCCTCGGCGTCCTGGATGAGCTCAATCCGGCCGAACCGGCCGCGGAAGTAGGCCAGCGGCGAGCCCTCGCCGGCGCTGGCCCGCACGACGTTGGCGAGCAGGACACGGTGAGATCCGCCCCGTACCTCCTGGGCGATCTGGCATTCAAGCACCGCGAGCGCGCCCGCCAGGATGGGCGCGCCGGTGATCCCGGGCTCGCAGGGCAGATCCAGGAATGGATCGGCGCCTGGCCGGGCGAAGAGCCCGGCCAGATGTTCCTGGTCCTCGGCCAGGATGTTGACCGCGAACGCGCCGGCCCGGCGGACGACCTCCTGCGTGGAGCTCGCCGCGTTCAGGCACGTCACGATCATCGGAGGATCAAGCGACAGGGACGCGACGGCGCTCACCGTCATCCCGCGGCGCTCGCCCTGATGCGTCGCGGTGATCACCACCACGCCGCTCATGAACCGGCCGATAACCTGCCGGAAAGCTCCAGCATCCAGTGGCTGCTCATCGACTCGTTGGCCAACCATCTCAAGGGTGCTCCGCTGTCATCGACCACCTCGTGCCGCTCTGGTTCAGTCTGGCATCCTTCCCTGGCCAGGTCCCCGGCTCGTTCCGTTCAGCGATAAGCCCAGCTGAGGCCGGCGGCTGATAGCGGTGCCGTGTTCCGCACGCCGGGAACGGCCTTGACCCCCGCCGCGCGGACGCCGATCGTGATTTCGTGGCTGCCCGGATCATCGACGAACTCGAGCTACGCGACGGCGAGCCGGTCCTGGTCCGTCCCATCCGGCTCGCCGACGGTGACCAGCTCGCCGGGCTGCACGCGCGGCTGTCGCCGGACAGCATCTACTGGCGCTACTTCGGCTTCAAGTCCGCGCTGAGCCCGGCCGAGATCCGGCGGTTCACCGGCATCGCCGAGGAATGGCGGTTCGCTCTGGTCGGTGTCCGGTTCACCGGCATCGCCGAGGAATGGCGGTTCGCTCTGGTCGGTGTCCGTATCGGCCGCGAAGGCGGCGTCCATTCCCTGGAGTTCTATACCGAGCTACGCAATGTGATGATCAAATACTGATCTGGGACGGGAGACCGCGATGGCCCTGGAGACCGGCACGATCCTCAAGCTCGCCGAGCAGCTGGAGGACGCCGAGTTGCAGGCGTACGACGTGACCATGATCACCGCTGATTATCCGGACATGGACTGGGACGACGCCTACGCGATCCAGGACGAGATCCGCAGGCGTAAAGAAGCCCGGGGCAGCAAGATCACCGGCCTCAAGGCCGGCCTGACCTCGTTCGCCAAGATGAAGCAGATGGGCGTCGAGACGCCGGTCTTCGGATTTGTGGCGGACTACATGGGCAAGCCAGATGGAGGGGAGATCAAGACCAGCGAATTGATCCACCCGAAGGTCGAGGCCGAGATCTGCATCGTCACTAAATCCGATCTTGAAGGGCCGGGGTGCACCGTCGCCGCGGTAGTGGCGGCCACCGACTTCGTTCTGCCGGCCGTCGAGGTCATCGACTCGCGCTACCGGGACTTCAAGTTCGACCTCAAGAGCGTTATCGCCGACAACACCTCCTCATCCCGCTTCGTCGTCGGTGGCCGGGCCCGGGGCGTCGGAGAACTCGACCTGCGAACTTTGGGCGTCGTGCTGGAGAAGAACGGAGAAATCGTCGCGACGGCCACGGCGGCAGCTGTGCTCGGCAACCCGCTGGCTGCAGTGGCCATGATGGCCAACCACCTCACCGCTCGCGGGCAGCTGATCCCTGCCGGGACCTTCATCATGACCGGCGGCGTCACCGAGGCGATCCGCGTCGAGGCCGGCGACCACATCGCGGCCCACTTCCATGACCTGGGCATGGTGTCCATGCGCTTCACCTGACTTACCGGCAGGCAGCATTACAACACCTTGATCATCTGTACCCCGAGGAGGAGAGCCTCACTGCCGCAGCCTTCGGCTTCATCGGGCACGTGACTACTTTAAGCGACTCGGGTATCACGGCCGCAGGCCGTACGTGGTCCCGTCTTCGCTGCCCGTCGCAATTACCGCTGGGTAGGTGATGTGGTGTCGGAATGTCGTATGAGCTCGCCTCGACACCTGAGGGCATGGTGGCGCAGGTTCGGCTGCGGGGTAGTTCAGTGCGCACGATCTCTTTGTCGGTGGTCCTTACCACGGCGAGGCGCTATGGCGATTACGGTCCCGCCCGGAATCGTGGCGGTACTTACGGGCTGGCCGGAGGTCGGGTCCTGGGAGCCAATGTTCCCGCTCCTCACCATCGACGAGTCGACTTCCCGCACGTGTGCATGTTGTCACGTGCTGAGCTGCACGCCGACGTGCATCACGTCTATGCGGTGCTGGCTTGCCCTACGACCGTAAATAATCTCGGCCTCCGACCGGTCGCGACGCCTGTCGTCATCTTTGACGATGCTGCGCATTACATAAAGCTCAGAGCAGTTCATACCAACGCGTCGGTCCGGACAGGCCTGCAGCACACCGTCGGCGAGGCGGCGCTCCGTCTGCCGCACGGCGGCCGCGGGGACGGACTCGGCCCGGCATGCGGTCTTGAGGGCGGCGAAGAAGTAGTCCGGGGTGAGGGCCGTCCAGTCCGTGATGTCCGCGGCAGGCTTCACCTTGTTCCCCGGTGGCCGCGCCGGAACGGGGCGTGGTACCACCGGTCCCTCAGGCGGGCCGCGAGATCCGCGGGGCTGGGAGCATGAGGTGATGTGGGCACCAGACGATTATGCCGACCCTGGAGAGCTTCCGCGGCCCAGTGGCGGGCACTTGCCGCGCAAGCCGGTCCCGACGAGCAGCCGGACAGCCCTGGGTCGGCGCCCGTGTCGTCAGCGACCGCGGCGTTTCCCCCGGCGGGGACGCCGCACGGGAGTGTTCCGGACGGTGCGCAGCCGGGACGGCGTGTTGAGGATCGGCTCGGCGACGAGGGCCCGGAAGTCCTCGAGCGTTTCGCTCGCCGGATAGCCAGAGTCACTCACGGCGCGGACCACATCCTCCCGCTGGGAGCTGGGCAGCTCCTCGAGCTGTTGCCGCACCGCGTCGGGACCCCCGATCTCCAGCAATTCCAGGAGACTTCCGGCCATCAGCCAGGCGGCCTCCGCCGGGCTCACCTCCTCGGGTTTACGGTCCTGCTTCTGCACGAGCAGAACGACCGGCCCGAGCCGCGGGTCGCGCAGCAGGCTGGCCAGCAGCTCGTCTCGCTCCGGCACACCGTCGGCGAGAACCTTCACCATCGCCACCCGCCGGGAGACGAATGGGCAGTCGCGAATCGCCTGCACGAGCGGATCCAGCGAGCCGCCGTGGGCAGCTCGCCAGATGGCGATCTCCTCTGCCCCGGTCGCGGGCGTGTAATGCTCAGCAATCGTGCCGAGCAACTCCGCCGGCGAGGCGCTCGCCAGTTCGCCGACGAGTCCCGCCTCCCGGCCCTCCGCGAGCAGCCGCTGGCGCATCGCGCGGATGCCCAGCGGCGTGAGGCTCACCAGACACCCCGGCGCCGCCGGCTGCTCGCGCAGCCCGGCGGCCCGCTCACCGCCAAACGCCCCTTCCATCTCGAACGGCGTCGTGAACCCTTCGTCCAGGTCGGCAGAGAACACGTCGCTGGCCACGCCGTGGGTCGAGGTCACCGCGCCGAGCGCCTCGAAGGTGTCGAAGATGTGCTCCAGGTCGTTGTCCACACGCCCGCGCAGGCCCATCTGGCCAAGCGGGCTGAGGGAGTCCACGTCGAAGTGAGCCCGGACCGTTTCCCACACCGACTCCGCGAGCCGGGCCACCGGAACCGGCTCCTCTATGCTGTAGATCGCGGCCAGCACGTCGGGCACGATCACGTCGAACAGACGCTGCACTGGCGATGGGGGATCATCCGCCCAGAGGGGACGGCAGACGGCATCGCCGAGATCGAACGCTGCCTCGAATGCACGCTGCCACAGGGCTTCGGCGTCGGCGAGCACCGGCCGCGCCTTCGCCACGGGCACCAGGCGCGTGCCCTGCTTGGCATCCGCGGGGCGGATGTTCCCGGTCGGCGTGAGCGCCCGGCCCTTCGGGCCAAGCCATTCCGCGAAGGCACGGAGCTGCCCGACAACCTTGCTGCGTTCGGCCGCCGCGGTGAGTTCCTCCGGGGCCGGCAAGCTCACCGGAAGCTGGGCGAATTTCCGCTCCTGGCCCGGAGCGGGCCGGCCGAGCTGCCGCTCAAGCGCACGCCCCAGCAGATCCTGGTCGAGCACCAGCCGGCCTTCCTGGACATTGTCCAGGAAGGCGGTCAGCGCCTCGGGATCGCCGATGTCCACGCCGCGGCTCCGGGCGGACATCGCCACCGTCTTCGCCATCCCGTACCGCTCCTGGTCGCCGATCGCGTCAGCGAACTCCTTCGCGGCGGCGTCGATGGCGGACTCATTCTCTTCGACGGCGGCGCCCCGCGGGTCGCGCAGCCCCTGAGCGTCCAGGTAGCGCAGCAAGGTCCGTAGCGTCTCGGGCGCGTCCAGCAGGTCCTGCTCGGGGGCCGCGACCTTCTCCGGGATCCACTCCAGCAGCGCCCGGCGCACCTGCGCTGGGGTCCAGCAGCCGAGCCGCCCATCAGAGCTGAAGTGCCGCGAATCCAGCAGGGTCCCGGCCAGCGGAAGCGACATCACCAGGCCACTCGTCTCGGCCCAGGCCCCGCACCGCCTGAGCAGCAGCTCACGGGCGACGAGGTAGGCATCAGTTTCCTCGATCTCGTAATAGGTACGCACCGCTCAACCCTAGCCGGAGTTTCAGATGATCTTGATGAACCGTCGCGTATTGCATCTGGTGCGAATACGTGATGGTTTGCATGTGCCCGGCTCGCCGGCTGCGGTGGCTGTGCGTGACCTCGGCTTCTGCCGGACCGGAGAGGCCTGCTGGTGCCGGAGGCGCGGATTGAGTTCTG
>WNFF01000890.1_pt1 | contig 23456 bp, 24 predicted proteins | sample 5400441 | NCBI WGS metagenome assembly WNFF01 (sample SAMN13153345, study PRJNA577476) | soil metagenome | isolation source: 120 cm saprolite under Douglas fir tree site 2 hole 3 replicate 1 | place: USA:California | collected 2015-04-18
ATTCTGGACGGCGCGGAGTCCTCGATCTTTGCGCTGGCGGAAGACCGCGTGCGGGTGGGATTGCTGCCGATCAAGGACATCGTCCGCGACAATTTCGAGCGCCTGGAAAGAATCTTCAAGGAAGGCAAGAGCATCACCGGAATCCCCACGGGGTACGTGGAGCTGGACAAGCTCACGTCGGGCTTGCAACCCTCCGAACTGCTGATTCTGGCAGCGCGGCCTTCGCAGGGAAAAACAGCGCTGGCGCTGAACCTGATGGAAAACATCGCCATCCGCGGCGGACACCCGGTGGCGATGTTCAGCCTGGAAATGTCCAAGGAATCGCTGCTGCAGCGGCTGGTGGCGTCGGTGGCGCAAATCGACGCGCACAAATTCCGCACCGGCCATTTGAGCAAGGAAGACTGGCGGCGGATGACGGAGTCGCTGGGAACGATCTCCGCGGCGCCGCTGTGGCTTGATGATGCCGGGTCCATCAGCGTGCTGGAGATTGGGGCCAAAGCGCGGCGGCTGAAGCGGGAAAAAGGATTGTCGATGCTGGTGGTGGATTACCTCCAGCTCATCACCGCGCGCGGACGCTTTGGGAACCGGCAGGAAGAAGTTTCGAGCATCTCGCGGGGATTGAAGGGGCTGGCGAAGGAATTGCAGATTCCCGTGCTGGTGCTGAGCCAGCTTACGCGCGCGCCGGAGCGCGATGAGCGCGGGCCGCAGCTTTCGGACTTGCGCGAGTCTGGCGCCATCGAACAGGACGCCGACGTGGTGATGTTCATCTACCGGCCGCATTTCTTCAAAGCAGGCGCGACGCCGGAGGAGCGGGAAGAAACGGAGCTGCGGATCGCCAAGCAACGAAATGGACCGACGGACATGGTGAAGTTCGTGTTCCGCAGCCGGTTTACGCGGTTTGAAGAGGCGGCGCCGGATGCGTTCTCGCAATTTGCGCCGGACGATATGTAGTTGTTGCTTGCCCTGCTTGCAGCAGGCAAGCTGCGGCAGGCGGGCCGCAGCGTGGCAGTTCGCCCACACTTCCGGAAAGAGCTTAGAATTCTGGCAGTGACGCAGTGGTTTGTCGAAAGGGCGCAGCTACCCCCCACCAATTTGCATGAATATCAAAACACAGGGCTTACAAAATTTGCATTTCGTAAGTGATTGATTCTAAAAGGCGCCATTTTGGTTGTCTTGGACCTGCAAGGCCTGAAATGGCTGCCCTAAAAAGGAAAAGCGGGAGCAAGCTCCCGCACTCCATACGTAGTTTTCTACAGGGTTAAGTATAGCAGATTATAAAGGAAAGTCAATAGGAAAAAGAGTTCCCGTCAAAAGCGTCTGAGCTTAACCCGTGAGATGCGAGTGCAAAAGGCCACCCGTTTGCTGGAGTAAGGGGTGTTGTCGTTCACGCGGCAGGCAAATTGGCTGGCGGCGGGCCGGGACCACGCGAATGGCGTAAACTATTTTATCCGGAAGGGCCATGGCAGGCAGACAGAAGAGTCTCGGCAAAGAAGTGCGGCGTCCGGTGTGGGCGGAGGTTTCGCTTGGGGCGTTGACGTCCAACCTGGAAGCGATTCGCAGATACGTGAATCCGGCGCACGAAAAGCGCAAAACGCCGCGGAAGGTTCTGTGCATCGTGAAGGGGAATGGCTACGGACACGGCGGACCGGAAGTGGCCAAGGCGCTGGAGAAGGCGGGCGCGGACTGGTTTGGGGTTACCTGCACGGACGAGGGCGTTGCCATTCGCCAGAACGGGGTGCGAAAGCCGATCCTGGTGCTGACGAGCTTCGTGCCGGGGGAAGAATCGCGGCTGGTGAAGCACGACCTGACGGCGGTGATACATCGCTGCCAACAATTGGAATTGCTGAATCGGGCGGGGGCGCGGCGCGGCGGCAAGAAGCGCGTACCGTTCCACTTGAAGATTGATACGGGGATGAACCGGCTGGGCATTGCTTCCGGGGACGTGGAGTGTTTTGCGCGGCAATTGGGGAAGTGCAAGCACCTGGAGCTTACCGGCATTTTTTCACACTTTGCTTCTTCGGAAGTTTTCACGGATAGCGCGGTAGGGCAGCAGACATGCGAGCAAGAAGAGCGTTTTTACGCGGCGCTGGAGCGGCTGCGCGCGCTGGGGATTGATCCAGGCATCGTACACCTGGCGAACAGCGCGGCAATCGTGACGCGGCCGGAAACCTGGGCGGACATGGTGCGACCCGGCGCGATTCTTTATGGCTACCACCCGGGCTACGATCCGGCGGAAAAGCGCGAAGAAGCGGAAAAGCAGTTGCCGTTGAAGCCAGTGATGAGCTTGCGTTCGCGCATCATCAGCCTGCGCAGCGTTCCGACGGGCGCAGGCGTGGGCTACAACGCGACGTTTGTGGCTAAGCGGCCGACGCGCATCGGGGTGCTGGCGGCGGGGTACGGAGACGGCATCCACCGTTCGCTGGGAAATCGCGGAAGCGTGCTGCTGCGCGGGAGGCTCGTGCCGATCGTGGGCATCATTTCGATGGACGTGACCATGATTGATGTGACGGACGTGGAGAGCGCGGAGATCGGGGACGTGGCGACGATCTATGGCACAGACGGCAAGGAGATCCTGCCGGCGAATCGCGTGGCGCGCGGCGTGGGAACAGTCACTTCGGATTTGTTGTGCGCGGTGAGCCAGCGCGTGCCGCGAGTGTACGTCAAATAATTGGAAAAATTCATCCACCGCATCGACATCTCGATTCCCCTTCATTCGATATCCGCTTGACGCCGCATTATTGAGAGAGTATATAAACCACGGCAACCCTAACAAGCGTTGCGCATCCCGCAAAGGTCCTTCCCCTCCTGCGGGCAGGCTGTACTGATTTTGCAGTGCAAGATCAAAACTGTGAGGTCGTATGAGCCGGATCAATCCTGAAGCCCAGCGGCGTATGCCTTCCCGGGAATCCCCCGTTTCCTCCTGGGGTGAAGCTCGCGCGAAGCGCGCGCGTCCTGGCTGGGCGTGGCGCGGAGGATGGGATTACTGGGCGGCGCGGGCATTGCTAGTCGCGTGCACGGGGGCGGTGAGCTATGCGCTGGGGCCGTTCGGGCTGCACGGATTGGCGGCGGCCAGCGCGGGATTGGTGATGGCGTTGGCCGTGCTGCTGGCGGAGTTGCGGCTGCGGCAAGCGGCGTTGAGCGGTCTGCTGGGCGGGGCGATTGGCGCGGTTGTCGGAGTGTTCGCCGCGCTGCTCGTGACCCTGGTGATCTCGCGCACGGATGAGCCTGGACCGACCAAATCGTTTCTGGAATTTGCCGCGCTCTTTGCTTTTAGTTATCTCGGGTTGGTGCTGGGGTCGGGGCGCGGGGGAGAAGTGCAGGTTGAAGCGCTGGGCGGGTTGTTCGGCAAGAAGTCCGCTGGCCAGGAATCCGTAAAGCTGCTGGACACTAGCGTGTTGATTGACGGGCGAATCGCAGACATTTGCGACGCGCAGTTTCTCGAAGGAGTTCTCGCGGTGCCGCAGTTCGTGCTGCACGAACTGCAGATGGTGGCGGATTCCTCGGATTCGTTGAAGAGGCAGCGCGGGAGGCGCGGGCTGGAAGTGCTGCAAAGGATGCAGAAAATGCCGCAGGTGGAAGTGCGGATAATGGAGCAGGATATTCCGCAGGCCGGGGACGTAGATCACAAACTAGTGGAACTGGCGCGGCGGATGGGGGCGAAGATCGTTACCAACGATTTTAATTTGAACAAGGTGGCGACGGTGCAAGGGTTCTCGGTGCTGAACGTGAATCAACTGGCGCATGCGCTCAAGCCCGCGGTGCTGCCGGGCGAGGCGATGCGCGTGCTGATTCTTCGCGAAGGCAAGGAGGCCAACCAGGGCGTGGCGTATCTGGATGACGGGACGATGGTGGTTGTGGATGGCGCGCGGCGGATGATCAACCGGAGCGTGGACGTGATTGTGACGTCGGTGCACCAGACCACGGCGGGGAAGATGATTTTTGGGCGGCTGGAAGAACGGGCGGAACAGGCAGCTCCCGCGTTGCGGCAAGCGGCGGCGGCTGGGCGTGGCGATGGCAACAGCGGCGGGCGTTCCGATGCGACGAGCCGCGTGGAACCAGGGGTGCGAAGTTCGGAACAGGGCACACAGGACCGTCAGGCTCGCCCCATCTTTCCGGAGACGGACGCCGAATAGTCGACGGCGGTCCCGCAGGCATCCTTGCTCATTCCATAACGTTGACCGCTGAAGTGAAGGCCGGCGGCTTGCGATGGTGAGCGACGGCTGCTGATTCACGACACGCCCTCGCTTGAGGTACACTCTGAAGTTTGCGAGTCCGCGACTAGAAGCGACCCGGCGGAATCGCTCCAATCATGAGCCGAATTGTTGCCATTCTTCCCGCGGCGGGCATGGGAACGCGCATGGGCGCGGAAACGCCGAAGCAGTTTCTGGAGCTGGACGGAGCGCCGATCGTGATCCTGAGCCTGCGGCGGATCGCGGCCTGCCCGCTGGTTACGGACATCATAGTGGCGACGCGGGCGGATGAAGTGGCGCGACTCGAGGAACGGATTAAGCGGGAGAAATTTAAGCAGGCGGTGCGGGTGGTGAAGGGCGGCGATTCGCGGCAGGACTCGGTGGCGGCGGCGCTGCGCGAAGTGGCGGACGATGCGGAAATCGTGCTGGTGCATGACGCGGTGCGGCCGTTCGTGACGCCGGAGCAGGTCGCGCGGGTGATTGAAGAAGCGCGGCGGTGCGAGGCGGCGATTCTGGGCATCCCGGCGATGGATACGGTGAAGGAAGTGAAGCGCGCGAGCTTGCCGGAGGACGTGGCGTTGATCACGGGGACGGTGCCGCGGGAGCGCGTGGTGCTGGCGCAGACGCCGCAGGCGTTTGCGACAAAACTTTTGAAAGAAGCGTTTGCGAGGGCCGAGACCGATGGAGTGAACGCTTCGGATGAGGCGGGGCTCGTCGAGCGTCTGGGGCACGATGTGCACGTGGTGCTGGGGTCGGAACGGAATATGAAGATCACCAAGCCGGCGGACATGGAATTGGCGCGGTTCTACTTGGAACGTGAGCGGCAGAAGGCATGAGCACGCGCTGCGGAATCGGCTACGACCTACACCGGCTCGCGGAGGGACGGAAACTGATTGTCGGTGGGATTGAGCTGCCTTTCGACAAGGGGCCGGTGGGGCATTCGGATGGGGATGTGCTGGCACATGCCATGTGCGACGCGATTCTCGGAGCCGCTGGCGCTGGCGACATCGGGACGCATTTTCCAGACACGGACCCGAAGTGGAAGGGCGCGAACAGCCTGCTATTTCTTGAACATGCCAGGAAACTGGTAGATGAAAAGCATTTTATAATTGAGTGGATTGACGCTGTCGTGATCACCGAAAAACCTAGGCTGGGACCACACTTTCCGAAGATGCGCGAAGCACTGGCGAAGGCGCTGGGAGTCTCAATCGATCATATTCATCTCAAAGCGAAGACTAACGAAGGTGTTGACGCCATCGGGCGGGGGGAAGCCATCGCCGCGCACGTGGTGGCTACGTTGGCTTTCCGCTGAATTGCCGAAGCTGTGCCCGTAGGGGCGCGGCATTCCTTCGACTACGCTCAGGATAAAGCCGCGCCCCTACGCTACAATTCTGTTGATGCTTCCCGCCGATCACTCTGACGCACCTATTGCCGCAGCGAATCCCTTTACTGGCGCAGACGTTCTTGCAATCTTGCGCGAGCGGGGGTGGCTGGCGGGGGAGGCGTCGCCTGAGCAACTTGCTTGGTGCGAACGCGCCGCTGCGATGCTCGGAGGGCACGTTGCTGACCGTGCGGCTCTGGCGGACTTGCTGGGGCTGGTTTTTCGGTACGACGCTCGCGAGATCATCGCCATGGTTGATAGCCACGTGGTGCTCTCGCGTTATGCGGCGCGGGGAGTGCTTCGGCAGGTCGCGCTGCTGCTTCTGGAAGGAGAGGCGCTGACTTCGGAGCGATTCAAGGAAATTGTTACGGCGTTGAAAGAGGGGATGGAATTGCGCGGGCGCGAACTTTTTCATCCCATTCGGCTGGCTTTGGCAGGGCGGGCAGGGGAAGGTGAACTTGACCGGGTAATTCTTTTGCTGGACGAGGGTGCTGCGGTTTCGTTCGCTGTGCCGGTAAAATCGGCTCGGGCCAGGATTTTGGAATTCTGCTCGGCGTTGGATTGAATCTGTGGTGGCAGGAAGGATGGATCTTGGACAAGCTCCGCCCGCCTCGGGCTATTTTACGGCGGAGACGCGATAAATCACCTCGGCTCCGTCATCCGAAACCAGCAGCGATCCGTCCGGCGCAACTGTCACACCGACAGGCCGCCCCAAAACGTCCGGCTTGCTCGCATCCGGCACCAATCCCGTCAGGAATGGAACCGGATCCGCCAGCGGCTTTCCATCTTTAAATGCTACAAACGCAACCTGGTATCCCGAGCGCGTGGCCCGGTTCCACGAACCATGTTCGGCCACGAACGCGCCCCCCCAATAACTTCGCGGAAATTGTTTCCCGGTATAAAACGCAAACTGCAAAGGCGCCACGTGCGCGCCAAGCAATACATCAGGAACGATTGCTCGCGCTACCAGTTCCGGCTTCTGCGGCTTCACGCGCGGATCCACGTTGTCCCCGATATAGCTGTACGGCCACCCGTAGAATCCGCCGTCCTTCAGCGACGTGAAATAATCGGGAGGCAGGTCGTCCCCCAGTTCGTCGCGCTCGTTGACGGTCGTCCATACCTCTCCCGTGACCGGTTCCAGCGCCAGCCCCACGGGATTCCGCAATCCCGTGGCGTACAGCCTCGCGTTCTTGCCGTCGGGATCGCAGATGGTTACTGCCGCGCGGCGCGGGTTCTCGCCCGTGTCAATATTCGAGGCGGAGCCAACGCCGACAAAAAGGTGCTTCCCATCCGCGGAAAACGCCAGCGATCGCGTGTCATGTCCGCCCGTTGGCAAGTCCAGCAGGTGCTCTTTGTCGCCGAGCCTCTTCGAGGTCTTCGGGTCGTAGCGAAAACGCGCTACTTCGTTCATGTTCCCCACGTAGACGTAGTCCTCGCGGAAGGCGATCCCAAACGGCCGCCGCACGCCGCTGGCAAACACTTCGCGTTGCTGTGCCCCGCCGGTGTGTTGCGGGTCGCGCAAAATGATAATTTCGCCTGCTCCGGTATCGGCCAGAAAAATGTCCCCGTTCGGAGCCACCGTTAACCAGCGCGGATACTTGAAATCGGCCGCAAAGACATTCACGCGAAATCCCGGCGGCACCGTGGGCAGAAATCCCTCCGGAGGCTTCGTATTCTGCGGTCCATTGCCCGCGGAATTGGTCGCGAACGGCGGCGGCAGCTTTGGCTTCTGCCCGTGCGTCACTTGCGCCGCCGCCAGGCAAGGCAGACAAAGCGTCAAAGTCAGACTAAGAATGTTACGTGCGTGCATGGAGGGACCCTCTCAAGAAGTACGTTCATTATTCCCATCTCTATGATGCCCGAAGCGAACGCCTCGTTCCAAATGCGCCGGTTCTCCGAATAGGCGCAGATCAGATGCGCCGAGAGATGCCTGACCACGGCTGCTATTCCCATCCAATGCCCGTCGATCCGCATCCAATCCAGCAGAGAAAGAGTAAGCTAAAGCACGTCGATTCGGAGATAAACCATGCAGAGTCCCTATATCGGCCGCGGCATCGCGTTAGTCGTGATTGTCGGCCTCGTCGGCTGGACGGCAATTCGTGCCCTGGGCTCCAGGCCTCCTGAAGTCCCGAAGCTGCCCTTCCCCGCGCCGGCCATTGATGCGCCGTTGGCCGCCGCTAAGGGCCAGCGAACCGCGGTTTTTGCCGGAGGCTGCTTCTGGGGCGTCCAGGCGGTTTTCGAGCACCTCAAGGGCGTCACTTCCGCCACTTCCGGCTACGCCGGCGGTTACGTCAAGTCGCCCTCGTACGAAACCGTAAGCATGGGCGTCACCGGCCACGCCGAAACCGTCAGCGTTGCCTTCGATCCGTCTCAAGCTACCTACGGCCAGCTCTTGATGGTTTTTTTCTCGGTGGCGCACGATCCTACGCAATGGAACCGCCAGGGCCCGGATACCGGCTCGCAGTATCGCTCCGCGATTTTTTACACCAGCGCCGAGCAGAAGCGCATCGCGCAAGCCTACATCGCGCAGCTTGACGCCGCGAAGGTTTACTCCCGGCCCATAGTCACGAAAGTTGAGCCCTTCCGGGGATTCTATCCCGCGGAGAGCTACCACCAGGACTACCTCAAGAACAATCCCGATAATCCTTACATTGTGTACAACGACCTGCCCAAACTGGAAAACTTGAAAAAGGATTTCCCGGACCTCTATCGTCCGTAGACGCCAAGAACCTTTCTCCGAAATCCGCCGCCGTTGTCATCCTGAGCGAAGCGAAGGATCTCATCTGATCCACACCTCGGCGTAAACACTCATGGCTATCTATTTGAGGACAACTAGTTACATCCGCATCGGCCTTGCGTTAGATTGAAATGGGGCGTCTTTCTGAGAGAGTCCAAAATCTAGGCTACCATTCACCGTAAGGAGAACGATGATGAAACCTCTCGCTTGTGCCGCGCTGTTTCTGTCGGCGGCAGGTCTGTTTTTTGCGCAGGACACCCATGCCCGTGCCGCCGTAAAGCCCGTCACCGTGGACATCAAGAACGCGCAAAGCCAGAGCATCGGCACCGCGACACTGACGCCCGCGCCCAAGGGCGTCAAAATCGCCATCGATATCAAGAATCTTCCGCCGGGTGAACATTCCATCCATATTCACCAAGTGGCGAAGTGCGAGCCACCCGACTTCAAATCCGCTGGTCCGCATTTTGGCGGTGCGGGCCATACGCATGAAGGCATGAGTGCAGGTGCGCCCGCCGGCGATATTCCGGACTTCGCGCTGATCGTCGCCGCCGACGGCACGGCTCACGCCAGCACCATCGCACCGAACGTGACCCTCGGCACCGACGAAAACTCCGTCTTCAGCAATGGCGGGACTTCCATTGTGATTCACGCCGTCGCCGGCGGCACGGGCACGGGCGCTCCGCTGCGCATCGCCTGCGGCGTCATCACCAAGCCGGAATAACTCCGGCGCGCCCTTTTTTTTCTATTTTTTGTCAGGACGCTCGGTCACCGCTTTGCCGGCGGCGCCCGGAAGCGTGGTCTTCGCGCCTCCGGCCGATTCCCCGTCGATCAAGGCGTCCAGGCTGGGATATCCGTAGATCGTCGGCGCGTGATTTTGCATCAGCCCTCCGGTGTCCGCCGTAGGGCCGTAATTGCTGTGCAAATCCCGCGCGAACATGCGCAGCATCGCCATCTGCTGGCCGCGATGGTGCGCGGTGTGCGCGATTCTCCGCACCATCACCCAAGCGCGCGATCGCTGCACGTCAAAAAATTTCGTTTCCGATTCCCACCACGCGTCATCCTTCGCCTTCAGCGCCGCCAGCCTCTTCCCGCTGTCCTCCGCATAACGCTTGATGAATTCCAATCGGGTTTCCGTTCCCGGCAACGGCGGCGCGTTGACGTCAATCCCCAGCATGCCCACGAACCACAGATTCTCGCTCACGCACTGGTGCACCATCTGTTCGCGCGCGCCGCGCCCTCGCGGATCTCCTGCGCGCGGCCGCACTGGCAGGTCCTCGTCGCGGAATTCGCTCCACACGCTCACCACCTTCATCCGCTCCGTCTCATACGTTTCAACAAGGAAGTCATACCTCATAAACGCCATCCTTCTGCGCGGTTGCGCACAGTGCGTCGCGGTTTCGCCGGAAGTTTCTCTCGGCGTGGCTTTCGCGACGGATTTCCGGCCACGAATCTCCGGGCCGGTTACTTGTCGTACTTGAACGCTTTGTTCGGATACGGCGGCGCCTTGGGAACGGGTCGCGGATCTTTCTGGATCTGTTCCTTCAAATACTGCAGTGCCGCGTCGAGCTGCGCATCGCTTCCTTCGAACGAAGCATGCGGAAGATTATCGACCACGGTATCCGGGTCCACGCCGTGCCCTTCAATGAGCCACTTCCCTTCGGGCCCATAAACTCCGGTCTCCGCTGCCGTGGCGATTCCGCGGTCCGCCAGCACGTTGTCAAAAGAAAGCCAGATCTCGCCTCCCCAGGAGCGCACGCCGATCACTTTTCCCAGCCCCAACCGGCGAAAACCCTCGGTAAACGCCTCGCCGTCCGAAGCCGTCTCTTGGTCGCAAAGCACCACGATGTGACCGCGATAAGCGTATTGCATGTTGGCAGAGGGGCTGCCCAGGCGCGGCTGCCACCAAAACCACGCGGGCCGCAACAATTTCCCCAGCAGCCAGGAATCGATGTTGCCGCCTCGGTTGTGGCGCACATCAATGATCAATCCCTGGCGGTCAAACACCGGGTAGAATTCCCGCGCCCACTGCTCGATATCCCCGGAACCCATGGCGCGCAAATGAACGTATCCGATGTGGCCCTGTGAATCGGCCTCGACTTTCAGCCGCCGCGACAACTCCCACTCTGTGTAAAGCATGTTGGCGTCGTCCTTCGCGGAAATCGGCGTGACGATAACGTCGCGCGTCTGTCCGGAAGGCGTCTTCATGCGAAGGAACACCTGGCGGCCGGCCTTCCCGCGCAGCAACGCGCGTTCATCGGCGACGCCAAGCGACGCCTCGCCATCGATGCTGATGATCACCTCGCCTTCGTGAACGATGGAATCCGGCCGCGCCAGCGGCGGCGCTTCTTTCGGCAGGTCCGGATCGTGAAGGTAAATATGCTGCACCACGTACCCGCCGGCCTGCTCGTCCCGGCGCAACAGGGCGCCGAGAGTCGCGAGGTCCACTTGGTCCGAGGGCTTTCGGGAATCGCCGCCGAAAACAAAAATGTGCAGCGCGGAAAGCTCGCTCACCATTTGCGCGATGACGTCGTTTAGCTCTTCGCGGTCCGCCACGCGATCCACGAGGCGCAAATAGCGCTCGCGCATCTGTTTCCAGTCCACGCCGTTCATGTTGCGGTCGTAGAAGAAGTCGCGCTCGAGCCTCCAGGCGTCCAAAAACAGTTCGCGGAATTCCGCGCGTGGATTCGTGGCAAACATCCATCGCGAAAGATCGATCCTGGCCTTCGCCAACGTTTTTGGATCGCTCAGTCCCGCGGCTTTGGCGTCGGAATCGAAAATGTAGAAGTCGTCATGCTTCCGCACCAACATCTTTTTCCGGTCCAGCGAAATCTCGTAGTCGGTCACGTCCTCGACGACCGTCTCCGGCGGCATTCCTTTATTAGCGATGTCCACGCAAACAATGCCCAGCTTCGGCGGCACTTCGCTGGAGCGATCGAGCCAGCACAGCCTTTTTTCGGTGGCTTGCAGCCTGGAATAATTTCCCGCCGACACTGGCGCTTCGTTCAGGCGGGCCGCCAGATCCTTGAAATCGATGTTCACCACGGGAGGAGCCGGCTTCTTGGCGGCGTCCTTCTTGGTTTCCTCTTTGCCGGATTCCTCCTTCTTGGCTTCATTTTTCTTGGGTTCGCCCTTTTGCTCCGTCTTCGTTTCCTCGGGCTTGGCGGGCTGCTCGGGGTGGTCGGGATGAAGTTCGTCGGCGGGCGCGAAAGGAGAGCGCAGGCCGGTCGTCAACGCCAGTTCGTAGATTTTCATCGAGCGGTCGAAGAACGGATCGGGTTGCCGGGTTCCCCACGGGGAATGCACCGTGGTCGTCAACGCGCGATCGGAAAGGAAGTACAGCCATTTGCCGTCCGAGCTCCAGCTCGGGCTGGCGCTGTTGTAACGATCCGAGGTGATTTCCTGAATCGTGCCGGTCTTGGCGTTCACGACTTTGATTTGCGTGAACGTATTGTGCGGAGTTTCCACGTACGCTAGCCATTGGCTGTCCGGCGACCAAGTAAGATCCTGGAAATCATCTTCCATGGATTGCGCGATGCGTTTCTGCTGTTTGGTCGTTACGTCGAGGAGCCAAAGCTGCTGGTCCTTGTCGCGGTGCGCCAGCCATTTGCCGTCCGGTGAAGGTATGCCCTCCCAGCGCAAAACTTTCGAGTCATTGGTCCATTGCTCCGGCGAACCGGCGCCGTTGGCAGGATATTTCCAAAACTCAGTTTCACCGCTCTCGGTGGAAAGCGCGATGATGCTCTTCCCATCGGGCAGGTAACGCGCTTGGCGATACCTCACACCGGAATTTCCAGCCACTTTGACAATGCGTCCGCTGTCCACTGGCAGGGTGAACACTTCGCCTCGCGCTGTGAACACTGCGGCGCTCCCATCAGGGGCGGGGTGGGCCGCGGTCAAATAGTCGAGCGGTTTTTTAACCCAGTGGTCGCGCAACTGATCGAAATCCGAAACCAACGTGATGTTGATCATCGCGTTTTCGCCGGTTTTCAGGTCGAGCAGCCATAGGTCAGCGCCGCACTGATAGACGACGCGTCCTTCGGAAAGCGACGCCGACTGAATATCGAAACCGCGCTGATGCGTGCGCTGCTTCACGTCTTTGCCGTTCCTGTCCATCGAGTAGACGTTCATGACTCCGTCACGGTCGGAAAGGAAATAGACGCGCCCGTCCCAGGCCATCGGATTGTTCGAGGCGCCAGGCCAGTCCCCCGTGAGCAGCACGGCCTCGGAGCCGGCTTCGTAGCGCCAGATGTTTTCCGCGGTGCCGCCCTGGTAGCGTTTCGTCGAACTGGGCTGGCGATCGAGCCGCGTGAAGAAGAGCGTCTTGCCATCCGCCGTGTAGCTGCCGGAGGCCGCCTGGGCCAGCGGAACAATTTCTTTCTTGCCGCTGGCATCGATGGCCACCAATTTCGCGTCCGGCAGCGTCGAGTACCGCTCGGTTCGAACGAGCAGGCGGCCATCCGGAGTCCACCCGGCGGGGATGGCATTTCCATCCCAGGTACGCCGCTGCGGTAAGCCCCCATCCACGGGCATGGTGTACACATCGACGGGGCCTTCGTATTGCGCGCTGAAAGCGACGGTTTGCCCGTCGGGAGAAATCACCGCATCCGTTTCCTTGCCGGGATTTGATGTGAGCCGTCTCGCGGCGCCGCCCTTCGCGCTCACCGACCACAAATCGCCTTCCGCGGTAAAAATAATCGTGTCGCCGTGAATCGCGGGATAGCGGTAATAACCGGGGCGCGCACTCCCTTTGTCCCCCGCGCCAAGGGATGCGGCAAAAATGATCCCGACGGCTAGTGTGAGAATGAATTGGCGAAAAATTCTGGCTGGTTGTGACATGGATGCTTCTCTTCCTTTCAGGCGCGCAACTTTTCAGGGGGAAGAAGGTTCCGGAAGCCAGCGCCCCTCCGAAAAAGTTTTGGGAGTAATTTCCTATTCGCTTCCCGGCACTGTCATTCCAATGCGCCACAAATCCTACGCAAGCGTCCATTGCGAATCAACCAGATTTCACCTGGAAATCGTTGCGTCAACTTGATGGCCGCGCACCACAAATGGATCGATAAATCTTTGGAGAGAACGAGCCCTTTGGTACCATCGCCGTCTAAACGGGGAACCCTCCGTTCGGAGCACAATATGAACACCGCCAATCGCCGGCAATTCTTCGCGCAAGCCGCTGGACTGGGCTGCACCGCCTTAGCGGCTGCATCCCCGCTGGTCCATACTATTGCCACTGCGGACGGTTCGTCTGCCCCGGCCGCCCAGGTTTCCGGAAAATCTCTTCTCCCCAAAATGAAATGGTTTAACGAGCCCGCCTCTGCGAAGCAGACAGGCGAAACCCTTGTCGTAACCACAAAGGCCAAGACGGATTTCTGGCGGAAGACTTTCTATGACTACGTAACCGATAACGGCCACTTTTTCTTTCTGCCGGTTACCGGAGATTTCACGCTCGAAAGCCGCGTGGCTGGAAAATACACCGCGCTTTACGACCAAGCCGGCCTGATGGTTCGCACCGACTCCGGCAATTGGCTGAAGTGCGGCCTCGAACTGGTCGACGGCATCGGTCATGCCAGTGTTGTCGTCACCCGCGATTTTTCGGATTGGTCCACCGTCCGCGGGATCACTACAAAGGATCCCATCTGGTGGCGCGTCGTTCGGAAAGGCTCTTCGCTTGAGGTTCTCTATTCTCTCGATGGCAAAACCTTCACTTCGGCGCGCCTCGGCTATCTGCCTTTGCAAGCCAGCGTGGACACCGGCATCATGTGCTGCTCTCCCGAAGGCAACGGCTTCGACTGCACCTTCGATGAAATCCGCCTGGGACAATAATTTGCACGACCTCAGAGGGCCAGCGGTCCACGCCGGTCGTTGGGCACCTGAATCTGTTGACACCAACGGCGCCATGCGGTATTTAGTCGGGGACGCGTACTGTCCCTGCCACCGTTTCGCTCCCCGTTTCCAGTGCGCGCACGTCCAAGACAATCAGGAGGCCGTTATGCCAAATGCTGTCCGCGCTATCCCCGAGGGGTATCACTCGATTACGCCAGCGCTCACGTGTAAAGACGCTGGCCGGGCCATGGATTTTTACAAAAGTGTTTTGGGCGCCACCGAAATCATGCGCATGCCTGGTCCGGATGGCAAGGTCATGCACGGCGAACTTAGAATCGGAGACTCGGTGATTTTTGTGGCTGACGAGTTTCCCGGGATGTCCTGCGCGCCCACGCCCGGCGCCACAAACCCCGTTTATATTTTTATGTACACGGAAAACGTGGACACCCTTTACAACAACGCAGTGGCCGCCGGCGCCAGAGTCGACATGCCGCTCATGGATCAGTTCTGGGGAGACCGCTACGGGAAAGTGACCGACCCGTTCGGCCACCAGTGGGGCTTCGCGCAGCACGTCGAGGATGTGGCACCGGAGGAGATGAAGCGCCGTCAGAAAGAGGCCATGGCCGCACAAGCAGCTAAGGCCGCCGGCCAAAGCTGAACCCTTCCGCTTAATTTCCGTTGAAAGGCCCGCCGCGCGCTGACGCATCGGCGGGCCTTTCGATTTTCAGACGCAGGAGGTGGGTTTCCTGCGTTCCGCGCGCCGCTGCTGTCAGCGTTTCTTGAAGAGGCAAACACCCGACCAGGGCCGGTTGCCGGCGGGCCTTTTCGTCTCGGGCAAACGGCCCAGCAAGCGCAAGAAAAATGGCGGCCGCTTGAATCGCGTGGCGGTTTTCAGCAAACTTTTCACCTCCAGCGGTTCCCAGCCGTAGGGCGGGAAAAAAGCCGGCCCTTCGGCGGGAGCGAACTGGAAAGGAGCGCCCACCTTGCTGAGTTGTTTTCCCGTGGTGCGCTGCATCATCCGCAAAAGCCCCGGCGATGCTAGATCGAGGAGCCAGCGCTCAAAATGCGAGCCAGCGGCGAGGTCTTTCGCGAGCGCGGCTGCCTCGTCCGCGGTGAGATAGATGATCAGCCCTTCGGTGAGCACCAGGATTTTGTTGGCGCGGCGATTGAAGTCCGCGAAGAGCGCCCGCCGTGCAATGCCGTCGGAAAGATCCAGCCGAATGCGCCGCAAAGCGCAACTCGGTTTTTCGTTCGCAAGAATTTCCTCTTTGTAAGCAAGGATTTCCGGCAAATCGACTTCGATCCACTGCAACGAAGCCGGGAGCGCCATGCGGTAAGGCCGCGCGTCCAGTCCCGCAGCAAGATTCACCACCATGTCCACGCCTTGCGCGAGCTCCTGCGCGATGAACTGATCGAAAAGGTAGGTCCTCGCGACCCAGGCCCACGCGTGACTGTTTCCCTCCGGCAAGGTGTTGGCGATGTCCACGCCTATTTTCCCGGCGAGGCGTTCCGCAAAAGGATCGCGGAAAAGCGCGTCGGGGCGCTCGGTTTCGCGCGCGCGAAAGACCGCCGCCCATCGCGCCGTATCGGAAATGTTTCGAAGGACAGCTTGCGCGCTTGTTACTTGAGCCTCAGCCATAGCTCCGGGCCCTTCCGGCGGGGAGCAGCCGCATGCGCCCGCCCGCGAGATGACTCTTCGTTCGGCAAAAGTCATGCCACTGAGTATTGGATACTTTGCATGCACCAGGTGTTACTTGCGCGTTTGTAGCGCCAGGCCCGGCTACAACGGCCAAAGCCAGGCCGCACCGCGGACTCCGCTGGAATCACCATGTTTCGCGGGAACAACTGGGGTGTCTGCTTCCTTGCCGAAAACGTATTCCTTCAGGCGCGCCGGAACATTCTGGTACAGACGCGGAATTTGTGAAGCGCCCCCGCCCAACACGATGACATCCGGATCGAGAAGATTGATCACTTGCGCCAGACTGCGCGTGACCCGGTCTTCGAATCGCTCGAGTGCGGCAAGAGCGGCCGTTTCGCCCGCGGTGCTTCGCGCGATAATCTCGGGCCCTGTGAGCCCAACGTTGGTAGCGCGGTGATAATCCGCCTCCAGACCCGTCCCGGAAATCCACGTTTCGATGCAGCCGTTCCTCCCGCAATAGCATGCCGGGCCGGGATATTCCCCGGGCCGCATCCACGGCAAGGTATTGTGTCCCCATTCGCCGGCGACGCCGTTCGAACCGCCATGTACGCGGCCGTCGACCGCGATTCCTCCGCCGCAACCCGTGCCCAGAATTACCGCGAAAACGAGGTGCCTGCCCGCGCCAGCGCCGTCGGTGGCTTCGGAAACCGCCAAGCAGTTGGCGTCGTTCGCGCAGCGCACCTCGCGGCCCAGCGCGCAGCTCAGGTCCTTGTCGAAAGGTTTCCCGTTCAACCACGTTGAGTTGGCGTTCTTCACCAAACCGGTCTTCGTGGAAATGGTACCGGGGATGCCCATTCCCACGGTGGCGCTGCGGCCGAGTTCTTTCTCGATGGCTTGCGCCGCTTCCGCAACCGCTCGCACCGTGCCCCGATAATCGAAGCGCGGCGTGGCGATGCGGTGGCGGTGCAGTTCCCGGCCGTCTCGTTCGAGGGCCACGAATTCAATCTTGGTGCCGCCGAGGTCCACGCCGATGCGAATGTGCTCTTGTTTTGCTTGACTGGTCGGCATCGATGAGGGCACTCTCCGGCGAGGAGGTAGTCTACACCGTGGGGTTCCCCTATGAATGGGTAGGTCTTTGAAATTCTAGCGCGGGCGCGGAAGGTCTTCCGCGCTCCCGAATTACTCGGGCGCCTGGAGAGGGATGGTTATTAATGGCGGCGAACTTAAGCGGCGACCAGTTTCGGCCCCGGTTTGCGGCGAGGCTTGCCGGCTTCTTGCTGGAGTTCGCGTTCGGCGCGCGTCCAATCGTCGAGCGCGTCCCCGGGTGCGGCGCCGCGCTCCAAATAAATGTGATAGGCGCGCAGGGCAATCTCCTCGGTTGTCGGGCGCGTCGAAGCTGTTTGCGGCTTTCCCGCAGTTGGCAAGGAAGCGTTGCTCGTCTTAGGCATCCGTTTCTCCTTTCGAGGGCCAGCGTTTATTCTACAACTAGTGGAGAGCGATGGCTTGAGAAATTCCGACAAGGTCAATCGAAAGATTCAATACTTCAAATCGAGGAAACGCCTTGCGTCGCGAGTTGAAAAAAGCTGGGAAAGCGCTCTTGGAATGAAAATCAGGTTTGCCGCGGGATTAGTAGCCGTCGGTTTCGACCAGGATGGCCCGGGTGTGGCGATGCCATAGGGTGATTCTCGTGCCGGGATATAGGGCGGCGAGAGCCGGGAGACGCTGCTTGGCGATATCCAAGTCGTTAAAAGTCTCCAGCTTGAGGTGTTTTCCGTCGGCGTCCATGATCAAAATGTCATAAACCGCGTCGAGCGCGAGGCAAGCCTTTCCCGCCATGGTGTACTCCTTCTACTGGGTAGTGAAGGAAAAGTGGATACCGTTACAATGCAAAAACAGCGCGGATACGCGGGGCGCACCGCAAGTATTCTCCCTTTCGGGAAAAAGGATCAGTGAGCAGCCGCGGCTTTGGCCTCACCCAGGGAAGGGACGACACCGAGTTGCTGCATCAGGCCCCAAGCATCCCAACTGACGTAGGAATCCATAATTTTTTCGTTCACGAGGTGATGGATGGTGATTCCATCGATGGCCACTTTCTTGTTTGTGGCGGGGATGTCCATGAATTCCCCTTTGTGAGTGCCGGAAATCGTCCAGGCGACGGCCAGTTTCTCCTTTTCGCCGACGAAGTCTTCCAACGTGAAGCGCAGATCAGGCATGCCGGCGATGAAGCGCGAGATTTGGCGTTTGTAGGCTTCCGGACCAACCGCCGAACCGGTGAGATTGGGATCGTGGAGAGCATGACTGGAGGCGATGATTTCGTCGAGGAGCTCGAGCCGGCGTTTGTTCCAGACCTCTTCGTAGAGGGTCCGAACGATGGCTTTGCTGTCGGCTGACATAGGTTCCTCCTGCTCCGGATGCTGGCAGTCCGGCATGCCCGGTGTTGGTCCGCCTCACGAAGCGATCGGCAGAGGACTGAGAGGGGTGAGGCTTTGCCTGAGCGTACTCCCAAGATTGCCGGTTTGCAATCGCTCGAAGGAAGGGTCGAAGGACCGCCTCAAATCGGGTTGGGCCGGCAACCCGCAGGGGATCCCCGGCACAACGAGGCATTAGGCATCGGAAGAAGGTAGAGAAATTGGGGAGTCGGATGAAATCCCCCGAACTTATTTTATTTGACGGCGGCACGCTCGATGCGGAAAGTGAAACAGCCAGCCGTGGTGCTGTTGACCTGCAGATAGTCGGCGTCGGGATGGGCGAGCAGTTTTTCAATGGCTGGCTCAAATTTGCCATCCGCCACATGTTCTTGAGCCAGTAGGCGGCGGCCGCGCGCGTAGGCCTCGACGGTGCGCGGGCTGCCACGAAGCTCCTCTGGAAAGCCAGCAAACGGTTATAGGTAAAAAGTATTCTGCGGTCCCGGCCTACGACAAAGGTACGGAGGCAGTGGCGGCAGGGAGCAGCGTCGGTGGCAACCTCGGCGTGGGCGGGAAAATCATAAACGGGCGCACGAAGAGTGGCACGGACGGCTTCCGCGACTTCCGTTGGAATGGCTACGATGCGAATGGGTAGCATAAGTTGCTCCTCACACTTTTCTTGAGATTCAGAGCGGCTAGTCCCGCCCTGCACGACGGTCATTGTGGGCAAGTGTGCGCCCCGGTTCTATCCGATATCGGCGATCTAATTTGGAAAGCAACCCGTGCCGCGTATGTCTTCCAAAGAGCGGCAAACAAAAAGGGCCGCGGATTTCTCAGCAGCCCGAGGCACTCGTGGTGAATTGACCATCCTTCGCCGGAACCGCCAATCTAAGCCGTTCAGGCAGTGGGGTGAAAGGCAATCTGGACTTGTGTGTCCACGGTTATGGAGTGACGTGGACGCTGATCGCCAAGTTGGCGCCATTTTCCTGGCGATACGTCACATCGGCGCTGGCGCCAACCTTGAGGCTGCCTTCAATGGTCGTATTCTTGTTGATCAGGAAGTTCATGGTTTTGGGATTGGCCGGATCCTGCTCCAGTGCGTGGCTGGAGGTTTGCGACTGTCCCACGGCAAGTGTGAAAGAGTTCTTCTCCACAGAGGTAATCTTCCCGGATACGGATTGCTCCTGTGAAGTGGTTTGACTGCTTGACAAACTTAGAAGCGTGGCGTCGTGAGTTGCGGCAGGTGGCAAGGCCCAAGCAGGCGCGATGAGAGTCAGACAGGCCAGGGTGGGTAGGAATACTCGGCAAACGTTCTTCATTATTGAAGCCTCCTCGGAATTTGGGCCGAGCCTGAATAAGATTTGCAGCGATTCTGCCAAGTTTAAGAGTGACTGCCGAAAATTCCCTATTCTCAACGAAATGTGGAACTTAGGTGGAGAGCCACTATCTTTGTGACACCAGTGGCTGTAGCACTAGTCCGGGAAATCTATGCACGATGCGCTTCCGAGTGAGTTCGTTTCTGCCCGGGCCCGATTACCCAAATTTCGGCCGCTGCTCTGAATCGGGCTCACCAAATCGGGCAATGACCCGAGTCAGGGAGTTGCGGCGGGGTGTGACTTTGTCCAGGGTTTCTGCTCCGGGTGGGAAGGAGTTCCAGGGTCAAGGAAGGAGGGATTCAGGGATGCGGTCAAATCGTAGGATTTCCCACGTTCGGCAAGGCCGGTTACCAGGAGTTCATAGCGAAAACCTTCTGCGTGGGTGCGGCTTCGCAGCAGCACCAGCAAGCCTCGCACCTCCGCCTCCGAAGGGACAATGACCTCGCCTTCCAGAAGAAGAGGAGCCGTCAGCGAACCGTGAAACTGAGTGCCGTCGCTATCGGTCGCAGAATCGATGGAATCGAGCATCTTTACTTCCAAGACCGTTCCTTTGGGCAGGACGTCCAACGCGTCCGCCGCAGTGCGATGAAGGCGCGTTTGCATAACAATTTTAATTTTACTCAGGGACGCGGTCAACACGAAACGTAACTGAGGATAGCGAATTCTTCATTTCGCCTCGGGGCCATCGCATCACAAGAGGCGCCAGTCCGAGGCACCTTCCCTGCTATTTGAGTAACAGGATGTTTGTGCCCCTTTCGCCCAACGCCTGATCGAACGTGACGAGGCGGAGATCAGCGGTTTCGGCGAATGCGTAGAGATAGGAGTCGGCCCAGTCCTTCGATGTAGGACGTTCATTCTGCGTAAGCGCGCGGAAACGTGCCTCGAGCGTGAAAGATTCCTCGACATAAAGTACGCGGCCGTCTTGAATCCATCGGTCGTAGATGGACCAAGCTTCGGTCTGACTCAAGACAGGGAGCGACTCGGCGAAACGTTGAAGAGCAGAAAAGCACCTAAGGGCGGAGACAGGCGCCTATGTTGTCCTAGCAGTTCGTCTCCGCGCCGTCCGCCGCCGTTTTCGGAGTCAAAAGGGAAATTCCGGGTTACTCTGCACGCCGAACGGCAAGAAGGGTCAAATCGTCTGTTTGCTTGAGACCTTCCTGAAAGCTCAGCAGGTCCTGGAGACATCCAGAGATTAGCCCCGCAGGCTCTATCCCTGTGTGCCGCGCCGCCAGCGTGCGAACTCGGTGAAGACCATACTCCGCACCTGCCCGATTGCGTGCTTCCGTCAAACCGTCGGTATATAGGAACAGGGTGTCACCCTGAGCCAGTGCGAGCCGGTGGACAGGGAAGCGCGTGTCACAGAACATCCCCAATGGCACTCCCGTGGAATCATTTGGCGTTGCTCCGTCCCCATGGATGTGGAGCACAGGAAGATGGCCCGCGCTGACAAACTCCACCGAACCATCGTGGGCGGCTCGTCCCACGACGAGAGTCGCGAATTGTCCCGCGAGAGTGCTCTCGCAGAAAATGCGGTTGGCGTCTCCCACCATGCGATCGAGCGGGAGACCGGCTTCGGCGAGGCTGCGGAACGTTGCATGAAGGTGGCTCATGAGCATTGACGCGGCAACACCCTTGCCGGAAACATCTCCCAGCATAAAGAGCAGCCCGCCCTCTGTTTCGAAAAGATCGCAGTAGTCGCCGCTCACCATGCCGGCAGGTTGATAGTGGTAGCGCGCGTCCCAGCCAACTGGGGCCAGGCCGGGCTTCGGCAAGAGAGCGCGCTGGATGCGTGCGGCCAGGGAAAGATCGCTCTCCAAGGCACGCTGTTCAGCGTTCGTAAGATGGTCGAGACAGAACCGTACCAACGGATCGGCCAGCAGCCGCTCCGCTTCAATGCTGTCGTGGCAGGTCTCGCAGAGTCCGAATGTTCCTTGATCGATACGGCTCAGCGCGGTGTCCACAGCCGTCAGCAATTGAGTAAGAGAAGCATCGGCGGCGGGCGAATGCAAAGCATCGTGAAGGCGCTCGCGGCGCTGTTCCAGTTCGGTGCGCAAATACGATTGTTCGGCAGTAGTCATGCTACCTCCTGCCATAGGTTGCTGTTTTGCAGCGGAGCTTTCCATCCGATTTCCTCCTTTGAATTGAGGAACACGGGAGCTGGCTTTACGGCGACGGTATCGGCGGCACGCTTCCGATTCGCTGCTGGAGCGTGAAAGAGGAAGCGGCCTTGCCAAGCCGTCGCGGATTTTGTATTGGATGCAGCACACGTGCAAGATGGTGCAGGAATTTCACTCCAGACGCCTCCGGCAAGGCCGCCGGTCATAGGACGTATTGGAGGCGGCTAAGTTGCGTGATAAAAGTGAGGGTTGAAGAATCGCAGGGGGAGCCGTGGAGCAGGGCAAAGTGAAATGGGGGGTGCTGGGCGTGGCGGGCATCGCCGTGAAAAAAGTCATCCCAGGCATGCAGAAGGGCGAATGGTGCGAAATCGCAGCGATCGCCTCGCGCGAGGGCCGCAAAGCAGAGAAAGCGGCAAAGTCTTTGGGAATACCCAAGGCTTATGGCTCCTATGAAGATTTGCTGGCTGATCCGGAAATCGAAGCGATTTACAATCCGCTGCCGAACCATTTGCACGTGCCATGGTCGATCAACGCAGCGGAAGCAGGGAAACATGTGCTGTGCGAGAAGCCGTTGAGCTTGAGCGTTGCGGAAGCACGAACGCTGCTGCGGGTGCGTGACCGCACCGGGGTGAAGATCGGCGAAGCGTTCATGGTGAAGACGCATCCGCAATGGCTCAGGACGCGCGAGCTGATTCGCAAAGGGGTGATCGGAGAGCTGCGAGCGATTGTGGGAGCGTTCAGCTACTTCAATCGCGATCCGCAGAACGTGCGGAATATTCCAGAGTGGGGCGGGGGCGGGATGATGGATATCGGCTGCTACCCGATTACCACGTCGCGGTTCATTTTTGGAGCAGAGCCAACGAGCGTTGCGTCGCTGATCGAGCTCGACCCGGATTTTAAGACGGACCGGCTGGCGTCAGTGATGATGGAATTCCCTTCGGGGCAATCGATGTTTACGTGCAGCACGCAGCTGGTGCATTACCAGCGCACGCAATTTCTGGGCACGGCGGGACGGATCGAGATGGAGATACCGTTTAACGCGCCGCCGGATCGCCCGACGAGAATTCTTATTGATGACGGACGGGATGTGTTTGGCGGGGGAATACGGATAGAAACGATTCCTGTTTGCGATCAGTATACGGTGCAGGGCGATGCGTTTTCCCAGGCGATCCGGGAGGGGAGCGAGGTTCCGGTGCCGCTGGAAGATGCGATTGCGAATATGGCGGTCATTGAGGCGGTTTTCCGGGCAGGGGAATCAGGGCACTGGGAAACCGTGAGATGATTCAGCGCAGAGATTAACACGACGAAGAGTAAAGACGAACATGGCGATTCGGACGATTTTGCAACTGGGTGATCCGGGTTTGCGGGAAGTCGCGAAGAGCGTTAGCGATCCGGCGGCGGAGATTCGCGCGCTAGTCGAGGATTTGGCGGATACGCTGGCGTATTGGAGAAAGACGACTGGATATGGGCGCGGAATTGCGGCGCCGCAGATTGGGGCGAACTTGCGCGTGATTTTTCTGAGATTGCCAGGGGAAGAGCCGTGGCCGCTGGTGAATCCGGAGATTACCTGGCGCAGCGAAGAGAAAATTGTGGTGTGGGATGCGTGTTTGAGTTTTCTTTCCATCTTTATGCAAGTGGAGCGGAACCAGGAGATCACCGTGCGGTACCAGGATTTGCGCGCGGAATGGCACGAAGTTCGCGCGACCGAGGAGCGGAATCTCTCCGAGCTCTTGCAGCATGAAATCGACCATCTCGATGGCATCCTGGCGGTCGATCGCATCACGGACATGA
>WNFF01003953.1_pt1 | contig 23411 bp, 21 predicted proteins | sample 5400441 | NCBI WGS metagenome assembly WNFF01 (sample SAMN13153345, study PRJNA577476) | soil metagenome | isolation source: 120 cm saprolite under Douglas fir tree site 2 hole 3 replicate 1 | place: USA:California | collected 2015-04-18
TGCCATTGGACTGATCGGATGCGTCTGGGCCGGAGCCGCCAGCGACCGCTTGCAGAACAGTGCGGATTCTGCCCGCATTGCTCAAAGAGCCAGAGTCACGGTGGTCGCCATGACGGTCAGCGCCGGATGTTGCATGGCGGCCGCATTCGTGTTTCACCGTCCCGCGCTGCTGGTCGCGCTGGCCATGGTCTGGGGAATCGCGGTGATCGCGGACTCCGCGCAGTTTTCCGCGATCATCAGTGAGGTGGCGGAAAAGCGCTACATAGGCACCGCGCTTACGTTGCAAGTGGCGCTGGGGTTCCTGCTCACGGCGTTTGCCATCCGGGCCGTTGCTGCCATTGCCGCGCACTATGGATGGCGGTCCGCATTGGCCAGTATGGCGGTCGGGCCACTGTTGGGGGTCTGGGCCATGAGCCGGCTGATGCGGCCCTCAGTGGTCAGTAAAAACACAACTCCGGCGGTAGAAATGGGTTTAATATCTCCGGGGTAGATTTGCGTGAGGACGCCAAACACATGTCGAGAAAGCTAGCTCTGATACTGGCGGCGGCCCTTACCCTTGGTCCGCTGGCCATTGGCCAAACGACCGACGGAGACAAGACAGAAGACTCCGACCTGATCAAGAAAGATATGGAACAGGTGGAGAAAGACAAGCAGAAGCTGAAGGACGACTGGAAGAACCACGCCAACAAGCAGCAAATGGTTGCCGACCGTGAGCAGATTCAGAAAGACCAGGCCAAGTTGAAGAAAGACCGGGCCGATCAACGCAGGCACGGTAATCGTAAGAGCAAGAGCGGACAATGAGCTTCCGTGGTTTCCCAAAGGACCGAAGCAGGAGGTCTTGAACCTATGAAATGGAAATCGCATTTGGTTTTGGCGGCCGGCCTGTTGGCAGCTTCGTTGGGTTGCGTTGCCGCCCAGACAGATATCCAAAATGACAAGCGAGACCTGCGGCAGGACCAGGCCCGGTTGCAGCAGGAGAAGCAGCAGCTTCTGATTGACCAGCAAAGGCTGGCGACGGACCGAATGAATCATGTCAGCCGCGCGCAGATCAGGGCAGACCAGGCGCAAATCAGAAGCGACCGCCTGCGCATGCAGCGGCTCAAGGCAGATATGAAGGCCGACCGGCGGGACATTCGCCAGGACCGCAGGCGTCACCGCTAGCGCGGCCGACGGGGCCGGCTTTTCCCGAGACGCCAGCCCACTCTATATATACTGTCGGTGAAATGTCACTGCACATAGGCACCTCAGGATGGTCTTATCCAACTTGGAAGCCGGCATTCTTTCCGGAAAAGCTGCCGCAGAAACGCTTTCTTGAGTTCTATTCCACGCGTCTCAACGCCGTCGAGCTGAATGCAACCTTCCGCAGAATGGGCACCGCGAGCGCCATCGCGGGTTGGGTCGCAAACACTACTCCAGACTTTCGTTTCGCGGCCAAAGCGCACCAGGCCATCACCCATTTCAAACGTCTGAAAGATGCGGGCGATATCCTGCGCGCGTTTCTACAAAGCATGGAGCCCATGCGCGAGTCCGGGAAGATGGGGCCCATTCTGGTGCAGACGCCGCCTAATCTCCAGGCCGACTTGGCCGTCTTGAAGGACTTCGCCCAGTTTCTTCCCCAGGCGTACCGCTTTGCGTTTGAGTTTCGCCACCAGAGTTGGTTCACTGACGCGGTGTACGACATCCTCAAATCCAGGAATGCCGCTCTGTGCTGGGCGGAGAGCGAAAAGATTTCAACGCCACGCATCGTTACAGCGGACTTTGTTTATTACCGCTACCGCGTGCCGGAGTACTCGACCTCTCAGTTGGAAAAGATTGCCGACGAACTCAAGGAACAAGGCCGCGACAAGGAAGTTTTCGCCTTCTTCAAGCATGAAGAAAATCCGGAGAGCGCCCTGAACGCCGTGGTGGTGGCTCGGCGAAACGGCATCGAAGAGAAACCGTTTGTTATGCCGGTGAAGAAGGGCAAGTAAATCTGCCCGAACCTTTCCTGTTATTTACTCATATTAAAGTCGGGCGCATACTGAGTTTGTGACAGCCACCGGCCAGCGTGTGCTTCCCGACTTTCTCGATTATCTGAAAATCGAGAAGGGCCTCGCCGTATTAACGCTGAACGCATACGAATCTGACCTCGAGCAATTCTCTGAATTCCTGAGAAAGAAAAAGCGCGACCCATTGCACGCCCGCAGAGAAGATGTTCGCGCGTTTCTAGGCGAACTGTTTTCGAATGGCGTCAGTGGCCGGTCGGTGGGACGCAAGCTTTCGGCGCTCCGGCACTTTTACAAATATCTTCTGCTCGACCGCCGAATCCAAAGCGATCCTACGCTAGATATTGATTCTCCCAAGCAGTGGAAGGTCCTGCCCAAGTCCCTGGCGGGCAGTGAGATTGACGCCATTCAGAAGTCCATCCAGCCAAAACAAGATACGCAATTGCTCCGAGCGCTGGCGCAACGCGACTACGCCATCGTCGAACTGCTGTACGCGAGCGGCATGAGGGTTAGCGAGTTGATTGGCGTTCGTTTGGAAGACCTGAAGCTGGAACTAGGTCATGTTTTAGTGCGGGGCAAAGGCGACAAGGAACGGATCGTGCCCCTGGGGCGTGCGGCGCACGAAGCGATGCAGCAATACATGGCCGATGGGCGACAGGTGCTGCTCGCTGGCCGCATCTCGTCCATATTATTTGTCCGGCGGTTGGGAGGCCGGCTCACCCGGCAACGCGTCTGGCAGATGCTGAACGCGGCGTCATCGACAACACGTCACGCGAGTCCACACATGTTCCGCCATAGCTGCGCTACGCACATGGTTGAAAACGGAGCCGATCTGCGGACTGTCCAGACGATTCTGGGGCACGCTGATATCTCGACCAGTCAGATCTATACCCACGTTGCGCTGGATCGTCTGAAGAGCGTTTATCGCAAGCACCATCCACGCGCGACTAAAACCGCGGCGGAGCAAAGCTCGTGAACCAAAGCCCCACCCGGACCAACGCTCAGATTCAGAGCGGGACCAGGAAATTTCTGGAATCAATGCGCGCTGAGCGCAACGCCTCGCCGCATACGCTCCGGGCCTACAGCAACGAACTGCGGCGCTTTGCGGATTATGTTGGCCCCGAAATCAAATGGAAAGACATTGACCATGTATTCATTCGCGGATTTCTCTCCCAGCTTCATGCGGCGGACCTGAGCAAAGTCTCGGTGGCGCGAGCTTTGGCCGCGCTGCGGTCACTGTTCAAGTGGCTGGCTCGCGAAGGACTGGTCCAGCAGAATCCCGCCAAGCTGGTGTCAACCCCGAAGCTCCCCAAAAAACTGCCGCGCGTGCCAACGCTTGAAGAAATCAATGGCCTGCTGAACACCGCGATGCCGGAGACAGCGTCCTTCCCGGAGCGCGATCGCGCGATCTTTGAACTGCTCTATGGCTGCGGCCTGCGTAATTCGGAACTGGTAGGGATCGAGATGACCGATATTCAGGATGCGAACGGAGTGCTTCTGGTCCGCGGAAAAGGCCGCAAGCAGCGCTATGTGCCGATTGAGGGTGCGGTGCAGGAAGCGTTGCTGACCTATCGTGAAGTGCGACAGCAGTTATTGCGGCGGGCAGGGAAGACGACGCGACGTTTATTCGTCAACCAGCGCGGCGGGCCGTTGACGACTCGCAGCGTCGGGCGGATCGTGAAACAGATCGCCATCGCCAAGGGGCTGTCGCCCGACGTCCATCCGCACACTCTGCGGCACGCGTTTGGCACACACATGCTGAGTGAAGGAGCCGACCTGCGCGCCATCCAGGAGTTGCTGGGTCACGAGCGGCTTTCCACCACGCAAAAATACACGCAGCTTTCGGTGAGCCAGGTGCTTGAGGTTTACGACCGGACCCATCCTCGCGCCAAGTAGCTGTGTTATATTTTCGCCTCACACTTCCATGCCTCTTTTTGGCAACTACGGCTATGGCCTCATTCTGATGGCGATCGCGGTGTACCATTTCGTCAAGCGCCGTCCGAACAATTATTGGCTGTGGATCATCCTCATAGGCGGCGGCCTGGGAGCGCTGGTTTACATACTGGTTGAGGTCGTTCCCGACCTGGGTCTGTTGCGGCCTTATTTGCAAGTCCTGAGTCATCGCAAGCGGGTGAAGCAGCTGGAGATGATGGTTCTGGACAATCCATCTGCCGGAAATTATGAAGAGCTGGCCGACCTCTATCTCGAATCGAAGAAGTATGCCCAGGCAAAACAGTGTTACGACTACGCCATATCCGTGCGTACGGATTCGCCCGATCCCTTTTATCGCCGCGCTTTGTGTGAACTGGAATTAAACGATTATCCCAGTGCCGCGACCGATCTGGAGAGGGTCGTAACCAAGACGCGCGGTTATGACTATGGAAGAGCGGCCGGCTTGCTGGCCTATGCATGGGCGCGGACAGGACAAAACGACCGAGCAGCCAGTCTGTTCAGCGACGTGACTCAGACTTCCACGTTGTCGGAGACGCAATACAACTACGCCAGTTTTCTCGCCGAAAACGGAAACCTCGCCGAAGCCCGCCAGTGGGCCCAACGCATACTCGCTAAGCAAGCCACCATGCCCAGATATCTGCGACGCATGGAGCGTCCGTGGTTTCGCCGGGCTGCCATTTTGCTGAAACGCCTGCCCGCCTGATTCTGCGCTACGCGCGTCATTGGTCTCTTTTTAAGTTGTGCCCTTCTACGACCAGGAATTGCTACATCCCTCGTCAATAACCAGCCTGGCAGTATTACGGGAGTAACCCCCGGTTGAAGGAAAACAAAAGTCCCGTCAGGAGCGGAAGTTGGCGGAAACTTGCTCCAGACATCCTCGCTTAAGGCGCATGTTTGCAATGGATTAGGAGATACATGGGGAAAGATTTCGCGCGAAGCCCGTGCCAGAACCATCGATTTCCATTTGCGTATTTTGACGGCAGAACAAGGCTAAGCAACCTTGGATGACGGAAGTACTGTTGCCGCCAAATGAAGGAACTTTAATAATGCGCTTACGAACATGGGATTTTCCATTAACGAAATTTTCATGACAAATGGCGAGGGGAAAAACAAGATGAAAAAGCATTTAGTTCTGTTGACTATATTTGCTCTGCTGACGGCAAGCGTTGCATTTGCCGGCACACAGGCAACAAACACCAATACAGTTGCGCCAACCCTGCAGCTTTCCGTGAACATTCAGAAAGCGATCCGGTTGACCTTAAGCACAGGCACCGCGGCAACACCGCATTGCACGGTAACAGCGGCAGGCGGTTCACCCGACTACACAATGAGCTTTGGCACAGTGGACGCGTTGGCTATCAATGCCCCCAGCTGCGGCAGCGTGTTTGCGCCTGCAACGCCAGGAGTCAGCAACGCGATTTACTGGTCGGATTACAATCTGACCCCGGTTTTCACAAGCCAGAGCGCCACAACCAACACGATCACGGCACAGGTGACCACAAATTTCACGGCTGCTAATGTTTCGGTAGTCCGCGATAGCGCCAACTCGCCCACCGTTCCCAGCGCTGTTGGTCAATTTACAGCGATGGGTGTCGGCTCAGCGGATACGATCGTCACCAACCAAGGCAACGGCACCGCCGCGACCCGGTTCATCGGCGTCGCGATAGCACCAACCAACGGAGCGGGAACCCTGACGGGCGCGCAAACGGCGACGGTTACCTTTACTCTGACGGTCCAGTAAGAATTGGCGATATTGGCGAAACAGGTTCAAGGACAGTGTTATGAAAAAACAAGTTGTGATCTTCATGGTAATGTTGCTGGCAACAACCACTATGGTCTTCGCGGGCACGCAGGGTACTAACACTAATACTGTCTCGCCCACACTGCAGATTTCCGCCAATGTGCAGAAGGCCATACGGTTGACCCTGAGCACGGGCACGGCGGCGGTGACGCATTGTGCCGTCGTGGCTGGAGGCGGCTCTCCGGATTACACCATGGACTTCGGCGCCGTGGACGCGTTGGGTATCAACGCCGGCAATTGCAATCTGTTTGCGCCGGCAACGCCGGGAGTCAGTAATGCAGTCTACTGGTCGGATTACAATCTGACTCCGGTATTTACGGGACAGTCGGCGACTACATCTACGGTTACGGCACAGGTGACCACAGATTTGCGATGGGCACGGGATCGGCGGACACCATCGCCACCAACCCGACGAGCGGAACGGCCGTGACCCGCTACATCGGCGTGGCGGTGACCCCGGCCAACGGTGCTACCGTTCTGACTGGCAATCAGTCGGCGACCGTTACCTTTACGTTGACGGTGCAGTAGTGGACAATTGCGGACAGTCGCTTTCCCCTCCTGGAGCCGTTGCATGTTTGTGAACTGGAATGATGACAGCAAGGCACAAGGAATGCGTTCAAGTCCCGCTTTTTCATGCCGATAAAGATGGTAAGGAAATGCGGGAGTGGATGTGTGTGCATTCCAAAGCGGCTTTCATCGTTGTGGTTCTTCTTTTGTTTGCTCCGTCAGCCTGGGCGGGCGCGGATATCGATTTGGTGCAAGTTGCAGGGGGCATTCCGCTTGCTCTCACCGGTAGTAACTACAGCAGCTCTTTTGGGACCTTAAACGCTTTGGGGATTGGTACCCCAGCCACTGGGGTCACAGTCATCCCATTGAGCACCGGGGCGCTCTACTTCACCAATTTTGGGCTCTTTCCTCATGGCGGCCTCCCTAACGGGCACAACGCGATCGTAACCGCTTACGTCAGCACCAACTTTGGACATCCGGCCGCACTGGTCATGCAGAGCTGTCCAATCACTTCGGCGTGCAACGGTAGTGGTCAGTATTCAAGCATGTCGATAAATTCCATCGCGCCAACTTCGGTTGCCCCAGCCCCTGGAATTCCCAAAGGCACAACCGCAACCGCGGGTCTCGCGATTTTTGTGCCGGACAATAATGGCGCAAGCGCATTTGCAGGGTCAGACAGCGCCGTGATTACCTTCACCATGACGGATTCCACCAATGGCTCCTTTATAGAATCCGTTACTTTGTCGTTGAACAATCTCAACGAAATACTGCAGACTGCCATACAGCTTACCCTCGGGACCGCCACCGGCGGCGTTACTATCACGCCTGCTGCGGATTACAGCGTAAATTTTGGGAACGTCAACGGTCTGGGTATTGGGCCCGGAGCAGGATTGACAACCGTCTCCGCCGCTGGCGGCATTATCTATGCCACTCCGTACCTGCTGAATCCCGCGTTCTCCGACTTTGGTTCAACTACGGCGACGATAAAGGTCGTGCTCACAAGCAACTTTGCTCACCCAACCGTGCTGCAATTGGACGACTCCGGCGCCAGCACCGGTCCATTTACCCAGATCACCGGGACGCCAGTACAGATCACTGCATCCGCGTCCGACCGCGTCGCCATCACCCGTTTTCTGGGTCTATTTGTTTCTAATACCAACAATGGCCCCGGCGCGTTCACCGGCAGCGACAGCGCAACTCTTACTTTCACTATGACGGTGCCATGATGAGACATTACGCGTTCAGTACGATTTTGTTCCTGTTGTCGATTGCGGCCTGGCCGCCCGTGACTTCGGCGCAATCACTCGGTCTGGCGCCGGGCGAGGTGCGGGAGAAATTCAAACCAGGAGTGCCCTTTGAGTTCAGTCTGGCAACCACCAATGAAAGCGGAAACCCGGTGGAGATGAGCGTCCAGATCACCGATCTCTGGTACAACGAAAAAAACGAGAAGATATTCTCCACTCCCGGGAGTTCGCCCCGTTCCGCCGCCAACTGGATACAGTTTGTGCCCGAGCGCTTTCTCGTCCCGCCCCACGGTACGCAAAAAATGAAGGCCATTGTTACCCCGCCTCGGGATGCCAAGGGCGGCTATTACGCGGTCCTGTTCGTGCAGTCCAAGCCGGAGCTTTCCTTTACCAAAACCGACGGGCAAGGCGTGTTTACCAATATGCGTCTCGGCTGCCTGGTGCTGCTCGCGGCGGAGAAGACAGAGGACCTCAAGATCGAACTGAGCAATGTGACGTTGACCCCGCCCAGCAGCACTCATGGACTTTCCCTGGTTTTTGATTTGCATAACGCCGGCAATACGCACCTATTTCCGATAGCGCGTCTGGCAGTGCTCAATTCGCAGAAGAAACTTGTGGCCAAGGCCCAGAGCCTGGAAAAACGGTTCTTGCCGGGACAAAAAGATTCCATGCAGGTGAGCTGGGACGGAACTCTGCCTGCCGGAGACTACATCGCGGTGCTCACGGTGGCCTACGGTGAAGACCGAATTGAAACGCAACAGATTCCTTTTAGCGTAGATGCGCATTAATACGATCCAACATGAAGTACAGACGGCAAATCGAGAAGTCGGCGGCAGTCTTGGCAATACTGCTGTCCTCGTTTGCTTTGTGCGTTCCTGCTTACAGCCAGAGCGGAGATACGGATGCCACGCCTTCTTTTGTTGAGCTCTACTGGAAATCATCCAAGACAGTTGTAGCAGCGGGCATAACCAATATCATCGTTCTCGATCCGGAGATTGCCCGCGCGGAAGTCGGCTATGAGAGTATCCAGTTTTTTGGTTTGGAGCGCGGCGAAACCGTGGCTCTCGGCTACAAGAACGGCAAGCCGGTAAGCATCCGGGTGCGGGTCATTCCGAGACCGCCGTTGGTCATTTCGCAGGCTTTCCTGCGGCGGCAGTCCGAACTGGCGTCCGGAATTTTTTCTTCGACCATCCAGGTGGCCAATGGGAACGGACAAACCACTCTATCGGCCATCAATGGATTTGCCTGGTCTCAGCTCGCCGGCAGCGATGGCCGGCTGGATCTTGTAACCCAGGTCGAAGACAACAACCAGATCGGTGGTCACAGCTTCAACCTCCGCCACGGCAGCATTGCCTACCAGAGCCCAAGAATGCAGGTCCAGGCGATGGATTTCCTTGTCAGCCTGACGAACAACGGCCCGCAGCGTTATCTGAGCCCCTATTCGATTTCGGATTCCGTGGAGCTTCGCGGCGGCGCGCTCACCTTAAAGCGTGGCGACAATCAATATACTTTTTTTGGCGGAACAACGATTCCGTTCTTCTACCTGACTCTGGGCTCGACGCGCGACATTGGCGGCTTTGCGTTCACTCGCAAACAGTCGGACAATCTGAGTCTGTTCTCCACGACCAGTTACATTAATACTCCAACCACTTTTCTGGGCTTGAGCGGGAAACGGCAGAATGATTTCATGCAGACTGCCGGGCTCACTTACGTTTTCAAGGACAGATGGACGTTTCAAGGTCTCGGCGGAGGCAGCAATCACGGAGGACTGGGCCGGGCTGAAGTGAACTACATCAGTCCCAATCTGACGTTCTTTGCCGCGGGATCGACTTCTTCCTCGTTATTTCCGCTCAACCAGGTTTTTTCTCTGTTTTCCGGCACCCAGTCCATCAAGACGGGGCTGACATTGTCAGCGAGAGGGCGTTTTACGGAATCTCTGTACTACCAGCACACAATCACCCAGGCATTCAACAATGTGCTTCGCGCCGGCAGTTCCGATTATCTGACTCCTGGGTTTGCCTGGAAACTGAACCAGTCCCAGGACCTGAACCTCACTTACACATACAGCCGCAACACCGGCGGGTTTTCCAGCCAGACCTCGACGGGTAACAGGGTGGATACGACGTGGCATTATCTGTTCACCCCGGGTTTTTCCAATACGGCGGAATTCATTGTTGGTTCATTGCAGGACCCGTTGCAATTGAATTCGCAAGACGAACTCGTGTTTCGCGATGGCGTGGCCTTTCCCATCAAAGGCGGAACGATGCAGGTTGCGTTTCAGCATGACCATAGGAACCCTTCACTGGTGCAGAAACTGAATTCGGAGCTGAACCTTCTGGCGCCCGGGCTGCAGGCGTTATTCCTGCAAGACCCTGTTTCTTTTGTTCAATCCAATAACCTTCCGCCGGAGGTCAGAGCGCTCCTGGATGCGCAGGTCCCTATCAATACGTCCATCAGCGCCAGTGGCCAATTCCGGCTGGGCAACAAAGTGAATTTGGCGCCTAACTTTTCCCTGGCCAGGGCCAGTTCCGGTAACAGCCAGAGCTGGACGCCGTATGTGGGATATTCGCTGACCTATCAAGTCAGCCGGACACTGCAGTTCAACTCCAGCCTGAGCAACATTTGGGTTCTCAACAACTCGCTGAGTCCACAGCGTACGACAATTCTCTCCTTCGGTCTCAATAAGAGTTTCAGCGCTCTGCCCATGTCTCTGGCGGTCGGCAGGCATGCCGGACGGATCATTGAAGGGCGGGTTTTCCGCGACAGCAATCTGAACGGGGTGTTCAATTCAGGGGAGCGCGGCTATGCGGGCATTCGCGTGGACCTGGACAACGGTGATTCCGTGGAGACCGATGAACAGGGAAGGTTCAAGTTTGGCAACGTTGGCGGCGGGGAGCATCGCGTCTCGATCAGCCTTGTCCAATTTCCCGGACCGGTACGCATGACCACCAGGAATGACGTGGAAGTGGACCTGATACGGCAAAGGATTGCGGTCATCAATTTTGGCGTGGTTGATTTTGCCCGCCTGATGGGAAACGTCTTCAATGACCTGCGTTTTCTCGATAAGCGCCAGCCCGACTGCAAAGGAATTCCCGATGTCCACCTGGTGCTCGATGACGGAAGACAACGCCGCACCATTGTCGTGGAGAGCAATGGTGACTACGAGATTGAGGATGTCGCGCCCGGCGATTATAGGCTGATGGCGGACGCTTCCACGCTGCCGGCTAATTACGCGCTGCCCCGTGAGAGTTTCATGGTCCATGTTGCTCCCGTCTCCACCGTGGTACAGGACATTCCAATACGCGCTCTACGCTCCATCTCCGGACGAGTATTCCTGAAAGTCTTAGTGGATAAGGCTGCTCCGCCCGCGGACCAGGACAAGCTCAAATTTGGCGGCATGCCCGCGGCTGGAGCGCGCAGCCAGCGTGGAGGACAAGGGGGGAAGGCAGGACAGGCTGGAGGACAGACCAGCCACACGGGGCAGCAAGCCGCCGGCAATCAGAGCAGCCCTGAAGAATACAATCTGGTTCCTCTGGCCGGCGTGCAGCTCGACGCTGGATATGGGATCGTAAAAACCGACGAAAAGGGCAACTTCCTGCTGCGCGATCTTCCTGCGGGCGATGTCACCGTGAAAATCGTACCGGCGCGGCCTGTCCCGTCGGGGCTGAAAGTGCCCAGCGGCGCCGTCCACATGCCATCGGAACCGATCCAGGTCCAGAATGCGACCATCATCATCAGCAATCCTGATCTGGTTCCGTATCTGGTGAGCAAGACGGCCGCGGAAGTGGCGTCCGGCACGGTCGGGCCGGGCAATCTGGTTTCACCCGCAACCAAGTTAGACGCACCCGCTGCCGCTCCCGAGCCAGCGCAAGTGCGAACTCCGGCCAAGAGCTACTTACCCGCTCCGGTTGTGGAGCAAAAGCATCCGGCCCGCGCCAGCACGATCAATCTACAGCTTCCTGGCCCGGCCGTCGCCAAGGTGGCACCCGTGCAGCAAGAATTGAAGGGACCTGCCAAGCCCGCTCAAGCGGAAACTACGGGTCAGCTCCGTTCGTCCGCCCCAGCGGTGAGACCAGGATCGCCTTCAGCAGTCAAGCCGCCGGCAACTCCAGAACAGAACGACTATCTTAGCGGACTGGTCCAGCTTCCGGTGATCAACTAGCAGACATTCGGGAACTCGAACAGCCTCAAGCACGTCGCTATTTCTCACGATTTTATCTGTCCTCGGAACAGGAAGAACAGCTCGATAATCAGGATCAGCACCACAATGAACTCCAGAAGGAATCCGCGGGCCTGGTGAAATTGCTCGATCATGAAGTCGTAGAGATCGTCCGTGGCGCGGAGCTTTTCCTGAACGAGGACCTCATAGTCGTTCACGCCGATGCGGGCGGCGCTCAGTTTGTATAGCCTGGCGGAGAACATGTCGCCCACGAATTTCAGTGCATTGTTGGTGCGCTCCGTCAGTTCGGTCACGTCCAGCAGAACGGTACGCAGGCGAGACGCGGCTGGCCGCATACGCCATCCGGCAATCAATCCGCGGCGGCGCTCCAGAAAGCGATAGACATCGCGCAATTCGCGCGTGAGTAGTTCGTCATAGTGGCGGAATTGAAGGAGCTGTGAGTTGGCGTACTCAAGAAGCCGCACCGTTGTTTCCGCGCCCGCTTCGGAATCGTAGAGAAACGCCGCGTTCCAGCCGATAACCGCGAGGTCGTTGGGGTAGTAGGACATGTGCGCCTGCAGGACTTCATTGCGTTCAGATTCTGCAAGCGGCGACGTCTCGCCACGGACGATCTGGCTGATGTCGCCACCGTGCTTCTGCAAAAGCTCTTCCGCGTTCTGGACATCTGCAATGTTGTGCAGATGGACGATGCAATAATCTTCGCTCAGCCAGTGGTCGTAACGTTTGACCATGGCCGGAGCAATGACCTCAAGTTTCCGCTCCACGATCTTCCGCGAGAGAACGTCAAAGACGTTGCCGGAAATCCAGCTGCCGGCGAGCGCTTCAAGTTGCCGCCAGCTTCCGGAGAATTGGTAATGCAGGAGCACGCTGACTACGCCGTAGTCGTAGTACTGCACTGAAGCGGTGAAGGGTTCTCCTGTAGGCAATGAGATCGGTTCCAGCAGCTCGATTACGGGCGGGCGCTCAAAGCGTACATATTCCGGCGCTGGATGCTTGAATGCGGGCGCGACAGGCTTACCGCCAATCAGACGCTGCAACTCTTCGAGTCTGATCTGATCAGAGACGTCGTAGAGGACCAGCAGCGCAATCCGGCCTTGAACGTTGTTTTCGGACATGCAATTCTCGTCAGGTTCAGTGTAATAGCGCGGATATTGCGAGAGAAAGGAAGCTACCGAGCAACAATTGTCGTGGTCTTGAGCACGCAAACCTGACCGCTGGCGGTGGGAAGCGGCTGGAGATCGATTGTCACGGAAGTTTTCGCGGGATCCACCGGAATGTGATACGCCACCGTGTCGCCGGCGGATAGGCTCCGGGCTTGCTGCGAAGACATAATTGTGGGCACGACGTTGACGCGAATGTGCAGCACCGCCTGGGAGGTGTTGGTGTTGCTGCGCTCGCTCTGCGCAAATACCGATAGTGTCATAACGGACAAGGCAAGAAAAACGCGTTCCGCTCCCAGCAGAGTGCGTCTTGCCACAGGGAAAGAGGGTCCTTTCATTGGCCGACTCCTTACGATTGCTTGCTATACGCCATCACTCATTTCATCGGCTGAATGGTGTCTTGGCTTTACCGAGGCTTAAGAGGCCCAGGGTCACCTAGGTAGTCAAGGTTACGAAAGTACCATCGAGCAAGCCAAAATGCAAGCAGCACTAAGAGATAAAAGGCCAGAAATGGGATGTCAGGAGAGAGCCGAAAGACACGACTCACAACTTCCCTGATTTTCGTCAGATGCAGGCGGAATGAGTGGGATGCCTCGAGGCACGGCCCAGTTTTCCGTCGTTCCAAGCTTGCACGATGCCTATCCCGCCCGGCTCACTGCTGCGCAGCGCTCACTTTGGCATTACCCATGGCAGGCAACGGCATCGCCCGCACCACCAGCACCAAGGCCGCGGAGAGCATTGCAAGCACCGCACTGCCGTAGAAAACGGCATTCCAATTTCCAAACTTCCTAAAAAAGAATGCAGCAACCCCTCCCGCCAGAATCGCCGCCACGCCCTTGGCCATATAAAGGAAGCCGTAGTTCGACGTCGCGTGATTGGCGCCAAAGTAGTCGCCGATAATGGCCGGGAAGAGCGAGAACATGCTTCCCCAGATGAAGTAAACGATCATGAGTGCGATAGTGAATGCCGTGCCGGAGCGGCGGCCAATCGTGATGACAGCGATAAGACTGAATGCCTGAAGAACATACGGGATAAACATGGCCAGTTCGCGGCCAATGTGGTCGGAGAGCCATCCCCAGAAGATGCGGCCGGCGCCGTTGGCGAGACGCCCTGTAGCCAACGCGGCGGTGAGAGCTGCGGCGCTGATCTTGAAGTAGTCGGCTACCGGCGCGCTTTGGATCGTCACCATGGAGCCGCCAACATTGATGAGCACAAAGGTGATGAAGAGCAGATAGAAGTGCGGCGTCATCAACATTTGCAGGCTGTTGAACTGGACCGTGTTGCGGCGAATGCGCGGTGATACCGCCGCCCGCGCCGCTTTTGACACGTTGAAATCCGGCCCTGGATTATGCAGGAATTGCGCCGCGATCAGAATAAGCAGACCTTGTGCAATCCCGCTGTACAGGAATGCCTCACGGTAGCCTCCACGATTGAGCACAACCGCAATGATAGGGATAAACAGCGCCGCGCCCGCGCCAAAACCAGCGGTAATAAAGCCTGACACCGTGCCGCGCTTGTCAGGAAACCACTTCAATGCCGTGGCTACCGAGCCGCTATAGATGAATGCGGCGCCGATTCCCGCGATCGCATACATAAGATAGAGCTGCGCAATGCTGTGGACAAAGCCCATGGAAGTCCAGCCAATGCCCACGAGCACGCCGCCTATCGAGAGAAATATGCGCGGGCCAAGCCGGTCAATCAGCCAGCCCTCCACCGGTGTTACCCAGGTTTCAAATACCAGAAAGAGGGTCCCTGCCCATTGCACGGCCACAATGTCTTTCTGGCCGAGTGCTTTTGCCAGAGGTTTGACGAACAGCGTCCAGGAATACTGTAGATTGGCGATCATGATCATCGCCACCACAGCGGCTGCGAATTGTATCCAACGCTTGCCCATAGTGTTCTCCTAAAATTGTTCAGGTCTTTCCTGCGGCCTGCGAGCGCTGCTGTGCCATGAGCCGCGCGCATGCGTACACCGCGCGCGTACTCGGCATAGGCACCTTCAGACGTTCTGCCAGTTCCACGACCGCTCCGGCAATCGCCTCCAGTTCCAGAGGCCGTCCGGCTTCCAGGTCTTGCAGCATTGAGGTCTTGTGCTCGCCGATCTTCGCCGCTCCGGCAATCCGCTGCTCAATCGAGATTGGCAGCTCCATGCCCATTTGTTTAGCCAGAGTCTCCGCTTCCTGCATGATGCTGCGCACTAGAGTGGAAACCTCAGAGTCACGAATCATCTGGCCTAAAGTTGCGCCGGTGAGAGCGCTGATTGGATTAAAGGCAAGATTGCCCAGCAACTTCACCCAAATTTCGGTGCGAATGTTAGTAGTGAGTGGGCTGCGCAGACTTGCCGAAATCAGCGCCTCAGCAATCGCGCGACACCGCTCCGAGCGCGTGCCGTCGGGCTCGCCCAGAGTGACGCGGTTGCCTTCGTCGTGCTTGATGACTCCAGGCTCGATGATCTCGGTTGCAAAATAGATGAGCGAACCCACAACCTGTCGAGCAGAAATGGCCGCTGAGATCACGCCGTTAGGATCAACCCGCTCCAGGCGCGTACCGGCGAGCGGACTGTTCTCACCCTGAAAGTACCACCAGGGAATTCCATTCTGCGTGCTGACAACCGTGGTTTCGGGTCCGATCACCGCCGGCAATTGCGGCGCCAGCCCGGGCAGGCCATGCGCCTTCACGCAGAGAAACACGACATCGAACTTCCCCGCACTTTGCAGATCGCCGGTGGCTTTGGGATAGGTATAGAAATCCTCGGTCGCGGTGATGATGCGCACGCCGTGCTGCTGCATGGCCTGCAGATGGGGACCTCTGGCGTGAAGCGTTACGTCGTGGCCGGCGCGGGACATCAGCCCGCCAATGTAGGCGCCTACAGCACCTGCGCCGACGATCAGATATTTCATGACTTCGGGCCGGCGAACGCCGCGGCCACGGCCCGACGCTGGATTTTCCCGGTCGCAGTGCGGGGAATAGTCTCAACAATGTGGATCTTCTTGGGACACTTAAAGTCCGCCAGGCGTTCTTTGCAGAAGCCAAGCAACTCGGACTCCGTCTGCGGCTCGCGCAATACCACCGCCACAGCGACTTCTTCTCCCCAGGTAGGGTGTGGCATGCCGAAGGCGACCGCCTCGGCGACGCAGGGATGAGTAAGTAGAACTTCGTCAATCTCGCGCGGAGCAATTTTTTCTCCGGCGCGATTGATCAGCTCTTTGAGCCGGCTGGTGAGAGTGAGATAGCCGTTCGCATCCAGCACACCCTGGTCTCCGGTGCGGAACCATTCATTTACGAATGAGCTGGCATTGGCTTCTGGATTGTTCTCATAGCCGCGGATCACATTCGGTCCGCTAATCACCACTTCGCCAACCTGGCCTTGGGGAAGATGCTTGCCGTCTTCGTCCATAATGCTGATCTGCACGCCGGTTCCTGGACCCACCGAACCAGGGATGCGGCCCCGAGGAGGCAGAGGGTTGGAGCACATCTGGTGCGCCGCTTCCGTCATCCCGTAAGCCTCAAGCACAGGGACTCTAAAGACACTTTCCATTTTCTCCATCACCTGCGGCGAAAGAGCAGCGCTGCATGAACGCACGAACCTTAGCCGCTCGGCGCCTTCAGGACGCTCGCTGGTCCTGGCCAAGACAAGCTGATGGATTGTCGGCACCGCGGAATACCAGGAGACGCGATGGTCTTTCACCGTCCGCCAGAAAGACAGCGGATTGAATTTGCCCGGAACGACCAGCGTCCCTCCGGTCAGGAAAGTTGCCAGCGTGGATGCAACCAGACCGTGGACATGGAAGAGCGGCATCACACAGAGCGAGACATCGTCTGCTGTAAGCGCGTAGGTGTCGGCGACGTTGGCGCATGAAATCGTAAGGTTAATGTGCTTGAGCGGAACGCGCTTGGGCCGTCCGGTACTGCCGCTGGTATGCAGGACGAGCGCGATATCGTCGGGCGCTGGGCCGGCGACCGGAATCCGCTTAGACGTTCCAACGATGCTGACCGATCCTTCACTGTCCATCTCAACGGTATAGACAGGGACGTTCATTTTCCCGGCGGCACGTCGTGCGTCGTCGGCTCCTTCAGCAGGACAGAGCAGCAGGCGGGCGCTGGTGTCTTCAAGGTAGAAGCAGAATTCGTCGTAGCGATATCCGGGGTTCAGAGGCGCTGCCGTTCCCGCAATGGACGCCGCAAGAAAAGTGACAATTGTGGGCAGCCCATTCGGAAGAACGCTTGCCACCCGATCGCCGGGACGCACACCTAAGCCAGCCAGGTTCTCAGCCATCCTCATAACCTGCTCGCGCAGAGCGGCGTATGTAACGGTAGTTCCGGTCTCGGGAATGACAACGGCGATGGACTGGCCCGGAGCCGCGTTCAATAGAGAAGGAAGGTCACTTGCGGCTTTCATGTACAGTAGTCTCCTGTAGTTACCAGCCTCAATCTGCAATCTGCCGCCCCAAAATACCTGAAGTTCCTAGATTGTTCAATGAATTGTAAAAAAAAGATAAAGAAAGTGGGATGGCTGTTCGTTCCCGAACACTTACAATCCAGTAATGGACAGTGGCCGCCAATACTGCCTAAGTCAGATCACGGGAGATTCCATTGTTTTCAGCTGTTTAGGCTGAATCCAAGATTCGGTATTAAAAATGCTTTTTACTACATGTAGAGTGCCATGATTCGATAGTTTGCGGCGAAGAAAACATCGTGTCCCGCTATTTGTTTCTGAATGGCGTTTATTTTCCGGGTGCGTCCGGGCACGACATACTGCAAATACTCATACTGCAAATACTAATGACTTAGAGACTCGGGAGACAAAGAATGGAAACCCTGTTCCAGGACATTCGCTTCAGTCTGCGGATGCTCCGCAAGAATGCCGGCTTCACTACCATTGCAGTCTTGACGCTCGCGCTGGGGATTGGCGTCAACACGGCGATGTTCGGCGCCCTGAATGCTTTTCTGCTTCGTCCGTTTCCGTTCCGGGAAGCCGATCGTCTGGTGATGGTGTGGGAGAAGAACCCCAAGCTCGAAGGGATCATCGCCGAGCGTCTGCCAACGTGTCTCAAGAACTACGTTGACTGGCAAGCCGAATCCAAATCATTCGAGCAGCTTGGCGCGTATTCGGATGCCAACTATACGCTCACCGGAAGCGACAAGCCTGAGCAGGTGACAGCCGAGAAAGCCTCAGCCAACTTCTTTGAGGTCCTCGGCGTGAGAGCTGTGAAGGGGCGCACTTTTGCCGCCGGCGAAGGCGCGCCCGGCCGCAACCACATCGCGGTGTTGGGCTATACGTTCTACGAGAAGCGTTTTGCATAGGCGTGCTGCCGCGCAACTTCCGTCTTACGGCTACGTATGGCGGGTTCGAACAAAAGAAGCCAGATCTCTGGGTCCCTCTCGACGAAAGTTCCACGCAGGCTGCGCCGGTGTTGAAATCGAGGAATAACTTCGTTTTCGGCCGTTTGAAGCCCGGTGTTTCCCTGGAACAGGCCCGAGCGGAGATGAACGTAATTGGAAAACGTCTTGAACAAAAGGACCCAGACTTGAATGAAGGCTTCGGCGTGAACCTTTTCAATTTGCGCCAGGAAGATGTCGGTTCCGACTTTCAACTATGGCTACTGGTCCTGCAGTGCGCCGTGGGATTCGTTCTGCTGATCGCTTGCGCGAACATCGCCAACCTGCTGCTCGCCCGCGCCGCAGGAAGGGAGAAAGAAATCGCCGTCCGAATGGCCCTGGGAGCTGGGCGTGGACGCATTATCCGCCAGGTATTGGCGGAAAGCCTGGTGCTTAGTCTTTTGGGAGGCGTTGCCGGACTGTTGTTGGCGGAGTGGGATATGACCGCGATTAACCGCTTCGCGCCAACGGATTTTCTGGGTCTGCACACTCTCAGTTTTGACGTTCCGGTGTTCGGCTTTACTTCACTCGCGGTCATTTTCGCCGCGGTCGTGTTCGGTAGTGTGCCGGCTGTGCATGCGGTGCGTCAGGACATCAATCAGTCGCTTACCAGGACTTCAAAATCGGTGATTGGTCGCTCTGGGAAACTGCGTTCTCTGCTGGTGGTTTCTGAGGTCGCGCTGGCGCTGGTGCTGCTGATTGGTGCTGGACTAATGGTGCGTAGCCTGAATGAGCTGCGCAAAGTTAATCCTGGTTTCGTCGCCGACCACCTGCTTACGGCAATCGTGCGGTTGTCACCAGAAAAATACAAGACACCACAGCAGGTCACGGCGTTTAACGACCAGCTCCTGGAAAAAGTGAAATCGCTTCCCGGCGTAAAATCCGCTGCTCTCGCCAGCGGACTTCCGCTGGAGAATATTCAGGCCAAAGGGTTCCACGTAGAAGGCCAATCGCAAGCGGACAAAGACTACCAAATCGCCGACTATCAGGAAAACACGGCCGACTACTTCACTACCATGGGCTCTCCCATTCTGCGCGGGCGTCCGTTTACGCAGCAGGAGGTTGAATCAGCTTCCTTGGTGATCATTGTGAATGAAGCTCTGGCTAATCGCGTATGGCCCAACCAGAACCCTTTAGGCAAAGCGCTTATGATGGGTCCGTCAACCAAGCCTGTACGCCGTGAGGTGGTAGGCGTAGTCGCGGATACCCACCAACTGGGTCCCGATGTCCCGTCACGGGCGCAAATGTTTGCGCCCTCACGTACATACTCCCAATTGTCGGTCATCCTCAGGACCTCGGGCGATCCCTTGCGAATGTCATCCGCCTTGACCAATCAGGTTCTTAGCATCGACAAAGAACAGCCTGTCACCGACATCCAGTCAATGGACGAGATTCTGAGTGGAAGCATGGGCCAGGAACAGTTTGGAATGTCATTGATGGTTGCATTCGCAGGGTTAGCCTTGGCGCTAGCATCGGTTGGTCTGTACGGCGTCTTGGCTTATGTGGTCACGCAACGCACGCAGGAGATTGGCATACGCATGGCTCTGGGTGCTCAGCGTCGCGACGTCTTGCGGATGGTGGTGAGGCAGGGAATGATGCTTTCAGTATTAGGCGTTGCTATTGGCTTAGGTGTAGCCGTTGCTCTTTCGCGAGTGGTGTCGGGAATGCTGTTTGGCATCAGCGCCAGGGATCCGTTGACCTTTGGCGTGACCGCGGCCGTTCTGCTGGTAGTTGCTTTGGTGGCGACCTATATCCCGGCTTGACTGAAATGCGTTAGTGAACACGAGTTCCATCAAGAACTCGTCTACAGATCAAACATTACCTTTTAATTTCAACAGCTTACGTATGCCAACTGTTCGGCACAATAAGTGCTTTTTATCTGTTTGGATTGTTGGCGTTTCGGGCCTTATAGAACGGTAGACGGCTTTGGCAGGTCTTAGCTTTTGAGGGGTAGTCTATGCACGAAGTGAAGCGCACGGGCGTGAGTTTGGGTCTGGGGTTAGCACTGCTTATCCTTACAGGTTTCGGATCCAAAGAGCATCCTTCGAAACAGGACGCAAACCGGCCTGACGAAGTCAGCCGCCATGTCGCGCAATTGCGGTCCGGCAAACCTCAGCAGAAAGCTGCGGCGGCCTATTGGCTGGGACAGCAGCACACGGTCTCCACCGGCGCCGTGGAAGCGCTGGTAGAACTGCTGGGCGACACCAGCGAAATCGATCCCTTGCAATACCGTCCGTTGGGGCCGGAGCCGCGCTTCACTCTCGGAGGTGAGGCTGCTGCTGCTCTGGTGAATATCGGACATCCTGCGGTTGAACCTCTCATACGCGTCCTGAAAACCTCACCGCAACCGGAAGCGCGCAAGAACGCAGCGTGGGCCCTCGGGCTTCTGCACCGGGCCGGCTCACAAGACACATCCGACCGGATTTGGGCGCCGTCAGTGCGAATCGTTTCCCGATCCTAGGCAACGGTAAACCCTGCCAGATCGCATGGATCGTGCTCCGTTACCACTAGCTCACGCGAGCTCAAGGAGGAGTGATGCCGCAACTCTCGACTGCAATGGTCCTGCTGTTGGCGCTGGCGTTCGTTCCAAGTCACGGGACCTCAACGCGGTCTCCTGGAGATTCTCGTACCGAATCTTCTACCCGCGCCAAGATCAGCTCAGATCCGGATGGGGCAGCCATCCGCATTGACGGTAAACCTGCGGGCGTTACTCCGGCGGTCGTCGCTGTGCCTGCTGGAGAGCACAGCATTGTCTTGGTTAAGGAAGGATTCAAGAGCTGGGAATGTGTCGTCAGCATCGGCAATAAGACTTCAATCAGGTCTTTTCAGGGCGGATCAGTAAGCACAGCCGATCCCGACTATGGCCTGCGATTGGGAGCACGTCTGGAATCGGAGCAGGATACGGCAAAGCTCGGGAGTGACGAACCGGCGAAAATGGTCATTCACTCAACGCCATCAGGTGCTGATGTGGTCCTCGACGGCAAACTGGCCGGCGCCACTCCACTTACGGTCGTACTCCCAGCGGGCGAACACAAGATCCTGCTGAAGCGAGAAGGTTACAAGCCGGCAACGGCGGAAGTCAGGCTTGAAGGCGGCAGCAAGGACACGAGAATCGGATTCCGTATGCAAAAAAATGACCTGAAGTGACGCGCTTGGGCGGTGTAGACCGGGAGCTGATTGCTCACGCAAGGTGCTTCTTTCCGGTCTAACACCCCTGATACTATGGGAGACGCCTGAGACTCGTAACCGTGTCGAACTTGCGGCGATAGAGATAAATTGCGAGAGCGCTATTTACAAGGAACCCGATGATCCAACTTCGCAACGTTGAAAAGACCATCAAGAGTCCGGCCGGAACCATGTGGCTGCTTCGCCGGATCAACCTGACCGTGAAAGACGGTGAGTTTGTCACCATCATGGGGCCATCCGGAGCGGGCAAGACGACGCTTCTGAGCATTGTCGGAATGTTGGATGACGGCTGGGCGGGAGAGTACTTTTTCCTCGAAAACATGGTGCACAAACTCGACCGCAAGAAAAGGTCTGAGCTGAATCGCAAGCACATCGGCTTCGTGTTCCAGAGCTATCACCTTCTCGACAATCTTACGGTGCAGGAGAATATCGACGTTCCACTCTCCTACCGCGATATTCCGCGCGCGCAACGAGCGGCGATGGTGGCGGATATCCTCGATCGCTTTCAGATTGTCGGCAAGAAGGACCTTTATCCCAATCAGTTGTCCGGAGGACAGCAGCAACTCGTGGGCGTAGCCCGTGCCGTGGCCGGAAATCCCAAGCTGATTCTCGCCGACGAGCCGACCGGCAATCTCCATTCCGGACAGGCCAAAGAGATCATGGAGCTGTTCAGCAGGCTGAACGAGCAGGGGACTACCATCATTCAAGTGACACACTCGGAGGTCAATGCCTCCTACGGCAATCGCATCATTCAACTGAAAGACGGCTGGATTGTGGACGACTCGATTACACAGAAGGGCAGTGCCACAGCTTGAGTTTTCGGGAGACGGTGTTGACCAAACCGGAAGAGAGCATGGCTGCGGCGCCGGCGAAACCGGAGCCGGTCAGGGTGCTTATCGCCGATGATCAGGCCGATGTCCGCGAAGCGTTGCGTCTGCTGCTGAAAGCGGAAGGCTACGCGACGGAAGCCGTCAGTAATCCTGCTGCAGTGATTGAAGCCATGCAGACCGGCGAGTTCGACCTGATGTTGATGGACCTGAACTACCACCGGGACACTACCTCGGGGCAGGAGGGAATCGACCTGCTGCTGAAGATCCAGGCCATCGACAGCAAACTGCCCATCGTAGTGATGACCGCGTGGGGCAGCGTGGAGCTTGCGGTTGAAGCCATGCGCCGCGGCGCCCGCGACTTCATTCAAAAGCCGTGGGACAACCAGCGGCTGCTCAGCATTATCCGCACGCAGATTGATCTTTATCGCACCATGCGCCGTGCCGAGCGTCTGGAAGCTGAGAATAGTCTGCTGCGCGCGCAGAATCGGCCAGTATTCATTGCGGAATCCAAAGCCATGCAGCCGTTGCTGATGCTGCTCAGCCGCATTGGCCCCAGCGATGCGAACGTATTGATTACGGGCGAGCATGGTACCGGAAAAGAAGTCGTGGCCCAGACCCTGCACGTGCTCTCTTCGCGCTCGAGCCGTCCGATGATCACGGTGAATACAGGTGGTCTGCCGGAAGGCACGTTCGAAAGCGAGTTGTTCGGCCACGTCAAAGGCGCTTTTACTGACGCCCGGGCCGACCGTGTTGGGCGCTTCGAACTTGCCGATCACGGCACGCTGTTTCTCGATGAAATCGCCAACGTTCCCATGAAGCAGCAAGCCAAGCTTCTACGCGTACTGGAGACTGGCGAGATGGAGAGGGTTGGCTCATCGAAGACGCGCAAAGTTGATGTCCGCGTGCTCTCCGCGACGAACGCCGATTTGAAGCTGGAAAGCGCGGAATGCCGCTTCCGCTCCGACCTTCTCTTCCGGCTCAATACTGTCGAACTGCGCATTCCGGCGCTGCGAGAAAGACGCGAAGACATTCCGTTGCTGGGTTCGCACTTCCTCAAGCAGTATGCCGAGCGCTATCGGAAACAGATCAAGGGCTTTGAGCCTGCGGCATTGCAGCGAATGCTGGAGCATCCGTGGCCGGGCAATGTGCGCGAACTCGACCATTCCGTGGAACGCGCGGTGCTGAT
>WNFF01002942.1_pt1 | contig 23373 bp, 19 predicted proteins | sample 5400441 | NCBI WGS metagenome assembly WNFF01 (sample SAMN13153345, study PRJNA577476) | soil metagenome | isolation source: 120 cm saprolite under Douglas fir tree site 2 hole 3 replicate 1 | place: USA:California | collected 2015-04-18
CGGCCCCATGAAGGGTTGCCGCGGGAAGGGCCATTCGCTCCTCGGTGAGCAGGCGATGGGTATTCTCGATCGTCACCGTCGAATCGTCGACCAGGATGCCGACCGCAAGGGCCAGGCCGCCGAGCGTCATCGTGTTGATGGTCTCGCCCAGGAAGTACAGCACCACGAGCGACGCCAGGATCGATAGCGGAATCGAGATCATGACGACCAGCGTCGAGCGCCATGATCCGAGAAACAGCAGGATCATCAGCGCGGTGAGCGCAGCCGCGATCGCGCCCTCGCGGAGCAAACCCGCAACCGATGACTTGACGAATACCGACTGGTCGAACAGCTCGTTGATCTGGAGGCCGGGAGGCGCCGCGGCGCGAGCGGCTTGCAGGGCGGCCCGAACTCCGTTGACCACCTCGAGCGTCGAAGCATTGCCGTTCTTGATGATGCTCAGCAACACCGAGCGCCGGCCGTCCTCGCGAACCACGTTCTGCTGGACCAGCGAGCCGTCGCGGACCTGGCCCACATCCCTCACGAAGACGGTGGCGCCATTCGTCACCCTGATCGGAATGTTGTTGAGGTCGTCGATCGTCGATGGCGTGGCGTTGGTGCGGACGGTGTACTGGGTGTCTCCGATCTTCGCCGTGCCCGACGGCAGCGTCAGGTTCTGTGCGTTGACCGCGTTGACGACGTCGAGCGGTGTCAACCCGCGGGCGAGCAGCTTCGCCGGATCGAGATCAACCATGATCTGCCGGTACTTCCCTCCGGCCGGCGTAGGCAGCGTCACACCATGAACGGGCGCCAACTGCTGGCGGAGCCGATAGATCCCGTAGTCGTACAGCTGCTGTTCGTTGAGACTGTCGGATGTGAGGCTGATCTGCAGGACCGGGACGCTGGAAGCATTGAACTGCACAACGATCGGCGGCTGGATTCCGGCCGGCATAAGCGCGCGAATGGCGTTGGTCGCCGAGACGATCTGCGCAATGGCGAGGTCGAGGTTCACGTCCGGCTGGAAATAGATTTTCTGGACCGACAGGCCGTTGAGGCTCTGCGCTTCCATGTTCTTGATGCCGTTGACGTTCGAGCTCATCGAATATTCGCTGTAGGTGGTGACGCGCTGCTCCATTTCCGGCGTGCTCAGACCGGTATAGCTCCAGATCACCGTCACGACCGGGATTCGGATCTCCGGGAAGATGTCGGTCGGCATCGCGCGTATCGCGGTGACCCCGAGAAAAATAATCAGGGCGGCCAACACATAGAAGGTGTGAGGGAACCTCAGCGCGAACCGAACGATACCCATTCTTCGACTCCGGAATTTGCGATCTCGCCGCCACGGTTCCCGGGTTTCTCGTGCCCGGGTTCAATCCCATGAGCGACAGAGCTTCATCTTCCTCCTGGAGCCTGATCGGGCAGCGGTTCGCGCCGCCATGGACACGCTCGCGCAAATCTAGTGGCTTGGCCGGCAGCCGCTGTGCCGTTCGTGCGCCGATTGGCGCGAAATTGCGGAATCCGTCCGTCGAGTCGGGACACATCCGGGCCGGCGCGGCGCGCGATCCTGCCTGCTCCTCATTCAAGACTGCGGCGATAGTCACTCGGCGCTTGCCCCGTCATCCGATGAAAGGTGGCGCTGAATGCACTCGTCCCGCTGAATCCGACGTCGAACGCGATCTTGGTAATCGAGGCACGCGGGTTTGCCAGGAGGACCTTTGCGCGTTCGAGCCGCCGCCCTGTGTAGTAGCGATGCGGCGGTTCTCCGAAGGACTGCTTGAACGACCGCAGGAAATGATACGGGCTCAATCGCACGAGATCGGCCAGCGCGTTGAGGGAAATGGTCTCCGCCAGGTGCTCCTCGATGAAATCTGCCACGCGCCTCTGCTGCCAGCCGGTAAGTCCGCCGCGGTTCGCGGACCTTGACATCGGGGTGACCCCATTGGGGCGCATGAGCTCATGGGCCAACAGGCCGCCAAGGGCTTCGGCATACATACGATCGCCCGGATCGGCCTTGCCGATCTGTGTCTTGAGCTTGAGAACCGTTTGCCAAAGGCTGCTGTCCTCGAAGAACAGCCGGGGCTGAAGCTCGGCCTCGGCGAAGCCGAGGTCGGGATCGACCGGCACCGCCTGCGGATCGATGTACACGCACGTCGCACGCGCCAGCAGGCGTGGATTGTGCGAGACGAAATACGTCCTCCCCGCCGGGACGAAGGTCAACTTATGCGAGTAGTTGCGGAGCGCGGATGTCGGCAACCCTTCCAGAAGGGTCTTGCCGTCGTATCGCGCAGCTTGCTCGGTTGCCATGAGAAGGTGGGATTGCCCCTTGAAACGCAGCTCGAAACCCTCGTGGCTGATCATCTGCACGGTCTCCGCCTGCAGACCACGCCAGTGCGCGGTTTGCCGTCTGACGATTTCGGCCGGGGAAAAAGTGACGGTAGAAGACTGGCGTGCAACGGCTTCGGCCGGAGAGACGTCGATCCTGAAGACGCTTGGATTATGGGATGAGTTGATCGAGATATCCATGATATGGGGCCTGTTCGGTTCGCTCGTTGCCGAGTAGCCCCTCCTGTCGCTTCTCCCTGCCTCGACGGGCCCACCGGCAGAAGCTTTTTTTGAGCCGGTGATCGAGACACGTGTCACATAGGCGGCGCGATCCCGTGCCCCAATGTCCTCGACACATCCGTCACAGCGATTTGATGGTTGCGGTCACGGATATTTGAACGCACGCATGGTGAACCACAGCGGATTACGACGCCTGCCGCCGAAAACCGGGATGCCAGATCCTCACCCCGGCAAAGCGACCACAGGAATCAGCGCGCTTTGATTACATTGCCGAACAATACGCCGAGACAACCGAATAGAAGCACCGCGCCCGCGGCCAGGGGGAGATTCGGCATCAGCACTGCCGATATCGCGGCAATCACCACGACACCGGCAATTGCCAGGGCGAGCGAGCCGTCGTCGACGAACAGCCCCGCGAGTCCACGCATCAAAGCGGCCAGCATGGTCATTGCAGCACTTCCCCTGTCCGCCGCATGAGGGCGACGGCCGCCAGAGAGACGGATAGGAACAACGCGGCGAAGCCCAGGATTGCCAGATCCTCGCCGGGCCAGGGGACGCCGAGGCCTTCCCCGGTCCAGAACACGCCGAACGCCGACAGCATGACGCCCACGGCGAACTTGAGCGTGTTCTCCGGCACTCGCGCGAGTGGGCGATGCACGGCAAAACCCACGCCGACCACCAGCGCACAGGCCGCAGCCGCACCCATGCTGGCAGCGCCCATCAGTCCGCGGCCCGCTCCGACGGCGATGACGATGAACACCACCTCGAGTCCTTCGAGAACCACGGCCTTGAAACTTGCAAGCCCCGCGAACCAGTCCAGTCGCGCTTCATGACGGCGCGCCTTGTCGCGCAGTTCCTCGCTCTCGGTTGCGAAGGCCAAAGCTTCATCATGCAGGGGAATTACGCTCGCCGCGCGCAGGATCGCCTTTCGCAGCCATCGCATGCCGAACAGCAGCAACAGGATGCCGACGACGAACTGCAAGATGTTGAGCGGGACGCGGTCCAGCAAAGGCCCGAGCAGGGCCACGATCAGAACAAGAAGCGCCAGGCCGGCGACCGCGCCAAAGCCGGCGGGACGCCATCCGCGAACGGTGGCGACCGCCAGCACGATGGTGAGCGCTTCCACCGCTTCGACCAGCGAGCTCAGGAACGCCGTCAAGACGGCCGGCGCGGCGGAAGTCCAGAACATCAAGTGCTCCAAGTCGGCAACGGCCGAACGCACGCGCGCTCGGAAGGTTGCAATAGCCGCCGTGCTCGATCACGACTTGGCGCAAGACCCGCGCAACCACGGCAAAAGGGCGAAAGCCATCGGTCAGTCTCGCTGCGGCGCCGTCGCGTGCCGCGCTACCACGATGGTCAGCCCGCCGACCATCGCGACCGGCACCACCAGGCAGACGAAGCCCAACTCATGCCAGGCCACGGCGCCGGCAACCGTGCCGACCAGAAAAGCGAGCACGATCGGGACCGTCTCGGCCAGCCGTTTGCGGGCGCGTGCTATATCCGCGGGTGCCGGGAAGCCCGCCGTGCGCCCGACCCACAGCCGTGCCAGCAGGACCTCGGTGCCATCGATCGCCAGTTGCGTGGTGTTGGTGGTCATGACGTTGGTCGACGGCGTGCCGCCCATGAGCAAGCGCACGAAGGCGCTCTGCACTCCCATGGCACAAAGCCCGAATAGCCCTGCGACGAGCGCCGCCGGCTGGTCGGGATCGTTCATGTCCGGCACGACCAGCGTGGTCGCCAGCAGGCCGGCGAGCAGCAGGCTCTCGAGGCCGAGCACAAGGGGTGATGCCCGCCAGCCCCTATGGCGCGCGACCGACACCACGACGGTTGCGACGGCAGCACCGAGCAGGAACACCGGAATGGCCAGCACCTTGACGAGCACGCCGTGTTCGCGCACGACCAGGACGGCACCTATGCTCACGAAGCTGCCGGTGACCTGAGCCACGAACAGCCCGAACAGCGCGATGAAAGTGCAGCCGTCCACATAACCGGCTGCGAAGCCGAGCACGGCCGACACAGTGCCGTAGGAGCATGCGCACCATTTGGGAGTCATGACTTCACCACCCATCGCAACGGAGGACGCGGCCGCTCGCGCGGGGATCATTGCCCGGCTTGACCCGGCAATCCATCTTCTTGAAGCAATTTCTTAGATGGATGTTCGGCACAAGCCCCGCGCCGAAAGGGACAAGGCGTGACAACGCCGGCTGCCAGTCAAATCGGCAACCGCAACGTCAGCTACTGCGCGCAACAAACTGTCCGATCCGGCGCGCCACCTCCCCGAGCTCGTAGGGCTTGCGCATCACTGGGCCGGCCTCGAATAGCTCGCAGGCCACCGCACCCGGTCGCGGCGCGCCCGATGTCAGGATGACTTTCACGCCCGGCTGCTCAGCCCGAATCCACCGGGCCAGAGCGAAGCCGTCGGGACTCCCTGGCGTCTGCACGTCGGAAAAGACGACATCGACGCGCTCGCCCGTTCCGAGCACTCTGATTGCCTCGTCGGCAGTGCCGGCCTCGACCACCCGGAATCCGCGATAGCGGAGGTAGTCTGCAACTACCATGCGCACTAGCACTTCATCCTCCACAACCACGATCGTCGCAGACGGGGTCGATCGATCGCTGCTGAGGATGTCGCGTACGGTCTTCATGACGGCATGATTCTGGACGCGGCTGCTGAGTTCCGCGTCGCGACGACGCATCTCTTGGATTGCGCAAGTTTCGGCTAATCGCCGCAAGATCGACAAAGCAGCTCGTAGGGCTCACGCCTATAACAAGAGCCGCGCTCTCGATGTGCCCTCGGGTAGATTGCCAGTATTCCATCCTCGGCCTCACCAACAAACCGAGAAGGCGCGTGCGACCCGCCGCGCTGCAAATCAGGGAAACCCATGTCCAAAGCACCGACCTTGACCACGACGGCGGGCGCACCGATCGCCGACAACCAGAATTCGGAAACAGCGGGTCCGCGCGGCCCGTTGCTGATGCAGGATTACCAGCTGATCGAAAAGCTGGCGCACCAGAACCGCGAGCGCATCCCGGAACGCACCGTGCATGCCAAAGGCTGGGGCGCCTATGGTACCTTCACGGTGACGCACGACCTCACCGCGTACACCAAGGCCAAGATCTTCTCCGCGATCGGCAAGAAGACCGACTTGATCGTTCGCTTCTCCAATGTCGCGGGCGAGCTCGGCGCCGCCGATGCCGAGCGCGACGTGCGGGGCTTTGCCGCCAAGTTCTACACCGAGGAGGGCAATTGGGACCTCGTCGGCAACAACACGCCGGTGTTCTTCATCCGCGATCCTTACAAGTTCCCCGACTTCATACACACCCAGAAGCGGCATCCGCGCACCAATCTGCGCTCGCCGACGGCCATGTGGGACTTCTGGTCGCTATCCCCGGAGAGTCTGCACCAGGTAACCATCCTCATGAGCGACCGCGGCCTGCCGCGGAGCCCGCGCTTCATGAACGGCTACGGCTCTCACACGTTCTCGTTCATCAATGCGAACGACGAGCGGTTCTGGGTCAAATTCCACTTCAAGACCCGACAGGGCATCAAGTTCGACACCAACCGCCGGGCCGAGACGATCGCCGGCAAGAGCCGCGAGTCGTTTCAGGAAGATCTGTTCGGCGCCATCGAGGACGGCGATTTCCCGAAATGGACTCTATTCGTCCAGATCATGCCGGGGCAGGACGTCGACAAGCATTGGTACAATCCCTTCGACCTCACCAAGGTATGGCCGCACGCCGACTATCCGCCGATCGAGGTCGGCGTCATGGAGCTCAACCGCAACCCGGACAATTACTTCCAGGAGATCGAGCTCGCCGCGTTCTCGCCCTCGAACGTCGTACCGGGGATCTCGTGGTCCCCGGACAAGGTGCTGCAGGCTCGCATCTTTTCCTACGCGGATGCGCACCGCTATCGGCTCGGTACCCACTACGAGATGTTGCCGGTCAACAGCCCGCGATGCCCGGTGCATCACTATCACAAGGACGGCCCGATGCGGTTCTTCGAGGCGCTGACCGGCAATCCGGACGCCTATTACGAGCCGAACTCGTTCAACGGCCCGGCGCAGGACGAGCGGTTCCGCGAGCCGGCGCTGAAGATCTCCGGCGACGCCGACCGCTACAATCACCGCGACGGCAACGACGATTACCGGCAACCGGGCGATCTGTTCCGCCTCATGGATCCGGATGCACGAATCCGTCTGATGGACAACATTGCCGAGGCCATGCAGGGCGTGCCTGTCGAGATCGTCAAGCGCCAGATCGCACATTTCTACAAAGCCGATCCGGACTACGGAGCCGGGGTCGCGAGTCGCATGGGAGTCTCGATCACCGGTTTGACCGCACCGATTGCGGCGGAATGATCCTAGGCAATGGCCGACCTCGCTGGCGCAGTGGCTGCCGCCTGACGGCGGCATCCGGCGCGCCGCGTGAGCTCTGGCGATGCTGGGTTCGAGCTCATCCAACGATCCAACACCTGATTGCCGCAACGGACGGCGAATTGCGGCAATTCTGAAAGAGCGGCCTCGGCGCATCCGAGCTATCGATCGGTGCAAGCTCGCTTGCGATTTCGTTCCGGGGTGTCGGCAAAGTGCTCCTCGATAAGGAACCGCGATCATGGAACTCGATCCCTCGCTTCGCGCCGCCATGCTGGGGGCCATCCCCCGCCTTCGCGCGTTTGCGATTTCGCTGTGCCGCAATCCCGAGCGCGCCGACGATCTTGTGCAGGAAACGTTGCTGCGCGCCTGCGCCAACATCGCTCAGTTCGAGCACGGCACGAAAATGGAGGCCTGGCTTACGACCATACTGCGCAATCAACACTATTCCGAGTATCGCAAGCGGCGCAGAGAGGTCGAGGACGTCGACGGGATCTACGCGAAAACCCTGGTGGCGCACCCAAGTCAGCTTGCCTCCGCGCAATACAAAGAACTGCGGACCGCGCTCGCCAGGCTGCCGGACGAGATGCGGGAGGCACTCACGTTGGTCGTCGGGTCCGGCCTTTCCTATCCCGAAGTCGCCCGGATCTGCGGCTGCGCCACCGGCACGATCAAGAGCCGGGTGCATCGGGCCCGAGAGCGCCTTGCCGCCATGCTGTTCCTGGAGAGCCCGGCCGATCTGGCCGAAGACGCCATCGGTCGGTCGGTCGTGGTGGGTGCGGAGCACGGGCGTTTCTACGCGCATTAGTCGCCGTCCCGTTACGCGACGGGAACCGCCGCAAGCCCAGATTACAAAACCCCACAATGGGGTAAGGCGAGACTAATCACGGCAATTCCGAGGAAGCGCGTTCCGGGCATCGGCCGTAGCTTTCACTCGGTGCTTCATCGCCGATTCAGCCCGCGTGCCAATGCCGAGGTTTCGAGGCCGGCAGGCTGCCAGTGATTCCTCGGCGCCGGATGCGGGGATCGACGCTTGATGTTTTCTGCGGCCAATCAGGGCCGCCCCGGGGAACTGTTCTCCCGGGGAACCGTTCTGCAGCAGGAGGACAACCATGGGACGTTGGTTCATCGCCACAATGGTGGCGGTTCTCCTGAGCGGCAACGCTGCCTTCGCGCAGACGCCGTCCGCCTCGTCGCCCGGCATGCTTCCGACCTCGCCGTTGGGCCTAACGGGTAATTCGCGGGTCGGCATCCCTCTGGGTGCCACGGGGCTCGGAACGCCCGGCGTGAGTCCGCTGCCATCCGGCACGTCGATATTTGGCTCCAGTACGGGCAGCACGATCCCGTGCTCGGTTGCGGGAAGTTCTACATCGGGAAGCTCTGGATCAGGAGTGTCCGGGGTACCGAGCTCAACCGGTACCTTCGATGGCGGCGGCATCGCAGGAATGCCCAGCGCGACCCCTCCAGGCGGCATCAGCGGAACGGGCGTCAGCCCGGCCACCACCGCCACGGCGGTGTCCGGGAGTGGGACGTCGCCTTGTGGCGGAGCGGCCGCAACCAGCGGCAGCGGCGCGTTTTCGTCGTCGCCCTCGACGATCTCTCCCGGCGGCGCCGGCCGCACCGGAATCCCGATGGGCTCGACCGAGATCGGAAACGCGGGAATTAGCGGCGTGCCCGCCGTCACGACGCCGAGCCCCGCCATTTCCAACATCCTGCCGGGGAGCTCCAATTGTCCCACGAATGGAATGTCCAACGCCCAAAACCCCGGAGCAATCCCGTCAACGACGGGCTTTCCGGGCGTCTGCTGAACCGACATCGCAGGGGGAGAGAGCGTCATGCGACGAAAGACGGCGGTTCGCGCCGGCCTGCTGCTCGTCGTCTTGGCGGGCGGCGGTGCTTTCGCGTTCACGCACGGATTTGGATCCAAAACATCCGCACCGAAGCCTAGCGCGCCGACGCCGGTGCCAATCGTCGCCGGAACGGTCGAGCAGCACGACGTGCCGATCTACCTGACCGGCGTCGGCACGGTGGTCGCGTACAACACCGACGTCGTGCGCAGCCAGATCCAGGGCCAGATCGTCAGCATCAATTTCACCGAAGGGCAGGCGGTGCACGCCGGCGACCTGCTCGCCCAAATCGATCCGCGTCCGTACCAAGCTCAGGTCGACCAGTACACCGCGAACCGCGATCGCGATCAGGCCCAGCTCACCAATGCGAAAGCCAATCTCAACCGCTATGCGCCGCTGGCGCAGAAAGGCTGGGCGACTCCGCAGCTGCTCGACACCCAGAAGGCGCAGGTCGCGCAGCTCGAGGCGGCCGTCAAATCCGACGAGGCGCTCATCGAATCAGCGAACGTGCAGCTCAGCTACACGCGGTTGACTTCGCCGATCGATGGCGTGACCGGCATTCGGCAGATCGACGTGGGCAACATCATCAGTCCAGCAAATACGAACGGCGTCGTGATCGTCACGCAGCTCGAGCCGATTTCGCTGATATTCACGCTGCCGGAAACCGTTCTGCCGCTAATTCAGCAGCAGCAGCAGCAGAAAACCCAGGAACCGCTCGCGGTTCTCGCCTACAGCCAGGACAACACGATGAGGCTCGCTCAGGGCACGCTCGGCCTCGTCAACAATGAGATCCTGCAGACCACCGGCTCGATCCAGCTCAAGGCGAATTTTCCCAACAAGGCGCATAAGCTTTGGCCGGGCGAGCTCATCAACGCGCGGCTGCTGCTCGACACGCGGCATGACGGCCTGACCGTTCCCGCATCGGTCGTCCAGCAGGGCCCGAAAGGCGCCTACGCGTACGTGGTCAATCCCGACAGCTCGGTGGCAATCCGCCCCATCAAGGTCGCGCAGGTCAGCGACGGCCAGGCGCTCATCGATTCCGGCCTGACGGCCAACGAGCAGGTCGTGGTCGACGGACAATACAAGCTGCAGCCCGGCACGCATGTCACGATCCTGCACGGCCAGGCGGCCGAGGAAGCCGCCGCCCAAAGCGCGCAGCAGGCGCCGATCCCATGAACATCTCCGCGCCGTTCATCCAGCGGCCGATCGCGACCGCGCTGCTGATGGTTGGATTGCTGGTCGGCGGTCTGGCCGCCTACCCGCTGTTGCCGGTGGCGTCGCTGCCCAACGTCAATTATCCGACGCTCCAGGTCACCGCGCAGCTGCCGGGCGCCGACCCGCAGACCATGGCATCCTCGGTGGCGACACCGCTCGAGCTGCAGTTCGGCGAGATCCCGGGCCTCACCCAGATGACGTCGGCGAGCGCGCTCGGCTTTACCCAGGTCACCCTGCAGTTCGACCTGAGCCGCGGCATCGATGGCTGCGTCAGCGACACGCTCTCCGCGATCAATGCCGCCACCGCGAACCTGCCGCCGAACATGCCGTATCCGCCGACGATCCGGAAGGTCAACCCGGCCGACACGCCGATCCTGGTGCTCGGCGTGACCTCGGACAGCCTGCCGCTGACCACGGTCGACGCTTATGCGGAAAATATTTTACTGCAAAAGATCTCGCAGATCTCCGGCGTCGGCCTCGTGGGTATCGGAGGCCAGCAGAAGCCGGCCATCCGCGTACAGCTCGATCCGGAGGCGCTGGCCTCCCGCGGCATCAGCCTCGAGGACGTGCGCAATGTGCTCGGCCAGGCGAACGTCGATCTGCCGAAAGGCACCCTCAACAGCCCGCGCCAGACCTACACGCTCAACACCAACGATCAGCTGCTCAAGGCCGACGAATACGACAATCTGGTCATCGCCTACAGCAACGGCTCGCCGGTCCGCGTGCGCGACGTCGGCCGCGCCATCAGTGCGCCGGAGAACAATCTGATTGCCGGCTGGTTCAACACGCAGCGGGCGATTATCCTGGTGATTCAGCGCCAACCCGGAGCCAACGTCATCGAGACGGTGAACCGGGTCAAGGCGATGCTGCCGGTGCTCCAAGCGTCGATCCCTCCGGCCGTCAAGGTTTCGATCATTTCCGACCGCACCGAGACCATCCGCGCATCGGTCGCCGACGTGCAGTTCACGTTGATGCTCACCGTTGCGCTGGTGGTCATGGTGATCTTCGTGTTCCTGCGCAATTTCTGGGCAACGATCATTCCCGCCGTTACCGTGCCGCTGTCGCTGGTCGGCACGTTCGCGGTGCTCTACGAGCTCGGATACAGCCTCGACAACCTCTCGCTGATGGCCCTGTCGATCGCGGTCGGCTTCGTGGTCGACGACGCCGTCGTCGTCATCGAGAACATCGTGCGGCATATGGAGGAGGGCGCTTCACCGTTCGAGGCAGCGCTGAAGGGCGCCGGCGAGATCGGCTTCACCATCGTGTCGATCACGCTGTCGCTCATTGCGGTGTTCATTCCGCTGTTCCTGATGAGCGGGTATGTCGGACTGCTGTTTCGTGAGTTCGCGATCACGGTGAGCGTCGCTCTCATTCTCTCGCTGCTGATCTCGCTCACCCTCACCCCAATGATGTGCTCGCGGCTGCTCAAGCCGGAGACCAAGGAGCACGGGTGGCTCTACCGGTTGTTCGAACGCGGCTTCGACGGCCTGCTCAACGCCTATGAGGCAGGCCTGAAGGTCGTGCTGCGGCACCGCTTTGTCACCATGATGGTGATGCTCGGCACCATCGCGCTGACCGGGTATCTCTACGTGGTGATACCCAAGGGCTTCTTTCCCCAGCAGGACACCGGATTGATCATCGGCCTCTCCGAGGCGGCGCAGGATATCTCCTTCCAGGCCATGGCGGAGCGCCAGCAAGCTTTGCTCAATGCCGTGATGCAGGATCCGGCCGTCGCCTCCATCGGTTCGGGGGTGGGTGCCGGCGGCGGCAACACCACGGTCAACAACGGCCGCGTATACATTGCACTCAAGCCCCAGAATCAGCGCCCCAGCATGGACCAGGTGCTCGCGCGGCTTCGTGCCAACCTCGCCAAAATCCAGGGGATCACGCTTTACATGCAGGCTGCGCAGGACATCACCATCGGCGGGCGGGTGTCCAAGACCCAGTACCAGTACACGCTCGACGATGCCGACCCGGGCGAGCTCAACCATTGGGCGGCGCTCTTCCTCGAGAAGATCAAGGCCGTCCCGGGCGTCACCGACGTCGCCACCGATCAGCTCAATGCCGGGCCGAAGCTCGACATCACCATCAAGCGCGAGGTCGCATCGAGCTACGGCATCCTGCCCTTCACCATCGACAACACCCTCGACGACGCCTTCGGCCAGCGCATCGTGTCGACCATGTTTACCACGCTGAACCAGTACCATGTCGTCATGGAGGTCGATCCCAAGTTCCAGTACGGGCCCGAGGCGCTCAACGGCATTTACGTCAAATCATCGAGCGGGCAGCAGGTGCCCTTGTCCACGTTGGTCGACAGCGTCGTGACGGTGGCGCCGCTCGTCGTCAACCACCAAGGTCAGTTTCCCTCGGTGACGATCTCGTTCAACCTCGCGCCCGGCACCGCGATCGGTAAGGCGGTGAGCGCCATCCAGCAGATCGAAAAAGACCTGGGCAAGCCGCTCTCGCTGCAGACGAGCTTCCAGGGCAACGCCCAGGCATTCGGAGACTCGCTGTCGAGCACACCGATCCTCATCGCCGCAGCGCTGTTCGTCATCTACCTAATTCTTGGGGTGCTCTACGAGAGCGTGATCCACCCGATCACGATCATCTCAACCCTGCCGTCGGCCGGGCTCGGCGCGCTGTTGCTGCTGATGGCGGTGCACTACGATCTGAGCGTGATCGCCATCGTCGGCATCATCCTGCTCATCGGCATCGTCAAGAAGAACGGCATCATGCTGGTCGATTTTGCCCAGCAGGTCGAGCATAGCGAGGGTTTGACGGCCGAGGAATCGATCTACCGCGCCTGCGTGCTGCGCTTTCGGCCGATCCTGATGACCACGATGGCGGCGCTGCTCGGCGGCGTGCCGATGATGCTGGGCACGGGGGTCGGCTCGGAGATTCGCCAGCCGCTCGGCTACGCCATCGTCGGCGGCCTGGCGTTGTCGCAGATTCTCACGCTCTACACCACGCCGGTCGTCTACATCTATCTCGACCGGCTGCAGACCTGGATGTTCGGGGGAGAAAGGAAACAAGCGGTCTCCGGCCACGCCGAGCCAGTGCCCGCCGAATGACCGGCAGGGGTCGCCCGGGTGGCCGACGAATTCGGTAGAAGTGGACAAATCACGGCAATCCACGAAAAGCTATTTTCCGGTGCAACCATTATTTTCGATAGCATCTGGCAGCGGCTACTACCCGGAAGCCAACCCGTTGCTCCCGTTGGCATACCACGATGCAAAGAGCAAAACCCCGGCGGCGAAATCGATCCCGGTTGTGGTCAGACCACAATGAGGGGATGGGCAACGTATGTCATGCGGAACCCGCTGGACGGGCTTCGTCCCTCCGCTCGAGAGGAGTCAATGGGTCATGATATCGAGACGCGAAGTACTGGCAGCGACAGCCGCTGGTGCGGTGATGAGTGCCGCCACGGCGCGCGCGGCCTCCTTCGGCAATCCGGACGAGCCGCCGCAAGGAGCGATCAACGCCAAGAACCCGGGGAGCGTCACCGATCCGGGCCCGCAGAATCCTGCGGTCGTCGGTCAGTTTCCCTCGGCGGTATCTCCGCCTGCGACCGACGTCGGCGGCATGCCGATGACCTGGGCATCCTTCAACAACGCGCCACGGCGCATCCAGAACGGCGGCTGGGCGCGTCAGGTCACACAGGCCGACTTCGCGATTTCCGAGACGATCGCCGGCGTCAACATGCGACTGGCGGTCGGGGGCATCCGCGAATTGCACTGGCACCAGGCGGCCGAATGGGCGTTCATGACCTACGGCAACTGCCGGGTCACTGTTCTCGACACGAACGGCCGGCCCTATGTGACAGATGTGAAGGAGGGGGACATCTGGTATTTCCCCGCCGGCTACCCGCATTCGCTGCAGGGGCTCGGCCCCGACGGGTGCGAGTTCGTCATTTGCTTCGACAATGGAGCCGCGAGCGAGTTCAACACCCTTTTGGTGACGACGGACTGGTTCATCCATACGCCTCCGTCGGTTCTCGCCAAAAACTTCGGTGTGCCCGCCGAGACGTTCGCGAAAATGCCTCTGCACGATCTCTGGATTTTTCAGGGCAAAGTTCCGGGAGAGCTGTCTGCTGTCAAAAAGGCGATGACCGGAAAGGCGGGCGCTCCGCCGTACCCGTTCACGTTCTCTCTCGGATCATCGGCACCCGTCAGCGAGACCAAAAGCGGCAAGGTGCAGATCGCCGACAGCAACAATTTCAACGTTTCCACAACGGTTGCTGCGGCGCTCGTGACCGTTCGACCCGGAGCGTTGCGGGAGATGCATTGGCATCCGAACGCCGACGAATGGCAATATTACGTCAAGGGCAAGGGGCGCATGACGGTGTTCAACACCGGTCCCAATGCGCTCACGATGGACTTCAACCCGGGCGACATCGGTTACGTCAAGCGTAACTACGGACATTATGTACAGAACGTCGGCGACAGCGATCTGCAGTTTATCGGCGTGTTCAGGGCTCCCCGTTACGAAGAATTCGCCTTGTCGGACTGGCTGACGCATACGCCGCCGGCGTTGGTCGCCCAGCACCTGAACGTCGACGAGACGACGATCGCGAAGTGGCCCAACGAGCGGCCGGCAGTCCTGCCCGAGTGATCGGATCGGGCGCGCGCCATGGCTTTTGCGGAGATCGACGTGCCGACTTGCCGACTGCGGTCGCGTGCCTGCCGCGCACCGCGGCGCGCGCCGGCCACCTGGTAGGAGGCGAGCGGCTCGTTCCCGAGGAGACCGCGATCGTCGTCCCGATCTTCCTGGCGGCCTTCGCCACCCTGACCATCTCGTTCTGGCCGTACATGATCCCGTTCGTCCTCACCACCGACGAAGCGGCGGCGCCTCGATCGAGTCTTGCGTTCATGTTCTGGGGCGAGGGCCTGTTCGTCCCGCTGATGCTGCTCTACACGATCATCAGCTACAGAGTCTTCAGGGGCAAAGTCGCATCCATGCCCGAGCACTCTGAGACTGCTCAGGTTCGACGGACAAGAGAGGCGGATTGTGCGGGGCCAATTGAACAATGGCGGCAACATCGGCACGACCACGGCAATACGCATCAAGCGTTTTTCCGGCATTCGGATAGGCTTCCCAGCTCCCGCATGCCCAACTCAGCGCCCCCGCAGGTGCGCCGGGTCGGACGCAAACAGCGCTTCACTGATCATTCGCAAGGAGCAGCCGCATGAGAAAGAACGCACTGAAACCGGTTGCCACTCACGGCGTGTCGAGCGGTCAGCCCCGGTTGCACCAGCGCGGCAGGGAGATCCAAGCGTTTGGGACCGTGCGGCGGTCTTTGCTCGGGCTATCTGATGAGGCGCGGCTGTATTCCTGCCAACGGCTCAATCAGCTCTTGGCCGACACGCGGATTCTCCACGCGTTGTACAAGAACCACCATTGGGTGATGCGAGGACCTGGCTTCTATCAGCTGCACTTGCTGTTCGAGAAGCATGCAGATGAGCAGATCGAGCTGGTCGACGAGATCGCCGAACGGATACAGGCCCTGGGCGGAGTCGCGGTGGGCGATCCCCGGCACGTCGCCGAGATCACCAGGATCCCCCGGGCACCGAACGGCTGCGAGGCGGTGCCCGCGATGCTGTCTCGGCTGCTGGAGGCGCACGAGCTGATCCTGCTCGACGGACACGACGCAGCTACGAGCTTCACCGAGCGGGGCGACGATGGCACAAAAGACCTGATCGTCTCCGAGGTGATCCGCATCGGAGATACCCAGGTTTGGTCCCTCGCCGAGTATCTCGCCAACGCCCCGCTCGTCCGTGGCTGAGACTAAGCCGCGCGATTTGTGCTCGATGGCACGACCTATGAGGAGAAGAGGCGCACGATCGTGCCGAACGGCCCGGCAAGCAGGTTGCCTCGAATAACCGATAAAGGTATGGCTTCTCCCATGATGACACGTCGGAGCCTGCTGGGCACGGCAGGTCTAGGCGGGTTGGCACTCCTATCCGCACCTGCCTGGGCGCAGAGGATGATCGATTTGCCGCTGCCCGGCGGTCCCGACGCGCGATCGATCACAACCCAATTTCCCCAGAAGGGTTCAATGATCCTGCAGCGGACGCGACCGCCGCTGCTGGAGACTCCTTGGGATGTCTTCGACAAGGGTGTGTTCACGCCGAACAATCAATTCTATGTGCGTTGGCATTGGGCCGGTATCCCGACCTCGGTCGATATCGATACCTTCCGCCTGACGGTGCACGGTCATGTGCAGCGAACCGTGTCGCTGACGCTCAAGGATATGCTCGATGGGTTCTCACGCGTGGAATTGGCCGCCGTGAATCAATGCTCGGGCAATTCGCGCGGATTCTTTGCGCCGCGGGTGCCGGGCGCCCAATGGGTGAACGGCGCCATGGGGAACGCGTTGTGGACCGGCGTCCGCCTGAAGGACGTGCTCGATCGGGCGGGTGTGAAGGCCGGCGCCGTGCAAGCGCGCTTCAGCGGCCTCGACGAGGCGGTTGTGCCGGACGCGCCGCGCCTGATGAAGTCGCTCGACGTCGACCACACGCGCGACGGCGAGGTCATGATCGCCTATGCGATGAACGGCGAACAACTCCCCTTGTTGAATGGCTTTCCTTTGCGGCTCGTCGTTCCAGGCTGGTACTCGACCTATTGGGTCAAGATGCTGAACGACATCGAGATTCTGGACCAGCCCGACACCAACTATTGGATGAAGACGGCCTACACCATTCCGGATACGCCGCACGCCAGCATTCGGCCCGGCGACACCGGCGTGAAAATGGTTCCCATCAACCGGATGGTTCCCCGATCCTTCCTCACGAACGTCAGCCCCGGCAACACGGTGCCTGTCGGCGCGCCGACACCGGCGCGTGGCATAGCATTCGGCGGCGACTGCGGCGTTGCGAAGGTGGACATCTCGAGCGATGCAGGCAAATCCTGGAACGCGACTCAGCTCGGAAAGGACGAGGGGAAGTACGGCTTCCGGCAGTGGGAAACCCGGATCACGCTGCCGTCAGCAGGCAGATACACTTTGATGGTCCGCTGCACGAACACCAACGGCGAGGCCCAGCCCGATACCCCCAATTGGAACCCCGCCGGCTTCATGCGCAATGTCATCGAATCAGTCGATGTCATCGCGGCCTGAGAGGACTGGCCGTGCTCCGGACATTCATTGCCGTGGGGGTTCTCCTGGGCGCTGCGCTCGCGCCGTTCGCCGCCTGCGCCGCCGCACCTCTCGAGTTGAAATCGGTCACGGTCGACCTGCCGGACAGCGACCGGACATTCCCCCCGGGCCCGGGATCGGATGCAGTCAACAACAACTGCCTCGCCTGTCATTCCGCCGGCATGGTGCTCAACCAGCCGGCATTATCGAAGGCCGCCTGGAGCGCCGAAGTCAACAAAATGATCACAGCCTACAAGGCCCCCGTGGCGCCAGAAGACGTCGGTGCAATCGTCGAATACCTGACCAGCCTCCCAAGCGCCAAATAGAAAAGGGACCGGGCCAATGGTCGCTCATGGCGGCTTCAGCCCCCGAATGTCGTGCCGGAGGGCGATGGCAGGCAGCGGCTGCAGCCACTCGGCGGCGCCCGCGCGGTCGCGCAGCTCTCGCTCGCGCCCGCCGCGCACGGCGGGATCGCGGACAGGAAGACGACGCCCAGCAGCCCTTCCGGTGAGAGCTGCGGACTACCGCCTGAAGCGAGACCAAGGGCTCCAACGCTCGGACTGCCGAAGTTCCGATTCCCATGATCATATGCTCCTGCAATGTTTTGAGCGATCACGATGTACGTAGAGTAATGACTGCGGCCGCATCACAGCCACGTACCGCCAGCGATCTCTATGGTTGCCTCGGCTGCAGCGCGCAGTGCGGGCGCTGCGCGCGCACCATCAAGCGGATCATGGACGAAGCGCTCTCGGCTTCCAGCTGTTGTTGCCGTAAAACGAGCCTGCCTCCGGCTCCCGTGGTTCGTGCCGGAGACCTACGCACCGGGAGCTCCTCATGGTCCGCATCGCGGCACGGTGGAAATCGCTCGGCACGCAAGTCCGGGAGCACAGGGCCCAACTGGGGCTCTCCCTCAGGGTGACGGTCGCCGCTCTGTTGAGCTTCGTACTGTCACACTTGCTGCATGTTCCCCTGCCATTGTGGACGGTGCTGACGGCGGTGATCCTGACGCAGGTGAGCTTCGGCAAGTCGCTGAAGGCGACCATCGACTATCTGGTGGGTACGCTCGGGGGCGCGGTTTATGCCGGCGCCGTCGCCGCGCTGTTCCCCCACGCGAACGAAATCGCGCTGGCAGGCGTGCTGGCGATTGCAGTCGCACCCTTGGCTCTGCTCGGAGCGATCAATCCCCGCTTCAGCGTCGCGACGTTCACGGGGGTGTTGGTGATCCTGGTTCCTGAAATCACCCATGTGAGCTCGATCGCATCGGCGTTCTATCGCGTGCTCGAGGTCGCCCTTGGAGGTCTCACCGCCGTAGCGGTGTCATTCCTGGTGCTGCCGGCGCGTGCCCATGCTTTGGCGATCGAGGCCGCGGCCCAGATGCTCGATCTGATGGCGCGGTCTCTGCCTGAGTTGTTCGGTGGCTTCATGCAGGCCCGCGACGCAACCGCGATCGGGCGCATCCAAGACAACATCGGCCAAGCCTTGGCGCGGTTGGAGGCCCTCGTCGCCGAGGCGAGGCACGAGCGGATAAGCCTTCTCGCCGCGGAGCCCGATCCGGGGCCACTGCTGCGCACGCTGCTACGCCTGCGTCACGATCTGGTGATGATCGGACGGGCGGCTGCCGTTCCGCTTCCTGAGCCATTCCAAGGACGGTTCGGACCGCTGCTGGCACAGATCGCGAATAGCGCAGCCGATTACCTGCGCCGGAGTGGAGAAGCGCTGGCCGCCGGGCGCGATCCGCCGTCGCTCGATGCGGCCGAAGCAGCCCTCGACGACTACGCCGATGCGTTCACCATTGTTCGCCACGAGGGTCTTACACGAGATCTGCCGGCCGACACGGCGGAGCGCATTTTCGCGCTGGGTTTTGCCCTTGACCAATTGCACCAGAATTTCCGCGACCTCGAACGCTGGGTGAGGGAAGCGGTAGCTGGGCGGTAAATGCGGCCACTTCGGCGCAATTTCGCGTTACACCCGGCAAAATCGCGATAGCGCTATTTTCTCGGCAGCATACATCCCGGCAGAACTGGCCGCCGCAGCAGGCGTCGACGCTCCTTGGGCCGGGCCGGCTATTCAAGATCAGGAGTTGACCATGAGAGTCCATCGTCCATTGGCTTTCCTCCCAGTCATATTCCTGCTGACCCAGCCTGCGTGGGCGGCACCACGATCTGGAGGATCCGCACCGCATCCGGCCCTTCGGGGGCTGAGCAGCGTTCCGGCCGAGGTGCCAAATCCTATCACACCACAATTCAACGATCCGGGTCCGCAGCTCACCCCGGTACGGCCGGGCAATCCGGTGCAGCAGCTCTCGCCCCTCGGCAATTCGGGGCAACCGGACTCGCTGGGAATCCGATAAAGGACGGAATTTGTTGAAGACAGAAGTCCAACTGGTTGGGCGGGCGGGGTCGGCTCCGCCTACTTGCCGTTGCTTGTCGCGATTTCCGGCGGTCCAATCGGAGGCTGCGCACTGTTTTTTGGGGAGATCGAATCGGCCGGGTGAACGGAGGTGAAGCGCGACTTCTCCTCGGCAGCTTGGTTGTCGCTAAGTGATCCACTCCGGCTTTCCGCATAGAATCCGGACCTCGACAGTCAGGTCAGGGCAGCGATGCGCGACCAAACGGCACGGCTCGTGCCGGCGTCGGCACGCCATCGCGCCACCACAGCATCGACGCGCCGATAGTCGGATTGCCGCAAGAAGCAATAAGCACCAGCAAGATCGCGTAAGCAGCCGCGACGCTGCGTATTACCTGTCCCTTGCGGTCCACCGATCGGATGTTGGCACTTGAGACGGCCGGTCGTGAACCGTTCACACCAGTAGTTGACGCGCGGCTCGCGTCCAAAGGAGAATGTCATGTTGCGCAAGATGATGATGGTCGCGGCAGCGGTTGCCGCTCTTTCCCTCGTCGCCACCGATGGTTTCGCGCGCGGTGGAGGCGGGGGCGGCGGCGGCCACGGTGGCGGCGGCTTCGGCGGTGGCCATATGGGTGGCAGCTTCGGCGGCGTCCATGGCGGCTTCGGCGGCGTCGATGGGAGAGGGTTCGGTCACGCTCGCGGCTTCGCGGGCTCTCAGGAGAGAGGCCACCAAGGCGAACGGGGCGACCGAGGCGAACGGTTTCACCACGCTCGTCATTTCCGGCACGACTTCGACGACTTCGGCGGGTACGGCTATGGTTACACCTGCGACTACTACTCGCCCTACTACCCATACGACTGCGCGTCGCCGTATTACCAATGGTGACCTTGCCTGCAAACTGACGATGTCAGCAAAGATGCAAAACGGGCTCCGCAGCAAAGCAGCGGAGCCCGTTCTGACAAGCTTGATCGCGGCGCTAAACTAACCCAGATCGCCGCTGAGTGCCCTTGCCGCCTTGAGATCGGCCGTGTCGAATCCCTCGGTGAAGCGATCGTAGACCGGCATTAAGAGGGCGCGCGCGTCTGCAGTGCGACCTTGTTCATGCCATAGGCGGGCAAGGCTGGTAGCGGCGCGCAGTTCCCACGACAAGGCGCCTTGCCGCCGCGCCCAGTCGAGCGAGCGCACGAAGTGCTCCTCGGCCGCCGCCGCGGCATCCGGCGCAGCTTGCTGTCGCAGCAGCTCGCCTTTGACGCGCAGCTCCTCCGCGATGCTCCAGCGCTCTTCATTGTGCTCGGATCGTGCCAGCGCCTCGTCGATCGCGGCGAGCCCCGGTGCGACCCGCCCGGCGGCCGCGAAGCCTTGTGCCAGCGCGCGTAGAAACGCGGTGTGATACTGGACGAATCGCGCTTCGCGCAGCTCGTCGATCGCGACGCGGAGCAGCTGCAATCCGTCGTCGACATCGCCCCGCTGGCGCAGAAGGTCGCCTTTGAAGCATCGCCCATGGGCATGCCAGACGTCGAGCGCATGGCGTTCGGCATGGTCGAGCAGCATCGCAATGAAGCGTTCCGCTGCCGACAGTTCGCCCGCCAAGAGCGCAACCGGGCAGGCTGCCAGGGCAAGCGCATTGCACAATGAAAGCGTGTGGTTGATCGACAGAGCGTGCTCGATATTGCTCTCGACGTCGCGCAGGGCCTGGTCCGCGAATCCCTGCAGCCAGAGGGCCCGCGCCAGCGTGATGCGCGCCGTCACGCGCTGATCGAATCGGAAGCGCACGGCATCGGATCGTCGGGTGGGCGTGACGTAGCCCTTGAGCACGCGCTCGATGTGCTGCCGTGCGCCGGCTTGGTCACCCAGAAAATGCAGCGAGGCGCCGATCATGCGATCGCCGATGAGGGCGTCGGCGGGGTCGGGCGCGCGCGCCGCTAGACTTCGGAATCGTCTTGCGAGTGCCAGTGTCTCCCGGAACTCGCCGTTGTTGACGCGACCGGCCCATAGCCCCCAGAGCGCCCGCAACTGATAGTCGGTGTCGTCGAGTCGCTCGGCAAGTACGAGCGCGGTCCTCCAGGCTTCAGTCTCGCGCTCCGGACCGGTCGTATACATCAACGACCAGCCGAGTGCGGCGTAGAGCTGCATCTCGCAGCGCTCGCCGCGGCTCGATCCCGGCTCCAGAACGGCGAGCGCCCGCTCGACCCGCCCCCGACACTCGTTGATCAGCGACAGCTGGAACCACAGCGGCGTGGCGGCGACGGTCAGGGCTACGCCGATCGCCGCGTCGCCGCCCGGCGAAAAACCCCAGTCCAACGCCACCCGCAGATTGTCGATCTCGGGTGCATACGTGGCAAGCCATTCGCTCGTGTTTCGCGTCTCCCATTCGGTTTCAGCACACTCAAACAGATGCCGGTAGTACTCGGCGTGGCGGCGTGCGACTGCTTCAAGCTCACCGCTTTCGACGAGTTTCTCGAGCGCGTAAGCGCGAGTTGTCTCGAGCAGCCGGTAGCCGGCGGTGGTGTCATCGCCTTTCGCCGAGACCAATGACTTCGTGACCAAGTTCGCAACGCCGGCGACGACATCCGATGCCGCGATCTCGGCGCCGGCCGCGACCGCGCTCGCCGCCTCCAGCTTGAAGCCGCCCGAAAAGATCGCCAGACGACGCAGGACCACGCGCTCCGGCTCGGCAAGCAGCTCGTAGCTCCAGTCGAGCGTCGCCCGCAGCGTCTGGTGCCGCGGCAGCGCGGTCCGCCTCCCCCCGGTGAGCAGGTGGAAACGATCATTGAGACGGGTGGCGAGCTCCTCGATCCCAAGCGCAGCGGCGCGCGACGCGGCGAGCTCGATCGCGAGCGGGATCCCGTCGAGCCGCCGGCAGATTGCCGCCGTTGCCGCCGCAACGCGTCGGTCCGGCGAAAAGTGCGGCTGTGCCGCGCGCACGCGCGCGACGAATAGTTGAACGGCACCGTAATGCAACGGATCATCCACATCTTGAATGCCCTCCGCCGGCACATCGAGCGGCGGCACCCGGTAGATGTGTTCGCCCTCCGCCTGCAACGGCTCCCGGCTCGTCGCGATCACGCGAACGGCCGGGGTGAAGCGCAGCAACGCCTCGCTCATACGCGCCGCCGGGTCGAGCACGTGTTCGCAATCGTCGAGCAGAAGCATGAGCCGCCTGGCACCGAGCGCATTGGCGATGCGTTCGGGTGACACTGCGTCGGCGGCGAGCTCCAGATGGAGCGCAGTGGCAATCCTGACCGGAACAAGATCGGGATCGGACAGGCCTGCGAGTTCCACGACCCACACCCCATCGACGAACTTTGGCAGCAGGCGCCGGGCGACCTCGAGGCCCAGACGCGTCTTGCCGATGCCTCCGGCACCCGTCAGGGTGACGAGGCGGCGGGAGGCGGTGAGGCCGAGGATCTCCTCGAACGCGACGGCGCGGCCGATCAATTCGGAAACCGGCTCCGGCAAGTTCGTCGATGGACGGGCCGAAGGCTCAAGGACGACGGCCGTGCCTGCAACCGCCTGCGCCTGAGAATTTGCCGAGACCGTGCGTATCAGGCCGGTGAACTGGTAGCCTCGTCCGGCGATCGTGCGGATCAAGCCGCGATCCGCCGCGAAGGCGTTGCGCAGCGTCGAGATCTGGACGTGCAGGTTGTTCTCTTCCACGACCTGGTTCGGCCAGACACGCTCGATCAGCGCGTCTTTGCTCACCACAGCCCCCGACGCCTCGATCAGCGCCATCAGCACATCAAAGGCACGCCCGCCGAGATGGATCGGTCGACTATCGGCAAGGAGCTCGCGGCGGTGCGGCAAAACCCTGAAACGGCCGAACTCCATTGCCGCCGGCGTTTCGGATAGGGGATCCATGAGCGCGATTGTAGCGCGAATTTTCAGGTATTTTCAGGGTTTTTAAGAAGGCTGCTCCAA
>WNFF01001558.1_pt1 | contig 23356 bp, 16 predicted proteins | sample 5400441 | NCBI WGS metagenome assembly WNFF01 (sample SAMN13153345, study PRJNA577476) | soil metagenome | isolation source: 120 cm saprolite under Douglas fir tree site 2 hole 3 replicate 1 | place: USA:California | collected 2015-04-18
GCACCCCGCGCCGGAATGTCTCCTCGCCGACCCAGTTCTCGAACGTCGCGAGAACCGCGCCACCCTTGGTATAGGTGATCTGGTCGAACGCATTGGCGATGTCGTGCTTCGAATCGATCGGCTGATGGATCTTTCGCGCGCTGATCAAGCCATCGCCGCTCATCACATCCGACCGCGCTTGCTGCACCGAAAGCGAATTGCCCCACTGGGGCCAGAGGCGACCGACGATCTTCTCCCCCAGCCAGGTGGCAAATGACTCGTTCAGCCAGGTGTCGTCCCACCATTTCATCGTCACCAGATCTCCGAACCACTGGTGGGCAAGCTCGTGGGCGCAGACGCTGGCGTAGCGCCGCTTCTGGCCGAGCGATTGGTCCGCCGGTCTGGTCAAAATCAGAAGTGGGAGTGACTTGCGCGGCATACTGCGCCTCCGCGCCGCGACCTCGCGGGGTGATGATCCGGATCGGAGCGCCGGAGATCGAGGTCTTGCCCGCATCCACGAGATCGAATGGGCCGACCGCGAAGGCGACCAGATAGCTTGGCAGCGGGCGGGTCTCAGCGAACCGCACCGTCTTCAACCCGCGCCCGTCCAGGGTTTCGGAGGTCGCCGGGCCGTTTGCCACCGCGACGTCGTCCTTCGGCACGCGCAGCGTGACCTGCCAGGCAACTTTGAAGTCAGGTTCGTCGAAGCAGGGGAAGGCCCGCCGAGCGTCGATCGGCTCGAAGTGGGTGAAGGCGTACCAGTCATCGCCTTCCTTCTGCTTGAAAAGGCCGTTGCTGTTGCTCCTGGAGAGCATGCCGGAATACTCGAGCCGAAGCGTCGCCGGTCCAGCCGGGGCGGGACGGTCGAGGGCGATGCCGATGAAATCGCTGTTTCCCGGCACGCTGTGCCCCCCGATCGAGTCCTTGCCCGACCGCAAAGTGGCGCTGCGGATCTGAAGCTCGGTCGCGTTGAGCCAGATCAGGTCGTTCGGCTTGCTCAGCTCGAGCTGGATCTCGATCGACCCGCTGAACTCGTCCTCGCTCGGAACGATGGTGAGGTCGAGCGCGTAGCGAGTCGGCCGGGCGCTTCGGTCCAACCGCAGCTTGGGAGGCTGAGATGCGGCCACCGCCTCGGCACCGCTCTTCGACGGCGCCGTCGGAGAGACTTCGGGCTCGGTGGAGGCCGTGCGCGTGGTGCTGCAGGCGGCGCTGGCGAGGAAGAGGAAACCCAAAAGAATTTTGCCGTTCATTGACACCTCGATATCACCCATGGCCCGCCGTTTCGCGCCCGTCAAATCGGCGGAACCGAAGCGAGCAGGAGCCGATCCCAGGAGGGCTCGACCGGCGTTGCCGCCGCGAGCAGCGCCAGGGCGACCCCGGTGGCACCGGCCAGCAAGCTGCGATCGGGGGACCAGCCGCCTTCGCCTGGCCGCCAGGTCTGATAGCCGGCGATTCCTTCACCGTCGCGCTTCATTTCCAGCGACCTTTCCAACCAGCGCAGCGCCGCGTCCAAGAATCGCTGGTCTCCGGTGGCCTGGAACATCCGGTTGTACAGGTGCCCCAACCCCACTGCGCCGTGGCATATGGGAGCGTCCACCACCCCGCAACTTTCGACCGGGCGCAGCGCCGCGCGCAGTCCGATCTCCAGGGCCTCGCGTTCCAGGCCCGGATCGTTCATCCGTCGAGCGGCCCCAAGCAGCGCTGCCGCGATTCCGGGGTCGCCGTAACACCACGCCGCGCGAGCCGGTCGCCATTGCTTGCCCGGCGCGAAGTTGTAGTCAAAATACGCTTCGGCGGAGTCGCTCGATTTCTGACTCAAAAACCACGCCAGGGACCGGGAAAACAGCGTTGCCGCGCCGGAGCCAACGCCGCTCGCGGAGGCCTCGGCGAGCAGAGCCAGCGCCGCCGGTACCCCGTGCGCCACGCCGAGGTTGGCGTGACCTTGCGGGTACTCCGCACGAGACTCGGGCATCAGCTGCTCGGAAGGTGTCCACCAGGTGACGCCCGCCCCCATCGGCCTCGCGAGCCGGGTGAGGTGCGAGACCACCTGCCCGAGGCACTCCTTCGCCAGGGCGCGCGGCATCCGGTCCGAGAGGTACACGCCGATTCCCACCAGACCAGAAATCAGATCGTAAGTATCGTTCCATTGCCCACTGCTCAGGTACTCGCGAAGAACGTCATCTACCTGCTCGTTCGGATCGCTGTCCTCCGAGCCATCCTCCTCGATCGAGCTGAGCTCATGGCTCTGGAGGTGCTCGAGCACCCATGCCACTCCGACGAATCCCCCGTAGAGCGAAGGTCGCATCGGCGTCTCGGCCACCGCATCGATCGCCCGCTCGAGGAATTGGCTGGAGAGGTCGAAATGCCGCTCGCCCAGATCGGCGAATCCGAGGTAGGCGTTGAGCAGCGCCTGCTCGGCGAGCTGCATGGGATACGGAGGCGTTGCCTCCCGAGGCTGTTCTTCGAGGGCGGCGGCGATCGCCCTGACCGAGGCCAGTGCTCTGGCGCGCAGCTCGCCATCGAGAATCGGACGCCATTGACCGTTCCTGGGTGCGCGGCGTTCAGACATTGTGGACCCGGCTCGTGGAGGGAGGAGTCTTTGGGCGGCCGTCCGATTTTCGCGCGCGCGCCAGGAGCGATTCATACGTCCGGGCGAGAAAATCGTACATCACCAGCTCCTGGGCGCGAGCCGCCGACCGCAACATTCTGTTTGCATGCATGTGCAAAAAGCTCTGGGCCAATTCCGCAGCGGTGACGAGCAAGCTTCCGGCTTCTTCGAGCACCCTCAGCTCCGAAGCCAGTGGTTTTATCCTCGCGGAGCGCTCGTGAATCAAGGCCAGGCCGGGAGCCAGGGGGCTTTCTCCATCGTGGCTGGGATCGAGAAGCTGCTCCAGGCTCGCGCGCTCTTTGCGGTATTTGTCCCCCAGCTGGTGGTCGAACCGACCGTCGGTCCGGAATTCCTTCCCAAACGCCTCTCGAGCAGCCTTCGTTATTTGCAGTTTACGTTCGAGATCCAACCCGAGATCTTCCAGGAGGGCGTCCATTCCGCGCATCGCCAGGCGCCAGCGGGCGTCGGCGCCTTCATCCCCGGAGAGAAGCTCGACGATACCCAGCGTTGCTTCGCTGTCGGCGTGGAAGATCTTCTCCGCGATGGCCATGCCTTCCGGACCGCCGTATCGCTCCAGCTCCTGCTCGTAGGTATCGAGCTGAAAGCGCCACACCTGACCTGTGCTCACCAGCGAGCCGACCGCCGCCTGCAGCGCCACCAGCACCTCGGACAGAAGTCTTGCCGGCGCTCCGTGCAAGCGCAGGCGCAGGTGCCAATCCGGATCTCCGTAACGGATGAAAAACCAAAGGTCGGCAGCGCCGGAGGACACCGCGGACCGGACCACGGGGGCGACCACCGAGCGGAGAATCTGATCCACCCCCGAGGTTCCGGTGTACAGCTTGGCATACAGCCAGGCCGAGCCCGGTTGCAGCGAACGGGCAATCCCCGCCGACGGAGTCGACCGGGATCGGACCTTCGGTTGCGCGGTCGCCTCCTTGCGCACGAAGGGAATCACCAACTCGTGAACGAAGCTGCCTTCCGGGCCGTCCACGCAGAGATCGGACGGCGTGGGCAAGAGCTCCTCGAGGCGCGCCGACGCCCGGCCCTTCACCAGTTGGATGAAGGTCTCGACGCTCAAGACATTGTCCAGGTCGACGAGCAGGGTGTTGTCTCCGTCGGCGACCGAGACCAGCCGCGGAAGCCCGAGGTTCTCTCGAATCCGTTGAACCGCGAGGTAGGCCGCGTTTCCCTTGGCCTCCTCCAGGGATTGGATGTTTTCCCGGGTGAGTCGCCATCGGGCTTTGCTGAGAGCCTTCCGGCCCGAGACGACCCGGGGAAGGAAGGGCGCGCTCTCCAGTGCGCCCCAGCTGAACCCCAGACCCGCGGCGATGCCATCTGTCTGGAGCGCGCAAAGGAACCGGTACATGCCCAGGCTGCGCAAGCCATAGTTGTGAGCATTGGTCATCCGGGGAATGACCTCCTTTCCCCGGCTCGCCGAGCGCAAGACGATTCGCGACCCGACGACCGAGACAAGCAGGTCGTCGACCGGGATTTGCTTTTCTCGCGGCGCCCCAGAGAGCCCCAAGTAGGTGATCTCGTATTCGCGCAGCACTGGACGCAGGAGCACGTTTCCGATCCGGCCCTCGGGAAAGTGGACGATCTCCGCGTAGATCGCCTCCGGACGGAAAGCTTCCTCCACGCGGAGGTGTTGCTCGACGAACCGGGTGAGCTGTGGATCGCCGTGGCAAAAACGGCCCAGGAGCTTGGCGCCGGATGGTCCGTCCGCGCCGCTGACCAACACGCGCAAGGTCTCGGGCGTCGCCCCGCCGTTTGGAGCGCCGATGATCTTGGCGATCACCATGAATGCATCGGGCAGGGGAGAGGGGTCCTTCGTCTCGAGCGCGTCCAGGTCCGGGCCCTGAAGGGAGATCTCCTGAGCTCCTGACTTGAGCGCGCCGGTGAGCTTGGCGAGGAGAAGCGCGTCGCGGGCCGTCCAGGAGCCGGACTCTTCGGCGCCGGTCGTCGGGAAGACCAATCCCTCGAGCAGCGGAGATCCTTCCGCGCCGGGAGATGATGAGGAATCGAATCCTATTCCGGATTCTTCGTCCAGGGCCTCGACGAGCGGCACCTCGCGGGTCTCGTAACGTTGCCTGAACGCATCCCGAAAACGCTCCAGCGCTCCCCCCGCGGGTCGCTTCGGCGCGATGCGATGCAACAGGCCGACGGCGTCGATGATTTGGTCAAGGATGTCGGTCCCCAACGTGGCGTTGGGAGATGGCTTGTGCAGGTCGACCTGAAACAGGCGCGGCAGCTCCACCTTGGCTGGAAGAGACTCCAGCGTCCGCGCGATCCCGCGGTAGATCTCGGGCGGAGAGCCCACGCCTTGCCCATCGAGTTGGGCGATCGCCTTCTGCGCCTGGTCCAGGGATTGGGCCACTCCGGCGATTGGCGGCACCTCCCGGATCTGAGCGATCAGGCGGTGCACCGGCTCCGGCCCGGTGACGGCGAGTCCGAAGTCGGAAACCAGCACCTGGTTGTCGACCAGCGCGGCGATGTACTCCGCGGCTTCGTCCTCGTAGTCCGTCGGTTCGACCGCGGCGAGGTGATAGGAGCGCGTCTTTCCATCGAGCCGGGACTCTACGTAGCGCAGCCGTCCGGCGGCCTGGTACAGGCTCGAGTTTGGTCGGAAGAGCAGCGCGTCGCGAAGCGCCCGGTCCTGCGACAGCGTCGTGGTGAGGGCGGTGAGGTAGTCCATGTCCAGGCGCGTGTGCCGCTGGTAGCTGGCGCGACCCTCGATCGACAGCCGGGTCCGGTCGCCGACGATTCCCACCGAGCACCCGGCGAACAGCCCGAAGGGGGTGGGCCGGGCGGACATCCGGGTGAAGTAGCGGACAAGTGTCCGTTCAACTTTTTGTCCTCTTTCGCTCTGCGGCTCGCGGATCCACAGATCGATGCTTTCATCCAGCGACGGCGAGGCGACGAACAACGCCTCCCGGACCTCGGGTCGGGCGATGATCTGCCGGAGCTTCTCTCGGAGCTGCGCTCGATCCCTTTCCAGGGCCTGGTCCAGATTTCCAGCCCGTGAAGCCTCCGGCCCGACGAGGCCTTCGCTCCAGCGGACGAACTCCTGGAACGGCAAGAGTGGCGTTCGAAGGGCGAAGAAGCCGGAAGGGGTGATCGCGGGAACGGAGCCTTTAGGCTTGGTCTTGCGATCTTCGGACTTCGCCATGAGCTCTGTCGGCACGCCCCGGGGCTTCGACGCAAGTTTCTATATGCTCTCCGGCTGGAGAATGTCGAGGAGCGGCGCCAAGGACGATGGCCGAAAGGCGCGACCCCCTCAGGCCGCGTCTTCGGGAGGGCTTGAATCGACGAAGGGCAGCGCATGGACGATGGCCCCGGGCGGGTAGTCGACGACCTCGAGTTGGGTGCCTGGCTCGAGGCTGTCCCGATGCACGTAGCCAAGCCCGATCATTCCCACTCTGGCGGGTGCGCGAACCGCCGAGGTGATGAATCCGACCCGCTTGCCATTGTTCCGCAACTCGGCGTGCCGCGGAGGCTCCACCGCCCCGAAACCGAGGCCGATGAGCTTGCGGTTGACGTGACCCCGGAATGTCGCGCGGGCGATCACCTCCTGCCCGATGTAGCAGCCTTTTTCATAGCTGATCGCCCGTTCGAGGTTGGCTTCGAGCGGAATCGTCTGCTCGTCCATGTCCTGGGGGAATCGGGGAAGCCCGGCCTCGACGCGCAAGATCTCGAAGGTGTCGAAGCCGGCGAGCCGTAGACCCAGGGTCTCGCGGGTGTGCAGCGTTCGTGCGAACGCGGCGGTAAGGTGCTCGCGCGAAACGAGCAGGTCCACCCCGCGCTTCGAGCCGATCTCGACGCCGATCAGCCAGGCGGGGTGCGAATCCAACTCGATCTGGACGAAGTGGTCGCGGCTGGGAAGGGCCGTTTCGTGCCCGAAGGCCGCGGCGGCGATCCGGTGCACTTTCGGCCCGAGGAGCCGAAGCAGCGCGAACTGGGCGGTCGCGTCGGAAATCTCCACGTCTTCCGAGATGAGGTACTTTCCCAGGAACTGCTGTACCAGCACCGCGCTACCCGGTTCCAGATCGAGGAGGAGATCGTCGCTACGGCGCAGAATTCGCATGTCCGCCACCAGCGCCCCTTTGGCGGTTACCATCGCAGAGTAGGCGGCCGCTCCTTCCGCCAGGCCCTTGACGTCGTTGGTGACCATCCCCTGCAAGAATCCGATTCGATCTTCGCCGGTGAGCCGCAGCGTTTCGCGGAACGAGAAATCGAAAAGACAGGCGTTGAGGCGTGCGGCCGCGTGCTCGTCACGCAGGTCGCCATACCTGGAAACCACCTCCCGACCTTGCGCTTCGCCGAAGGTTGCACCGAGGGACTCGTGGACGGCATGCAAGGCGAGCGGTTCCATTTCAGCCGCTATATAAGTATCCGTTCCTTCCGGCAGCAACGAACGGCAGGAGCCGTGCCCCTATGGATGTAAAATACCTGTCGACCTTCAAGGACTTCTCCCCGGAGAAGCTCAAAAAGAACGGCGTCTTCCAGACCGCCCGCTTTTTTCTGGATGTGTACTGTCTTAAAGTCGGCCAGTCGCAGGCTGCCCATGTCCACGCCGAATCCGACAAGGTCTACCTGGTTCTCGAGGGCTCCTGCCGCTTCACCGTCGATGGTGAAAACGCGGTGCACGGCTCGGGTGCGGCGGTGCTCGCCCCCGCCGGAAGCCCGCACGGTCTGGAGAATGTGGGTCCGGGCGATGCTCGGGTGCTGGTGCTGATGACCCCTCCTCCTGGAAAACGATGAAGCGCGTCGACGAAACTCCTCTCATTCCGCCGATGAGCGCGGTGTTGCTCCTGCTGATCAGCGCCGCCGCGGCCCTGCTCTCGCTGTTTCAGTGGATGGAACTGCTGCTGGTAAAGAGCGGGGGCGAGCCGATCTGCTCGGTCAACGCCTTGTTCAATTGCGGTGCGGTTTGGAGCACCGCGTTCGCCACGCGCATTCATCACTACCTCGGCATTCCAGTCGCGGGGTTGGGGCTGGTCTGGGCGCTCACCACCTTCGGGCTTTCGGTGCTGCTGGTGTATCGAATCGCCGCGCGCACCGATCCGACCCCCGCCATCGCCGCGCTGCGGTTGACCGCCGGCGTGGGCATTCTCGCGTGCATTACGTTTGCCGCGGCCAGCGCCCAATCCGGCGCGGTTTGCCTGACCTGCCTGGCGACCTACGCCGTCGTCGCCGCATTCGCGCTGGTCGTGGTGCGGCTGCTTCCCGGCCCTCTTCAGCCTACGCGGAAAGAATTCAGGGCCGCGCTGCTCTGGTCTGTCGGGCTGGCGGTGGTCTCCTATCTGTTGCTGCTCGTGCCGGGGCTGAGGACCGCCGAGACGGGCTCGACGGCTGGCTCGATGCAGAAGTTCTCCGCGGCGCCCGCCGAAGCGTCGGACGATTTCCAGGCGGCGCTGGGCAGGTATCTTCGAGAGTTGCCCGCTCCCGAAAAACAGGCGGTGAGCGACTCGGTGGCTCTCTATCGCCGCTCGCCGACGCCGGCGGTGCGCCAATTCGAGGTCCGAACGCTTCACGGGCCGCCAGATGCTCCGGTCAAGTTCGTCGAGTTCACTGACATCGGCTGTACCCATTGCGCCCACCTGATTGAGGTGATGAAGCAGCTCGAGCAACTCGTTCCGACGGGAAAAATCTCCGTCGAGGCACGCAATTTCCCGCTCGACGGCGCCTGCAATCCGGCAATTGCGGTGACCCATCCGAACAGCCTGAGCTGTCTGGGGGCGAAGATTCAGATTTGCCTGGAGGGCGCGTCGGATTTCTGGCAGCTGAGGGAGAAGCTCTTCGCCGAACAATCAAGCCTCAGCCGGGAGCGGATCCTCGAGATCGCCTCCCAGGGCCTGACGAGCAGGCCGGCAATCGACAAATGCCTCGCCAGTCCGGAGACCGATGCGAGACTTCAAGAAGACATCGCCTACGCGATGAAGTTTTCCCCGCGCGGGACGCCGATCGTGCTGATCAATGGGCGAGAAGCCACCACGGTGCCGTCGTTTCTTTTCGCGATGGCGATGAGCAATGCCAACCCGAACGCGCCCGCATTTTCCGCGCTGCCGCCGGCGAGCCCGCAGGTCCAGTGAAGCGTCCCAAGCACGGCTCCGACAGTGCGCCGCCAGAGCCCTTCCACAATCCCTTCGCAAACCTCAAGGCTTTGAAAAGCGAGTTACCGGAGGGACCGGCGGTGGCGGCGAGCCCGCCTTTGACGCGCGCGGTGATCCGCCTCGAGCGGAAGGGCCGCGGAGGCAAAGAGGTCACCGTGGTCGAGCAGCTTGAGCTCAAAGCCCTGGAGCTTGAACGATGGCTCAAGGAGCTCAAGCGCGCCCTGGGGTGCGGAGGCACCGTCGAGGAAGGCGCGTTGGTGTTTCAGGGAGATCAGCGACAGCGGCTGAAGGAGGCGCTGACGGCGCTTGGCGTCCGGCGAATCTCGGGGGCGTGATTTCTGCTCACTCCGCGCGCGCCGCGGCCAGGACCGCCTGGGCGAATTCTTCCGTGGTGGCATTGCCGCCGAGATCCGGTGTGCGCACCACGTTTTTCTCGTAGACCCGGAGCAGTCCCCTCTCCATTCGATCCGCCACGGTGGCGATGTTCAGCCAGCGGAGCATCATCACCGCGGAGAGCATCATCGCCGTCGGATTGGCGATTCCCCTGCCGGCGATGTCCGGCGCCGTGCCATGGACTGCCTCGAACACCGCGCAGCGTTCCCCGATATTGCCGCCCGGGACGACGCCCAGGCCTCCGACCAGACCGGCGCAAAGATCGGAGACGATGTCGCCGTATAAGTTCTCCAGTAAAAGCACGTCGTACCGCTCCGGGTTCCGGACGAGCTGCATGCACAGATTGTCGACGATCACCTCTTCGTAGGTAATCTCCGGGTATTCACGAGCCACGCGGCGGCAACAATCCAGGAAAAGACCATCGGAAAGCTTCATGATGTTCGCTTTGTGAATCGCGCTGACCTTCTTGCGCGACTGCTTACGGGCGAGCGCGAACGCGAAGTGGGCGATGCGAAGCGATGCTTTCTCGGTGATGATCTTCAAGCTCTCGACCACGCCGGGCACGACGATGTGCTCGAGTCCGGCATAGAGATCCTCGGTGTTCTCCCGCACCACGATGAGATCGATGTTCTCGAAACGGGTCTTGACGTTGGGCACCGATTTGACCGGGCGGAGGTTGGCGTAGAGATCGAGCTCTTTTCGAAGGGCGACGTTCGCCGATGCAGGACCGATCCCGATTCCCGTCGCGGTCGGTCCTTTGAGACCCACCCGTGTTCGCATCACCGCTTCGATGGTGGTGCGCGGCAAATTGGTGCCGTATTTCTTGAACGCCTCCCCGCCGGCCTCGCAATACTCGAACGTGAGCGGCGCCTCGAGACCCTCGATGACGCGAATCGTCGCGCGCATCACTTCGGGCCCGATTCCATCCCCCGGAATAACCGCCACCTGGCGCGGTGCTGTCATTGCCCTCGTTTAACACGATCGTGCCGAAGCCGGGGCGGCGGGAGCTTGTGCGCCCGTCGGCTGGCGGACAAGCAACCCTGCGGCTCAGGCGGGCTAAGCCCCCCGGAACGCACATAGAATCTCATCTGAATACCGCCAGTAGCTCGAGTGTGAATTATCGCCTCTGCGCGCGCGTCCCAGGCTCCAGTTGCGGCATGGCCGCCCGTTTTTTGGAGGTCGAATGAAAACCCGAAATCCATTGTCTCGATTCGGAGTGGGCGCGATTCCGCTGTTTCTCCTCCTTGGCTGCGTCACCCCAGGCTCCGCTTCAGCTCAGCCGGAGCTCGATGCCTATGGGACGGTTTCGACGGAGGCCTTTGAAGGTACGCTGTCGCCTTACGGTGAATGGATAGCGGTCGGGCGTTTCGGGCGAGCCTGGCGGCCCTATCGAACCCTGGTCGGCGCCGATTTTCGCCCCTATCTCAGCGGCGGCCACTGGGTCTACACGGATTATGGTTGGACCTTCGAGAGCGACTACTCCTGGGGCTGGGCGCCCTTTCACTATGGTCGCTGGATGATGGATGACTACTACGGATGGCTCTGGGTTCCGGGCACGGTGTGGGGACCGGCGTGGGTGGATTGGCGCTTTGGCGGAGGTTACGTCGGCTGGGTCCCGCTGGCTCCCGCCGGCTTCACGATCAACTACGGCTTTTATCAACCGCACTGGTGCTTTGTTCCGGTAACGCACTTCGTCGTACGAGACGTGTATCACTACGCGCTTCCGGTCGAACGCTTCCACGCGGCGTACTCTGCGACCAGCCCTATTCGCGAGCCGGTGCACTATGGAGGAACTCAGTGGAATGCGGGACCTCCGCCGGGCCAGGTATCCCAAGTGGTGGGTCACCCGATCCAGCCGGTGAGCATCACCCCGCCCCGACCGGGCCAGGTTCAGGCGGTTCGCCTCGGTCCTCCGAGCGGCGTTTCGATGAACAACGGCTCGCCGGTTCATTCGCCTGGGGTGGCGGCGCCTAGCGCGCAGGCCTTCGGAAATCGGCCGACGGGCTCTCCAGCGCCCGGATCGCCCTCGGCGGTTCATTCGCTTCCGCCTCCATCTGGAGCGCCGGCTGGCGTGACGACACGTACGGCCCCCTCGACCGGAGAAGCGCATTGGGGTCGTCAGCCAGTTGGTGACGCGCCTCACTGGGGTCGCAGCGGTGAAGGCTCGGCTCAATCACAGTCGATGGGCCCGCCCGTAGGCCACCCGATTTCAGGCAGCTCAGTTGCTACACCATATGCGGCGCCGCCACCCAGCTTTGGTTCGCCCTCCTCGGGCGGAGCCGTTCATATGTCGCCGCCACCCAGCTCGTTTGGCTCTACGTCCTCGGGCGCAGCCGTTCCGCACGCGGCGCCGCCGCCCAGCTTTGGTTCGCCCTCCTCGGGCGGAGCCGTTCATATGTCGCCGCCACCCAGCTCATTTGGCTCTACGTCCTCGGGTGAAGCCACGCCGCATGCGGCGCCTCCTCCCGGTTCGTTTGGCGCTCCGTCCTCGGGCGGAGCCACGCCGCATGCGGCGCCGCCTCCCGGTTCGTTTGGCGCTCCGTCCTCGGGCGGAGCCACGCCGCATGCGGCGCCGCCTCCCGCTCCACCCGCCGGACACCCCGCTTCGGGCGGTTTCGTTCCGAAGGCGCCTCCGGGGGGCCAAGGCTTCCATGCTGCTCAGTTTCAGATGGGTCAGCCCGCTCCCCGCTTTTCCGCCGCCCCTCGAGTCAACGCCGCGCCCCCCGCGCCCGCCTATCGTCCGCCCCCAATGATGGCGCGACCGTCCTTCGCCACGGCTTCACGCGCGCCAGCCCCGCGCGCGATGCAGGCCGGTGGATTCGGCGGCCGAGGCCACAAGTAAATCCATTCCACCCTCCCCGGCGCCCCTGGAACGCTCCGGCGTTCGAGCCGACAATTGGACATGGATCCCCAAGGCGCTCTGGGTTTGAGTTTGAAGCCCCGAAGCAGCCTTAGTAGAAGGCTGCGCATGCGCACCTTGATTCGCTTCTTGCTGATTGCGTCGGCGGTGGCCTGCTCCACGCAACGAGCCGCGGTCGCCCCCGGCGGCGATTCGACCGCCGATTCGCATCCTTCCACCGGACTGTCGTTCATCGAGGATGACTATCCGCGAGCGTTGGCCGACGCCAAAGCGCGGCGCGTCCCGATCTTCGTGGATGCCTGGGCTCCCTGGTGACACACCTGCCGCTTCATGCGCGCAAACGTCCTCAACGACGCTGCGCTCATGAAGCACGCCGGGCGGTTCGCCTGGCTCTCCATCGATACCGAGAAGCCCCAGAACGAGGCATTTGTAGCGCGGTTTCCCGTCGACAACTGGCCGACGTTTTTCATCATCGATTCCTCGAACGAGGGCGCAGTGCTCAAATGGCTGGGCACCGCAAATGTGGGGCAGCTGGAAAAGCTCTTCGACGATGGCGAGCTCGCGGTGCGCACGCACGGCGGCAAGAGCGCGGAGGAGCTGCTCGCGGTCGCGGACCGAGCCCACGCCGAGGGAAATCCCAAAGACGCGGCCAAGCTGTACCGGGAAGCGCTCCAGGCCGCCCCGCCTAAATGGGAGCGGCGTCCGCGCGCGGTCGAGTCGCTCGTGGTTGCATTTCAAGGCGCTCATCTGCCCGAAGAGTGCGCCCAGGCTGCGCTGAAGGCGGTTCCCACGTTGCCTCGCGGCTCTTCGTTCGCCAATGCGGCAGCGACCGGCCTGCAGTGCGCACTGAACGCGCCCAAGGATGCGCCCTGGCGCCGAGAATCGATCGCCGCATTGGAGCCCTGGGTTTCGAGCGCGCTTGCGGTGCCCGATTTGCTCGCCGACGATCGCTCGGGGGTCTACGACGTGCTGGTGCAATCCGCGGAATCCAGCGGCGACAAGCAACGGGCGAAGAAACTCGCCGGCGAGTGGCTCGCATTTCTCGAGGGGGAAGCGGCGCGGGCCCCGACGCCCGAAGCGCGCGCCGCCTTCGATTCGCATCGCGTCCTGGCCGCATTCAAGCTCGAAGATCCTGCACGGGTCGTCCCTGCGCTCCAGGCGTCCGAGCGCGATCTGCCTCGCGACTACAATCCTCCGGCGCGATTGGCGTCCGTTTACTTGCGGCTCGGGCGCTACAACGAGGCGCTTGCGGCGGCGGATCGCGCACTGTCGAAGGCCTACGGGCCCCGGCGAATCGGCATCGTTGAAACGAAGGCGAACATCTACCTGAAAGCAGGCGATAAGTCCGCCGCGCAGCAAACTCTGGTCGAGGCGCTGCAACTCGCGCAAGCCCTGCCGGACGCCCAACGCCGGGAGCGAACCGTCGCTCGAGTTCAGAAGTCGCTCGACCAGGTTCGCGGAACCGCCGCCGCACAAGCTCGCTGACGCCAGCTATCCGCAAATTGGCCAGGTCGGCGCGCGGCGCAAAGCGATGGCTTGCTGCTGCGCACACCCGCCGACTTCGAGGTGGAGGGGGAACCGCCGGTCTCACACGACGGGCGGCCTTTTGGCCCATGGGTTTCTGAAGAGATGGGCTCGGGAACTATACTGGCTCGGCGATGCCCCCATTTCGAGGAGCCGACGGATGCGAAAGATGATCTTCCTGGTGGTGGCGATGGCCCTGGGGGGCGGCGCCGTCTACCTGTACCTCAACAAATTGGCCGCGGTGAACCGGGACGCCATTGCCTCGGAGACGCCTTCGGTCCCAAAACAGAGGCTCGACCGGGTGCGCCACGTGGCCAAGGACATCGAGCAGGACACCCAGAAGCGGATCGACGACCTGGCGAAAAGGTCCGAGTAATCAGCGGTCGGCGGGCTTTTTATATCTCGCCGTCACCGTCGTTTCGATCCCACCGCGCACAAAGAAGCGGCCCTCCACGGTGGCCAACCTCGGCTTCACCGCCGAGACCAGATCATCCAGGATCCGGTTGGTCACCGCCTCGTGAAACGCTCCCTCGTTGCGGAAGGACCAGAGGTAGAGCTTGAGGCTCTTGAGCTCGACGCAGAGCCGATCCGGAATGTAGTGGATCTTGATGTCCGCGAAATCCGGCTGGCCGGTGAGCGGACACAGGCAGGTGAACTCGGGGCAGTCGAAGGCGATGTCGTAGTCGCGGTCCGGAGCGGGGTTCTGGAAGGTCTCCAGCGCCTTGGAGGGTGTGGTTGCCATCTGAGGGACTCATTACCGCAACTGCCCGCTTTTCGTCTAACCGGCGAGCGCGGTGAAATCGGCGACCTTCACCTTGGCTTGCTTGAGGAGGGCGGCGGCATCGGGGTGAATGAACGTCTGCAACTCGACCTCGCGCTGCTGTGAATAAGCGCTGGGAATGGTCAGCGGGGAGAAGCCCGGATGGCACATCAGCTCGGTCACTCCCTCGGGCAGCGATTCAATCGCCTGCCGCAGGCGGGGCAGAGTCCAGTACGCCTCCTTCCCCGCGTCGCCGATGAACCCATCCGGGGTGGCGATCCCCCGCGCCCGAAGGGCCTTTCGCATCGGCTCGTCGATCGAGCGGACCGGCAGACCGCGGATTTTCGCCGCGGCGCAGAGCCCATCGAACACCGCCGGCCAACGGTGCAGGTGCTTGTGCACATCCACGTGCGTCGCCGGACGGCCGATCATCGCCGCCAGGCGATCCAGCTGCGACAGCGCTTCCTGCTCGACGACCTCCGCCGGCAACTGGCCCGCCAGCGATTCGGAAAGCTCCCCCGAGACGAGGTGAGCCGCCGGAAAACCGCCGCCCACCGGGGCGAACCGCGCCAGATTGAGGTGCAGTCCAATCGCAAGCCCCTTCGCGGACGCGGCCGCCTGCTCCGAGTGGGGTGAGTTGACGATCAGCGTGGTGGACGAAACGACGCCCCCCCGCATCGACTCGAGGATTCCCCGCGTGACCGCCGGGTCGTACCCGAGGTCGTCTGCGTTGATGATCAGAATCCGGTCGGGCATCGGTGGTTTTCCGTCGAAGTGCTACGGAGCGCAACGCGCCTGGAGAGCCAGGGCCTCCCGCGGAAATCGGGTCGCCAGCAGCCGCTTGACGTCCTTGACGCCGGCGGCATTTCCCCGTCGCGCATGCATTTCGCAAAGGGCGCTGAGTGGCCTCGGATCCTCGGGCGCGATCCCATCCGCCTCTCGGTATTCCCGCTCTGCACCTTTCAAATCTCCCTGCGCAGCCAGGGCAGCGCCCAGATAATAGTGGCCTTTCGCGAGCCGTGGGTCCTTTCTCACCGCCCGGCGCAGCAAACCGACCGCCTCCGACGTTTCCTTCTGCCGCAACCGCACATACCCGAGCTCCGCCGCCGAGTCGGCATCGAATCTCTTCTGCAGCACGGCGGCGAGCGCCTCGGCGGCCTCGCCCAGGCGACCGGTCTGGGAAAGCAGGTAACCCTGGCGCGCGACGAGGATCGGCGAGTTGGGCCGCTTCCTCACCGCCCGATTGACCGCTTCGAGTGCGGCGCCGAGGTCTCCTTGTGCTTCCCGCAGCTCGCCGAGGAGGAAATCCGGTTCGGTGTCCATCGGGCTGAGCACGGCCGCCTTCTCGATCGCCGCTTGCGCGCGTTTGCCGAGGCGCAGCTTGATGCTCGCCCGGGCTTCGATCAGCGGGGCGGCCTCTTCGAGCGGAAACCGCGCCGCGAAGCGCTCGGCGATTTTGAGCGCCGCTTCACTTAAACCCGAGGTGAGGAGGAGATTTCCGGCCTTCTTGAACTGGTGCGCGGTGGTCCGCGCGTCCTCGCCGAGGGGCTCTAGCAGTTGCGCTCGAAGGAGGGGATCCGCGGTGGCCTGGGCATCCGTAAGCCGCCTGGCCGGCGTGTGCCCCGGGTGCAGCTTCCAATAAGCGACCCCACCGGCGGCAGCACAAAGAAACAAGCCGGCGCCGGCGAGCCAGGGCCAGCGGCGATGGGACGCGCGAAGCTGAGGGGTGCCCGCCAGAGGAGTCGGAGCGGAATCGGGGGCGACGCCTGCCGATCCCGGCGGTGCCGAGGGAGTCGGAGTGGAATCGCCGGCGACGCTTGCCGATCCCGGCGGTGCTGAAGGAGTCGGAGTGGAGTCGGGAGCGACGCTTGCTGATCCCGGCGCCGCCAGAGGAGTCGGAGTGGAATCGGTGGCGCCGCTTGCCCATCCCAGCGGCGCCGGTTGCGGCGTTCCCGGCCGGATTCCGAACTGGGCGATTGGGAGCGAGGGATCCGCGGCGCGCGCGCGGAGCAGTGCCTGCCGCTTGGGATCCTCATCGGCGGTAAACATCCGGCTCACGTAGCCGCCGACCTCTTCACGGGTGGCGACGTGCGCCGCGCCGCCCACCGATTCGATCGCGTGGATGAATTCGCCCAGGTTGGCGAATCGCTTCTCCGGCTCGCGCGAGAGCGCCATCAGGCAAATCGATTCGAGGACAGGCGGGACGGAGGGATCGAGCTCGACCGGGCGGCGCGGCTGCCCCTCGGCGATCCGGGCGAGGACCTCATCCGGTCCGGAGCCGGTGAAGGGACGCCGAGCGCAGAGCTGCTCGTAGAGCATGACCCCGGCCGCGAAGATGTCCGCGCGGTGATCCACCGGGCGACCGGTGATCATCTCCGGCGACATGTAGAAGTACTTTCCTTTCAGGATCCCGGGCTGGCTCGAGGAGCCGACGTTGTCGGCCTTGGCGATCCCGAAGTCGATAACCTTGATGTCGCCGGACACGCCGACGTGGATATTGTCCGGAGTAAAGTCCCGGTGGACGATGCACAGGAGGCGCCCCTGGTCGTCGACGGCGCGGTGCGCGGCGTCCAGACCGCGGCAGGCGTCGGCAAGGATCTTGAGGGTGATCCCCAACGGAACCCGCTGGACGAGCTGGGCGGCGCGGGATCGAAGCTCGGCGAACGAGTGCCCCTCCAGAAGCTCCATCGCGATGTACGGCTCCCCGTTTTCGTGACCCAGATCGAGGATCCGCACCACGTTGGGGTGGTTGATCTGCGCGGTGATCTTCGCCTCGTTGAGGAACATCTGGACGATCGCGCTGTCCCGAACCAGATGGGGCAGGAGGCGCTTCACCGCCACCATCGGCCCGAATTGACCGTCGGAGCCTCGGTAGCGCCCGACGTACACCTCCCCCATCCCGCCGGTCCCGAGGCGGGCCGTCAGTCGATAGGGTCCAAACCAGAAAGGGCTCTGCAGCGGCGACAAGTCTTCCCAAGACTACGGGAACGGACCGGCCTTTCCCACCGCGGAACGGACGAGTCTGAAAGCGTGCCTGGCTCGCCGATGTGTCACTTCGGGCGCACCTGGGCAGGGCGCTCGGTCCCACTCACGCCGAGACGCGAGTCGCCCGCCAGCTCGCGGAGCTGGAGATCCCGCTTCGGTGATCCTTCTTGGGGGCGATTTGGCGGCGATTTGGGCCCTCGCGAAGAACGCGACCTTGCAGTGAGCGACTGGCGGGGAACTATTCCGCTATTTGTACCGGAAACCCATCACTTGGATCGTCCCGCAGGTCCCCATCGCCGCGCCGGTGTAGTTTGCATTGGTCGGCGGCCCATCGAACCCGAAGAAGCCAATCCATCTCTGGGCAAAATTACCGTCGCCCGGACAGCCAGGGCTCCCGTCGAATTGTGTCCCGCCGTACCGCGCGCAATCCCAATCGTACGCGCCGAAATCGCAGACGGCGTAGTATCCCTGCGAACCGTCGAGCGGATCAATTTCGCCGAGGTGTCGCAAGCAGCACATTGCGCTGAGATGATCCTCGATCGAGCTCAAGCTCATCGGATCAGACGACCATCCGTCCGTCGGACAACTGGCGCATGTGCCGTAGGCGTCGAGAGAGGAGGCAGTTCGTCCCAGCTCCTTCGGCCCCTTGACATCGCCGCACGCGGCCACACCCACCCCTGCGAGAAGGGTCAGGAGTTTCCATCCGGTGGATCTTCCCGACGGACGCGCGATGCATGGGTTCTGGATCATTTGGTCTCCCTCTCTGGTCGCTGTCTCGGCGCTGCATCCCCACCAGCCCGTTTCGTTGCTGCTGTGGCGAAGCTTCGTTAGCCCTACGGCCCTTCGTCATCCCTCGTCAAGGGGATTCAGGGCGCGTCCCGAGTGGCCCCTCGGGCGAGGACCTGGGGAAGGACGCTCGCCAAGGCCGCGGCGCAACCAAACGCCAGCGACACTCCGGTGATCGCGTCCACGTATCCCGCCGCATCGCCGAGCAGGGCGAAGCGATCAGCCGTTCGCGCAGGGGGCCCGCAGAGGTGCCCGACGAGCCTTAAGGCGCCACGCTCTCGATCAGCCGCACGCTCTGAATGGCTGTCCCCGCGCAGTAGACCGGGGTGGATGGGAAGCTGTGAATCTCCACGATGTTCGACTGGCCAAAGTTGATCGCCGCCGTGATGTCCACGTCGATGCGCGACGCCAGCGCCCACGTGCCAGCCCCGGCGTACCACTTCCCGTTGACGAGCAGATCGCTCGCGCCGGTGCACACCTGGAAGCGGCCCGAGAGGAGGACGCGGTTTCCACTCCACTCCGCCGGTACGACGATCTCCCGCGAGATGGCGCGAATGCCCGCGGTCCCCTGCCCCCAGGGTCCAGGGACGCTCGTCCCTCCGCCGAACGAAAACCTGTCCGCGGAGGTGCTCCAGGTGCCACTCAAGTCGATCGTCGCGATCGGCGCCGGGACATGCCGCAGCCAGCTCGTCCCCCGAACCCCGGTGATCGGCGTGGTGCCGCCGCTCACACTCACTTCCACGGTGTGCGATCCCGGCGGCAGATTCGCCGTGACGTCCAACCCCATGATTGCGGCGGAGGTCGGGCCGGCGACGCTCTGCCCGTCGATGGACACGGTCCCCTGGGCGAGAAAGACGTTGTCGCCCGTGTCTGCGATCCACAGCTCGATGCGCCCAGTGGCCCAATCATCCGGAATGGACACGGTCGAGGAGAACCCGGACCCCGACCCGCCCACGCTCAAAGGGAATTCCGGTCCGAAGGGCATCTCGTTGCCAGAGAGGTGGTCGTAGGGTGCCTTTCGCGGAGGCGTGGTCCCCTGCCACCAACCCCGCTGAAGCTCGAACCAGGCTTGCGGAGCGCGGTCGAGGGCGTTTTTGGGCGTCAGGTACATCCGCGTGTCGTCAGGGTTCAAGTGAACGGGGCCGAGCGTCGCCATGTCACCGCTCATCGCCAGCGCGACAGTGTTGCCCGTCAGCACGTCCAGGGCCGTCGTGGGCAATGGCGAAGTCCTGAATTCCAGGTCCACGTCGATGGCCGTCGCTCCGGTCGACACCGTCCAGACGTCAAAAACCCCATTGTTGCTCACCGAGTGCCGGAAGAGGTTGGGACCCCGATACCGCTGACGGGTCGCGTGATTGATCATGTCGCCCGCCACCCGAGAGACTCCCGCGTAAGCCAGGAGCTCTTCGAACATCGCCACCGTGTCGGCCGTCGTTCCCCACCAGATGCGGTCGTTGGCGAACTTCGCGCCGAGCGTCACGACCTGCCCGGCGCCCACCGGCCGCACTCCCACCGCGGTGGTCATGTCCGGCCACTGAAGGACGTCCTGAACGTCAGGCGCCTGGCGCTGCAAGTGGATGCCGTTCGCCGTGCGGCCACCCCAGCGGTGAGACAACAGCGTCTGCCCGGGCACTTCCGTCAGCGGCGTCGCGGGTGCGGGCATATCCTGGACGTAGTGGTCGATGCTCTGGACCCCGTAGCCGGTGAGCGACGCGATCGGCCAGGTGTCGGCGCCCGCGATCCCGTGACGTCCGGTCTGGATGAAGGTGATGAACGTCCCGCCCGCACGCACCCACGCCTCAATGGCCGCCACCGTCTCGGGCGTCATGAAGGAGGTGTTGCTGTCGATGATCACCCGATAGCCAGCCGCGTTTCCGCGCGTGAAGTCGAGCTCGGTGACGCTGTCCATGTCGAGCTCATCTGCGAGGAGGAAATCCAAGGCCCAAATCGGGCTTCCGTTCCGCAAATTGAGATTGGGATCACCGCCCCAGGGAAAGCTCTGCGTCCGGAGGGACTGATAGCCCTGCAGTTGCGCCACCTGGCCGTGAGGAATGTGGTGCTTGCCGAGCGCCTCCAGCATCGGGAGGTTCGCCCGGTATTCGGCTTCGATCGCGGGATTGCCGATCACGTCGCCGATGTGGAGGAAGTAGTTGATTCCGTTGACGCCCTCGGTGAGCCAATGGGCGATGAATCGCTTGAAGCTCGGAACGTCCGGCGCCGGGTTTCCCGGCTCGACCGATACCGGCAGGTTCGAGGAGCGCATCAGCCCCGGCAGAAGGTTGATCCAAAAGCCGGACATGAAGCCCGTGTCATGGAAGCTGCCGCCAAAGTCCTCGGCGTCCGCCTTGAGGAGGTCCGCGAAGAGGTTGGGCGCCATCAGCTCGATCGGCTTGTCGGGTTGGACTTGCCGAATCATGTTCATCCCGTTGGCAACCGAGATGCCGTGGGCTGCGGCATACCAATCGTCGAAGTCAACCCAGCGCAAAATCTGTTGGGGGGGCAGCCTCGGGAACCGGCTCGGCGCCGTCGAGGAGAAGTACACGCGGTAGCCCAACGGATGGCCGCCGGTGCATGCGGCCGTCGCGAGGGCCAGCAAATGGTCGCCCGCCGAGACCGATGACACCCCATAGCCAGCCCAACCGGGCGCATCGGGAAAGACCAGCGGCAGCTCCGAGCCGTCCATGAAGGCCCGCGTCACTGAGCCCGCCGAGCAGTTCCAATTCTCCTGCCACACGTACAGGAAGGAGAGGCTCTGGCCCGCTGCGGTGAAGGAGGCGCGCAGGGCCAACGCGCCGGTCGGCATGAAGAGCAGGTGGTCATCGTTCGCGACGTTGGCCCACTGCGAGTCATCGAAGTCAGGAGCGGCCCATGGGGGCACCCCGTTGCCGGTGGGCTGCGAGGCCGACATCCGCCACGGTCCACTGACGTCGAGCGCCTGGGCGTCTCGACCGGCAAAGTCCGCGAGCTCTGGCACCTGCACCGCGTCCCAGGAGGAGACGGCGCCCGGGTCCCCATACCACGCTGTGCTCAGCGCCGAGATGGACGTGTAGCGCGTCTGGAGAAAGGCCCGGAATTTGGCGTCTCCCGCGGGGCCGGACATCCCGAAGATCTGGGTCGCCGTTTGGCTCATCTCTGCGTGCGGCTCGAGGATGCTGACCACGTTGGGATGAGAGCCGTAGGTCCGGATGTCGGCCTGCACCGCCCCCAGGACGTCGTCCTCCACGATCCCGCCTCCCCACGGCAAGGTACCCTCCCCAAAGTAGGTGCTGTACTGATTTCCCCCGGGCGTCCCGTGAAAACCGTTCGAGCGCTCCGGCAGCACCCCCATCCCCTGGTAGCGGTCTCGAAGGTAGCGAGGCATCGAGTAACCCAGCGCGGCGGTGTTCAAAATCACCGGCAGCCCCCTCGTTTCGGCCGCGGAGATCGGCCACAGGGAGGCGTTGCCCGTCAGCCCGTTCGCCAGCCGGAGCGGGCTGTCCCATACCGCGAAACCGGTTCCCCCATGGGCTTGCGCGTAGTCGAAGTCTGAAAGCGGATTCGGCTCGCCGAATGCGCGGTTCGTCGCGTAGTAGAAGTTGAAGCCGTGCTTGTCCCACCGGTCGAGGTACGGCGGAACGGGAACGCTGGCCCGGAAACTTCGCACGCTCGGCCCCGAGAGGCCGCCGTAGAGGGAGATCACCTCGGCCGGCGTCGCGCCGGTGAGAATGGCCACGGAAGTGCCCGCCGCGAGCGCGAGCACGTGACCCCGCCCTCCCGCGCTCCACCCGGGAAGTCCGGCAAGGTCCTCGGCTGCGACTCCGCCCAGCGACTGCAAATCGGAGAGGTACTTCGCGTGAGTGAGGGCGGCGTGCGACTCGTCCTGCGTGAAAATTATTAGGACTGAGCCGGCGCCAGCGTCGGACGTCAGCGTCCAGAACTGGCCCGCGACGTTTCCATATCCCCGGAGGAGCTGCCACGGATAGTCGAGCGGTGCGCCCCCATCGAAACCCGGGGGCACGACGAACGTCAGCGCGCTGGCGCCGCAATCCACCTTCGCGCCTGAACCATCGACCTCCACGCGTGCGTTGGCCGGCTCGGAGTGAATGCGACCAGACCAGGCAGCGGACAGGAGAAGAAGGCTGCTGCCCAACGGTCGAAGGCGCATCATCGAATTCTCAGCATTAGGGCACCATCGTATTCTGTGCAATGCGAGGCGCCCCGAGTCACGCACTAAAGGAAAAGCCCGTAAGTCGTGCGGGCTTAGGGGCCCGTTTTCCCTGACCCTGCGCGCATCTCCGCGATCCGTCCGCCTGGTCCAGTACCACACCGAAGCGATGTAGCCCCCGAAGAACATCCCGCCAACGATGCCTGCCGGTATTGGTCAGCGACCATGCATGGCGAACCTGCGGCAGCGGTGCAGCGCAAACGCCGAAAAGCCCGAGCATCGAGCAAATATGCGCGGCAATTCAACCGCTCGACCAAGTCGGTCCGTAATGGCGATCGGACCCCACGCGCAGCCACCGGCTCGAACTGTATGACATTTGGGTGCCGTCAGGACCCAAAATGTCACACACTTCGCCCAAATCAAGCGGTTGATAGAGCTGGCATGGAAGCAATTCGGTGTAGTGACGACAGAAGACTGTACGGCGTGTCGGGTGTCCGGCAGGTGGATGCGCCGTCGGATCGAAACGAGAGAGTGGATACCCAGACGCCGGGCCAGGCCGGCGGGTGGCCCTCTATGCGGAAATTAGGTGCCGCTCCGCGGAGCGTCGGTGGCGTGCGTCTGGGCAAGCACCAGTGCGCTGGCGAGATCGTCGGTGAACAAGACCTTGGCTCGGCGGTTTTCGAGATTGCTTTTTTTCAGCAGGACCGCCGGCTGCCGCTGCAGGCCGGTGATGATCGTAAGCACATCCCGCTTCTCGAGTTGATCGAGAGCGCTTTCCAGCGCCACCAGGCCAGTGGAGTCAATCGCCGGCACCGAATCCATGCGCAAGATGACCGAGCGGGTGACCGCCGACACGCGGTTCAAGGTGGACATCGCCTTCTGCGCCGCCCCGAAAAAAAGCGGGCCGGCAATGTCGTAGACGATCACCCCTTTGGGCAGTGGAATTTTCGCAGCGGGGTGCTGCTCCTCGGAGATCTCCCCATGCGTCACTTCCGCCATCCGCCGCATGAAGAGCAGCGCGGCCAGCACCACGCCCACGCTGACGGCCAGGACCATGTCAAACATCACGGTCAGCGAGTAACAGGTGAGCAAGACCATCACGTCGCTCTTGGGAGCGAGCTGGATCACCCGAACGAAGTGCTTCAGCTCCGCCATGTTCCAGGCGATCAGCAGCAGCAGCGCTGCCAGGGAAGCCATCGGCACG
>WNFF01001183.1_pt1 | contig 23350 bp, 20 predicted proteins | sample 5400441 | NCBI WGS metagenome assembly WNFF01 (sample SAMN13153345, study PRJNA577476) | soil metagenome | isolation source: 120 cm saprolite under Douglas fir tree site 2 hole 3 replicate 1 | place: USA:California | collected 2015-04-18
GTTGCGGGGGCTGGATTTGAACCAGCGACCTTCGGGTTATGAGCCCGACGAGCTACCAGGCTGCTCCACCCCGCGATCGAGAACGCTTGTACTGGGAGGTACTCGATCCGTCAAGAGTTTCTACCCCACGAGGTCCGCGTCATAATGGCGGACTGTGCCCCGTCGACTCGGCGACATCCTCATCGACGACAAGCTGATCACGCCTTTCCAGCGGGACGAAGCGCTCCGGCAGCAGAAATTGCACGGGGGGCGAATCGGCACGAACCTCGTTGAGCTTGGCGCGATCGACCTGGACGGGCTCGCACGCGCATTGGCGCGGCAGAAGGGCGTGCCGGCAGCCCTGCAAAAGCATTTCGATTCGATTCACGGCGAAGCGGTGGAGCTGGTGCCGGCCCAGCTGGCGGAAAAGCTCGGCGCGATTCCGCTCGGATTCACCGCTCGCAGCCCCCGGACGATCGCGGTCGCGTTTCTGGATCCGACCAGGCCCGGGGCGATCGCCGAAATTCAATCCGCCTCCAACTCGGTGGTCTACCCGGTGATCGCGCCCGAGCTGCGCATCGTCCTCTACCTGGAAAAGCTCTACTGGATTCCGCGCCCGATGCGGTTCCTGCGTCTCGATCTCGCCAACGCAAAAGCATCTGGGCCGAGCTCAACGTCAACCCCGGCCCCGTTGCCGTCCAAGAGCGATTCGGCCGGCGACCCCAGCTCCTTCTTCGACATGACCCGGCCAGATCTCTCCCAGCGGCCGGCGGGATCGGCAATCCTGCTCACCGAAGCTTTGCCGGGGTCACCGCCGCTGGCACCCCCACCCGTCGCGCTCCCGCGAGGCGCCGAGCCACCGAAAGCGGAGACAGCCTCCGACCTCAATTCTCCGCGCGCCACATCCTCTGCCAGGCCCGACCCTCGGCCTGCAGCGGCGACTTCTGCCGCGCGGCAACCCATGTCGATTCCGTCTCGCGGCCCCCCCGTCGTGTCACGGCCAGCGTCCGCAACGGCGACCAACGACGCGGCATCGGGCTTCGGCGCGTCGCGCGCCACACCTGCCGCATTTACCAACGTTGCCGCGTCGCCGACAGCGTCTCCCCCGAGACAGCCGGCTCGCGGGAGCCCGCCGCCTACCCTCCCTCCAGCGGAGCTGGAAAGTCACGTCTCGACCACTGCGGCCGTAGCGCCCGCGGCGGTCTCCACCAGCAGCGCTGCCCATTCCTCGAGCCCTTCCACACCTCGATCGCTCCCTACCCCGCCCCCTTGGCGCAAACCACCGGAAGTCCTCCAGCGCCGCCCTGACCGTACGGACGCGAGCTCCCGGGCGCCGACCATCCCGGACATTCCGTCATTCGCCATCGTCGACGAAGAACCGGAGCAGATGCAGTTTCGACCCGAAGTTGTCTCGGGAGATTTCGAGCGACGCGCGTCGACCGGCAAAGCATCCCCCGCCAAGCCGGCGCCCAATGGCGCCGGTTCGAGCTCAACGCGTGCAGCAACGGTCGACACCTCTCCTTTGCCCTGGTCGACGGTGGAAGCGGTCGATGCGATTGCAGTCGCGACGAATCGCGACCAGGTCGGGCAGGCCATCGTGAATTACCTCCGCTCGGCTTGCGGCGTGGGCCTGGTGTTGATCGTCCAGCACGAGGTCGCGATGGGCTGGAAGGGGTTCGCTCCAGGGGTGGGCGCGGCGGAGATCGAGGGGCTGGCGATCCCCCTCGCGGCGCCCAGCGTGCTTCAGGTCGCCCACCAGCAACAGAGCACGTTTCGCGGACCGCCTCCGTTGGAGGGTGTCGCAATTGACCGCCAGCTCTCGGAAAGGCTGCGCTCATCCCTTCCCCAGGAAGTGATCGTATCTCCCGTAATCATTCGGGATCGCGTGGTGAATCTGGTGTACGGCCACGCGGAGGATGGCGGGCCCCTTCCCGATCGCCTGGTGGCGGGGCTGGGTACCCTGACGCGCGCGGCCTCCGCGGCATACGTTCGCCTTATCCAAGACTCGAAGAAGAAGCACCCCAGCTGATTGCTCCGGGATCCAACCCTCGTCGCCGTGCTTCTTTCCGAACCCGCCCCGCTCCGCCGATAACGCAGCTTGGCTTGATCGCCTCGGCGTTTGGCCCTAAAGGGTCTGCCCACACATCGACGCTCATCTGCTGAGGAACACCTATGAACGCACACCTTGTCTACGCAACGTTGGGGATTCTGATGATTGGGGCTCGCGCTCAGGCACAGTCCGCTTGCGGTGAAATCCAGAACTTTCTCGGCGATCGGGCCGCCGATGTCGTTTGCTTTGAAAGCCCTGACCTCACCACCAACAACACGGACGCCGTACACCCGACCACGCCGGAGGACAATTCGATCGCCGGGCTGCCCGGCGGAGCGTTCACTCCCCGGACCGATCGAGACACCATCTCGCCGGCTCCTCCGGATCGCACGCCGATCTTCCGAGCAGTCCCAGGCATCCAGGTCCAGGGTCGCTTCGCGGATGATCCCACCGGCGAGGCCCGTTTCCTGCTGCGATTTCCGAGCGACTGGAACGGCCGACTCGTCGTCGCGGGAGCCTCCGGAACGCGAAGCGAATTCAACGGCGACTTCGCCTGGAGCGACTACGTGGTGCAGCGCGGCTACGCGTACGCCTCACAAAACAAAGGCGTGCTCAACCTTTTCGTCTCGACCGCCGATGACCCACTCGCTTGCCGGCTGAATCCGAGCTCGCCAGTCTTCGTGCACTTCTTCGACAACGATCCGGAGAAACCGTTCACCCAATGGCAGCAGTACATCATTCGCGGCGCGCGGCTCGCGCGGGGTGCGGTCCACGCGCACTACGGTCGCCATCCGCGCCGGACCTACGCGGTCGGCACTTCGAACGGCGGCTATCAGGTGCGCCGCGCAATCGAGCAGGCTCCCCAGCTGTTCGACGGAGGGGTGGATTGGGAGGGAACTTTCGTCGACCCGGAAGGGCCGAACATTCTCATCGACCTTCCACCGGCGATCCGGAACATGCCGGACTACCTGGCCTCCGGACACGATCCGAACAGCCCGGCGGCCCAGAGCATCCGCGCCGCAGGCTACCCGCCCGACATCTCCGGCAATCCTCTCTCGCTCTGGGAGCGCTACCTCGCTCAGTTCTGGGAGGTGACGCAGTGCCAGTGGCAGAAACGCCTGGACCCCGGATACGACACCTACGGCTCGGGGCCGGGCAACTATGACTACTTCGCGCGCGCCGAGATGACGGATGTCGCGGAGCAGGTAGAGGCGTTCGAGACGACCGGCGAGATCCGAAGACCGCTGATCACCGTCGCCGGCACGATGGACGCGTTGCTGCCGATTGCGCGCCACGCCCGGGCATACGCCGACAAAGTCGCCGACTCGGGCGACGAGCGGCATTCTCAATACCGGCTCTACGAGGTCCAAAACGGCAACCACATCGAGACCTACAAGGGGTTCTTCCCGCAGCTCGAGCTGATTCAGCCCCACGCGCAACGGGCGTTCGATCTCCTGGTGGAGCATGTCGAGCATCACCGCCCGCTGCCGCCGAACCAGTGCATTCCCAGGGGCGGAGCGATTTCAGCCCACCCCGCCGAGGGCAGCCGCTGCCAAGAGCTCTTCGTCCCTTAAGCTGCTTCAGTGCATGAGCAACCTTCGCGGGAAGACTCTCTTCATCACCGGCGCCAGCCGCGGCATTGGTAAGGCGATCGCGCTTCGCGCTGCTCGGGACGGGGCCAACATCGCGATCGCCGCCAAGACGACCCAGCCGCACCCGAAGCTTCCGGGGACGATCTTCTCCGCGGCGGAAGAGATTGAACAGGCGGGAGGAAAGGCGCTGGCCTGCGCGGTGGACATCCGCGACGAGCTTCAGATCGCCGCCGCCGTGGCAAGAACCGTCGAGACGTTCGGCGGCATCGACATCCTGGTGAACAACGCGAGCGCGATCAGCCTCACCGGTACTGTCGACACGCCGATGAAGCGGTACGATCTGATGCACTCGGTCAACGTTCGAGGGACCTTTGCCTGCTCGCAGGCGTGCATCCCCTATCTGAAGAAGTCCTCCAACCCGCACATCCTGAACAACTCGCCGCCGCTGAACATCGAGGCCCGCTGGTTTGCGCCGCACGTCGCCTACACGATGTCGAAATTCGGGATGAGCTTGTGCGTGCTCGGCATGGCCGAGGAGCTCCGCTCGGATGGGATTGCGGTGAACGCGCTCTGGCCTCGGACGGTGATCGCCACCGCGGCGGTGCAGAACCTGCTCGGCGGAGAGGAGACGATTCGCGGCAGCCGCAAGCCCGAGATCGTCGCCGACGCCGCCTACGCCATCCTCACCAGGCCGAGTCGCGAGTTCACCGGAAACTTCTGCATCGACGACGAGGTCCTTCGCTCAGAGGGCGTGACCGACTTTTCGAAATACCAGGCAGTGCCAGGAGCGGAGCTCTTTCCGGACTTCTTCATCTGATCGCGGTTTCGCGCCAGCTTCAGACGGCTAAAGGGTCTTCTTGTCTTTCAAGAGGTCCGCGAAGGTGCCGAAGCCCTTGCCTCCGCTGCCCTTGGGTTGACTCTGGCGCCAACCTTCCACAGCCGCGTGCTCGTCCGCCCTCTCCGCCGCGGTGACGGAGAGCTTGATTCGCCTCGAGGCGTCGATCTCGATCACGGCGGCTTTCAGCTCTTGCCCCAGCTGAAAGTGTCTTTTGAGATCCGTTCCCCGCTCGGTGCCCGTCTCGCTTGCCGGCACCAGCCCCATTCCACCGCGAAACACCAGGAAGACACCGTAGGGCTCGATCCGGTCGATCTTGCCCGCGACCACCTGGCCGACCCTGGGCGGAGCTTCCTTCTCCTTCTTGGGCGGCGCCTCCTTGGGGGAGGCCTCCTTCTCGGTCGCGACTTGCTCCTCCGGCTCCTCGCGCACCAATCGCAACCCGATCTTCTTCTCCGCCGGATCGATCCTCTCGATCACCACCGGAACTTCTTGTCCAACCTTCACCACGTCCTTGGGGTGCCCAATCCGTCGGTCGGAAAGAGCAGAGACGTGGATCAGTCCATCGACCCCTGGCCGCAGCTCGACAAAAGCCCCAAACGGCTGCAGGCGAACGATCTTGCCCTGCAGGCGATCGCCCTCCTTGAGCTCCGCCGCCGCGAGCTTCCAGGGATCTTCCTGTCGGGCGCGCATCGACAAGGTGATCCGCTCCTTATGCTTCGCCTTGTCCGGAGAGGTCGGGTTGGCAGGCTCGATGCGAAGGATCTCGACCTCCACCTCGTCGCCCGTTTTCAGCACTTCGCTCGGTCGAGCGATGCGCACGTGCGAGATCTCCGAAACGGGAATCAGCCCCTCGATGCCACCCAGGTCGACGAAGGCGCCAAAGTCGCGCACGTGGGTGATCTTTCCTTTGACCACCTTTCCCTCGGCGAGCGACTTGCGGGTCTCGATCGCGCGCGCCTTCTGTTCCTCTTCGATGAGCGCCCGGCGCGAGACGACGACCTTCTTGCCCCGGACCTCGATCACCTTGAACTGGTGTTTTTCGCCGACCAGGTGCTCGGGCTTCTCCACGAAGCGCACGTCGATCTGGCTCACCGGGCAGAAGGCCCGAACGTCGCCAATCGCGACTTCAAGCCCGCCCTTGTTTACTGCCAGCACCAGGCCGTCGACCGGAATTCCAGTCGAGCGCGCGTTGGCCAGCATCTCCAGCGTCGCCATCCCCTTGGGAAGCGATTTGCTGAGGTAGATTCCCTTTGCCCCCGCTTCGATGACGTAAGCCTCGACTGAATCGCCGACGCCGAAGCGGAGAATTCCTTCCTCATCCTTGAGCTCGTCGAGGTCGATCATCACCTCGTGCTTGGTGGTCAAGGTCGCGAATGCCGTGTCCGCACCGAGCTGAAAGATGGTCCCGGACACTTTCTCCCCGACTCGGGGCATGCGACGGGCAGCACCGCCCTCGTGCTTCGTCGATGCTTCGTAAAGGTCGGCGAAGGACTCCTTGTCGGGAGCTGCCTCCACCGGGGACGGCTCTCCTTCCAACCCCACCGGGTCGGCAAGATGCGATGCTCCCACCGCCTCTCCGTTGACGCGAACCTCGGGCGCCTTCTGTCCCGATTGACCGGGTTTGCTCGCGCCTTCGGGATCCGCCGGCTCCTCCGGCGCCCTCAGCGGCCGGGTCTCGATCGCACCGGTCAGGCGCTTGACCACGACCATCGGTCCGAGCGGCCGCTTCTTTTTCCGCTCGGGAGATTTGACGCGAGCGGCGCCTCGATCCGGCCTTCGCCCGCCACTTGTCGGTTGGAGGTCTGCGCTCGCCGGCGCCGGCGATTCCGGAGCCTCGGCGGCGGCGTTCTGCGCGCCCGCAATCGGTTCGGGCGGGGCGGCACCTTCCAGGGCGGCGGGCAGTTCCGGCCTCCGCTGAGCCTGGGGGGACCCCGATCCCCGGCCATCCCGGGACCGCTGGCGCGGGGCCTCCTTCTCCCCCGGCCGCCTTCGGTCGTTGGATCGGCCGTGTTCGCGCTCCCCCGGGCGCCCAGCGGGTATTCCGAGCATGACATCGCCGAACGTGGCTCGAGGCTTTTTCGGCCCAAAACCGCGCTTACCGCCAGGGCCGCTTTTTTCGTCACTCACTTTGGACAACCTTTGGTACCGGGGCGTCGCTGCGGCGCCCCTTTGGAGGCGGGCAATCTACACAAGTGAGCGGTCACCCAGGAAGGGGGATTTGGTAATACCCGCCCCTGGCTCCACCTGATTGCTCCAACGGTCTTCAGCGAGGCTTCAGCCGGCGAAAGACAATCGCACTCTCGGGCACGTGAAGAACCGCCGTCAACCCGAAATACAGCACGCCGTAGGCGCCCAGCACGAGAATTCCGGTGAGGATCGGGGGCAGTGACGGCGCCGCGAAGGCAGTTCCCTCCCAATGGGCGGCGTCGGCAGCCGGGACACCGAGCTGACGGGCAAGCGCCAACTTCAATCCCAGCGCGATGGCGGCGGCCACCAGGGAAGACGCCCACAGGCTCAAGAGTCTCTTCATGCCGAGCCCGGTCTTGCCGATGCGGCGTTGAGCCGCGCGTCTGAGCATGAGGAACTCAAGCCAGGCAGCCACCCCTGTGGTTGCGGTGATGCCGACCCCTCCCAACTCACGAGGTACGCCAAGCGCCGAGGGCAACCTCACCGCGCACAGGTAGGCCAAGGCGGCGGTGAGCAAGACTCGGATTCCGGCGAAATAGAGAGGCGTCCGGGCGTCTTTTAGCGCGTAGAACGTCGACGCGTACAACCGCCCCGAGGTGGTGGCCAGCAGTCCGACCGCGGAACCGGCCAACAGATACCAAACGTACCGGGTGTCCGAGAAGGTGAACTTTCCCGTCTGGAAGACAGCCCCGGCCACCACATCGCCGAGCAGGAGAAAGGCGGCGGAAGAGGGAACGACGAAGTACGCGATCCGCGCCAGGCCCTGGTTGACCCTCGCCCGCAGCTGCGCGGCGATTTCCTCCGGAGACCCCCGCGCCTGGGACATCGCGGGAAGCTCCGAGGCGGAGATCGCCATGCCAAAAAGGCTGACCGGCAGAAGCGACAACGTTTGAGCATAGGAAAGGGCCGCCACCGCGCGCGCGGAGATGAGGCTGGCGTAGGCCACGTCCACCCACGCGCTGATCTGCACCACGCCCCGGCCAAGCACGACCGGAGCGAATCCGCGGAACACCTGGCGGACGGACGCTCGCGCCGCCGAAATGGCCGGCCGGAACCTCCCCAGCAAGCGCAACACGGGAGGAAGCTGGATCGCGAACTGCAGAAAGCTTCCCGCCACCATTCCGTAGGCGAGGTACTCCACCAGCCTGCTCTGGGTTGTCCGCTTGCCTGATCCGAGCAGCACCGCGATCTGCGCCGCGCTCCAGATCACCGGAGCTGCATACGAGATGAAGAAGCGGCGGTGGCTGTTCAAGATGCCCAGGCACCATGCCGACATCACCAGGAAGGCAACGCCGGGGAAAAGAATCCGGACCAGCCGGATGGTCAGCTCGCGCGCGTCGCCCTCGAAGCCGGGAGCAATGAGCTCGATCAGCAGCGGCGCCCCCAGCGCGCCAGCGAGAGCCAACACCGAGGTCAAAAGCGAAAGAATCCCGAACACCGCGCCGGCCAGGCGGTCGGCCTCCTCGCGATCCCCCTTTCCAATCAATTCGGCGTAGACCGGAATGAAAGACGCCGACAGCACTCCCTCGCCGAACAGGTTCTGCAGAAAATTTGGAATTCGTATCGCCGCCTTGAACGCGGCGGCGGGAACGGAATTGCCGAGGTAGTGGGCAAAGATGGTTTCTCGAACGACCCCGACGATTCGCGAGAGCCCGATTCCCGCGCCTACGAAGAAAGCGCCGCTCCCACTCGAATCTGTGCCTGGTACCGCGGCTGTCTCGGACGGGACCACTGCCGAGCGCGGCGCCTGAGCCGCACCCGCCGCGCCCGATCTGGGTAAATCTTTCACGTGCCGCCACTCTAGCTCCCACCCGCGAGTCCCCAAAGAACGGCGCTGCAAACCGCGGGCCCAACCAAGCCGGCCCGCGGCGATGCGGGGTCATCGGTTTGCGCCCCGGGGAGTCATCTGGTACAGGCGGCGATGAATGGCCAAGGTGCTGGTAGTCGACGACGAGGCGAATCTTCGCAAAGTCCTCGCGACGATGCTCCGGCGGACCGGCTACGATGTGACCGTCGCCGCGGACGGCGAGCAGGGCCTGGCCGAGTTTCTCAAGTCCGGCGCGGACATCGTGGTGACCGATCTGGTGATGCCGAAGATGGGCGGGATGGAGCTCTTGCGGTCGGTGAACTCGAGCAATCCCGACGTGCCGGTGATCATCATCACCGCGCACGGAACGGTCGACTCCGCGGTCGAGGCGATCAAGCTCGGCGCTTTCGACTACATCACCAAGCCCTTCGATCAAACAGAGATTCAGTCGGTGATCGCCAAGGCGGCACGGACCCACGACATCGCCCAGCGCAATGTCCGCGTGGACGGCCGGGCGCGCGCCGCGATCGTCGGCGAATCAGAGGAGATGCAGGAGATTTTCAGGATCATCGAGAAGGTGGCGGACACCCCTTCCACCGTGCTGATCACCGGGGAAAGCGGAACGGGCAAGGAGCTCATCGCCACCGCGCTCCACGAAGGTTCGTCCCGGCGCAATAAGCCGCTGATCCGGATCAACTGCGCGGCGATTCCCAAGGATCTGATGGAATCCGAGCTGTTCGGCTACGAGCGCGGCGCCTTTACCGGCGCGGTGACCTCAAAGCCCGGGCGCTTTGAGCTCGCCGACGGGGGCACGTTGTTTCTCGACGAAATCGCCGAAATCCCGGTCGAGATGCAGGTGAAGATTCTCCGCGCGTTGCAGGAAAGCGAATTTGAACGCGTCGGGGGAATCAGGACCACCCGGGTGGACGTGAGGCTGATCGCCGCCACCAACCGCGACCTTCAAATCGAAATCGAAGCCGGTCGATTTCGCAAGGATCTTTATTACCGTCTCGCGGTGGTGCCGATTGTCCTACCCTCGCTGCGCGAACGGCAAAGCGACATTCCCAAGCTGACCCTCCATTTCATCGAGAAGTACAACCGCAGGCTGAACAAGAAGATCGAGGGGATCTCCAACGACGCAATGGAATATCTACGGACGTATCCCTGGCCGGGCAACATCCGCGAGTTGGAGAATCTGATGGAGCGCATCTTGCTGTTCGCCGATGGGCCGACCATCATGGAGAAGGATTTGCCCGAACAGATTCGCCAGGCTGCGGCCCAGGCCGCCCCTTCCGGCTCAACCGCGCCGGTTGACAGTGCCCCGGCGGAGACCGGGCTCAAGGACATCGTCCGGATGAAAGCGGCCGAGCTGGAAAGGGATCTCATCGCCAAGGCGCTCGAGGAGACGGGGGGCAACGTGACACGCACCGCGCGCCTGCTTCAGATCAGCCGCAAGTCGCTGCAGACGAAGATGAAGGAATTTGGATTGCGTGACGAGAACGAGGAGGAGTGAGTGGAAGTCGCAGGTTTCGCAATGCCGCCGCTATGAGAGACCGTTTCCCAACGCTCGGGGAGCCTCGGAAGAAATCCCACCCGGGCCGCTATGTCCTTTTGATGCTCTTCGCAGGCGCCGTGGCGTCGGGAGTCTGGGGCTGGAAGCGCAGGCATCGCGAGGAGGCGCCGGCGGCGTCACCCTCCGCGAGCGCGGTTGCTCCGTCGAGCCCAAACCCGGGCTCGCCGGCGCCGGTGAAAACGGCGCCCACCGCCAGCGATATCCTCAAGCAAAGCGGCGTCCGATTCATCTCGGTCAACATCGATGGCCCGCTCGAGCGATCGTTGGTGGCCAGCAACGGAAGAGATCTGGGGCAGGCCCTCGCGCAAGTCGTCACCCGCACGCTGGTCTGGTGGATTTCGGTTCCCGCGGATCTGCGCAAGGGGGACAAGCTGGACATTCTGTTCGAAGCGCGCGCCTCGGAAGAACCGGTTGTCCACGCGCTGCGGTTCACCAGCGCCCGAGCCGCGAAGACTTTTCGCGGCTATCGATTCAAGCCGCAGGGCAGCGCCTTCGCGCGCTACTACCAGCCGGAAGGCGACGAAGTGGAGATGCGCCTTCGGGACGCGCCCCTGGACGACTACGAACAGGTGACCTCGCACGTCAAGGACGGCAGACATCACAAGGGCGTGGATTTCAAAACGCCGGTGAGCTCCAAGGTGAAAGCGACGTTCGACGGAAGCATCACCCGTAGGAATTGGAACTTCCGCGGTAACGGCAACTGCCTCGAAGTCACCGAGTCCGGCGGACAACACCGCAAAGCGCTCTTCTTGCACCTCTCCGAGGTCCCGAAAACCGTCCAGGTCGGAAATCGGGTGGCGAAAGGCCAGGTCATCGCCGCGAGCGGCAACAGTGGCCACTCCTTCGCTCCCCACCTCCACTATCAGCTGATGAGCGGCGAGCGCGTGCTGGATCCCTTTACCAGCCACGAGGTCTATCGTCTTTCGATCAAGGTCGAAGAGAAGCCTGCGCTGGAGGCCGAAATCTCGCGGCTCGATCGACTGATGGCGGTGGCTCTTGCGGGCAACTAGACGGGTGCGGTCGAGGGCTTTCTTTGACACTCCGGGATCTCGCCACTAGCGTGCTCAAAATTTCCACCGTCGAGGCAAAGGGTTTGATGAAGTGCCGGGGCGCCGTGCTCGTTGGGTTGATTGTTGCCCTGCCCGCGTTGTCGCCGGCCGCTGAGTTGACCCGCATCGTCTCGTCGTTCGAGGAAGGTCATCCCTTCGGATTTTCCCTCGAAGCAAGCTACCAGCGGTCCCAGGAGCGATCGAAGATCGTCCGCGAGGCCCACCAGGGAGGTCAATTGGTGGAGATGCCGGAGATGATCTACGTCGCCGTCGATCAGCGGCTGGTGGTGGATGCCCGCATCGGCCTTTGGAGGGATCTCGAATTCAAGTACGTCCTGCCGTTCGTCTTCGCCCAGGATTTCAGCTGGCGCTATGCAGGTGGAACGAGCGATGCGAACTCGACGATCTTCAACAACTGCCTCAGGCCAAACGGGGAACTTTTCGACCCGAGCTGCGCGACCACGGGCCTGGGGCGCCGACCGATGTTCTCTCCGAACTCGGACAGCTTCCGCGGCGGCGTGGGAGACATGACCTTCGGCCTGGCTTACGCCATCTTCAATGAGCACCGGGACGACACGAAGCCGATGTGGATCCTGGGGTTTGATTACACCGCCCCCACCGCCGCGGCCCTTGATCCGTCCGTGCCGACGTCATCCAACGCCCGCGGAAATATCGGGGAGCGGCTCCACCGCTACAAGTTCTACACCTCCTTCTCGCGGCGAATGGGCGTGTTCGATCCCTATCTGCAAGCGCATTACACCCTTCCCGTCAGGGGCCCCGGCTGGTACTCCAACTGCGATCACTCCGATCTGGGGAACCTGGGCCGACCGGAGAACTGCGGAGACCCGGCCTGGACCCGCGCGGAGACGGGGATCCAGCCGCCCCACGTCGCCGGGTTGATCTTCGGCTCCGAGATCAATGTCTTCGAGGATCGCCTGGCGCATGCCAAGGTGGCGATCGATGTTCAGACCACCGCCACCTATTTCTCGTCAGGTCGCTACTACAACCAGCTGAGCGATCTGCTGGGCAAGTTTCTCTACACGGAAGACTACCTCCAGTACGGCGGGGCGCTCGGCGTGGTGGCGCATGCCAGCGAGTCTTTCAGCTTCCAGTTCCACACCGGACTCCTCTACAACACGACGCACCTGCTCACCGACGAATCGGTGGGCAAGGATCTCGACAATGACGGGAGGGTAGACATCACCGCCAATCCCCGCGAGGTCAATCCCAACTTCGACTTCCGGGTGGACATGGTCTCACGGCGCTTTCGAGTCACCGAGATGTTCATCTTCCGCCTCGACTTGAGCGCCCGATTCACCTTCTAGCGGACCGCCCTCCGGCAACGATCACCGCCGGGGCAGCGAAAGACCGATCCGATAGAGGTCCCGCGCCGACCACCCGGAACGCTGGGCGAGATCCTTGGAGACGGCCTTCAGGGGCTCCCCGCGATCCAGTCCTTCCGCGAGAGCCGACCGGATCTCCCCTTCCGACCACGGGGCGGCGCCCGTCCGGCCCTCCACCACGACGACGATTTCTCCAAGCACTTCCCTCCCCTCGTAGCGGGCCACCAGCTCCGGCAGGGTGCCCCGCACCAGCTCCTCGTGGACTTTGGTCAGCTCCCTGGCGATGCAAGCCCGACGGGGGCCGAGCGCGGCGTTAAGATCGCGCAGCAGCTCCAGCAACCGCTGGGGAGACTCGTAGAGAACGAGCGTCGCCTGGAGTAGCTCCACCTCCGCGAGCACTTTTTCGCGCTCGGCGCGCTTTCGCGGTGGGAATCCCAGGAAATGGAAGCGGGCGGTGGGCAGGCCGGAAGCGGTCAATGCCGCTACCGCGGCGCTCGGGCCCGGGATGGGGGTGATTCGGATTCCCAGCTCCACCGCCCCCGCCACCAGAGCTTCCCCGGGGTCGCTGATCCCAGGGGTTCCGGCGTCGGTGATCAGGGCGCAGTCCTCGCCCTCGCTGATTCGTTCCAGAATATGAGCCGCCCGCTGGCGCTCGGCGAAGCCCGGCATGCTCACAGTCTCCTTCGAAATGCCGTAGTGCGACAACAGCACCCTCGAATGGCGGGTGTCTTCACAGACGATGAACGAGGCGTTGCGGAGCGTTTCCACCGCTCGCGCGCTGATGTCCGCGAGATTTCCGATCGGTGTGGCAACGAGGAAAAGGGTGCCCGCCATGCGGGCTCTACATCCCCGCGTCGAATGCGTTTGGCAAGTGTTCCAGCACCGCGTCTGGACCACGGCCTATCACCGAGACGACGTCGAACCTGATCATTCTGTTCCGCAGACCGTAGGCCACGAGGTAGTGGAGCGCGGTCTTCACCACCCGGCGCTGTTTGCGGTGCGAAATGCTGTTCGATGGGTCGCCCCAGATCGCGCTCGAGCGCATCCGGACCTCGACGAAGCATAAGATCTCATCCTTCTCCGCGATGAGGTCGATCTCGCCATAGCGGCAACGAAAATTCCTCGAGCGGATGGCGTACCCCTGCCTTTCGAGCAGCCGCGCGGTGGCATCCTCGCCCTCGCCTCCGAAGCAGCGTCGATCGAACGCCGAACTTTGCACCTTTGAGCCCCTCCCGGCTTGTCGTTAAAGGCTAGCAGCAGAGTCTGCCAAAGCCTGGACGCCAGGATCCGCGCTGACGTGCAACACCTGAGTCGTTGCCGAAAGGTTCTTGAAGATTGAAGCGAGGATCGCCATCCTGGCCGCATCAAAGATGGTGCCGAGATCGTCGATCACCAGCGGGAATTGGCCCCGGCTCGCCAACGACTGCTCGACGATCGCGAGCCGCGCGGACAGAAAGAGAAGGTCCAGGTCCTTCGCCGGCACCTCGCCGACCGCCACTCTTTGCCCGCGGGCAAGAACCCACCCCTTGCCCGTCCGGTCCAATTCGAGACCGTCATAACGGCGATCGCTGAGGGTCGAAAAATAGTGATTGCACCGATCGCGGATGAGGTTGCCCGCGGTTGTCGGATCGACCATCAGCAGGTCCCCCGCGACCGCGAGCAGCGCGGGAAATGGATCCTCCGCTGGCGCAGAGCCTCGCTGGACGCTGGGGCTAGAGGGCATCGCAACGGACGCCGAACCCCCCGACGGCTCGATCGATTTTTTGACCCGGTCAATCTCCCGCTGGACTTCGCCCGCGTCGCGCACATAACCGCCCTTTTCGGAGATCGTCGCTTCGATCGCGTCGCGGTCCCGCTTGAGCTCCAGCTGCTTCGCCACCGAGGCGGTGTATTCGGGGTCGGTCTCCAGGGCGGTGACCTGCGCCCGAGCCTCCTGGACGGCCTTTTCTTGTTGGGATCTGCGCGCGAGCGCATCGACGATTTCGTTGGGCGATTCGACCTTGAGGGCAGCCATCGCCTTCTTTACCCATTGGGCCTCGGCCTCGAAGTCCTCGGCGATCTTCTTCTCCCGCACGGCGCGTCGCTCGCCCTTGCGGCTTTGTGTTTCCGCATGCTGGAGATCGTCGACGTACTTCAGGGCGAGAATCGCCGCAAATCCAAAAGCGGGGATGTCGAGCAGGGCGAGGTAACGACCGGCGCCATTCAATAAGATTCCGGCGGCGAAGAAAGCCATTCCCAGGGCTGCGGCGGCCCAGAATCGGAGGTTCCGCTTCAGAGGCTCAATCGAGCCGTTCCCCGGGCCGACCTCGTAGCCCCGCTCCTGATCCAGCTTCGCCAGCGCCTCGTCTCGCTTTGAGACCAGCTGCGAGAACCGCTTCACCCGTTCGGCAATATCCTTGGGAAGCTTCAAAGACTCGGCGCTCGGTGCACTGGCATAGGCCGCCTCCGCCTCCTCCAGCGACGCCCTGAGCTGGGCTCCTCTGGCCAGGTGGGTCTCCACCTCGGACAGCTGAGTGACGATGCCGTCCAGTTGGAATTGCCAGCGTTCGATCTCACTCGAGAGCTCCAGCTCCTTCATCAGCTCCGCGAGCTTCGCCCGGGCGGCGGGGACGTCGATCGCCTTTGAAGCGGGTTGAAATCCGGGGTGTCTGGAAGCGGCAGACTCCACATGAGCAGTCGACCTCGGTTTCGGTTTCCGGCTGGGAAATTGCCCCGGAACGAGGGTGAAGGCCTGCTCGAACTGCTTCTTCGGTGGAAGGCCAACGTGGGCGCGCAGGTACTCGATGATCTCCGTCGTTTCGTCGGTGAGTAATTCCCACTGCGCCGTCGCGTCGTTGGCCCGGTGGATTGCCCCCACCCCGCCGAGATCCCGCGCCAGGTAGTAGGTCGCGCCATCGTTTCCCCGGAACATCAGGGAGGCATTGCCAAGCTCGCACTTGGGATCGAGAAACGCCGCCTCCCCGCCGCGACCATCCGGGAAGAGCAGCGCACACAACAATCCAGCGAGCGCCACCGGTTCCTTCGAAGGAGGAGTCAGAACGGTATAGCCGGCCGGCAGCTCGGCCCGGGCAGAAGGTGAAAAACCCCGGACGCCCTGGGCAGACAGCTCGAGGATCTGCATGAGCCCCTATCCTATCGCGCAGCGCGAAAGATCAAGTACGCACGCACCCGGGATGAAGTATGCGCCAATGTGTGGTGCATGGCTGTCGCCGGCTCAATTGTGGCGCAACCGCTACTTGGTTGCCGGCGCCGCCGCCCGGGCCTTCTTCGGGGGCTTCGTCTCGGCGGGCGGGGCTTCGGCCGCGGCCGCAGCGTCTGGCGCGGAAGCGGCTGTACCCTCGGCCGGGGAAGCCGGTGGCTCCGGGACAGCGGCCGGTTGCACTTCGAATTTGTCCGCCTGCGTCTCCACGCGCGAGGCCTTCCCCTTCAGATCGCGAAGGTAAAAGAGTCGGCTGCGATGGACGTGCCCGTGCGTGAGCACTTCGATCTTTTCGTAGCGGGGGCTGTGGAGAGGAAAGATTCGCTCCACGCCAACCCCATAAGAGATCTTGCGGACGGTGAAGGTGGCGCGGTTGTAGCCCTTCGTCTTTCTGATCACGACGCCTTCGAAAGGCTGAACGCGCTCCTTATCGCCTTCCTTCACTTTCCAGTGCACCCGGACCGTGTCGCCGGTGCGAAATTCGATAAGGTCCTTGCGGACATGCTTAGACTCGACGTGGTCGAGGCTGCTGCGACCCATGACCCTGACTCCATGCTCGATGAGAGGAACAGGCGTAGTTAGCAGAGGCCCGGTTCGCGAACAAGTCTACATCGGTCGGGTTGGAGCCAAAGCCTGAATCCGCCCCTTCCCTTCCGGCGAATCGGCAGCCTCACCACCGGCATCCCGCCCGAGGCGAAGATGTCCCGCGCCACGGGTCTTAGAGCTCGCCTTCGGGCAGCGCGAGCAGGTCCCGATCTTCCTTGCTCAAAACGGGAACGAGAGCAGCGAACATGTCCGGGCGGTTCGTCCGGGTCAGATTCAGCTCGTGCCAACGGCGCCAGCGCGCGATGCGCTGGTGATCGCCCGATTGAAGAATTTCCGGGACGCGATCCCCGCGGAATTCACTTGGGCGCGTGTAATGTGGGTGCTCCAGCGCGCCGGACACGAAGCTCTCGGTCCTGGGCGAGCTCTCGTTGCCGAGCACGCCGGGATGCAGCCGGGCGACCGCATCCACCACCATCAGAGCGGCAAGCTCGCCACCGGTGATCACGAAATCGCCGGCGGAAATCTGCCCGTCCACGTAGCGCGTCACCCGCTCGTCCACTCCCTCATATCTTCCACAAACGAGAATCAATCCCCCCGGCTCATCGGCCAGCTCGCGGACCAACGCCTGCGTCAGCGGTCTACCCCGTGGGGTCATGAGGAGCGCCTTGGCGCTCGGCATCCGACCGCGCGAGTCCTCGATCGCCGCAGCCAGAGGCTCTACCCGCATCACCATCCCGCCCCCGCCTCCATAGGGCACATCGTCGGTCTGGCGGTGGCGCCCGGTGGCGTAGTCACGGATGTCGACGGCGCGGATCGAGACCAGGCCCTTTTCGCCGGCCTTCCCGAGAATGCTCTCCGACAGATAGCTCTGCACGATCCGGGGAAAGAGGGTGAGGATTTCGGCTCGCAACATGGTCCTCCTTCTAGGACTACTCGAGAAGCTCCGGCGGGCGCAACACCACCCTTCCGGCCGCGAGATCGACGGTCCGAACGAAGTCATCCACGAAGGGCACCAGGAGCTCCGGTCGATCGGGGCCGCGAATCACGAGGTTCGGAACCGGTCCGGTGTTCCAGATCTCCTCGACTTTCCCCAGGCTCAGTCCGGCCTCGTCCACCGCCTCAAGACCGATGAGATCGCCTTGGAAGCACTCTCCGTCGGCGGGAGGTTGGAGATCCTCGCGGAAGACGATGACCGTGGCACCGACCAGCGCGTCGGCGGCGTTGCGATCGGAGATTCCCTCGAGGGTCAAGGTGCACTCGCCCCCGTGCGCCGACCGCTCCGCAACCTGGAATTCGCGATTGCCGCCGTCGGTCAACATCAGCAGGACCCGGTCGACCTCCTCGAGTGCCAGGGATCCCGGATCGAAGGTCCGGACGACTACCTGTCCATCGAGCCCGCGCGCACGCGTGATGTAACCGATCCGGAAGTGAGCCGGGGTGTTCACTGACCCGCGGGTTCGCCCGGTCTTTCACCCGGCGGCGCGACTTGGGCGCTTCGGCGATCGTCCAGGATTTCCAGGCGCGCCTTGTGGCCGAGCCGCTGGGCGGCCGAAGCGAGCAGTGTGCGCATCGCATTCACCGTCCGGCCATCGCGCCCGATCACCTTTCCAACATCCTCCGGCGCGACCTGCAGCTCAAAGGTGAAGCCGCCGTCCGAGCTCGCCAGGCGCAGCGTCACCTGCTCTGGTCGGTCCACCAGGGATTTCGCGAGGTAGGCGATCAGCGATTCGAGTTGCTCAGACTCAGACAAAGGTCATGCCTTCGGCGCTTTTGCTGCCCTCTTGATCAGCCCCGCCACCGTTTCCGAAGGCGTGGCGCCCACTTTCAGCCAGTGCTCCAGGCGCTCCCGATTCAGCTCGAGCTTGGGCGGCTCCTGGTTCGGATCATAGGAGCCAATGGCCTCGATGAATTTGCCGTCCCTCGGATTGCGCGAGTCGGTGGCGACCACATGGTAAAAAGGCATCTTTTTGGCGCCAGCTCTGGAAAGGCGAAGGACGACGGCCATGGCAACTCCAACGATCGGGTTTGGAAGGGCTCGGCTTTTACAGTTCTGTTACAGAGACGTCAAGAAAGGCCGCCCCTGCCCACCGCAAGGGGGAACTCATAGCCCGGTTTGAGTCTGCGCGCCATCCATTGGACCCGGCCGATTGGCCAACTGTCCACACGCGGCGGCAATGTCCCTCCCCCGGTTCTGCCGGACGAAGGCGGCGATCCGCGCGTGGGCGAGGATTTCACGGAATGTCTCGGCGCGGTTCTCCTCGGTGCTCATGTATGCCAGCCCCGGGTTCTCGTTGTAGGGAATCAGGTTCACTTTCGCGGGAATGCCCTTGAGCAGCTCGACCAGCCGGTGGGCGTCCTCGTCGGAATCGTTTACCCCTCTCATCAAAACGTACTCAAAAGTGATTCGGCGTCCCTGGCGGAGCGGCAGCTTCCGACACGCTTCGAGCAGCGAGGCGATGTTCCACTTCCGGTTGATCGGCATCATCGCCGAACGCTGCTCGTCGGAGCTGGCGTTGAGGGAGACGGCGAGCTTCACGTCCGTTTCGCGTCCAAACCGTTCGATCATCGGAACCAGCCCGACGGTGGACACGGTGATGTGCCGGTGAGAAAAGTTGGAACCCTCCGGCGACTTCAAAATTACGAGGGCGGTTTTGAGGTTTTCGAAATTGTGGAGCGGCTCGCCCATCCCCATGAAGACCAGGTTGGTCAACGGGCGCAGCTGCACTCCGCCCTCGGCGCGTCCGACCTCGCCGTTGACCCAGTTCACCTGAGCGACGATCTCTCCGGGGCTCAAGTTGCGCTGCAGGCCCAGCGTGGCGGTCATGCAAAAGGTGCAGCCCATGGCGCAACCCGCTTGCGTCGAAACGCACAGCGTTCGCCGGCCCTCCGCGGGCATGTAGACGGACTCAATCAGCTTGTCGTCCCCGGTCCGGAATCGGTATTTGATCGTGCCATCGACGGAACGCTGCTCCAGATCCTTGCTCAGCGTTGAGAGGGTGGCGCGTTCGCTCAGTTGGCGGCGCAGCTGCTTCGAGAGATCGCTCATCTCCTCGAAGGAGGTCACCGCACGCTGGTGGATCCAGCGATAGATCTGGCGGGCGCGAAACGGGCGCTCTTCGAGCTCCACCTCGACGAATCTGACCAATTCATCGAGCGTGAGGCCCGACAGGTCCGTCGCGGCGCCTCTGGGCACCCGGTCTGCGTTCGGCGTTTCTGCCATCGAGATCACGTAAAGAGCGGGTTTCCCACGGCGCAAGGGCGCTCGTCAAAGATCGGGCGGTCGGCCCAAAGAGAGAGGATCAGCCCCAGGCTGTTTTTCGCTCCACGGCGAGCGCGCCGAGGGTGGACTCCAGCTGGGTGCGAAGAGACTCGGCGGCCGCCGCCTCATTGCCCCCGTGGGCACGCAGCAGCTCGGCGGCGTCGATCGGCTGGAGAAATCGTATCTGCATGCGCGTCGGATTCGGGACGAACGCGCAGAGCAGGCCGGCCATCAGCCACCACGGGCTAAGCGCGCCGAGCGCCCAGCCGAGGGCGGTTGCGAGCACAGCGAAGCTGCCGAGCGGCAGCGGCCAGGAGTTGATCCGGAAGCGGGTCAACCCGATCAGGCGGGCGATCGCCGGCCCGCCTTTGAGGAGCGTGAACTGCGCATGGCTTCCGCAATTCGCCATCGGGACGATGGGAACCCCCGCATCGGCCGCGGTGCGGACGAAACCGGCCCTGCCGCTCCAGTGCACCTGGTAGCGGGCGCTGAAGGGCCGAAGAGCGTCGACGTCGCCTCCGGGAAACACGAGGACGTCGAATCCCCGGCCGAGCGCGTCGCGGGCCACCTTCGGCGATGCGCGAACGCCCCCGATGCGCGTTACGCCCCATCGCAGCGGCCAGGTCATCCCCACGTCATGGGACAGGCCCACCACCGGACGATGGGTCCCATGGCGGCGAGTCCAAACCGAGAGCAGCACGAAGATCTCCATCACTCCGTAGCCGCTGTGGTTGCCGACCACCATGCACGGCGCGCTGGGAATCCGGTCGAGGCCCTCGACGCGTGGGCGAAACCACGGCCGGGCAAGGAGCCAGAAAATGCGGGTGAACCAGCGGACGAATGCGGGAGAGTATCCCGGGGTTGGCAGCTCCACCGCCCTGGCCCCGGTGCTCCTTTCGGATGCCAGGGTTCGATCGCTTGTCCTGAGCGCAGAGGGCGCAGTGCCGTTCACGTCTTCGAACCTAAACGAGCGAGGGCGATTCTGGAAGACCCTGGCGGCTGTTGAGACCGCCGGCGGTGCCTCAAGGCGATTATCGCTTCCACTCGTAATACTGGATCTCCGTTTCGCTGAAGAAATAGGAGATCTCGATCTCGGCATTCTCCTTGCTGTCCGACCCGTGCAAGGCATTTCGCTCGACGTTCGTTCCAAATTCGCGGCGAATCGTGCCTTCTTCGGCCTTCTTGGGATCCGTGGCGCCCATGATCTCGCGGTTTCTCGCGATCGCGTATTCCCCCTCCAGGACCATGATCAGAACCGGACCGGAGGTCATGAACTTCACCAGATCGTTGAAGAATGGCCGCGTCTGATGGACCGCATAGAACCCTTCTGCCTCACGGGGAGACAGCCACTCCATTCGCATCGCCACCGGTTTGAGGCCCTCTCCCTCGAAGCGATCGATGATCCTTCCAATCAGGCCCTTCTCGACCGCATCCGGTTTGATGATCGACAGCGTTCGCTCAACCGCCATGCTTCCGCTCCTCGTTCAAACAGCTTGGATTGAATGACACCGCGAAGAGCTTCCTGCAGTGTGGTGCCCAGCTCGGTGGGCGATGCTGCCATCAACACGCCCACGCCTTGCAATGCCCGGATTTTCTCGGCGGCGGTGCCCTTGCCGCCCGCAATGATCGCGCCGGCGTGACCCATTCGCTTCCCCGGGGGAGCGGAGATGCCGGCGACGAAGCCTGCGATCGGTTTCGCAAACTCGCGGCCGATGTAGTCGGCCGCGGCCTCCTCCGCGCTTCCGCCGATCTCGCCGATCATGATGACCCCGTCGGTCTCCGGGTCTTCGTTGAACATCTTCAGGCAATCCACGAAGTCGGTACCGTTCACCGGATCGCCGCCGATGCCCACCGCGGTCGATTGTCCGAGCCCGAGCTGGGTGAGCTGGAAAACCGCCTCATAGGTCAAGGTTCCGGAGCGCGAGACCACCCCGACCCGGCCGGGTCGGTGGATGTGGCCGGGCATGATGCCGATCTTGCAGCGGGCGCTCGGGGTGATCACCCCCGGACAATTGGGGCCGATCGAACGTACTCCCGGCTTGTCCTGCAGGAAGCGCTTGACCTTGACCATGTCAAGGACCGGAATCCCCTCGGTGATCGTGATGATCAACGGAACGCCAGCTTCCGCCGCCTCCATGATCGCATCGGCGGCAAAGGGAGGCGGAACGTAGATCACGGTGGCGTTCGCCCCGGTCGCCTTGACCGCGTCCGCAACGGTATTGAAGAGGGGAACCTTCTCGTCAAACAACGCTCCGCCCTTGCCGGGAGTGACGCCCGCCACCAGCGCGGTCCCGTACTCGATCATCTGACGAGCATGAAACGAGCCGGTGGCTCCGGTAATGCCCTGGCAGATCACCCGCGTATTTTCGTCGACGAGGATGCTCACGATCGCCCACTCGCCGCGGCCACTGCCTTTTCCGCCGCTTGACGCAGGTTGTCTGCCGGGATGATCGGCAATCCGGACTGCTTCAAGATCTGTTTTCCCAGCTCCACATTCGTTCCCTCCAGTCGGACGACGAGCGGAACCTGGAGCTGAACGTCCCTCGCCGCCGCCACCACCCCGGCGGCGATCACGTCGCATTTCATGATTCCACCGAAGATGTTGACCAGGATCGCCTTCACCTTTTCGTCGGCGAGGATGAGCTTGAACGCGGCGGTCACCTTCTCCTTCGAGGCCCCGCCACCGACGTCGAGAAAGTTCGCCGGCGATCCGCCCACCAGCTTGATCGTATCCATGGTGGCCATTGCCAGACCGGCGCCGTTGACCATGCATCCGATGTTCCCATCCAGCGCAATGTACGAAAGATCGAACTCCTTCGCCTTTGCCTCGATCGGGTCCTCCTCATCGATGTCTCGATAGGCGGCGATCTCTTTCTGGCGGTAGAGCGCGTTGTCGTCAAAATTCATCTTCGCATCGAGCGCGACGACCGATCCGTCCTTGAGGACGACGAGTGGGTTGACCTCGGCCAGGGAGGCATCGGTCTCCACGTAGGCGCGATAGAGGGCGCGGCAGAGCTCGACGAACTTGTTCACCGTGCCGCCGGCGAGGCCGAGCCCGTAGGCGAGCGTGCGCCCCTGGAAGTCTAAGAAGCCGACCGCCGGATCCACGGTTTGGCGGAGGATCATTTCCGGATTTTTGACCGCGGTCTCCTCGATCTCGACCCCTCCCTCGCTGGAGGCAATGAAGGTCACCCGCGAAGTCACCCGATCGAGCGTCGCCGCGAGGTAGAGCTCCCGGGCGATCGGCAGTCCCTCCTCCACGTAGATCTTTCGGACTTTCTGGCCCTCGGGTCCGGTCTGATGCGTCTTGAGCATCATTCCGATCATCTTGGAGGCGATTTCTCTGGCTTCGGCGGGAGACTTCGCCAGCTTCACCCCGCCGCCCTTTCCGCGGCCGCCGGCGTGAATCTGCGCCTTGACCACCACCACCGGCGTGGCCAGCTTGCGCGCGGCGCTCTCCGCCTCCTCGGCAGTCAGCGCCAAAAAGCCGCGCGGGACCGGAACACCGTACTTCCGGAAGATTTCTTTGCCTTGATACTCGTGAATTTTCATGACTGGCCTGGGCCGTCGCCCAAGATTTCCATTCTGGGTCTTCGCCTCGACTACCCGGGTCCGGAAGCTTCCTTGGTCTGCTCGTCCGCCGAGAAGATATCCTTGATCAGTTGCTTGGTGACATCCCGGTTCATCGCGGCGATCGACGTGGTGAGCGGTATTTCTTTCGGGCACACCTCGACGCAGTTCTGTGCCTTGCCGCAATCCTGGATCCCACCCTCTTGCATCAGGCCGCGAAGCCGCTCGTCGGCGTTCATCTTTCCGGTGGGATTCATGTTGAACAGTCGCACCTGGCTGATTGCCGCCGCTCCGATGAACTTGTTGTCCTTGGTGATCTGGGGACAAGCCTCCAGACAGCAGGCGCAGGTCATGCAGG
>WNFF01003182.1_pt1 | contig 23329 bp, 13 predicted proteins | sample 5400441 | NCBI WGS metagenome assembly WNFF01 (sample SAMN13153345, study PRJNA577476) | soil metagenome | isolation source: 120 cm saprolite under Douglas fir tree site 2 hole 3 replicate 1 | place: USA:California | collected 2015-04-18
GTCGCCGTGCTCCCCTTCACCAATCAGGGCAACAGCGCGGACACTGAATACCTCAGCGACGGCATTACCGAAGAAATTATCAACAGCCTCTCGCGGCTTCCACAGCTTCGGGTCATGGCACGGACCACCGTTTACCGCTACAAAGGCCAGGATGACGATCCGCGGAAGATCGGTCGCGACCTCGGCGTGGGGGCCGTGCTCGTCGGACGCGTCCTGCCGCGCGGCGATACGTTCACGATGCAAACCGAACTCGTTGACGTGTCGAGTGGAACGCAGCTCTGGGGCGACCAGTACAAAGGCAAGCTCGATGACATCCTCGGCTTGCAGGAAGAAATCGCGCAGCAGGTTTCACAAAAGTTACGATTGCGTTTGAGCGGCGCAGAGAAAACGGAAATATCCAAGCACACGACACAAAATTCGGAAGCCTACCAGCTGTACCTAAAAGGCCGCTACTTCTGGAACAAGCGAACGCAAGAAGGGCTCCTCAAAGCCATCGAGTACTTAAACCAAGCATCTGACAGGGATCCCGGGTATGCGCTCGCCTACGCGGGCCTTGCAGATTCGTATCTCGTACAAGGGTGGATTGGTCAGCTTCCGCCAAAGGAGATCTATCCCAAAGCGCGGGAAGCCGCCACAAAGGCTCTGGAACTAGATGACACGCTGGCGGAGGCACATAACGCACTCGCCACGATCAAGAGGGACTATGACTGGGACTGGTCTGGCGCGGAGCGTGAGTACAAGCGCGCTATCGAATTGAACCCCAGTTATGCGACCGCTCACCAATGGTATGCCGAACTGTTGGCCGCCCTGGACCGGAATCAAGAATGCCTGGCGCAGATGGACCGGGCGCAACAGTTCGACCCGTTATCAGCAGTCATTGACGGGGAAAAAGGAATCATGCTGCTCTGGACCACGCGACGACCTGACCTGGCGCTTGAACAACTGCAGAAGGCGCGCGAAATGGATCCAAATTTCCCCCATGTGCACTGGGAACTCGGTCTGGTCTATCTGTCGAAGGGAGAGCCTGCGGAAGCCGGTGTGGAATTTCAGAAAGCCACGATGCTATCTCCAGGCATCACCATGTACAAAGGCGGGCTCGGACACGTCTACGCGAGCACCGGCAGGACCGCCGAAGCGCGCAAATTGCTCAACGAACTGAACGAGCTGTCAAAACAGAGATACGTGTCTGGGCTCGATCTTGCTTCCATCTACACAGGCTTGGGAGAAAAGGAGCATGCGTTCGCATCTCTGGAGAAAGCCTACCAGCAGCGCGATCCTAGGCTTATCTTTTGGCCTAGGAATCACCCAGAGTTCGACGGGCTGCGCTCTGATCCACGCATGAAAGACTTACTGCGCCGTATCGGACTGCCGGAGCGGTTGAATGACCGCGGGACCGGCGATCAGGAGTTCTTTAACAAGGACACGGTAGCGTGGATGGATGCTCGGTCGCGCCGATTCCCCTGAAGGGATTGAGAACTCAGCTCCGTTAGCGCGAAGCTCCCTTGTCCTTGTCGTTTATTGAGCCCGAGTGACGGGCAATCCTGAAGTTATCGATTCTCAGTCTCTTGTTTGCCGACCAACCGCCCAGTAAGCGGTTTTTGCCCCGTGATACTTTGGTGAGCATGCCAATTCCGTATTACCACATCGATTCCTTTGCGAACGAACTGTTCGCGGGCAATCCTGCGGGTATATGCCTCGTTCCCGCCTTTCCTGCCAATGATGTCATGCAGAAAATCGCAGCGGAGAACCGTCACAGCGAAACAGCCTTTGTGGTCGCCCGTGCTGATGGCGATTTTGACCTGCGTTGGTTCACACCGATGGTGGAAGATGACCTGTGCGGCCATGCAACCTTGGCTTCTGCGTATGCACTTTCGTTGCGTGGACATGACACCTGGCCGGTTCGCTTCCATACAGTTAGTGGCTTATTGACGGTCAATCGTGATCACGAGCGCTTTGAAATGGATTTCCCGTCCAGGCCGGCGGTATCGTGCGCAATCCCAACGGGGCTGCTGTCCGCTCTGGGTCTGGAGATGGCAGAGGTAATGCGCGACCCTCGCGACTTTCTCATTGTCGTCGATCAGGCAGAGATCGTGCGAAACCTCAAACCGGATATCGCTGCGTTGGCGAAAATTGATATGGGCATCAGTGGTGGAGCAATTGTTACGGCTTCCGGTGACAATGACGTTGATTATGTGTGCAGGTTTTTCGCCCCAGCCGAGGGGATCGACGAAGATGCTGCGACCGGATCAATCCAATGCACACTCGTCCCATACTGGGCCGGACGCACTGGCAAGCAAACATTTCGAGTGCAGCAACTCAGTTCTCGCGGCGCCAGAATGTGGTGCACGCTAGTTGGCGACCGCGTAAAGATCGCTGGTGAAGTGAAGCTTTATCTACAAGGGACCATCAACATCTAACTTGAGATCTCTCTTAGACTTGAGCGTGCCCCGATACTTCCGGGACCGCCCATCGCAATTTCGCCCAGATCACGGGCAAACGGGAAGGAATGCCAAGGTAAGAGTTGCCGACCAACCGCTAACAATGCGAAGAACTCATTCCAAATGAGCTTGACGCGGTAGATTAGCCGGATTCAAATCATTCGTCTTTGACTGGCAGCTTCGGCCGCAATGGCCTTGCCGCCCTTAGAACCGCCTTCTGTCATGCAGGTGGTCGCGGGTTCGAGGACTACTGCGAATTTCCGAGAATTATCGCGTTGCGCCGATGTTTTGGCCAACTCTCGGTTTGCTGACTATGCGCCAAGTGACCAGTTGAGTGGGGCAGGCACGTCCGTGAAAGAAGCGCCCGAAGTACCGTACTCAGCGACTGGCGGCAGCTCTCGCCTTCTGTTTCCGTCGCTCGCGCTCGGCCTGCATCTCCTGGAAGCTCTGCGCCACCAGCGGCGAGTAAAGCGCCCTGACCCAACTTGAATTTTCCCACTCCGGTTGCCCGGCCATCGCGACACTGAAATCAAGCAACGCCTGGTCGTGTTCCTGCGCCTGCCAGCGCGCCACGGCTCGTACCATCGCCCGTTCGGGGTCGGTCTGCTGTTTGTAGGCAGCGCTCTCCAGCATCTGCAGAGCATCGGCGTATCGCCGGATTTCTATCTGCGCCCACGCCAGTTGCAGCCCTACCTTTACATCCCCTGGGCGTTGCTGCTTTGTCTCTGACAGCAACTCAGCCGCCTTCTGATAATTCCCGCACAGGTAATTCCACCAGCCCAACTCCCCAACCCACATGGGTGCGAGGGCGTCGCCACTCTGCTTAAGTTCGATCTCCAACTGACGCGCAGGCTCCGAGTCCCCGGCCAGTAGCGCCAATCCAGCCGCTGCCACACCCACTTCCCGCGGCTCCTCGCCCTTGATACCCCCGGCCCACTGCCGGAACGCCGCCGCTGCGCTCCTTCGGTCCGCCGAGGCTAGAGCCTGAGCATAAGCAGCGATAATCTCCACATGCGAGGTTTTGTCTATCTCAAGAATCTTGCGGTAGGCCGCCGCCGCTCCCGAAAAATTAGCTTGTGCAAACTGCGCCTGGGCTAGCACCAGGAGAGCCTTCGGCTGATCTGGTCGTAGTCGCAGCGACTGATTCGCCAGTTGCTCCGCCTGCGCATACTTCTTCGCATCCAGCGCATTCCGTGCTTTTGCCGTCCAGAAAATATAGGCTACCTTCAGATCGCGCTCCGGACGCGCCGTCCAGCCTTCGCTGGCAATCATCTTCTGCACCTGGGCAATGCGCTCCGAGGGTAGCGGATGCGAACGGAAATATCCCTCCAGCGTCTGCTCAGCCATCCGCGATAGCTCTTCCTGCGGAGCCTTCGCCCGGGCCTGGTACTCCTCATACAATCGCCCGAAGGTTTCGAACATGCGGATGGATCCACTGGCCGAGTATCCCGCTTCCACCGCCAGACGAGTGCCCTCGCGGTCCGCTTCCAGCTCCTGATCCTTGCTGTATCCTGCCTCGAAAACTTCGATGGGCAACGCCATCAACTCGCCCAGCGGAAGCTTGCGCAGTGCCTGCTCGCGCTGCACTCGGTCGGCGCAATGGTAGTGGTCAATGTGCTCGATCTCGTGCCCAATTACTGCGGCCAGTTCATCTTCGCTGTCCATCAAGGCGAGCAGGCCGCCGCCCACATAAACATGCCCGCCCGGCAAAGCAAAGGCATTGATGAGGTACGGACTGGGAAGGTAGTGAAACTTATAAGGCAGCCGGCGATGCGCGTCGCGGGCCACCTGCTCGCCCACCCGCGTCAGGTAATGCTCCACGATGGCGGTTTCTGGAGTGTTTTCGCGCTCTTCTGTGGCGTAAGACCGCGCCAGTTCGTCTCCGATGCGGATTTCTTCCGCGTCCGACATGCGCGTGAAACTTACTGGCATTCGCGTCAGCTCCTGCTCGGTGTCAGCGACCAGGTACAACAACGCGGCTGGACTGGCAGGCACGTCCACTTTCCGGCGCTCGCTCACTACCACAGACGCGACGCCTAAAAGCACAAGTCCGGCGAATGTGATCCAGCGCTTCATAAGTATTGCCGCAACGCCTCGCGATTCCGTGTGTACAGGAACGACACCAGCAGCAGGGCCGCGCCCAGCACGATGAAAGTCAGATAGCGGTCGCGTGGGTCTAGTCCCCAAACGTCCACCAGCAGAATCTTCCCCACACACAGCAGCAACAATCCCAGTCCCGTGAGCCGGAAGCTGCGCTCACCGAGCCACAGCGCCAGCACGAAAACCGCGAGCCCTTCCACGCCCCACGAGAGCGTGACCATGCCGTGTCGCATCTCAATCGCCAGCAGAGCCGTCAGCAGTCCAACCGCGATGAAAAACAAGAGCTGCTCTGGACGCCGGACCACCGACTGCAACAGACGAATAAGTCCGCTTTCTTCACTCGGCTCATTTTTCTTGCGGAGTTGAAATGCGAAAGGCAAAGACACAAACAGCAGCGCGACGGCTGTTCCCACCGTGATCCAGCGGCTTTGCCAGGCAGGCGCCGGAAAGTAACTGCGTTGGTACAAATTGTGCAACACAGTCCGGAACAACACTCCCACCGCCACCATCAGTCCCTGGTACAGGAACACTCTGCGCTCGCTCCGCCACGCGATCACCAGCAACGCAAAGGCAAGCGCCGCCCACGCGGCCGCCACCCAGTCTGCTTCCAGTTCAAAACGCATGAGGGCGGCAAAGGTGATCGTGCCCAGCCAGCAACAGATGTCTGCGGCCTTGAACCTGCGCTCGAACTCAAGCAAATTCGGCTCTCGCAAATCCTCGCTGCTCTCGTGCAGTCTCCAATACGCGTAGAAGAAGCCGAGCGCCAGCGGGACCACCGTATAAAACCGCGGGCTGATTTCGCCGAGATTCCCGGCGGCATTCAGATTCACAAAGAAGATGCGCAGGAAGCTCGCGGCAAATGCGGCATAGCCCTGCAATCGCAGGCTCAGCTTCTTCCGCTCCAGCCCGAGTTCAAACAAGATCAACCCGCCCGCGAGCCAGGCATCCGCTACGCTGATCGGCCGCAGTTCATACCACGCAACCAGCGCCAGCAGGGAAGATGCCGACCATGTGTAAGCCGCCCCCGCCAGTTGTCCGTAAAAAAAGAGACGCTGGCCAATTGCCGCCCCACGGCTGCGATCGGAATCTCCACTCCAGCGCGATGTGACGTACAGCAAGACGGAAACGAGCGTGATCGTGACCAGCCGCAAGGTCAGGCCGTGATACTTGGCAGTGTCTTCGAGGTTGATTGCGAGGATGCGAATCACAGATGCCAGGGCCAGGAGGTTAGCCTGGTACCGTAATTCTGGGAAGGCAAAGCGGCCGCCGGCGAGCGCGACCGCCAGCCCCAATGTGCACCAGGCGACTGCGGTCCAGCTCTCGGGAAACGCGATCCAGGCTGCGATCAGGATCATCGCAGCCGCGGCATAGGACAGGCGCTGCATCACGCGCCGGTCAATCTCTCTGGTAAACAGATCGGTCCAGCGGCGCAGCACCCAATGCGCGTTGGCATAAAACACCGCGGCCGCCACGGCGAAAACGATCGCCACTCGAAAGTCGGGGCGCAAGTCGGCGCCGTCCATGCGCCTGCCGAAGATTTGTGCCGCGTCCACGCTGATCATCTGGCCTGAGACCAGCAGCGCTCCAAGCATTCCCAGCCGGCGGAAGACAACTTCCTTCGTCCACACTCCGATCAGCAGCAACGCTTCCGCCTCCAGCAGCCACAGCACCGACAAACGCATGCCGGAGTAGCGGAAGGGGAATGCCGCAATCAACAGAACCACGCCCAACGTGGACAACACGATTACCGCGCTGCGCCGCCGGCGAGTGATCGGCAACTGTCCCAGCAGCGTTTCAATCGCTCCGATCGCCAGCAACGCCCAGAACGCCCACTCCGGATGGGTCGACTGGTACTTGAACAGCGCCAGCAGCAGAACCGTATTGAGCAAGGCCGCCGCGGTCGAGATGTGTTCTCGATGTTCGTCGCTCGGCCGCCGGAACACATACGACATGCGGAAGATCAGCCAATACAGCGCCAGGATTCCCGCGCTCGCGGCAAATTCCGGAAACGGACGCCGCTTTCCCTGCATCGGCTCGATGATCGGCCGCAGCCACAGATAATGATTCAGATAGCTGGCCACGATACCGAATACTTCCAGCTCGAACCATTGCATGTGGCCTACGATGACCACCAGCCCCGCCGCCAGCACCGCGCCCGCTGACAGGCTGTACACGTTGGAGTGGCTGATCGAGACCGTCAAGAACGCAAGCAGAAATGCGAGCCCGGTCACTACCTGCGAGCGATAGCGCAGGGTGTGCAAAACCATCGCCGCTGCCACCGCCAGCATAAGCACCAGGTCGACCGCTTGCGACGTAAGCACCTGCGCCGCGGGAACGTGGTACATCGCGTAGGTCGTGAAGAACAGCAGCGCCCAACCGCCTCCAATTCCCGCGCGCGCCAGGATTCGGTAACGTTCCTTCCGGTCAAACCAGATCCCCGCTCCCAGCATCACCGCAGCAGTCGCGAATCCCACCAGAACTTTGCCCGCGGGCCCGAGCGTCTTGAGTTGATAGGCGAGAAAAAACGCGACACCCAGCACCAGGATGACCATACCGAGTTTGTTCAGCCAGTTCGTGCCCAGCATCTCTTCGACGTCGAGCGACGATTTGAGACGGTCAGCCAGCGACGGCCCTGTTTCCACGCCAGCGAAACTGGGCTGAGGCTCTGACGTGACGGGCGTTGAAGCAGGCGGGATTGCTCGATCGGTGGTCGCGGAATATGCCGTCGCGGGTTGGGCTGTTTTTTGCGTGACCCAGTTCTCGGCGATCCGCACGGATGAGCTCGGTTCATTGATGGGTGAGACTGGGATTGATGAGACAGCGATTGGTGAGGCAGGAGGTGGCGAAGCAAGAGGGGGTGGAGCGGGCGGTGGAGTAAACCCAGCCGCGATCGGTTGCTCCAATCTCTTTGCCGTCGCCTCTTCCGGCGCTGGACTGAGGCGTTGCGTTTTCTGAACCGTCTGTTCGAAAGCATAAATGCGGGAGGTCAAGTCCCGCCATCGCTCTTGATCTTCCTGGCGTTCGCGCTTGCGCCTGGCGTTTACCCGCCAGACCAGCGCCCAGGGACCAAGCAGCACAAACAGCACGATCCCGCCGATGAAGACAAATTCGTCCATCGCGTTTAGTCTTGAACAAAGGAGATTACACGAGTAGGGGGGATTCTACGATGAATTTGTGGATTCAGGATTCAGGGATTTCACTATCTCTGACTACCCAGAGTTGCTGCACATTGCTTTCTCGCTAGTCGCAGAGTGTGGAGCGTGTTGCAGAATTTCCCACTCGGCGAGTGACGGGCAACCCTGAAGTAATCGGCCGGGTCCAGTTTCCGGTTGGTCGACAATCGTCCAGAACTAGTCCGACGTGGAGCGGAACGATGGCCAAAGAGGCTCAGATCGTGACCAGGCAAGCCCAAACAGGCCAAGAAATCGACTCTCGCATTCATGTTCCAGTTTTGGAGCAAAAAGTGTGAATCAGCCGACGCGCCTGTGAGCAGCAAACAAAGGACAAAAACAAAGGAGCCGCATCGAGCGGCTCCCTACTTCGAAGTTGAATTCGATCCTACTTCGGCTCCACCAGGATGACCTCCGATGCTGAGTCGCCATTCTGCGGCAGGTGGCTCTCTCCAGGCATGACGTTCACGTCGCCGGCCTTGCCCGGATTCTCCCGCGTCGTTCCGTCGGGCAGCGTGAAGGTGAAATTTCCCCCGCTCAGGTTAATGGCGATCAGTCGCGGATGGCTGTGCATCACGGACTTTTCGCCCGGACCGTAGCGCACGCGTATCACCCGCGCCCGGTCGTTTTCCATTTCCATCTTGTAGTGCTTCGGATCGAGCTTGGTTGAGTCGTCCAGGCTCTCTTTCTCCGCCGCCATTATTACGGCCGGCTTCTCCTTGAACTCGATCAGGATCACCTCGGTCGGCTTGCTGCCGATATTTTCGGGCGTGTGCGTAAACGGCTCCGCCCACACGACATCGCCGGCCTTGCGGGGACCCTGCGGTGCATTACCTGCAGACACATTCTGCTTTAACGTGCTGTCGGTCAGAAATACTGCAACAGCGTTGGGGTGACTATGCGTCACCGACTTCTCGCCAGGCGGGAAGGTGATGCGTAGCACCCGGACCTGATTGTCTTCGAATTCCACCTTGTGGTGCTTGGGATCCACTTTTACGGGGTCCTGCGCGAGGCCAACTCCCGCGAGTAGCAGTACCGCAACCGTCACACACATCAGACGTCTCATATGCCCTCCTCTTCAAGCGGCGGGAGAATGCTACACCCGCCATACCTATCGCGCAAAGCTTGGGAGATAAGGCGATTTCCGTTTCCTTGCGATCTTTCCTTATCGCTCTGATCTCAATCCCCGCAAACGAAAACAAAACGAGGGTCCAAAGCCACTTCTCGCCCCCTCCCATTTTCGGTCTCAGCGCCATGAGACCGGCCGCAACCGCCATAAAGGTGACTGAATAACTGGGCGGCGGGATGTGGAAGTACCAATAAACACAGATTGCCACGGCGATAACAACGAGAAAATATCCCATGATCGCTTTCTTCCAAATGTCTTCCACTAGATGAAACCATACCGACATTCGATTTCGGACCACAGCGCACACCTCCGCTCCAAAGGTATCTTCGGTTTGCTATCGGAAGACTTCCACTTGTGGCCGAGAAAGTGTACTACCTTCGTGGCAGTCCCTTCTGGAGAGGGAAAACATTTGCGCAGGTCCACTTCCGCTCCACCCTCGCCCGCGGCGTTTTACGCGCCTTCGACCCCCTAACCGGACTCGCGATGCCTTGACGTTGTTTGCGTTGAAGACCGCGGGTGTCCTAAAGTCTAGCCGATGTCCTGCCTACCATCTCAGGTCCCGTGGAGGCGTTTCGTCGCCGTTCTCCGGAAGCTCGGCTCTGCGCCACGAAAGGGAAAGGCGGGTTCGGGACGGTTGCGCGAGTACCTTCGCAAGCTTCGCGTCGCCCAGGGTGAGTTCATCCAGCTATTAGAAGACTGCTAGATCGGATGCGTAAACGTTTGTCCACCAAACTCATCGTTTCGTGGACACGATGACAACTATTGCAGCCGGCTTCTCGGGTCAGATCTGAAGCCCTGCCGGTGCCGACATTTCGGCAATGCGGACGGTAGTTCGACAGCCACCAGATATTTCCATTTTGGTGAACAATCGTAGGCACTGGAAGGGAGCACCGTATGACCAACGTCCCAGCCGCGTAATACCTCCGGGTATCCACTGAGCGTCAGGAGTATTCACTCGATTGTCAAAACGCGAGGATGTGCCTGAGCCACCAGAAAAAGAGAGAGGGTTCTCCGCACCTCTCCCAGAGAGAAAGAACTTGACATCAAGAGAGAATCTATAATCTTCATGTTCGGCTCCTTTCTCCCGAGCCTTGGTTGGTTCGCACCACCAAAGTCTACTCGGGCGTGGGAGCCGACATTGTCATGGAATCAGTTACACCAACTGAGAATTGTTGGTCAAATGGCGATAGACGAACCAATCTCTGTCCACATATGGCCGACCGTCTAGCCAGTCTGGACGAACGGTGGTCAAGGCTTGGGAGCCTCTTCGAAGGGATAGTGCCGGGGCTGATGTTGTACCGATACCCATTTCAGAGTAGTGAATTCCTCCAGCGCCCACCGTCCGTTAAGGCGGCCAAAGCCGGATGCCTTCTCTCCGCCGAAAGCCACAATCGGCTCGTCGTTGATCGTACCGTCGTTGATATGGATCATGCCGGAGTCGACTTGTTTGGCCAGTTCGGCGCCAGCTTCGACGTTGCGGGTGTGGATCGCACCGCTCAATCCGAATGCGCTGTCGTTCGCGATCCGGATAGCTTCCTCAGCAGTATCAAAGGGCATCACGCAAACCGCCGGGCCAAACATCTCGTTCTGCGCCACCCACATGTTGGGGCGAACGTCGGCAAAAATGGTCGGCGAAACCACGTTACCTTCTACCTTCCCTTGCAGGACAGGCCGGGCTCCTTCTGCAATGCCCTTCTGGATCTGCTTCGAGAGAGTGTCAGCTTGGGCTTTGTTGATCAACGGGCCGATGTCAGTCTCAGGATCGCGCGGATCCCCCACCTTGAGCCGGGATACCCGATCCACATACTTCTCCAGGAACCTGGGGTAGAGGCTGCGGTGCACCAGAATCCGGTTGGCAGACATGCAGATTTGCCCCTGGTGCGTAAAGCGGCTGAATACCGCGGCATTGAGCGCATAGTCCAGATCGGCATCCGCCATCACGATCATGGCACTGTTTCCTCCCAGTTCCAGGATGGCCTTCTTCAGACACCTGCCGGCCACTGCGCCGATGTGCCGGCCCACAGTTGCCGAACCCGTGAAAGAGATGACGCGCGGAATTGGGTGCTCGACGAATGCATCGCCGATTTCTCGGATATCAGCGACGATCACATTCAGCAAGCCCTTGGGCAGGCCCACTTCTTCAAAAACCTTGGCGACGAGGGTACCGCCGGTGATGGCGGTGTCGTCGTGGGGCTTAAGAACCACACCATTGCCCGCGCCCAGCGCCGGCGCCACCGAACGCATGCTCAGGAAGAAGGGAAAGTTGAAGGGACTGATGACGCCCACCACCCCGACCGGAACGCGATAGAGCCGGTTTTCCTTGCCGTTCACCGTGGAAGGCAGGATTTCGCCTTTCATCCGTAGCGGATAAGTGGAGGCCTCTTTAATAATGTTCTTCACCAACCCGATCTCAAAAAAAGCCTTGAGCCCCGTCCCGCCCAGTTCCTCGATGATGAGGTCGGTGATCTCGGCTTCGTTGCGCTCGACGTAGGCTATGGCCTTCTCCAGTATGGCGCGTCGTTCGAAAGGATTGATCGCGGCCCAGACTTTCTGCGCCGCGGCGGCCGCGCGGTAAGCTTCATCCAGGTCTGCCAGGCTCGCCAGCTTGAAGTCGGCGATCGCCTTCCCGTTGTACGGATTGCGATCCGTCAGGACCTTTTGGCTCGATCCATCGCGACACACTCCTCCGATGTACTGCTGGTTGCACTTGAAGTATTGGTTCATATGCCCTCCCGGACCCTGGAATTGTCTTACCAACCATCATTCCGCAACGTCAGGATGATGTGTGACGATGCGGTAGTGACCGGAGTGAAACACCAACGGCTCACCGTCACTGACCTTGTATTGCTCCACCTCACCGATCAGGATCACGTGGTCGCCGCCGTCGTATTCACGAACTTTTCGGCATACAAAGTGGGCGATGACGCCGTTGAGAAGCGGCACCCCCCTGTCCCCTTCGACAAAGTCGACGCCGGCAAACTTATCCGGCATCGGTGTCGAGAATTGTCGAGAAAGGTGATGCTGGTGGGCCTCCAGCACGTTGACCGCAAAGTGGGTCGCGCCGGAGAAATCGGCGAAGCTGGGCGTCTGGCGCGACACGCTGCACAGAATCAGCGGCGGGTTTAGAGAGACCGAAGAAAACGAGTTGACGGTTACGCCCACTTTGCGGCCGTCAGGTGCGCGCATGGTCACCACGGTGACTCCGGTGGCGAACTGCCCGAGTGCACGCCGGTAGTCGCGGCGGTCAAAGCGTTCGGCAACCGTCTGGGCTTCCTTCTGGACGAACTTCTCGGCTTCGCCCGGATCCGCGAACCAGGGAAACAGCGAACGGGGATCGTCGAAGCCATTCGCGAAAGCGCCCGCGACCGCAGTGATCTTGCCCGCACAATCCAGCAACTTCAACACATGGGGCGGTGGCTTCAACAACATGTTTGTCCACTCCACCGCCCACTGGGCATAGCCGCTCCAATAGCGATCGAAGGTTTGTTGCATCCACTGAGGATCGGCGAGCCCGAGGCCACGTTCCACGATGCTTTCCAGGTAGATCGACGCGCAGCGAGCGGCGTTGTTGGATCCCTGGCCGGTGATGGGATCATTCAATACCACCGCGTCCGCCATCCCCAACACGTGCCCACCAGACGGCAGTGTGCCCACTGGTTTGCGGACGGTGGGCGTAACCTGACCCACCAGGATTCCTCGGCTATCAGTCAGCTCGAGGTCCCGGCAGCGTTCCGCCTCCCACGGCAGAAAGGTCTCGAGGAGCCACTTGCTTTTGGCCAGGTGTTGCTCCGGCGTCCTGACGTCTGACCAGCAGTCCATCGGCCCGCCGGGAACGCCTTCGAAGACCATGATCTGGCAGGGGGCATTGTTGGTCAGCGCGGCAAACACGAAGTACTCGCCGACGTTCGCGATCAGGTTGAAACAGACCGCCGAGAACGATCCCCGGGGACGCATTTTCCTGACATACGTGAGCGCCAGAACGCGCTGCGGCCGGTCAAATGGTGAACGAGTGGGGTCACGCTCGAACAACGCGCCAATCGCTCCCTTGCCGCTGGCCACGATCACCAGGTCATGCGTGCGCGCACAAATTTCCAGTTCGGCAATGTCGGCGGCCTTGATGCGCAAATCGCCACCCCGCTGTTCGAACAGGTCCATCCATCGGGGAATCTTGAGGCGCTGATCAACCGATTGCGCGAAGTGGTCGAGCCGCGCTGACCAATCCATGCTTTTGCCACCCACCGCATCGGGCACTGCGAAACTGATTCCTTCCACTTTCGGGCACTCGTCTTCCCACAGGTTCAATCCAAGATCGCGCTCGGTGTCCAGCGCGGAGTCAAACATGCATTGACTGGACATGACGTTGCCGTCGTGAATCTCCTCCGCCGAGCGGTCGGAGTAGAGGGTGACTTCATAGCCGGCGGCGAGCAGACCGAGACCGAGTTGCAAGCCGGATTGGCCGGCGCCGACGATGGCGATGCGTTTCATGGAGATTCGTTCTGACCCGTTTGGAGCTGCCGCCGCAAGCCCTGGTCTTCAGGTTGTTGGTCTCATTCCATGAGCTTGGGGATGGCGGGCGCGGCCATCTCCGGTCCCATGGTGGAATACCCGCCGTCCACGGCGAGATCGGTGCCGGTCACGAAAGAAGCATGACTGGAGCATAAAAAGAGGACGGCCTGAGCCACCTCATCGGCCTCGCCGATGCGTCCGAGCAGGTGGAAGGGCCCGCCAACTTTGTTGGTTTTAGCTTTGTCGCCGTGCGTTAGTTCGTCCATGAGACGGCACCAGGTCCAGCCCGGCGAAACCGAGTTGACGCGGATCTTGTCGGGAGCAAGGTCCATCGCTTCATTGCGGGTGAGTTGCAGGATGGCCGCTTTGGTGACGGGATACAGCCAGCGGCCCGTCTGTGCCACCTTGGCGCTGATGCTGCCAAAATTGACGACGGCACCCCCGCCGCGCTTGACCAGGTGAGGGTGAACCGCTTTCAGCATCATTACGCCGCCCACCACATTGATGTTGTAACTGTCCAGCCAGTTTTGGCGAGTGGCCTGGAAACCGTCATCGATATACACACAGGCCAGGTTGACGAGAAAATCGATGCCCCCAAATGTTGCCACCGTGCGCTGCACACAGGTGGCGATTTGTCCGTCATCGGCAAGGTCAGTCTGGACGAAAAGCCCGTCATTACCGAGGCCTTTCGCCACCGCCTCGCCATCCTTGGTGTTTACGTCGGCGATGACTGCTTTGGCGCCTTCGCGATGGAAAGCGCTCGCCACCGCGGCTCCGATCAGGGTGGCCCCGCCGGTGACAATGGCGACCTTTCCCTTCAATCCCTCCATGGTTCGCCTCCGAGTGCGTAGCGGATTTTTAAGTACCGAAAGCTACCATGAGACCGCACGCGGAACAAGGGGAGCGGCGCTCCCCATGCCTGCACCTCTTTCGCGCTGCTTGCGGTGCGGGGTTGGGAAACTTGACTCTTTCGGTTATATTTGGGCACCCAGCAGGGCAGCAGCGCGGGATCCCAGGAGAGAGCGATGAGGAAAATTGCCATAGTCGGTGGAGGCCAGTCCGGTTTGCAATTGGCGTTTGGTCTTCTGCAAAAAGGATACGAGGTGACGGTCGTTTCCAACCGGACTCCCGACCAGGTGTTGCAGGGCCGCGTCACCTCCAGTCAGTTCATGTTCGACGACTCCCTGCAGAATGAACGCAACCTGGGAATCAACTTCTGGGAGAAGAAATGCCCGGTCACGGAAGGCATCGCCTTCGCCATCCCTGGACCCGATGGCAACCGCGCATTGTTCTGGGAAGCCAAGCTCGACCACTACGGCCAGTCCGTGGACCAACGCGTCAAGTTCGCGGGATGGATGAAGGAGTTTGCCAAGCGCGGCGGGAATCTGGTGATTAAGGATGCCGGCCCCCAGGACCTGGAGGAATTCACCAAGCGCCACGATCTGGTGCTGATGGCTGCCGGCAAGGGAGAAATCAATCGGTTGTTTGAGCGTGACGCGGAGAAGTCTCCGTTCGACAAGCCCATGCGGGCGCTAGCCCTGACTTATGTCAAGGGCATGGTGCCGCGCAAGCCTTTTACCGCAGTGGCGTTCAACCTCATTCCAGGTGTTGGCGAGTACTTCGTGTTTCCCGCTCTGACCACGACCGGGCTTTGCGAAATCATGGTGTTCGAAGGTGTTCCCGGCGGACCGATGGACTGCTGGAGTGACGTTCAGAATCCACAACAACACTTGCAGCGCAGCAAGGAGATTCTGCAGAAGTTCCTTCCCTGGGAGGCCGAGCGCTGCCATAACCTGGCGCTGACGGATGACAACGGAATACTGGTCGGCAGGTTTGCACCTACGGTTCGCACGCCGATCTGCAAATTGCCCTCGGGTGGTTTGGTTTTGGGCATGGCCGACGTGGTCGCGACCAACGACCCGATCACGGGACAGGGTTCGAACACCGCCAGCAAAGCGGCCGCAATCTATCTGCAGCGGATTCTGGACCACGGAAACAAGCCCTTCGACGCGCCATGGATGCAACAGACTTTCGATAGCTTCTGGAACTACGCTCAGTGGGTCGTGAAGTGGACCAATTCGCTGCTCACGCCTCCGCCACCACAAGTGCTGCAGTTGATGGGAGCGGCGAGCCAGATCCCGCGACTCGCCAGCAAAATCACGAACGGGTTCAACAATCCGCCCGATTACGCTCCCTGGTGGTTTGACGCCGGTGAAGCGGAGAAATTGATCAAGGCACTGTCCGCCGCTGCATGATCCGTGGCAACGAGGGGGGAAACTGCCATGTCACGCGTAAGAATTGTTAAGCCCGACAAAGTGGATGATCCCGTCATTCGTGAGATTTTCGATTGGGTCACGCAGATGGAAGGTGCCGTTCCCAACCACTTCTACGTGGAGATGAACTTCCCCGAGTTTTTCAAAGCCAAGCTGGGCGCCACCAAGGTGCTGTGGCAACTGGGCGAACTGCGGATCGATGAGATTCAGCACGTCGGGATCGCAGTCTCCAAGGCCAATGGTTGCCCGTACTGTACGGCGGCCTTCTGTACCATCCTGAACCACGGCCTCCACACCGCTGAGGAAGAGGTCAAGAAATTTGTCGTTGAAGGGGCAGCGAGCATTCCGGATGGGCGACTCCGGACCCTCGTGGAGTTCGCGCTCAAGGTGAACGCCGATGCAGCGGGCCTTACCGATCAGGATATTGCCAAACTCAGAGACGTCGGCCTCAGCGACAAAGGTATCGTGCAGCTCTGCCACCTGGTCAGTGATTTTGCCTCCTACAATCGCCTGAACCTGGCGTTGCAGACCGACTACGACTACCGTGACGTTTGGCGGCAACTCGCGTTCGGGGCAGCGGTGCGCTCTTGACAACCGTGGAGTGCCGGTGTTGAATAGGCACCCTCAGTCTACTTAACTGCTTTGTTCGTTCATTTCAGAGCAGTTTTGGTATCGTCACAGTTTTGCAAGAAACCAGGCGCGTTTGCGCTTGAAGATCTTATACTTCTGCGTGCGGAGCAGACAGCGTGCGTTTGCGATCGGTGATGGCGCCCTGGTTCCCAGCCTGAGCGCTCGTTGGAGGATTTCATGATTGAGCAATACATGGCGTTGGCCTTGCAGCCCACGATCCGGGGTTGCGTGCAGCGGTCCGAGGTGATGACCAACATCAAACACATCTCTGAACTGATCGACGCTGCCGTCTGGTTGAGTGCGATTGACCTTCCCGTAAGGCTGATTGCGGTCCCGGAGGGCTGTCTGCAGGGTTTCACCGACGAAGTCTTCGACTGGGACCACGAGAAGTACGTCGACGTACTCGCGCTCGATGTTCCCGGTCCCGAGACCGACGCCCTGGGACGGAAGGCGCGGCAGCACAACTGTTACATCATCGCCCAAGCCAAGGTGAAGCACCCGAAGTTCCCCACCAAATTCTTCAACGCCGCTTTCATCATCGACCCGCATGGCGAAGTCATTCACATCCACTACAAGTTGCAGGTTTTTGCCCGCGAACATTCCACCGTGCCGCACGACGTGTGGGACAAGTGGGTCGAGCTGTATGGCAGCGGCCTGGACGCGTTCTTCCCGGTTGCCGACACCGAGATCGGCCGCCTGGGCTGCGTGATCTGCATGGAGGGTTCGTTTCCGGAGACCGCACGCGGTCTGGCCGTAAACGGCGCCGAGGTGATTTACCGCCCGGCTTATCCTGAACCCTACGTAGCCAACGGCCTCTGGGAAATCCAGAATCGCGCCCGGGCGCTGGATAACACGTGCTATGTAGTGGCACCCAATCCGGCCAATTACTACCTAATGCCGGACTCCTCAGATGCTCTCGACACCTTCGGGGGCCAATCCATGATCGTCGATTACCAGGGCCGCATCGTTTCCGAACACAAGTATGGTGCGGGGCCATCCTATGCTGGCGGCATCCTGGACATCGAGGCCTTGCGTCAATACCGCACCCGTTCCTTATGGGGCAACTGGCTGCGGGATTTGCGTACCGAGCAATTCCGATGCATCTACGAAAAGGCCATTTATCCCAAGAATCTGGGGCTGGACAAGCATCCGGGCGGCCACGCGGACCACGACGAGATCCGTCGCCAGGTCCTGGAGGCCCTGGTGCAGCGAGGCGCATTCCACCCACCGGCCCTGGAAAAGGAAAAACCGGAACCGAAAAGCGTTGAGGAGATGCCGGCTGACTAACAGCCTCAAATCCCAACCGGTGACCGCCACGAAGCTTCGACCGAACGCTTTGTGTGGGCGCGTTTCGTGTGCGGAAAGAACTCGCAGCGAAAAACTTTTTGTCGTTTCTGGCGTCCTACGAGTAAGGTATCGGTGTCGCTGGGAATGTACATCGAAAGTTCCTACACCGTACAAACAGAAATGCCACCGTCGTCACCTCAGGAGGATCCGATGATCCGAGCGTTTTTTCGTTGTCTCGCAGCCGGTCTGTGTTTCGTAGTGGTCGCGTCCGGCATGGGCTTCGCGCAACAACTGGCCACGTTGAAAACCACAGTCTTTGACCAAACCGGGGCGGTGATTCCGGGAGCAACGATCACGCTCCGGAGCAACACGACCGGAGCCAAAAGGACTGACATCTCGTCCGCAAACGGCCTGTCCGTCATTCCCGGCCTTCCTCCCGGCAGCTACGAACTCACCGCCGACGCCAAGGGCTTCAGCTCGCGGAAGATGGAAGTGACCGTTTCCGTCGGCCAGATCGCTTCGATCACAGTGAGCTTGGGTATCGCCGCCAAGGAAGAAGTTACGGTGCAGGATACGGCTCAGGGTATTGATCCGGAAAAGTCCGAAGTGAGCCAGGTCATCGATGCCGTGAAGATCGCCGACCTCCCCGTCTCCGGGAGAGACTTCATCGATTTCGTTTTGCTGACCCCATCGGTGAACGTTGGCCGGAGCACCGCGGTCGGCGCCCAATCGCCATTCACGGAGACCGTCCTGAAGCTGAGTTTCAGCGGTGTCCGGGAGAGCCACACTACCTTCTTTGCCCTGGATGGCGTGGACTACACCACCAGCATCTCTGGAGTGCAGCGCGTCAGTCCGTCGCAGGACTGGGTGCAGGAGTTTCGCGTGGTCGACAGCCCGTACACGGGCGACAACGGACGCAACCTGGGATCGGTTGTGAACACGATCACCAAGTCCGGGAGTGGTAACCTGCACGGCTCGGCCTACGAGTTCTTCCGCAACAACAAGCTGAATTCCGACAACCTGCTCTCCGCGCCCGGATTTAATACCCTCCGCTTCAACCAGTTTGGCGGAACCCTGGGTGGACCAGTGCGCAAGGACAAGAATTTCTATTTCCTCGGCTATGAGGGGCAGCGGCGGGCGGAGTCTCCCCTGTACTCCTCCTTCATCCTGCATTGCATTGACTCCCCCGGATGTTTGGGGCCGGGCACTCCCAGTATCAATCAAGTGAAGGAGACACTGGGCCTGCAACCGGAGAATCTGGGCTCCATTCTGACGATTGACAATTACGACAAGTTCATCGCCAAGACCAACAATGTGCTCGGCGAAAACACGTTCTTCAACGTTACCTACCTGTTCAACGACAGCCGCAAGCAGAATGCTCGCGGCGCGGCGCCCGGAGAGGGACTCCCGTCTTCCTACCGCGACAACCCGGTTCGCGATCAGACCCTCTATTCCAATCTGATCCACGTGATCAACCATGACTTTACGTCGGAGACGCTTATGCAATTTGGCCGGCGCAACTTCAACCTAGAGCCGAAGGGGCTGGGATTTGAGCCGGCGCTGGGAATTCCGGACCTCATGTCCTCCGGTGGTTTCGTGGGGAGCGTGCGCTCCTACACCGAAAGCCATTTCCAGGCGGCGGAGAATCTCACCTTGATCCGCGGCAACCACACCATCAAGTTCGGAGGCGAAATCCAGCCAGTCTGGACCAAAACGCAGGTCACGCTGTTCAGTCCCGGCTTTGGCATCTTCGCACCGCAAAGCTTCTTCGGAGTGTTTCCCTTCGATAACTGTGTGAGCGGAATGCCGGGTTGCATCCTTGGAACCGGCCCTGGAACGCCGGTGGCGTTTCTCTTCCTCGAGCCGAGATCGTTCTTCGGCCAGCAGATTCCCAATCGCGACCCCGACTTCCAGAAGGGTCTGTACGCCGGACCCAGCGAGCAGGCGTTCAATGACGCCACCACCGTGGACTACCGCCATTTCTTGTGGTCTCTGTACCTGCAGGACCAGTGGAAGATTCGGCAGAACCTCTCTTTTACGCTCGGTCTCCGCTATGACGTAGACAAGCTGCCCCCCGGATCGGAACTGAAGCAAGTCGGTGGATTCCATCCCACCAACTACAACAACTTTCAGCCCCGCGTTGGCCTCGCCTACTCCTTCAATAAGGGCAAAGGCGTGGTTCGATCCGGGTTTGGGTTGTTTGTGGGACCGTTCATCTACAGCGATATCCTGGTGAGCTGGGTGGGAGCTTCTGAATTCACCTACATGAATCAGCCGTTTCTGCCCGACTTCACCAACCCCAGCCAGCACTTGATTGGCTTTGGGCCGTCGGGCGCCGTAGGCGAGGCGCCGATCCCACCGCTGCTCCGGGCCGATTTCATGAATTTCATTGCCACCGGAGCGTATCCAAGCCCGAATTTTCTGGCCCAGGTCCCGCTGGGGTATGCCAAGAAGAAATTCGACCAGCCCCTTTCCGAGCAGGCGAGTTTGGAAATTGAACACCAGCTGGGCCACGATTTCTACCTGTCAATCGGATACCAGTGGATGCATGCCAGCCGCTTGCCGGTGTATTCCAGTATCAATGGCGCTCCCCAGCCTGGATGCAACCCCGCGATCACCAGCGGATGTAAGGCGTTTTTCGCACCGATCGACCAGACACCGCTGCCGCCATTCGGGTTCGTTTTGTACGTAAAACCCGACGGGTTCTCCATCTACAACGCGGGCACGGTCAGCCTGCGCAAAGCGATGTCACACCACTTCAACATGCTGATGAATTACACCTACTCGAAGTCCATCGACATTGCGACCACTGTGAATCTGCCGAACACACCAGAAAACTACCTGAACCCACGGCTCGACCGGGCGGTGGGAGACAACGACGTGCGGCATCGCTTTACTCTGGCATTCCTGACCGAAACACCAAAGGAGTGGCCACTGCTCGCGCGCGACTTCAAACTGTCCTTTCTTACGAATCTGCAGAGTCCACGGCGTTTCAGCATCAACACCGGCTTCGACACCAACGGCGATTCGTTTCCGTTTTCTGATCGTGTGGGCGTCAGCCCCCGTAACAGCTACCAGGGCGATCACTTCTACAACACCGATGCGCGGTTGCAGCGGGACATTTCCATCACGGAGGGGGTTCGAGCCACCGCCAGCGTCGAGGTCTTCAACCTGTTCGATCGCAACAACGTAGAAGACGTGGACCACGTCTACGGGGCGCCTGATTTTCTCGGTCCGATACCCAGGAAATACAAGGACGGCGTGACCAGCCCCGCGAATCCGACGTTCGGTTCTCCCAAGTTCGTATCCCCGCCGCGGCAAATTCAATTGTCGCTACGGGTCACTTTCTGATTTTTTCCGGGGCGCCCGCGGATTGGCAGAGCCCGCTGGCGCCGCCGCCCCTTCTGGCAACCATGATCAAGCCTTACACCGCCGTCGGTCTTGTCCCCAGCATCCGTGGGATTCGCTCGCGTAAGGACATCAAGATCAACCTCGACCATTTAAAGCATCTGGTGAAGGCCGCGAACTGGCTTTCGGCAATGGATATTCCGGTGCGTCTGATGGCCATCCCCGAAGGCGCTCTCCAAGCCTTCAATGATGAGGTGTTCGATCTTGATCACGCGGAATTCGCCCGCAAGTGTGCCATCGACATTCCTGGCGAAGAAACCGAGGAGATCAGCAAGATCGCCCGCGAGTGGGACTGCTTCATCATGGCCCAGGCTAAGGCCCGCCATCCCGACTGGAAAGACCGTTTCTTCAACGTTGGGTTCATCATCGATCCCAAAGGCAAGATCATCCTGAAGCACTACAAGGTCTCGCCGCTGTTCCCGGTCGAGCATTCGGTCTGTCCGCATGACATCTACGATTGGTGGGTGGAAAAGTACGGACGCAATCTGCAGGCCTTCTGGCCGGTCGTGGATACCGAGATTGGCCGCATGGGTATCATGATGGCGAATGAAGGCTCCTATCCGGAGAACGCACGCGCCCTGGCTATGAACGGAGCCGAGGTCGTGTACCGCGCCTCCTATCCACATCCCGGTTCCGGCAATGACTTCTTTGAAATCCAGAGTGCGGCGCGAGCGCTCGACAACAACATGTATATCGTCGCGCCCAATCTCGGAACGTATTACCTTTTCCCCGAAGAGACGACACCGATTGATACCTTCGGGGGCCGCTCCTACATCTTCAACTATAAGGGTCAGAAGGTCGGAAAGCTGGAATACAGCGGAGGTTCGAGTTATGTGGCCGGCGTGATTGACATCGAGGCCCTGCGCGATCATCGCGCCCGCGCCAAGTGGGACAACTGGATGAAAGACCTGCGCACGGAGCTCTGCCAGATCATCTATGAGAAACCGATCTATCCCAAGAATCTGTATCTCAAGCGCGAGCCGATGAAACACGCCGAGTACGAAAAGAAAGTGATCAAACGCCAGATCAAGCTCATGCATGACCGCGATATCTGGAAGAAGCCCGAGCGGTAAGGCGCTCAAGAGAAACGGCCATGCCCTCCAGACCCAGTGTTTCCGGAAGAGACTTCTTTACCGTGCACCCCCGACGGTCAGCGTTGATCGTGATTGATATGCAGAACGCCTTTGTGGCGGAAGGCGGTCCTCTGGAAACGCCCGAGGCGCGCGCGATGATTCCCCGCCTGGAGCGTCTGATCGAGTTTGCCCGGGAAAACAAAATTCCCATTGTCTGGACACAGTCCGACCACCGTCCGCCCTACGGAGGCGTGATGCTGCGGAAGTTCCCGGTCATCGCGAATGACCGCATCCTGTGGCAGGGCGAACCCAGCTTCGACATGTATCCGCACATGTTGCAGCCGCGACCGGGAAAGTGCGAGTACGTCATTGCCAAGCACAAGTTCGACGCTTTTTTCGAAACCGACCTGGATGCGATCCTACGCTACCACGAGGTGAACACGGTCATTATTACGGGTACTGCGACCAACGTTTGCTGCGAGTCCACGGCTCGCGCTGCTTATATGCGGGACTACCTAGTGGCCTTTCCCCACGACACGAATGCGACATTTGATGAGGCGATGCACCAGGCGACGCTCAAGAACATCGACTTGTTCTTCGGCCGGGTGATGTCCACCGAGGAACTCATCGCGGAAATGTGCACCGTGATTTGAGACCCGCCAACCTGCGTCTGCTCCCCGACCCGGAGAAAGTCTCATTATCCGTGGACTAAGAATGGGGGTAGGCACCTAGCAAGACCCGTGATACCAAAAGTCTCCATGGATCATGGCGATCCCGAGCGTTCTGGTTAATTCACCGATATTGTGACTAGAACTCGTCTAATAAATGATTTTCTGGGCGTGATTTCTGGTCCTCAGGGGCTAAAACCCGCATTTTTTCTGGCCCTGAGCGGCACGGCTGAAGGCGTGCCCTTCCCAAAACCATTTATGAGACGAGTTCTAGACCACCGAGAGCCACGGTCAAATGAACCGTGGTTCTAAAACGCTGCTACTAAGAACAGGGCTGGAAGCCGCGTCAGGTCCGCCTAGTTCTGCCGAAGATGGCTCCCTTGCATTCACCAGCCTGGCAACTACAGCTCCTGGCAATTACTTGACAGTCCCGAGTATTCCCGTATACTTAGGATTAGTTAACATTAATCAACGCTGCATAGAGGTCCCTCTTCGTGGCAGTAAAACTCAAATCCATGGTTCACCATATCGCAATCACCAAAGCCCGCGTTAACCTCGGCCAGGTCGTCCGTCGGGCTCACCTCAATAACGAATACTTCATTCTGGAGAAGGACGGGATTCCCATTGCTGGTATTCTTGGCATTGCG
>WNFF01000906.1_pt1 | contig 23310 bp, 17 predicted proteins | sample 5400441 | NCBI WGS metagenome assembly WNFF01 (sample SAMN13153345, study PRJNA577476) | soil metagenome | isolation source: 120 cm saprolite under Douglas fir tree site 2 hole 3 replicate 1 | place: USA:California | collected 2015-04-18
GATGGGAATTGGGCGAGAGTGTACCCTTTTTTCCGTCACGGTGTCTTTTCTTTATTGTGCCCATTGCGCCACCGCGCAACCGGGTATTGCTTGCAGCGAGAACGGTGAGGAGCAATTCAAGGCGATTAAAGTTATTCCATCTGCTCTCGGACGGCCACCTCGACTATGGCGTGCGCGAACTCGAATGCGGTGTTTCGGGCCGGCGGCCAAATAGTATGTCCAGAAGAATGAGGACGGCGCCAATGGCGATGGCGGAATCGGCAACGTTGAAAGCGGGGTAGCGGTAGGCGCCAAACCACACTTCGAAGAAATCCGTCACCGCGCCGTGCAGGATGCGGTCGGTGACGTTGCCGGTGGCGCCTCCGAGCAGCAGGGCGAGACCTGCGACGGCCATGGCGCCGCCGCTCTGGCTGGTGACCAGCAGCCAGGCCAGCACCGCGATGATGGCGATCGAACCCAGGATCAAGACGATGCGCGTGCCGGTGGAGGCGGAATCGGAGAGGATGCCGAAGGCCAGGCCGGGATTGCGGCTGTGGACGAGATAAACGAAATTGTGGATTAATTCGTGGCGCCAGCCTTCGGTGGTTTGCGATTCAAACCAGGCCTTGGTGGCGCGGTCGAGGAGAACGACGGCGAGCGTGAGCCAGAGCCAGCGGAGGCGGGAAGAAAAAGTCATGAGGTAGAGGAGGTTAAGGAAATAAATGAGGTAAAGGAAGTAAAGGAGGCAGCGGAGGCGAGCATTTTAGATCGCCGCCACATTTGCAGATCCGTCGGATTCGATTTCGGCGAGGGCTCTAGTGCAGCGCTCGCAAACTTTCGGGTAACGAGCATTTTCGCCGACGTGTGTTGAGTAGTTCCAGCAGCGCTCGCATTTTGCGCCGTCGGCGCGATCGATCTTGATCGTCAAGCCTGGCAACGTTTCCGCTGGAACCGCCGCGGCGATGGCGGACGGCGCAATCACGACCTGCGAAACGATGAAGAGCGCGGGCAGAAGGGATTGTTTTTCTTCGAGCAGCTTCTGCAAGCCCGCTGCTTCCGCCCCGGCGTGCAGATGAACTTTCGCTTCGAGGCCGCCGCCGATGATCTTCGCGGCGCGGGCTTGTTCAAGAGCCACCAACACGGCGGAGCGCACTTGCGCGAGCCGCTCCCACTTTTCGGCGGCGTCTTTGGCGATTCCGCAAGCGAGCGCCTCCGTTTCCGGAAACAAAGTCATGTGAACACTCTCGGGTTCAGTTCGCAATTTCGGCAGGAACTTCCAGATTTCCTCGGAGGTGAAAACCAGAATTGGCCCAGCCAGACGAACCAGCGCGCTGCTTATTTTCCAGACAGCGGTTTGCCCGGAGCGGCGCGATTTGTTTCCGGGCGCCTTAGTGTAAAGGCGGTCTTTCAGTACATCGAAATAAAACGCGCTGAGGTCGACAACGCAGTAATCGTGGATGGCGTGGTAAACGCGGTGGAATTCGTAATTGGCGTACCATTCGCGGCACTTTTTCACCAGTTCGGCGGTGCGGTCGAGCATCCAGCCGTCGAATTCCTCGAGTTGCTCGTTCGATAGCGCATCGCGCGAGGGATCGAAATCGCCGAGGTTGCCGAGGGCAAAGCGGAAGGTGTTGCGAATTTTGCGATACGCTTCGCTGAGCTGCGTCATCACGCGCTCGCTCATTTTCACATCGGCCTGATATTCGACGGAGCCGACCCACAGGCGAAGCAAATCCGCGCCCCATTTTTCGCAAATTTCGATGGGGTAAAGCGCATTGCCGAGCGACTTGGACATCGGGCGGCCTTGCTCGTCGAGCGTCCAGCCGTGGGTAACGACGCCGCGGTAAGGCGAACCGTCGCGCACGCCGGTGGCCACGAGCAGCGAACTGTGGAACCAGCCGCGATACTGATCTGGGCCTTCGAGATAAACGTCGGCGGGCCACTCGGCGCCCTTCAGCACGGATAGATTCGAGGAGCCGGAATCGAACCACACATCCAGAATGTCGTTTTCCTTGCGCCATTTTGTTGCGCCGCAGGAGCACGTTGTGCCGGCTGGAAGCAATTCTTCCGGCGTGTGCTGGTACCAGGCGTCAGCGCCTTCCTTTTCGAACCATTTCACGACGTTGCGCAGCGCCTTGAAATCCTCGAGCCGCGTGCCACAACCTGCGCAATAAAAAACAATGATCGGCACGCCCCAGAAACGCTGGCGCGAGACGCACCAGTCCGGGCGCTTCTCGATCATTTCGTACATGCGGTCTTCGCCCCAAGCGGGAATCCATTTCACTCCGTGAATTTCTTCGAGCGCTTCCTGGCGCAGCGTCTTTTTCTTTCCGTGCGCGGCCTGGTCCATCTTGATGAACCACTGTTCGGTGGCGCGGAAAATCACGGGGTTGTGGCAACGCCAGCAATGAGGATAGCTGTGCTTGTAGTCGTGATGGCCCAGCAGCGCGCCGCGATCGACGAGCAATTTCACGATGATGGGATTCGCCGTGAAAACATCTTTGCCTTTGTATTCGGGCAAGCCTTCGAGATAGACGCCCCTATCGTCAAGCGGCGCGTAAATCTCCAGTCCATATTTCTGCCCGGAAATAAAGTCGTCGGCGCCGTGGCCCGGAGCGGTGTGTACGATGCCGCTGCCCTGATCGAGGGTGACGTAGTCGGCGAGAATGCCGGGCACCTGAATCGGAAGAAACGGGTGCTGAAATTTCATACCATCGAAATCGCGGCCCTTGAAGGTGGCACGCACGCGAGCTTCCTTGATGCCGCATTCCGCTTGCAGAGCGGCGACGCGATCGGCGGCCAGGAGCAGCGCGCCCTTTTCGGTTTCCACGACGGCGTATTCGAAATCGGGATGAAAGGCCAGCGCCCGATTGTGAGGAATGGTCCAGGGCGTAGTCGTCCAGATAACGGCGCTGACATCAGCTCCGATTCTCGGGGCTTGGCCTCTGCCGCCGGCGACAACTGCGAACTTCACCCAGATCGAGGGGCTAGTGTGATCTTCGTACTCGACTTCGGCTTCGGCGAGCGCCGTGCTGTCAAAGAGGCACCAGTACACCGGCTTGCGCCCGCGGTAGACGTATCCCTTCTCCATGAAATCCAGAAACGCACCGGCGATGGTGGCTTCGTATTCATGGCTCATGGTCAAATAGGGATCATTCCAACGTCCGAAAATGCCCAGGCGCTTGAAATCTTTTTTGTGCTGCTCGACGTAGCGCAGCGCGAATTGTCGGCACAGCTTGCGAAACTCGGCGGGCGGCACCTTGCCTTTTCCTCCCAGCTCTTTTTCCACCTGAGTTTCGATCGGCAGGCCGTGGCAATCCCACCCCGGCACATAGGGCGCGTAGTGCCCCGCCATGCTTTTGGTCTTGACGACCAAGTCCTTCAATATCTTGTTCAGCCCGGTGCCCAGATGAATTTCGCCTGTCGGGTACGGTGGCCCGTCGTGCAGGACAAAGAGCGGCTTGCCTTGGCGCGCCTCCAGGATACGCTCGTAGATGTTTCCAGCGTGCCAGGCTTCGAGTTGCTTGGGCTCGTTCTGCGGCAGGCCGGCCTTCATCGAAAAATCGGTTTTCGGCAAGTTCAGTGTTTTCTTCAGTTCGAGTGGGTCGGCCATGATTGGAGCGCTTGTAAATCCCTTCTATGCCGTCCTTTTGTACAGGTGTCCGGCGGGAAACATCGCAAAGCAGTGTAAGCACGTATGTTACAATGAATGGCAGTCGGTGTCAGCCGCGTGGGGCGCGCAACCTTTCCCGGCCCGCGCGAATCTCATGGCTAGGTACACCGAACGCAGGGTATCTGCGTCTAAATCGAAGAGGTAAACGGTGCCGGGTAACTTTATCAGTCTATTGCCTCCTGGAATCACAAAGCCTAAGGTGTCTTCCGCAGGCCGCGAGCCCGCGGTTCAAGTGCCGTACTCGGCGGTGCCGAAATTCGCAGCGCCAGATATTCTCATCCCCGATAACTTTTGGTCCAACCTGAAGCAGTTCCTGACGGAGCGACCCGTCAAAGTGCGCGAGCGCAAGGATGCCCCCTTTACGCAGACGTCCTTCGGCACAGGCGTCGGCGACAACTTGAAGGATTTTTTCAGCTCCCGCCCGGCGCCCAAAGGACCAGTGAACAGCAGACTGGCGGTAGCCTGGGGATCGAATTTCGGCGGCTTTGGGACGCGCATCAAGGAGTATTTCTCGCCGCCGAAGCAAGCGCCGCTGCCCTTCGCCGTGAAGCCGATTCGAGTGAAGGATATATGGTCGAAGGATGAAAACTTCGGCTGGAGCCAGGTGCTCGCTATCGGCCTGCACGTGGCGGTGATCGCGCTGCTGGTGATTCCGATTTTCACGAATGTCCTGCCCGCTTCCACGGAAGCCAAGGACAAGCAGGTTAGCGTAATGCCGCTGGACATTTCGCCTTATATGGCGAAGCTGCCTGCGGGCGCCCAGAAGGCGGGCGGAGGCGGCGGGGGAAACAACCACACATTAACTCCGACTTCCAAGGGCAAGCTGCCTAAGTTCCAGTGGACACAGTTCACCCCGCCACAGGCCAAGATTGTGAACCCGAATCCCAAGCTGGCGATGGACCCCTCGCTGCTGGGTCCGCCGGACTTGAAAGTCCCCAGTCCCAATATGGCAAACTTCGGCGATCCGCTAGCTAAGAACGTGACAGATTCTCTCGGAAACGGCGACGGCACCGGCATCGGCAGCGGTTCCGGTGGAGGACTTGGTCCCGGCGAAGGTGGCGGCACGGGCGGCGGGATGTTCCGCGCGGGCGTCAACGGTGTCGGTTCGCCGCAGTGTATCTACTGCCCGCAGCCGGAGTACTCCGACGAAGCCCGGAAGGCCAAGTATCAGGGGACCGTGTTGCTGGATGTGACGGTGACGACCGATGGGCGCGTGATTAACCCGATTGTCATCAAAGGCCCAGGCCTTGGCTTGGAAGAAAAAGCGCTCGCGCAAGTAAAGAATTGGAAGATGCGTCCGTCCATTGGTCCCAACGGCAAACCTGTAAATTGCCGCGTGCAGATCGAAGTGACGTTCCACCTCTACTAGCGCCGTGCTCCCCAATTAACGCGGAAAAATTTTGCTGGGCCTTCGGACCTTTCTGTCCTCCGCGCCCTCAGCGTTGAGTGCTCCTTCACCGACTTCTCCCCAAGGGCACTTTCTGCGGGCAACCAATCCGCTTAGCGCCGCTTCTCATCACGCATTCGCCGCCCGTCTCGTCGAGGAGTCCGGCCAAATCTGAGGCGGGCGCGGAGGCCTGCCCATGCGCGATCCGCTTTCGCGTGATTTCTCCTCGCTTCAGTCATCACAGGATTCCTGGCTTCACAGAGTGCGGGATAACTTTCGTCAGCTTCTTAGACCCGCGCGCATATTCCCGTCCGCGGCGAACGGTGCACCGTTGCATCTCTTGCGCTTTGACAGGGCGCCGCGGGCGAACCGCGCGCAAGGCATTTCTTTCCTCACACATGCGGCGATGATCGTGGCCCTAACGCTTATTGCCCTGCATCCGCCAAAGATCACGAAGGCTCCGGAAAATTCCGCAACGAATGTGCTTGAACATCTTACGTTTCCTCCTCACTTTTTTCCCACGAGCACCGGCACTGCGCCCGATCCTGGATCTGGGAGCGGAGGTGGCCGCGCGCCGGTTCCCGCGACAGCGGGAAATCTGGTACCGGTCTCTTCCACCCAATTGGTCCGGCCGTCGCTCCCTCCCAAGCAGGATGTACCGATGCCGGTGCCGCCGACGATATACGATCCGGCCGCAGCGCCGGTGCTGACTCCCGTCAATAAAATCGGCCTGCCCTGGATGAACGAGGAAACGAATTCGCCCGGACCGGGCGATTCCGACACGATCGGTAGCCGCAACGGGCGCACCATGGGCGATGGGCTACGCGATGGGCCAGGCGGAGACGGTGAATCCCAATCAAGATACCGCGCAGGTGTTACGCTCCCTAGCTGTGCTTATTGCCCGGATCCGCAGTACACGGACGAAGCGCGCGAGGCCAAGCTACAGGGAAAGGTGACGCTGCGGGTTTTGGTTGGGGCCGACGGGCGCGCCGCGCAAATCCGAATTGTGCAAGGAATTGGGATGGGGCTGGACGAACGCGCGGAGCAGGCCATTCGTGGCTGGAAATTTGTGCCAGCGCATGATGCCGCGCACCGCGCTGTTGCGGATTGGGTCACCGTCGAAGCGGTCTTTCGGCTTTTCTAGACAGTCTTTCGGCAACGGAGTAGCATTTTCACCGTGCCCTGCGACTTCGCCGAAAACGAAGATGAACTTGAGCCGCAGGCCTCTTCTGCCCGCGGCGGCGGGCCGCCGCGCAAATTGACCGGAACCGGAGTTCTGGATCCGCCTTTTCCTCCCAAGAGGCCGCCCGGCCCCATTCCTACGTTTCCTACTTCCCTGCGCTTTCGCATCTTCGCGGCATTGCTTCTCGCGGCCTTCGCCGCCCTCACCGCCGCGACTCTTTTCCTGCTGATTGCCAGGCGCTGAGCGATCAATGAAAACGGCAAGAATCGCTCTAGGGCTCCTCCTTTTGTCGGCGGTTTCTTCATCTCCTGAGGAACTGAAATCGTTTCGTGACATGCAATGGAAATATCCGCGCGTCCGAACAGCCTCGAAAGAAAAGGACGGAGTCCTGCGGCAACGATTTAGGGAAAAGGGTCTCGCCTACCCACCACGCGCGATTTTGCTGCGAGCCTTTAAACAAGAAGGATTGCTGGAGCTTTGGGCAGCGGACGCGGAGGATAGGCCTTTCGTGCTCGTACACGAATATCGGATTTGCACTTCGTCGGGAACACTGGGCCCGAAGCGCCGCTTTGGGGACGAACAGGTGCCGGAGGGATTTTACGAATTGGATTGGTTCAATCCACAGAGCAATTTTTTCTTGAGCCTGCACATCAGTTATCCGAACGCTTCCGACCGCATCCTGGGCTCACATCAGAATCCCGGCGGCGACATTTTTCTTCACGGCAACTGCGCCTCGATCGGCTGTATTCCCATCACGGATGATGGGATCAAAGAGGTTTATTGGCTGGCCGTCCTGGCGCACAGCCAGGGCCAGAAACATTTGCCGATTCAGATTTTCCCGGCGCGGCTCACGGATGACGGACTGAAAACATTGGCGGCAAATCATCCCCATCAGCTGGTGTTGACGGCTTTCTGGACGAACCTGAAGCAAGGCTACGATCTCTTCGAGAAAAATCATCGGCTCGCTGCCATCAAGACGGGCGAGGATGGCGCCTACGAATTTATCGACGAAATCGCATCGAGACGCAAGCATTGATTCTGCTACGATGATTGACATGATCACCTTTCGGCGAAAGATACCGCTCCTTGCTCTTTTCGGTGCGCTTTTCATCGCGGCCTGCACGTGCGCGCAGGCGCAGAGCGATTCCGGGGCGCTGGAAATCGCCGCGCGTATAACGCCAACGGGGGCGCGCCCGGAGCCGGTGCGGCAATTCACGTTTTACATCCTTACCAAGAGCTATTCTGAAATCGTCAAGGAAGTGGAAGAGAAAGACCCCATTCCGCCGCGCGACCAGTTTATTGACGGCCTCAAGGCTTCGCCCGAGCTGCGCGCCTGGCTCAAAGGCCACGACACGATGGACCTCACCGAACCGGACCTCGACAAGCTGCTGACTCCGGAGGATATCCTGAACGTCCCGGAATTCCTGCTGGCTTACCAGCGCTGCAACGCCGGCGGGGTGACTCAGGGCCTGCCTAAACCAAAATATACGGAGGCCGACAAAACGGAACATCCGGAGAAATACGAGAAGCTGAAACAGGATTATATGTCCGCGCTGAAGAAATTCCTCCGCTCGCGTCCGGAAACCGTTACCGGTATCGAACTGGAGTTGGACGGCGTCAATCCGGAGCACAAGTGGGCCACGCTGCAGAACGATCGCCGCGTGCGCGTCCTGCGCGTCGCGCCGGAAGTGGCCCAGCTCAAATTCCTCGCCGCCAAGGTGGACACCGATCTCGAAGGGCACGCCTCGCTTTCGGGTCTTGTTCCCGGCGACTATTGGGTTAGCTCGCTTAATCTGCACGCTGACGCCGGAGATATGCGCGTGCGATGGGATGTTCCGGCAAAAATCGAGCGCGGCAGGACCTCCCGGGTCGAACTGTCGAACTTGAACGCCCTCGACGCGCGCGCTTCCGCTCCCTAGCGCCTTCGAGCGCCGCCATGGGAACGCCCCTTCACTGGATTGCGTTCAATCTCTTCATCGTTACGGCGATCGCGCTGGACCTGCGCGTTTTCCACCGCCGGCTGCACAAGATCGGGATTCGCGAGGCGGCCATCGCCAGTTTCGGCTGGCTGGCGGTTTCCGTTCTCTTTGGGTTCGGAGTGCTCTATTTCCGCGGCCCCCAGCCGGCCCTTGAATTTTTTACCGGCTACTTGATCGAGAAAGCTCTCAGCGTCGACAATCTGTTTCTTTTCCTGGTGATCTTTCGCGCGTTCGCGGTGGATGAGCGACTGCAGCATCGGCTCCTGGAATGGGGCGTGGTCGGAGCGCTGGTCATGCGCGGCGTGATGATCGCGGTGGGCGCGGAATTGATCGGGCATTTTTCCTGGGTGTTGTATGTGCTGGGAGCGTTTCTCGTCTATGCCGGGATGCGCATGCTTTTCCTCAACAAGGGAGAGATTCACCCCGAGCAGAGCAGGATCTATCGTTTCGCCAGCCGGGAACTGCGCATCAGCCGCGAATATCAGGGCGAGCATTTTTTCGTTCGCAACGCAGGCCGGTGGTATGCCACGCCGCTGTTTCTCGTGCTGCTAGTCGTGGAAATCACGGATGTCACGCTGGCTACGGACTCCATTCCCGCGGTGTTCGGAATTACGCGCGATCCTTTTATTGTGTACACGTCCAATGTGCTTGCGATCCTCGGGCTACGGGCGCTGTACTTTCTGCTGGCAGGGGTCATTGACCGTTTGCGTTTTCTGGATGAGGGGCTGGCGATCGTGCTGGTATTTATTGGGGGAAAGATGATCGGCGAGCGCTGGTTGCACATCCCGGTGGGCGTTTCCCTGGGTGTTGTGGGAGGCGTGCTGCTGATCGCGCTGCTGGCTTCCGTCTTGCTCCCCGCCAAGAAAAATAAATGAAGCTCACTCTTCTTCAAACATCAGTTCATCGGCGTAACACCACATCCAGTTTTCGCCGGGCTCCTGCGACCGCACGATCGGGTGCTTCGAGGCGTGAAAATGTTTGGTGGCGTGTTTGTTTTTGGAGGAGTCGCAACAGCCGACGTGGCCGCAGCTCAGGCAAAGACGCAGATGCACCCACCCGTCGCCCATCTTCAAGCATTCTTCACAGCCCTTGGTCTTGGGCTTCACGCGCTTGATCTGATCGAGGTGGCTGCAGGTTTCGGCCATGTTGGTCTCCCTTAGTATCAAAGGGTAGCTTGAATCGGAATCCGCACCTGGAAACGCGTGTCGCCCGGAACGGACTTCACGCTGATGAGTCCACGCATCTTCTTCACGATGCGGTGCACCACGTCCAGGCCCAGCCCGCTTCCCTCGCCCACCCCTTTGGTCGTAAAAAAAGGCTCGAAGATGCGCGACTGCACCTCGGGCGGAATTCCCGGGCCATCGTCGGCGATTTCCACTAGCACGTAATCATTTTCACGCACGGCGCGCACGGTAAGCCTTCCTTTTTCTTTCAAGGCGTCGGCGGCATTGTCGATCAGGTTCGTCCAGACCTGATTGAGCTCGCTGCCGTAGGCCATCACTTTCGGCAAGTCGGGAGCATAGTCTCGCGTAACGGCGATGCCGCGTTTGAGCTTGTGATGCATGATGGTGAGCGTTGTTTCCAGGCTGCTCTTGATGTCCACTTCCTGGAGCGGCGCCTGGTCCATGTACGAATACTCTTTGATGGCTTTGATGAGATCCGAAATACGCGCGGTGCTGTGTTCGAGTTCCGCCGCGATACGCTCCATTTCGAGGAGCGTGCCGAAGCGCGTGAGTTCAGGCCCAAGAGAAGCTCCGGCGGCGCCAGCAAAACTTTCCAGGTGTGCGTCCGTCAAGTTGGCGTCGGCCAGAAGCGGGGCGAGCTTCCAGGCATCGGCGACGCTGCGCGATTCCAACCAGGATTGAATTGCTTCTTCGCGCTCGACGCGGGCGAATTCATCTTTATTTTCAGCAGGCTTCAGCGCGGAGCGAATCTCCTCCTCGTGCTGAGCCAACAGGCCGCAATCCTCCGGGCCGAGCCTCGAAGTGCGGCCGGCAACGCGCATGCGCTCGAGGCAATCGCGAAGCGCGGCCGCCGAACGCCGCGCCGCCGCGGATGGATTGTTCAGCTCGTGCGCCAGTCCGGCCGACAATTTTCCGAGCGCGGCCAGTTTTTCTCTTTGCTGCTCTTCCCGCGTGACGTTTCGGACGCGGTCCGTCAACAATCCCACGAGGCGCTGCGAAAGTTCGGGCATGCGCTGGAACAGCTCCGGAAACTTGGCAGAGGGAAACGCCAGGACACGGGTAGGCAGCACAGCACGCCCGGTCACACCAACTGTTTTCATTCTGGAAAATGGCAGGACCCCTGTCACATCCCCAGCATTAACAGTAAAGACGGGGCCGTCCTGCGGGCCGTTCTCGCTCCGGGCCCGGAATTCACCCTCCAGCATCACCAGCATGGTGTCCGCTGGAGCGCCTTCTTTTACGATAACTCCACCAACTTCGTAACGGTGCTCTTCCGATTGCGCGACAAACCATTCCAGATCCGCCTGCGGCTGGTCCGCGAACGGCGCCACCTTCTTCAATTCCGCGACCAACGTTTCCACTCGTGCTTGATCCAGCGCTTCGCTCATTGGACCTTCGCCAAATATTGATGCATGAATTGCACCACGACGGCTCCTTCGCCGACTCCGGAAGCCACGCGCTTCACAGAACCGTGCCGCACGTCTCCCACGACAAAAATTCCCGGCACATTCGTTTCCAGCAATCCAGGGTCGCGGTCCAGTGTCCAGGACGCCGGCCTCTTCCCGGCGTGCAATAGATCCGGGCCGGAGAGGATGAAGCCGCGCTCGTCCCGTTCAATGGCATCGCCGAGCCATTCGGTGCGCGGCTGCGCCCCGATAAAAATGAACAAGCTCGTGGCTGGAAGCTTCTTCCTTTCCCCCGACGGAGAGCACTCGACAGTGATTCCGGTAAGCCGCGTTTCTCCCGCCACCTCGACCACGCTCGTCCGCGCCCACACTTCAATGTTCGGCGTTTTTTCGATTTGCTCGATCAAATAGTGCGACATCGTGGCCGCCAGCGATACTCCGCGCACCAGCATCACCACCTTCTGCGCAAACTTCGAAAAGTGCATGGCGGCCTGTCCGGCGGAATTCGCCCCGCCAATGATGTACACCGTTTCGCCCTTGCAGGCCAGCGCTTCCGACGTTCCACCGCCGTAATATACGCCCGCGCCTTGCAAGTGCTCGATGCCCGGAACGTCCAGAGTTCTCCACTGAACGCCCATGGCCAGCAGCAACGCGTGGCACGAAATCTCCGAACCGTCCGACAGCGTCAGATACCGGTAGGGGCCGTCCGCGCGCAGCCCGACCGCTTCTTGCGGCGAGAGAATCTCCACGCCAAAGCGCCGCGCCTGCGCCACGGCACGCCGCGCCAGGTCCAGGCCGGTGAGTCCGGAAGGAAAGCCGAGATAGTTCTCAATTCGCGAACTCAGTCCCGCCTGGCCACCGGGCGCTTCGCGCTCGATGATCACCGTGCGCAACCCTTCGCTTGCGCCGTACACGGCGGCGGCAAGCCCCGCCGGGCCTCCGCCCACGATGGCAAGATCGTAGAAGTTAGTCAGCGCATGCGTACGCAATCCGATTTTGTCCGCCACCACGGGCAAAGGCGGCTCCGGGAGGCGCGTGCCATCGGGAAACAAAATCAAAGGAAGCTTATCCGCCTCCGGCCCCAGCGAATCAATCAGCCCGCGCACTTCGGCGTCGCTCTGCGCCAGCTCTACGTCAATCCACTGATAGGGCACCTGATTCCGCGCCAGGAATTCGCGCAGCTCGTAGGAGCGGTTTGACCAGCGCGTGCCCAAAACGCGGATGCCTTCGTACGGTGGGTGAAACGTCGCCGTCCAGTCGTGCAATAGGTCATCGAGCGCGGGATAAAGTTTTTCCTCGGGAGGATCCCACGGCTTCATCAAATAATAGTGCACGCGCGCCTCGTTGATGGCGTCGATGGCCGCATTCGTATCCGCGTACGCGGTAAGCAGCGCGCGCTTGGCCAGCGGGTGCATCTCCATGGCTTCGGAGAGGAAGTTCACTCCGTCCATCTGCGGCATGCGCTGATCCGCCAGCAGCAACGCCACGGGATTGTTCCGCGCTTTCAGTTCGCGCAGCGTGGCCAGGCCCGCGCTTCCGGAATTGGCGCGCATCACGCGGTAGCGATTCGCATACCGGCTGCGCAAGTCGCGCTCAATGGCCCGCAGGACTTCCGGGTCGTCATCTACTGTTAATAAAACTGGTTTTGGCATACCCCTCAGATGCGCCGCACTTCATTTTCGATGCGTCTTAAGCGCATGGCTGTACCGCTTCCGCTTTTTTTCCTGCTGCCCTCAAGCTACAATTTCTGACGCGCCCATGTCCAGCCCCCTCACTCTTTCCATTGCAGACCTCTCGGCCGCCGATGCTTCCAAGAGGCTGGCCGCCGCCACCGAAATCTACCGTTTGGGCCGGGCGACGGCGGGATCAGCCATTTCAGAATGGTGGGCGGAGAGTGAACTGTCGTCGCTTCTATTTGCTCCAACGCCCTCCATAACCGTCGGGCTCGCGGTGCAACGTGATAGCTTTGGGCGCATTCGCATCGCGAATGGCACTCCCCGGCTTGCCGCCGTTCCCCCCGACCAGGATGCCGAAGAATTCGAGCTTCATTTCCCAGAAAGTATTTCCTTGGACATTCTCACCACCCGCGAACCCGGCGGCTCGGGAGCCATCGCAAAATACCTCGCCAAGTTGGGCGAGGGCATCCAGCAGGTGGAATATCGCTGCGCGAGCGTCGACCGCGCCACGCAAATCCTGAAAGAAAAATTCGGAGTTTCTCCTGTTTACCCCGCCACCCACCATGGCGCGGACGGCACGCGAGTCAATTTTTTCCTCGTCGCGTCTCCCGATGGAGGTAAGGTGCTCATCGAACTCTACGAATCGCAGCCTCGCGGATAAATTTTCAAATTCCGCGATCTCAAATACTTCTAGCTGTTTCCAGCTTTTTTCCCGTTCGCTATTTCCTTCCACGCCCGCAAGACTTCGCCGACTGTCCATGCCTGAGCGATGCTGCCGCGTGGCGTGAAGGGAGCATCGCCATCGAAAATTTCGCTTAGCGTGCCGAGGCCACTCGCATAGATTTGCCGGCCGAGCGGCTCGAGAAAGCGCAGCGCCGCTTCGCGTTCACGGTAGACCCGGTAGTGCGCGAGCGCGAAAGGACCAAGCAGCCAGCCCCACACCGTGCCTTGATGATAAGCGGCGTCGCGGTCGCGCGGGCTGCCGCCATAGTGGCCGATATATCCAGTCTCGCCCGGCGCGAGACTCCTCAGTCCATGTGAGGTCAACAGCCGCCGCGCACAAACATCCACAACCGCCTTTCGCTGCTCGCGCGTGAACGGGCTGAATGGCAAGGAGACGGCAAAAATCTGATTCGGCCTAAGCAATGCATCATTTCCAATGCCCGGTGAATCGATGACGTCGTAGCAGCAATGGCGGTCCGCGTTCCAGAATCTCTGAAAACTTTCTTTCGCTTTGGCCGCGAGTTTTTCATAAGCCTCGCCTGGCTTCGCGAGCAACCGCGCAAACCCAGCCATTATTTCAAGCGCGTTGATCCACAGTGCGTTGATCTCCACAGGCTTTCCCATGCGCGGCGTCACCACCCAGTCACCGATTTTGGCGTCCATCCAGGTGACCTGCACGCCGGGAGCGCCGGAATACAGCAGCCCATCGGCGGGGTCGACATGGATGTTGTGGCGCGTGCCCGCGACGTGCGCATCGATCATCGCTGCGAGAATTGGGAAAAGTTTTTGCAGCGTCACGTCATCTAGTGTCGCTTCGAAATATTGCCTGACGGCTTCGAAATACCAGAGTCCGGCGTCGACCGTGTTGTATGCCGGTTTGCCCCCGGCGTCGGGGAAATTGTTGGGAAGCATGCCGCCGTCCACGTGCCGCGAAAAAGCAAGAAGGATTTGCTTGGCCACTCCGGCGCGCCCGGTCGCGAGCGTCAATCCCGGCAGCGCAATCATCGTGTCGCGGCCCCAGTCGCCGAACCAGTGATAGCCGGCGATGATGCTTTGTCCTTCCGGTTCTTCCGGAAGGGGGCGCTTCACGATGAATTGATCGGCGGCCAGGATAAGCTGCCACAGCCACGACGGCGCTTCTCCCGCAAGCGTTTCGTTTTTTGCCTGCCAGTCGTGGAACAGCTTCACTTCGTAATTCGCGCGCTCCGCGCGCGCCGTTTCCACGTCGAGCGACGCCGCTTCTTCCGTCGATACCACGAGCGTGACACTGGCACCGGGCTCCAGCTTGCCGCGGAACAGCGCGGCAAACAGGCGGTCTTCGCGATCGCCCAGGCCCCGCTCGGTTTCTTCCGCAAAATAGCAGCCGAGGTACCACTCGTGGCGCGGCTCGCAGGTCGCCGAAGAACTTTTCAGGTAAAAAGGAACTGCGCCGTCAAAAGCCAGCACTCGTACGCCATTCTCGACTGCCGCGATATTCATGCGCCAGTCGCCCGCATGCGTCAACGAATGGAAGTCCCGATAATTCACAAGCGCTTTCCATTCCATTTCCACGGCGCTGCTTCCCCGCGCGAGCGTGTACTGAATGTAGGTGGTATTTTCGCCCTGGCGCATCCACACGCGTTTCTCCAGAAGCGCATCGTCCAGCGCGTAGGTCCACACCGGCGTCGAGCCTTCCAGGTGAAAATCTTCAAGAAGAAGGTAGCCTTGCGGGTCGACGGCCCCGCTGGCCCAGCGATGCGTGGCGAGAGAGAAATCCTCCCCGGCGTAGTGAACAATCTCGTCGATGGCCGAAACCAACTGCGTGCGGCCCACCGGCGGCTGCAAAGCGGCAACCAGCACTCCGTGATAACGCCGAGTCTGGCTCCCCGCAACCGTGCCGGAGGCGTATCCGCCGATTCCGTTGGTGACCAGCCACTCGCGCGATTCGGCCGCAGCCAGGTCGCCGCAAATCTCGCGCCCAAATTGTACTTCCGCCTGTTCCGGCACCCGCCGCTCCTTGCTCGTCGATGATTTGCACCTAACCAGGAAATCTAGACGGGCCCAATCTCAATTCATTTCTGGAGTGAAAGTTTCAGCTATCTCCATAGACCGGGATGGCGGCGCCGTGAATCACTTTGGCATCGTCACTGCATAAGAAAAGGATGACGCGCGCGATCTCTTCGGGCTTCGGCCACTTCGCAAAATCCGCTTTCGGCATGGCCTGGCGGTTGGCCTCCGTATCGATGATGCTCGGGAGAATGGTATTCACGCGCACGCCGCTGCCCTTCAAGTCCGCGGCCAGCGAATCCAGCAGCGCCACCGCCGCGGACTTGGAAGCCGCGTAAGCAGCGGCGCCGGCAGCGTGGTCGACCGCCGCTTTGGAAGCCACGTTTACGATGGCTCCATGGCCTTCTTTCAACATCGCTCTTACCGTCGCACGCGCCAGCGCGTACCCCGAGCGCAAATTCAGCGCGAACATCTGATCGAAAACCTTTGTCTCCAGTTCCCACAACTTCGTCTCGCCCGCGTAACCTCCCACGGCGTTGACCATGGCATCCATTCGCCGGTGCTTCCCCACAATCTTCTCGACGAGTTGGCGCACGGCGGCTTCGTCCGTGACATCCACAGTGTGCCCTTCCAGTCGCGGTTCGTTGGTCCCCGCCGCGCTCTTCAAGGCCTCGAATTCTTCCTGTTTCCGATACGTGACAACGACTTTCGCGCCTTCTTCCAGAAATGCCAGAGTCACGGCATGCCCCAAACCACCAGTGCCGCCCGCCACCAGAGCCACCTTCCCTTCGAATCTCGCACTCATCGGCATACCTCTGTCTTTAATGCTGCTCGCGCCTCAGCCATTTGGTCATCAAAAATCGATCGTGATCCGCATACCCCGCTCGGCGGTAGAGTTCGAGTGCGGCGTCGTTTCCTCGATCAACCTCAAGATGGACGGCATTCGCACCCATCTCCAGCGCTTTCTCTTCAATAAAAGTAACGGCCCTCCTGCCGTACCCGCGCTGCCGGTACGCCGCGTCAACATACAGCTCGTCGATAAACGCATCGTGGCCGTGAAATTCAAAGCTGAATCCCACTGTCAGTATGATGTACCCTACCGCTTTGTTCCCTTCGCAGAGCATCCAAACGCCGCCGAACGCCGGAAGCGACCGGAATTTCCGCAAGGAAGCGTGCGCCGCGGTTTCGTCAAATTTGATCTTACCCGGCTCCTGCTCCGCCAACTGCCGCATCATGCGAAGCAGTTCCACTTCGTCCCCAGGCGTTGCCGCCCGGATCATCGGTTCGGCCACGTTACCCACCGCTTTGTTCGATTAGTTTTGCGACCAGGCCGGTCCAGCCGGTTTGATGGCTTGCGCCGATCCCGGCGCCATTGTCGCCATGAAAGTATTCGTAGAAAAGGATGAGGTCGCGCCAGTGCGGATCGCTCTGAAAGAGCTCGGTGCCACCCGCCACGGGCCGCCGCCCGTTCGCATCGCAGAGAAAAATGTGAATGAGCCGCCGGGAAATTTCCGCCGCCACCTGCCAGAGATCGGATTCCGTGCGCGAATGCGTGGGGCACTCCACTTTGAAATCTTCCCCGTAGTAATGGTGAAATTTCTGCAGCGATTCCACGAGCAGATAGTTGACCGGAAACCAGATCGGTCCGCGCCAGTTCGAATTCCCCCCAAAGAGCCCCGTCGCGGATTCCGCCGGCTCGTACTCCACGCGGCTGGTGTTTCCGTTCACGTGCACTTCGTAAGGATGGTCCTTGTGAAAGCGCGAAAGAGCGCGCACCCCGTAAGGCGAAAAAAACTCCGTTTCGTCCAGCATGCGGCAGAGCACGCGCTTGAGCTGCTTGCGGCTCACCAGCGAAAGCAGCCGGCGCACCCCGCGCGCGGAGCGTTGCGTCATTTCGATGTGTTCCGGCACGTCCGGATGATTGTCGATAAACCACTGCATGCGGCGCTTGAAGCCCGGAAGGCAATCCACGATCTCCGGCTCCAGCGTTTCCACCGCGAATAGCGGAATCAGTCCCACCATCGAACGGATTTTCAGGAAGTGCTCTTCGCCATTCGGGAGCTTCAATACATCGTAAAAAAAACCGTCGGTGTCATCCCAGAGCGACTGCCCGCCGGCGCCGAAATCGTTCATGGCTCGCGCGATGTAAACGAAATGCTCGAAAAATTTGCTGGCCACGTCCTCGTAGGCGGGATCTTCCTTGGCCAGCTCCAGCGCGATCGCCAGCATGTTCAGGCAATACATGCCCATCCAGCTCGTGCCGTCGGATTGTTCGAGGTTGCCGCCAGTGGGGAGAGGAGCCGAGCGGTCAAACACCCCGATGTTGTCGAGCCCCAGGAATCCGCCCTGAAAAATATTCGCGCCGTCGGGATCCTTGCGGTTTACCCACCAGGTGAAATTTAGCAGCAGCTTGTGAAAAACTTTTTCCAGGAATCCGCGGTCCGCGACCCCACGCACGCGCCGCTCGATTTTGTACACGCGCCACGCCGCCCAGGCATGCACGGGCGGATTCACGTCGCCAAAGGACCATTCGTAGGCGGGCAATTGGCCGTTGGGGTGCATGTACCATTCCCGCAAAAGAAGAATCAGTTGCTCCTTGGCAAAATCCGGATCCACGAGCGCCAGCGGTATGCAGTGAAACGCCAGGTCCCATGCGGCGTACCACGGATACTCCCATTTATCCGGCATGGAAATAACGTCGTCGTTGTAGAGATGCGTCCAGTCCTTGTTGCGGCCGTGCCAGCGCTCCTCCGGCGGCTTCGGTCCGCCGGGGTCGCCTTCCAGCCAGGTTCGAACGTCGTAGTGATAAAACTGTTTGCACCATAGCATGCCAGAAAACGATTGCCGCATAACAGCTTTCGCATCGTCGGACAGCTCTTTCGGTATGCGCGACGCGTAAAACTCTTCCGCTTCTTTTTGGCGCGTCACGAACACGCCGTCGTATCCCCCGCCAAAATCGTTCGTGCCGGGAACGCCCTCGGCGCGCTCTTGCGTGCCGGGGGAAACGAATCCTCCTACCGTGCCTGCGCCCGTTTCCATCCCTTCGAGCGGCTCGAGGTCGGTGAGCCGCAGCTTGAGCGTCACGGACTGGCCGGCATCAATATTCAACGGATAATACGCCGCCACTTTCGTTCCCATTTGCTCCGGATTGACGGCCGTCTTGTTGCCGTAAATCACGTATTCGTGGAAAGCATCCTTCACGTAGGGCGAGCGGTTTTTTGTCCCGAAAAGACGTGTGTTGTTCGTCTCGTTTTCCGTGAACAGCAGCTCGGGCTGCCCAGCGCACAGCAGCCAGCGCTTGCCGTACTGCCAATGCTGCAATTCCGCGCAGTTGCTTCCCGGTACGGAGGTGGCTTTTCGCGCCACCGGCCGGCGCAGGTCCTTGCCCCAGGACCACGTGTTTCGAAACCACAGTTGCGGAAGAAGATGTAGCGCGGCGGCTTCCGGCCCGCGATTCACCGCCGTAATTCGAATGAGAATGTCCTCGACGTCCGCTTTGGCGTACTCCACGAAAACGTCGAAATAGCGGTTCTCGGAAAAAACTCCCGTGTCCAGCAATTCAAATTCCGGCTGGCCGCGGCCCCGCCGCTGGCTCTCTTCCACCAGCAGTTCATACGGAAATGCCGCCTGCGGATATTTATAAAGCATCCGCATGTAACTGTGCGTCGGCGTCGAATCCAGGTAAAAGTAATACTCCTTCACGTCCTCGCCGTGATTGCCCTGATTTCCGGTCAGCCCGAAGAGCCGCTCTTTCAGAATGGCGTCTCGTCCATTCCATAACGCCAGCCCAAAACACATCATCTGGTGGCGGTCGCTGATGCCGCCGATGCCGTCTTCTCCCCACCGATACGTTCTCGAACGCGCGTGGTCGTGCGGAAAAAATTCCCACGCCGTGCCGCCCGTGCTGTAGTCCTCGCGGACCGTTCCCCACTGCCGCTCGGAAAGATAAGGTCCCCAGCGTTTCCAATGTTTCTTTCGAAGGCGCGCTTCTTCGAGGCGCCGGTCCTCGGTGGTCTCAATTCGTGGCATGTCTGGATGGCCCTCGGCTAAAAGTTTCAGGTTATGGTCGCACTTTGTGCCAGCGGCGGCACCGTTCGAATCGCCAGGCGTGTCCGTTCCGGCAAGCCCCGCGCGCGCCTCTGCATCGGATGCACGAGACTATATTTTGATGCAGACTCATTACAAGAAGATTATCGTCGAGAAAGTTCTTGCATTTGGTGATCTCGGGCCAAAGCGGCGAGGCTAGGGAATTCGTTGTACTCTAGCGTACCCCCGGAGCATCGATTCGAATGAGGACCGTTTTGAGGAGACGAAACATGTTGCAGACCAGCAACCACTCCACTTTCGGCCGGCGCCCCACGCTGCGCCTTGTCAGAACTCTTTGCAGTTGCCTGCTGATTTTGCTCGCTCCTTTGCCGCCCGCGCACGCGCAATCGCAAGATCATTCCACCGACGCGCTTCGAAAGCTCAACGAATCCGTGGACGCCATTATCAAAAAAGTTTCCCCCAGCGTCGTGCAGATCCTGGTAACCGGTTATGGCCCGCTTGAAGAAGGTGAGCACGCAAATACCACCGCGGTGATCGGGAGGCAACGGGCGATTGGTTCGGGATTCATAATCGATTCCAGCGGGTACATTGTCACCAACGCTCACGTCGTAAACGGCGCGCAGCGCGTCCAGGTGGTGCTGCCGTCGGAAAAAGCCGAAGGCACGCTGGAGGCCGCGCTTTCGACTCGCACCACCGTCGTCCCGGCGCGCCTCGTTGGCGTGGCTCGCGACATCGATCTCGCGGTCATCAAAGTGGACGCCGGAATACTTCCCGCGCTGGCGCTCAGTTCGTACCGCAAACTAGGCCAGGGGGAAATCGTTTTTGCTTTCGGGAGTCCGCAAGGATTGCGCAATACCGTCACCATGGGAGTTGTTTCGGCTGTCGCGCGGCAGACGGAACTGGATTCGCCGATGGTGTACATCCAAACGGACGCGCCCATCAATCCCGGAAACTCGGGAGGTCCGCTGGTGAACGTGAATGGAGAAGTGGTGGGAGTGAACACTTTTATTCTGTCGACATCAGGCGGAAACGAAGGCCTGGGATTCGCGATCCCCAGCAACGTGGTGAACGTCGCCTTCCGGCAGTTGCGGAAATTCGGCCACTTGCACCGCGCGGAAATTGGAATCGGAATACAGACCATTACGCCAACCATGGCGGCAGCACTGGGTCTGCCGCGGCAATACGGCGTGGTCATCTCGGACGTTCTGCCGGGCAGCACGGCGGAAGCGGTGGGCGTGCGGGTGGGAGACGTTCTGCTGGGAGTCGACGGGAGAGCCGCGGACAATCTGCCGCTGGTGGCGTTTCATTTCCTGGCGGTCGAAACCGGAGACAAAGTTCACCTCGACATTTTGCGCGGAAAAGATTTGCTCGCTTTCGACGTGAAGGTCATGGAGCCGCCTCACGATATGGACCAAATCACCGCGCTGGCCGACCCGGAAAAAAATCTTGTTCCGGCGCTGGGGATCCTCGGCGTCGAGATTGATAAAAGGATTGCCGCCATGGCGCCGGACTTGCGCGATCCGTTTGGTATCATCGTCGCCGCCCGCTCGGCGGGGGCCGGCGCGGAAGTGGCGCTGAACGCCGGAGACGTGATTCGCAATCTGAATGGCCAGCCTATGACGACGCTGGACCGGCTGCGCGCGGCGCTTAAGGCGCTGCCACCGGGGGCGCCCGTCGCGTTGCAAATCCAGCGCGACCAGAAGCTGCTCTTCCTTTCCTTCACGCTGGACCAGCCATAACAAGCTGACGGTGGAATCCGAAGGATCATTGGAACGTTTGAAGGTTGGAACGTTGTGACCACTCCCGTACCCCCATTGCATGGATGTATATCAACGGAAAGGGCTTGCAAAACGGGCTCCACGGAAGTCATAGAAAAGAAAGGTGTGTGCGTGGCGGGGGGATGAGTTCCAGAATGGGAATTGTTGGGTGACACCCGGCAGTTTACGTAAGAGTGGCAAACAAAGGGGTTACAGGATACGTAACTTGGAAGAGTGCGTAAGCCATTGAAAGGAAAGGGCGAAAGAAGTGACAAGTGGCGAGTGATCGAGAGCAGGGGGCGCGAAGGGCGGAGCGTCGAAACGCGGGGCCCCACCCCCCTGTTTTTTGTAAGTGTTGCATCTAAAGGACTTAGATTGGACGTAAGTCTTTTGTTTGCAACACTTGCGGGGAGATTCATAAGTGTTGCAGCTAAAGGGTTTACGCGGGCGGACTGTTGGCGAGAAAGTAACTGAGAGGGACGGGAAGCAGCGAGGAGAGATCCTTCGACTCCTGATGCTCGCTCAGGATGAGCATGCTTCGCCGCATGCTCAGTTAGAAGGACTGTCTGGCCCATCGAGGCTCTGGGTAAACGGGCGAGCATGGTTCGCAGGGCACCTTCCTTTCCGACCGGGCCGGAACCTGCGATCCCGACAGGATCGGGATCTTCGATCGCCAAAGGTACGGCAGGCAGGCGGAGGAATCGTGCCGAACTGACTAAACCATTATAGCATATTGGTACCGTATGTCAAGGGTTACTTGTAAGTGGTTTGGATGCTGGCGGATAGCAGGGTGCCAGTCTGAGAGGCACCCGCGATCGCGAAGGGAAACTGACGCAGCGGAGGTACAAGGTGGAACTGCGCCCGCTTCCGGCGGTAAATTCCAAGTTCATCCGGGAGACTCGGAAGCGGATGCGGTGTTCACGGGCGGTCTTTGCACGCAAGCTGCGGATCAATGTGAGAACGCGAGAGAAGTGGGAGCGGGGGCAGGCCGGAAAGTAGGAGCCAGAAGCCGGAAAGCAGAAATGAGAGGCTGGGGCGGAAAGGCGAAAATTCTTGATAACAGAGGGAGGGCAAGAAGACGGGGAAAAATCAAGAGCGCCACGCTTTCAAAAACCGAACGAGTTGGCCGCCATCACTGATTGTGGGTTTGGAGGATGTTGAGGAGGTCTTTGGGATTGCGGGATACGTCGCAGGACCAGTCGCCGAAGCCGCCGTGAGCGTTCACGGCCTTAACCCACTCCGACAGGAATTCGCGTTTGGTCCTATCTTGTTGACTGTCCAGGCCTTTTACTTCGATTACGACCATCTTTCCACTTGTGAGGCGGATGAGGTAGTCGGGGCGGTACTTGAGGACTACGCCTTTGAACACATAGAGGATTTCAAAACCCAGATGGTCGTTCTTAACCCACGCGCCGACATTAGGATTGCGGTCAAGCTCGAAGGCTTCGCTGGCTTCCCAACGAGAATCAAAGACGCAGAGATTGATGTGGGAACGGAGGGCGGGCTCGCAGGGGCGGCGGGTGAACCAAGGTTGCATGTCGCCGGTGGAACGGATCGGACGCTCTTTGTCGAAGACAGGAACAACGGCGAGAGCGTTTTCAAAACGGATGGCTTCCCAGAGGTGCTGAACAATCTTGGTCATATTCAGAGTGTAGAGGATGCGGCGACGGACTTCGTCCTGGCTGAACAACTCTGGTGAGATCACAATTCTGCCGCTGGTGAGGTAACTCTCTGTGATGCGAATAACCTGCGCGAGAAGAAATTCACGATTGGCTTTCCAATTGGGCTTCATCAGGTCGTAGACTTCGGCGGCTGATTGAAAAATGACGCGCTGCATACGCTGTTCGCGGCCAAGTTTTTCGACATCAATGCTGGTGAGTTTTGTAACATCCGGTTTTCCGTCTATCACGGGGGCGAGATCAGCGATGGTCGGGGTTTCGTACGCGTCGAGGGTGAGTGGCTTGGTTTTTGTGAGATCCAGGGTGAGTTCGGGGCGATATTCGTGATCGATGCGGATGATATTCGGCCAAGAGATTTCGAGGTCCTTGCGTTCGGGGAGTGGCTGGATTCTCGAAGAGGGCTGCGGCGGAGGAGGGGGCAAGGCGTCCTCGTCTCCCTCGTGAGGCATGAAGGTGAAGGGTACGCCGAAGATGTTGACATACTCGGCTTTGAACAAGCCCGTTTCCGGATTGACGTCATAGTCGGTGCGGCGGAGGCCGCGGCCTACGACTTGCTCGCAAAGAAGCTGCGAGGTGAAGGCGCGCAGTCCCATGATGTGGGTGACGGTCTTGGCGTCCCAGCCTTCCGAGAGCATGCCGACAGAAATGACG
>WNFF01000910.1_pt1 | contig 23292 bp, 20 predicted proteins | sample 5400441 | NCBI WGS metagenome assembly WNFF01 (sample SAMN13153345, study PRJNA577476) | soil metagenome | isolation source: 120 cm saprolite under Douglas fir tree site 2 hole 3 replicate 1 | place: USA:California | collected 2015-04-18
CCGTAGGTGAAGGCGCCCTTGCGCCCGTCGAGGAGCTGTTTCAGCCGGGGCGGCAGCGCGTCGTAGGCCGCGTACATGCTGGCGAAGTGGGTGTCGCCGCCACGGCTCGGCACCGCCAGCGCAAAGAGCTGGGTCGCCTTGAAGGGCTCCTCATCGTAGGCGCCGTCGGTGTGCCAGCCCTCGGCCCCGCGGCGGTAGATCGCCAGGTCGAGCGCGCCGTCGGCGCCGAACTTGTTCGCTCCGAGCAGGGTGATCTCGGGGCGCTCCGGGTGGCGCGTCATCTTGGACGGGTGCGGGACCACCTGGCCGAAGCGGCGGCTGTAGTGCAGGAACTCGTCGAGCTCGAGCGTCTGCCCCGGCACCACCGCCACGTTGTGGTCGAGCCACGCACGGTAGATGGTCGCGAAGCCCGCGTCGTCGAGCTTTCGCACGTCCACGCCGAGGATCTCGGCGCCGATCTGCGGCCCCAGCCGTCGCACCTCGATCATGCTAGTGCCCGCCGGTGCCCGCACCGGCGCGGGCCAGCCACTGCCGATCGCGCGGGGACGCACGGCGCGCGAGGCGGCGGCGCACGAGGCGCGTGGCGTCGTCGTGGCGCTCGAGAGCGAGGTAGCACTGCACCATGGTCTCCTCGTAGATCTCCCACTGGGCGTGGCTGCCCCCGATGCGGTGCATTTCGGCCTCGACCGGCTCGAAGAGCCGCAGCGCGCCCGCGTGATCGCCCGCCGCGAACGCGGCCGTCCCCTGCACCAGCGGCAGCACCACGCTGGCCGCGATCGGATGGCCCTTCGCGCCCAGCGCCCGCAGGCCGTCCATCATCTTCGCCAGCGCCGCCTCGTCCCCGCACGCCGCGTACGCGAAGGCGGCGTGCACCTCGCCGAACAGGAAGCCGGGGCGCGAGACCTTCTCGGCCAGGTCGGCCAGCGACCGCCACGGCAGCGGCTGCTCGCTCGCCCCGTCGAGCTTCACCCGCCAGAGCAGCGCGGTGCCGTCGGTCATGGCCGAGCGCGGGTTGCCCGAGCGCAGGATGTCGCGCTCGAAGATGTCGAGCGCCCGCGCGTAGCGGCCCTCGTGGAGGGCGAACATCGCCTGGTGCCAGGCCAGGTGGCAATGGAACGAGGCGCGCCGGTCGTAGCCGGCCATCCAGTCGTCGAGGAAGGCCGCGCCCGCCTCGATGTCGAGCGTCTCGAACGCGATGTGGGCCAGGTTGTGCGAGGCGTGCGCGTTGCGCGGGTACTGCCGCAGCGAGGCCTCCGACAGCCTCCGCGACTCCTCGAATCGGTCCACCTCGTGATAGGTGAACGCGAGCGCGGACTGGTACCACCAGTCGTCGCCGTAGGCGGGAGCCAGCCGTTCCATGAAGGCCACCCGGTGCTCCTCGCGATCGGTGGCCCCGGCCAGGGCGATGGCGCTGCTCACCTGGTTCACGAGCACCGCGTCGCGCGGGAAGTCTGCCACGTGCTCGTCCGCCAGCGCGAAGCCGCGGGCGCTCTCGCCGCCCACGAAGGCGGAGAGCGCCTCCACGTGCTGCCGCTCGCGCCGGGTGGCGCCGCCCACCGTCTCGCGCGCGCGAGCCATCGCGTCGCGCGCGGTGGCCGCGTCGCCCTGCACCAGCGCCATGAGCGCAACGCCGGCGTGCGCCACCGCGAGGCCCGGATCGGCCTGGAGCGCCTCGGCCATCCGCTCCTCGCCGGTGGGGCCGTAGGCCAGCAGGTCGTCCATGCCCCTCTGGAAGCGCTCGAAGGCGACGGGCGAATCGGTCGTGACGGTCAGGCCGTAGCGGTCGGTGAAGGCCATGGGTGGATCGTCCTCAGACGAGCAGGGCCAGCGGCTCCTCGACGAGATCCGCGAGCGCCCCGAGGAACTGGGCGCCACGGGCGCCGTCGAGGGCGCGATGGTCGCAGGATAGCGTGAGCACCATGGTCGGCTGCACGGCCGGCTGGCCGTTGACCGGGACGACGCGATCGGTGATGCGGCCCACCGCCAGGATCGCGGCCTGCGGCGGGTTGACGATGGCGCTGAACGCGTCCACGCCGTACATGCCGAGGTTGCTGATCGTGAAGACGCCGCCCTGGATGTCGGCCGGGCGCAGCTTGCCGGACTGGGCGCGCGCCACCAGATCCTCGCGGCGCGTGGCGATCTCCTTGAGCCCCAGCGTGTCGGCCTTGTGGAGCACCGGGACGACGAGCCCGTCCTCCAGCGCCACCGCCAGGCCGATGTTGATATCGGCGTGGCGCTCGAGGGTCCCGTCCTTCCACGATACGTTCACGCGCGGATGCTGCGCCAGCGTCGCCGCCACCAGCTTGACCAGCAGGTCCGTGTAGGTGACGTGCGCGCCGGTCTGCTTGCGCGCCTTCGGAAGCCACGCCACGAGCCGCGTCACGTTGACCTCGCGCACCAGGTAGAAGTGCGGCGCGCTCGTCCACGACGCGGTCATCCGCTCCGCCATGATCCGCCAGACCGTCCCCACTCCCTCTCCCCTCTGGGGAGAGGGCAGGGTGAGGGGTCCGGTGGTGAGGGGCTCAGTGGTGAGGGGTGAAGTGGCGGCAGGCACATCTAGAGTCAGCACCGCCCCACCAGGCCCCGACCCCTTCAGCGCGCGCAGATCGATCCCGCGCTCCGCCGCCAGCCGCCGCGCCTTCGGCGACGCGGCGACGAGACGCCCCGCCGAGCCGTTCGTCGGCGCCGCGACCACGCGCTGGCTCTCCACGAACGCGAGCACGTCGGCCTTCTCGATCTTGCCGCTCGCGGTCTTGACGCGGGCGAGGTCGACGCCGTGCTCCCCGGCGATCTTGCGGGCCAGCGGGGACGCCTTCACGCGAGCGTCGGGCCCCTCACCCTGCCCTCTCCCCTCTGGGGAGAGGGTGGGAGTCGGCGCGGGTGCTTCATTGGCGGCGGCGATCTGGGCGATCGTGTGGCCGACGGGGATGACGTCGCCTTCCTGGGCGGTGACCGCGCTCAGGACGCCGGAGGCGGGGGCCTCGAGCTCGATCGTGACCTTGTCGGTCTCGATCTCGGCGATGGGCTCGCCCTTGCGCACCGTCTCGCCCGGGGCCTTGATCCAGCGCAGGAGCTTGCCGGTCTCCTGGGCCAGCTCGAGCGCGGGCATGATGACGTTGGTCGCCATCGCTAGCCCCTCACCGGGGAATCACTTGCGGCACAGGGTGCGGGCGGCCTCGAAGACGGTCTTCTCGGAGGGGACCGTGAGGTCTTCGAGCACGGGAGAGAACGGCACCGGCACGTCCATGGCGCCCATGCGCTTGACCGGCGCGTCCAGGTAGTAGAAGGCGCCCTCCGCGATGACCGCGGCCATCTCGGCGGTGACGCCGTAGCGCTCGTAGCCCTCGTCCACCACCAGCGCCCGCGAGGTCTTCTTGGCCGACTCGATCAGCGCCTGCTTGTCGAGCGGCCAGGTGGTGCGCGGATCGATCACCTCCGCGCTGATGCCGGCGTCCTCCAGCATCTTGGCCGCGCCGAGCGCCACCCCCACCATGCTGCTGGTGGCCACGATGGTGATGTCCTTGCCCGCGCGCTTCACCTCGGCCACCCCGAACGGGATCGTGTAGTCGCCCTCCGGCACCGGGCCCTTCATCCGGTACATCATCTTGTCCTCGAAGATGACCACCGGGCTGTCGTCGCGGATGGCGGTCTTCATGAGCCCCTTGGCCTCGTAGGGGCCGGAGGGCAGCGCCACCTTGAGGCCGGGGATGTGGCTGACCCAGGCGTGGAGCGACTGCGAGTGCTGGGCGGCCGAGCGGCGCGTGGCCCCGAGCGTGGTGCGGAAGACGATCGGCACCTTGATCTTGCCGCCCGACATGTAGTGCGCCTTGGCCGCCTGGTTGACCATCTGGTCCATGGTCAGGGTGATGAAGTCGCCGAACATGACGTCCACCACCGGCCGCATGCCGGTCATGGCCGCCCCCACGCCGATGCCGGCGTAGCCGGGCTCGGAGATGGGGGTGTCGATCACGCGCTCGGTGCCGAACTCCTGCACCAGCCCGACCAGGGTCTTGAAGGGATGGCCCGCCTCCGCGATGTCCTCCCCGATGATGAAGACGCGCGGGTCGCGCCGCATCTCCTCGGCGATGGCTTCCTTGACCGCGTCCCCGTACGTCAGCTCTCGCTCGCCCATGAGCGTCTCCTTCACCATTGGTTGGCGCTATTCGATCACACGATCGGCCCGGGCCAGGATCGACGACGGGACGGCCAGGCCCATCCGGCGTGCCGTCGTCATGTTGATCGTCAGCGAGATCCGGCTGACCTGCTCGATCGGCACCTTGCCCGCCTCGGCGCCCTTGAGCACCTTGTCCACGAACTTGGGGCCGCGAAGTCCACGATCTCCTGGCGGCGCGCGAGCGTGAGGGAATCCGGGAACACGAGCATCGCTCCGGGACGGGCGGCGCGGATCTCGTCGAACACGGTCGGCATCTCGCGGGGGCTCCGCGCCAGGTAACGGGTGATGGTGGCGCCGATCCGGCGGGCCCCGTCCTCGGTCACCTTGTACTCCGCGAGCTCGCCCGCGTGCTCCGGGTTCGAGAGCAGCGCGATCTGGGTGGCCTGCGGCACCAGCTCCTTGAGCACCTCGACGCGCTTGGCCGAGAGCTCGAGCGCCATGAACGTGATGCCGGTCATGTTGCGCCCGGGCTTGGCCAGGCTGTCCGCGAAGCCCGCCGCGACCGGATCGCCACTGTACGCGAACACCACCGGGACGCGAGCCGTGACCGGCTTGGTGTAGTCCACCGAGGGGCCGCGCGAGACCAGCACGTCGATGCGCTCGGCCATCAGCTCGTCGACCAGCCTGGGGAGCCGCGTGAAGTCCCCGTCCGCGAAGCGCGGGATCAGCACGTAGCTCTTGCCCTCGACGTACCCCAGCTCCCCGAGTCCCTCGCGGAGGTTCGTCAGGCCCACGTCCGGCTGGCTGATGTAGGAGAGCCAGCCGATGCGGGCGGGACCGCCCGCGCGCTGGGCCCAGGCGGTCGAGGCGCGCAGGGCCACCAGCCCCGGGACCAGGGCGAGCACGGCCCGGCGCGACACCGCTCCCCCCTGCCCGAGCCCGACCCGCATCATGACGCCTCCCCGCTCCGGCGCACCTTCGTGGTGGCCGCCGGCTGCCTATCCTATCCCAAGAACCTGCCCTCGGCATGGCCTCGGCTATACTGTGCCGCAACCAAGCACCCCCGGAGGGGATACCCACATGAAGATGAAGCGTGCCGCAACGACGCTCGCCGTTTCGCTGGTCATCGCCCTGATCGTGGCGGCCTGCGCCTCCATGTCGGGCGGAGGGCCGGATCTCGTGGCCCGGGGCCTCCAGGCCCAGGGCGGCGCCGACGCGCTGACCGCGGTCAAGACCGTCTCCCAGAGGGCGACGGTGCGCTACTGGGAGCCCGAGCAGTCCGCGGTGGCCGGCGGAGACATGCGCTTCGCCAACGAGTCGACGCTCGTGATGGACACCGACGTGAGCGGCCGCGCGACCCGCATGGACTGGGTGCGCAGGTACGAGTACCCCTCGCCGCGGTCCTACACCTTCAGCGAGATCGTCACCGCGGAGGCCGGCTACGTGGCCGGCATCGACAGCAGCGGGCGCAACAAGCAGAGCATGGACTCGAACCCGCCGGCGCACTCCATGTCGGGCCTGCGGCTGGCCGCGGCCCAGCGCGAGCTGCTCCGCACCTCGCCGGTGCTGCTGCTCGAGATGTCGAAGAACCCCGATCGCGTCGCGGCCACGCGGGACGTCACCCTGGGCGGCGCCAGCTACCCGGCGATGACCTATCGCGCGGTCAACCAGACCTTCACCGTGATGTTCGACCGCACCACCGGCCTGCCCGCGCGGGTGCGCACGCTCGACTACGACAACATCTGGGGCGACGTCACCTACGACCTGGTGCTGGCCGACTGGCAGGTGGTCGAGGGCGTGCGCGTCGCCACGTCGCAGAAGTACGAGCTGAACGGCCGCACCGTGGTCGACGCCCGGATCACCGAGGTCAAGATCAACGCGCCGGTCGCCGCCGACCGCGTGGCGATCCCCGCCGCGTTCCGCGAGGGAGCGGCCGGGCCCGCCGACCGCAACGTGCCGTACCAGTGGGTCATCCGCCGCCAGTTCATCGGCACCTACCTCGACTCGGAGGCGCCGAGCTTCGATCGGCGGGCCACCGGAAGCCTGCGACTCGTGGAGCTGGGCCCGGGCATCCAGCACGTGGTGGGCGGCTCGCACAACAGCCTGGTCGTGCAGATGAAGGACTCGCTCGTGGTGTTCGACGCGCCGGTCTCCGACTGGCAGTCGAACTGGACGCTCAGCACGCTGCGCGCGAAGTACCTCGGCAAGCCCGTGAAGTACCTCGTGCTCACCCATCACCACATGGACCACGCGGGCGGGGTCCGGGGCTACGCGAGCGCGGGGGCCACGCTGGTCGTGGGCAAGGGCACCACCGAGCACTATCGCCGCGTGCTGGCCGCGCCGTATACGCGCAACCCCGATCTCTCGCCGCAGGATCTCTCCCGCACCCAGATCGTCGAGGTCGCGGACAAGTACTCGATCATCGACGGCCAGCGCGAGGTGCAGGTCTTCGCGATCGAGCCCAACCCGCACGCGCAGGGCCTGCTGATCGGCTTCGTCCCCGACGCCAAGCTCGGCTACGCGACCGACATCTGGAGCCCGGGCGCGGGCCCGCTGCCGGACAAGCTCAACCCGGCCCTCGCCGCGCTGGTCGCGGGGGTGAAGAAGGCCGGCATCGAGCCCGCAAAGTTCGCGGGCGGCCACGGCTCGACCGCCGACTACGCGCCGCTCGCCGCCCTCGAAGGCAAGTAGCGGAGGGGGTCAGGTCTTACATTACGACATTGTCGTAATGTAAGACCTGACCCCAGCCTAGGCGCGGCGCGGGGGGGTGACCGGGCGGCGCTGCGGCAGGGCGATGGCGCGGAGGTTGTCCAGGTCGATCGCCGGCATGTCGAGGCTCAGGGCGCGCAGCACGCCGTTGGCGAGCGCGTTGTAGTCCGGGAACGCGCGCCGGAGACGGGCGCGCCAGGCCACGAGGCCGCCGTTGGCGTGCAGCTCGAACGCGGACTCGCGGCCGTCCAGGGCCGAGGCCACGTGGTCGGCGGCGAGCTGGAGCAGGGCCGCGCGCTGCAGCGCGGTGTACTCGCCGCCCCCGAACGACTCCTCGAGGCCGGCGCCGACCTCGGGCGAGGTCAGGTCCTTGTCCGACGGCGCCACCACGAGCGACGAGCCGGGCACGATCCGCAAGATCTCCGCCATGCGCTGCCGCGCCTTCTGCATCGCGATGCTGCCCGCCGCCACGTGGGCGCGGCCGGGGATGCAGTAGCCCTCCTCCGAGACGTCCGGATCGAGCTCGGCCGCGGTCTGGCAGCTCCGCACCGTCTGGACGTCGACGACCAGGTCCATCAGGTGCTCGATGGTCGGCTCGTGGTCCTTGAGGCCCATCGCGTGGGCGCACGCCAGCGCGAGCCCGAGTGTGAACTCGGCCTTCGCGAGCCAGGCGTAGAGCTGGTGCCAGAAGCACCAGGCCGCGATCGGATCGGGCGACGCCTCGGTGAGGAACACGCGCTCCCACGGGACCAGCACCTCCTCGAGCCAGAGCTGCCCGTCCAGCTCGTCGAAGCGGCTGCTGAGCGGCGCGAGGAACGGGTTCGCGTGACGGGCCGAGACCTTCCGGCAGAGCACGGTGACGCCGCGCGCGTTCACCGACACGACGAACGTGGCCCGGTGGCCGTCACGGTCCACGCCGGAGTGCGCGCCGACGTAGACGTCCTCCGCGTAGACCGGGCTCGTGTGCATGCCCACCTTCCCGCTCAGGACGAGGCCGGCGTCGGTCTCGCGGACTATGCGGAGCGCCGCCCGTTGGTCGGGCTCCTCGCGGAGGCGATAGCCGATGGTGGCCGCCCCGGCCGAGAACGTGAGGAAGCGTCCGGTGCGGGCGAGCCGGTCGCGATACGCGGCGGCGGCGGCGCTCTGCTCGGGCGAGACCTTGCGCTGGCGGACCACGTCGTGGATGCCGAGCGCGATGAGGTTCCCGTAGCCCGGCGTGTGGGTCATGTTGCCCGCGGTCAGGAAGATGGTCGCGGCGTAGCTCCGGCCCATCGCGCGCAGATCGGCCGAGGTCCGCGGCACCGCGAAGGCCCACGGCCGGCGCGCGCCCCGCTCGTCGGGCGCGGTCAGGAGCACGTCCTGCCACGCCGGATCGTGGTGGCGGTCGTACCACGCGGCGTACTCGTCGACCATCGCCCGGGTGGCCGGATGGACGGTGACGTCCTCGACCAGCCCCTCGCCCACGACCCAGACCCGGCGGCCGTCGTGCAGGGCGTCGCGATACTCGCTGCCGGTCCTCACCGCCTGGCCCTCCTAGACGCCCGCGAGCTAGACACCCGCGAAGACGTCCGCCCAGTCCTCCAGCATCCCCGGGTGGCCGTGCCGGATGCTGATCGCGAAGTGATTGTAGCCGGCCTCGCGCAGCTCGCGGAGGCGATCCTGGAGCGCGGGCCGGGTGCCGGTGAAGGTCATGGTGCGGATGAGATCCGCGGTGCACACCTCGTGCTCCTCCGGGCGCAGGAACATGAGGTGACCGCGGTGGTTGGCGAGGTAGCGGGCGTCCGCCGGCTCGTACGCTTGGTAGATCTCGCGGTAGCGCTCGAGGAGCGGGGCCAGGGCCGGCGGCACGGTGCGGCCCATGTTACCGAACTCCTCGACCTCGACCAGGTTGTGCAGCGCGATGGTGGCGTGCGGCCCGGCCTGCGCGCGCCCGCGGGCTGTCGAAGGCCTCGCCCTCCGCGAGCACGCAGCCCCCGGTGAACGCGGTGGCCACCTGGCCGGCGGGATCCACCGAGGCGGCGCGCCAGGCCTGCTGCATGTCCGCCACCGCGGCCCTGGCCGCGCCCACGTGGCCGGCCGCGTAGAGCCATCCCGCACGCAGCTCCGCGGTGAGCCGGCGGCCGCGCGGGCCGAGCGCCGAGATGTGCAGCGGGATCGGATCCCGCACGTTGACCGCGCCGATCTCGGGGTTCAGGAAGCGGATCTTCCGCCGCTTGCCCTCGAGCTCCCACTCGAGCGTCTCCCCCGCGATCAGCCCCTGCACGATCCGGATGTACTCGCGCATGGCGTCGAGCGTGACCGGCCCCAGCCCCATGGTGCGGCGGGCGGTGAACCCGGTGGAGACGCCGAAGTCGATGCGGCCGGGCGCGAGCGCGTTGAGCGAGGCGAGCGCGCTCGCCGCCACCGGCGCGATGCGGTTGGAGGGGATCAGCACCCCGGTGGCGAGGCGAATCCGGCTGGTCTGCACCGCCGCCGCGCCCATCGCCACGAACATGTCGGCGTTGAGGAGCTGGGTGTCGTAGAACCAGGCGCGCGCGTAGCCGAGCTCCTCCGCGCGCTTGACGACCTTCCACGAGTCCGCGGAGGTCGCCAGGTTGATCCCGAAGTCCATCAGAGCTTCGGCATCACCTGCTCGGCGAACCGCCGCATGGTGCGCTCGACCTCCGCGCGCGGCAGCATCGAGCCCTGGTCGAACCAGCAGATGACCTGCGAGAGGCCGAACTCCTCGACCGCGGCCTGCAGCCGGTCGATCACCTCCGCCACATCGCCGAACACCGCCTGGTCCCGGAAGAATTTTTCGTATGGCAGGTTGCTCAGGGTGTCCTCGATGATCTTGAGACGCGGCAGGTGCTCGGCGTAGGAGTCGGGCACCGCGGAGAAGATCGCGCGGAGGTTCTCGTAGTACTTGCGCACCCCGGGCCGCATCGCGTCGCGCGCGGCGGCGCCGGTGTCGCCGATGTGCACCGGCAGCATCAACGCCATCTGCTCGGGCTGCCAGGCGTGCCCCCCCTCGGCCAGCCGCGCGCGGTAGACCGCCATGAACTCGCGAAGCTGCGGCAGCGGCGTGGTGGTCGTCCCCGAGTAGATCGGCAAGCCCAGGCCCCCGATGTGCGCGAAGCTCTCCCCGGAGTGCACCGCCACCCGGATCGGCGGGTGCGGCTGCTGCAGCGGCCGCGGCACCACCGAGACGTCCTCGACCTGGTAATACGTCCCGTCGTAGCTGAACCGCTCGCGCGTCCAGGCCAGCCGGATGATGTCGAGCGCCTCGCCGAAGCGGCCCCGGTTCTCGGACACCGGAACCCGGAAGCCGTGGAACTGGCTCGGGATCGAGCCGCGCCCCACCCCGAACTCGAGACGGCCGCCGGACAGGACGTCGGCGGTGGCGGCCTGCTCCGCGCAGGCCAGCGGGTGGTGGAGCGGCAGCAGGGTCACCGCGGTGCCGATGCGGATACGCCGGGTGCGCTGGGCGATCACCGGCACCGCCATGAGCGGGTTCGACAGGAGCGAGAAGGCGCCGCCGAAGTGCAGCTCGGCCAGCCACGCCACGTCGAAGCCCAGGGTGTCGGCCAGGCCGATGAGGTCGATCATCTCGGCGTAGCGATCGCCGTGGCTCTGCCCCGGGGCTTCCGGGGCCTGGAAGAACAGTCCGAACTTCACTAAGCGGAGACCTGCTCGGTGGTCGGTCCGACGCCCATCAGCGTGGTGCGGCGCACGTCGCGGGGCTCGTGCGCCGGGAAGGGCCGGGCGCGGTGCATGGTCTGGCGGTTGTCCCACATCACCAGGTCCCCGACCCGCCACTGGTGCGAGTAGACGAACTGCCGCTGGGTCGCGATCTCGTTGAGGTCGCGCAGGAAGGCGCGCGCCTCCGGCACCGGCCAGCCCACGATGCCGCCCGCGTGCGACGAGAGGTAGAGCGACTTCCGCCCGTGTCCCGGGTGGGTGCGCACCAGGACCTGGCGGACCGGCTTGAAGCGCTCGCGCTCCTCGTCCGTGAAGTCGGTGAAGCCGAGGATCTGGCGCGAGTAGAGCTGCGAGTGCTCGCAGATCAGGTCCGCCACCAGCGCCTTCGTCTCGTCGTCGAGCGCGTCGTAGCCCGCGCGCATGTCCGCGAACTCGGTGTTGCCGCCCTTCGACGGCACCGAGCGAGCGTGCAGCAGCGAGTACTTGGCGGGCACCACCTTGAACGAGCTGTCGGAGTGCCAGAGCCGGTTGCCCAGCGAGAAGAGCCGCGTGCGGCTGTCGCGCGCGAACACCTGGTTGTTCACGTCCAGGTTCGAGACGTCGGCGAAGGTGGTGGGCAGCCGGTACTGCTCGCGCAGCCCGGTGCCGATCGCGTGCTCGATCTCGCCCAGGCTGCGGGTGAAGACGAGCTGCTGCTCGTCGGTCAGCGGCTGGTCGTGGAAAACGAGCACCGCGTACCGGTCCATGCCCGCGTGCACCGCCGCCACCTCCTCCGGGGAGAGGGGCTGGGTCAGGTCGATGCCTTCGACCTCGGCCGCCAGGCAGGGCCCCACCTGGCGGAAGCTCACCGCGCCGGCCGTTCGCGTCGTCGCCATGCGGGGAGATTGCGCCGCCCGTCCGTCCCTAGTCAAGGGGGCCCTCGTCGAGGGGGCCCTCGCCAAGGGGCCCGGTCGGCGGCCCACCTCGACCGCGCGGGGCGGCTGTGGTAGGCATGGGGCCTATGAGCCAAGCCCTGACCGGCATCCGCGTCGTCGATCTCACCAACAATCAGGCGGGACCCTCGTGCGGCCAGATGCTGGCCTGGCTGGGCGCGGACGTGATCAAGGTCGAGGAGCCGGGGCGCGGCGACGTCGCGCGCTACTCGCAGAAGGACCGGGCCGACGCCGACGCGCTCTTCTTCCTGGCCTTCAACGCCAACAAGCGGAGCCTCACCCTCAATCTCAAGCACGCGAGCGGGCGGGACGTCTTTCGCGCCCTCCTGAAGACCGCCGACGTGCTGCTGGAGAACTTCGGTCCCGGCGTCATCGAGCGCCTCGGCTTCGGCTACCCGGCGGTGCGCGAGATCAATCCGCGGCTGGTCTATGCGTCCATCAAGGGCTTCGGCTCCTACGGGCCCTACCGCGACTACAAGAGCTACGAGCCGATCGCGCAGGCGATGGGCGGGGCCATGAGCGTCACCGGCTTCCCGGACGGACCGCCGACCTTCACGTGGCCGTCGATCGGCGACTCCGGCACCGGGATGCACTGCGTGATCGGGATCCTCGCCGCCCTCATGCAGCGGCACGCCACCGGCCAGGGCCAGCAGGTCGAGGTGTCCATGCAGGACGCGGTGGTGAACCTGATCCGGGTGAGCCTGCGCGACCACCAGCGCTTCGGCAAGGTGATGGAGCGCGCCGGCAACCAGCTCGGCGCGGGTGTGCCCGGCACCACCTATCGCTGCCACCCGGGCGGCCCCAACGACTACGTCTTCATCTTCGTGCAGCAGCAGATGTGGCACCCGCTCCTCGGTGCCATCGATCGCAAGGACCTGATCGGCGACCCTCGCTACGAGACCCCGGACGCCCGCTGGAAGAACAAGGACGAGGTCAACCGTCTGGTAGAGGACTGGACGTCGAAGCGCCCGAAGCACGAGGCGATGGAGATCCTGGCCCGCGCCGGCGTGCCCTGCGGCGCCTGCCTCGACACCGGCGAGGTCCTCACCGACCCCCACCTCCTCGCCCGCGACATGATCGTCGAGATCGACCACCCCGTCCGCGGCCGCTTCCTCACCGTCGGCAACCCCATCAAGCTCTCGGAGTCCCCAACCACCATCACCCCCTCCCCCCTACTCGGCCAGCACCGCACCGAGATCCTCGGAGAGCTGGGCTACTCCGCCGACGAGATCGCCAAGCTCACAAGAGACGGCGCGATCTAGCACACCTAGGCAGGACCGCAGACCGGGAATCGGGCTGCGCGGGGAACACATGGGTGGCGCCGCGGGCGGCTCCCCGCGCGGCCCGATTCCCGCCCGCGACCGGGGCAACGGGGGCTGGATCGCGGGGTCAACCGCTATGCGTAAACGTCCTCGTCGACCTGCTCCAGCTTCGGGAACGGAGCGTCGAGCGCGAACTGCACCCCCTTCTCGATCTCGCTCTTCACGTCCACCTGGATGCGGTCGAAGACCGACTGCTCGGCGAGCTGCTGCTGCATGAGGCGCGCGGACAGGGTCAGGAGCGGGTCGCGGTTGGTCGCCCAGTCCCGCTCCTCGTCCTTGGTGCGGTACTCGCGGTTGACGTCGCCCACGTGGTGGCCGTAGTAGCGATAGGTCTTGCACTCGAGGAACGCGGGCCCCTCGCCGCGGCGCGCGCGCTCCACCAGTCGCTTCATGGTGGCGTGCACCGCCTGCACGTCCTGGCCGTCGACGCTCTCGGCGTGGACGCCCACCGCGCGGGGCCGCAGCAGGATCTCGCCCGCGATCGTCTCGGTGCCGGGGGTGTACTCGCCGTAGAGGTTGTTCTCGCAGACGTAGATGACGGGCAGCTTCCAGAGCGCGGCCATGTTCATGGCCTCGTAGAGCAGACCCTGCCCGAGCGCGCCGTCGCCGAAGAAGCACACCGCGACCTGGCCGCTCTTGCGCATCTTGGCCGACAGCGCGGCGCCGGTGGCGAGGCCGGCCGAGCCGCCCACGATGGCGTTGGCCCCCAGGTTGCCGGTCTCCGGATCCGCGATGTGCATGGAGCCGCCCTTGCCGCGGCAGTAGCCGGCCTCCTTGCCGAGTAGCTCCGCGAACATCCGGCTGACCGAGGCGCCCTTGGCCAGGCAGTGGCCGTGGCCGCGGTGGGTGCTGGTGATGAAGTCGTCCCGCTTGAGCGCCTCGCAGACGCCGACCGCCACCGCCTCCTCGCCGACATAGAGGTGCGCGAGGCCCGGCATCTTGGCGCCCTTGTAGAGCTCGTTCACCTGCTCCTCGAAGGCGCGGATCTTCGCCATCTGCCGGTACATGTGCAGGTGCTGCTCCAGCTCCATCCGCGGCTCGGTCGTCTGGGTCGTCGTCACGGGAGGTCTCCCTTGGGACTGCGGTCGTCTTCGCCCGGCACGATGCTGCCCCCTCGGCGGCGCATAGTCAAGGCGCGGCCGATCACCACCGGAACCCGAAGTCGATCGGGATCGACTGCACGAGCATCCGGTTGCCCAGGTAGACCAGCGCGATGAAGGTCAGGTCGTAGTGGCGCTGATAGCCGGTCGGCTGGAAGTTCAGCGCGTAGTACGGAATGACGATCGGCTTGGGACGACGTCGCGTACCAGTCCATCCCCCTCGCGGCTCCGCCGCTGCTCGGCCAGGTGCCGAAGGCGGTGGATCTCTCGAGCCGCTTCCCGGAGCCGGGCGATCAGGGCAAGCAGAACTCCTGCGTGGGCCGGGCGGTGGCGTACGCGCTCAAGTCCTACCAGGAAGGCCTCGAGCGGTCGTGGGGCCCATGAACCGGAGCCCGGTCGGCCGCGCGCCCTGCGCGTGGGCCGGGGCCGGCCACATCACCGGCCACAGCAGGAGGGCGATGGCCATCGCGCGGATGAGGGCTGGGCCCATGGGCACCGGGGAGTATATACATTGGGGGATGATTGGGGGGACCATTGGGGGGGGACCATTGGGGGGCCCCTGCCGCCATCGCTCGACGTCCACACGCACATCTTCGCGAGCGGCTGGCCCGACTTCGCGGCCCGGTATGGCGGCGACCGCTGGCCCCGCCTCGAGGGCGACCCGGCCACCGGCTGCCGGCTCTACCTCGGCAGCACGCTCAACCGGAGCCTCACCCCGCACGCGTTCGACCCGGCCCGGCGCATCGAGGACATGGACCGCACCGGGGTGGGCCGGCAGCTGCTCTCCCCTGCGCCGCCCACCTTCTGCTACTGGGCGCCGGGCCCGGCGGCGGCCGAGTGGTGCCGCATGCAGAACGACGCCATCGCGGAGCTGGTCGGCCGCCATCCGGCGCGCCTGCTCGGCGCGGGCGGGCTACCGCTGCAGGCGCCCGACCTCGCGGTGAAGGAACTGGAGCGCGTGGTGTCCGTGCTGCGGTTCCCGGCGGTGGAGATCGGGGCCAACGTGGCGGGGCTCGATCTCGACGACGCGGCCCTCGCTCCGGTGTGGGACGCGGCCGCCGCCCTCGGGGTGGCCATCTTCGTCCACCCGCAGGCGCCGATCCTGGGCGATCCGCGCTTCCGCAAGGACAATCTCACCCAGGTCGCCGGCTTCCCGCTCGAGACTGCGCTCGCGATGACCCGGGTGATCTTCGGCCGCGTGCTCGACCGGTGGCCGACGCTCCGATGGTGCTTCGCTCACGGCGGTGGCGCCTTCGCCTACATCCTGCCGCGCCTCGACCAGGGCTGGACCGCGATCGCCGACGCGCACGCCGCGATCGCCGAGCCGCCGAGCGCGTATGCCCGGCGCGTCTGGGTGGACTCGCTCACGCTCTCGCCCCGCGTGCTCGCCTTCGCGCTCGAGACCTTCGGGCCCGAGCGCATCGTGCTGGGCAGCGACTACCCGTTCAAGATGGGGGTGGACGATCCGGTCGCGGCCCTCGACGGCGTCACCCTGGACGCGGCCACCCGGCGGCGGCTCCTGGTCGACAACGCGCGGGAGTTCCTGGCCCTGGGGCCGGCTTGACCCCGGCCGCGGGCCAGCGCAATATCCCGCCCATGAACTTCGGGACCTTCCTCCTGATGCAGTCGCCGTCGGCCCGGTCGTCCCGGGAGATCTACACGCGCGCGATCGAGATGGCCCAGTCCGCCGAGACCCTCGGGTTCCACAACATCTGGCTGGCCGAGCACCACTTCTCGACCTACGGCTACCTTTCGCGCCCGGTCCAGCTCGCCACCTACATCGCGGCCCGCACCACCCGCATCCGGGTGGGCACCGCGGTCATCGTGGTGCCGCTCCACCACCCGCTGGTGGTGGCCGAGGAGATCGCGACGCTGGCGATCCTCTCCGGGGACCGGCTCGACATCGGGCTCGGGCGCGGCTACCAGCACTACGAGTTCGAGCGCTTCGGGCTCGAGCTGGAGAGCGGGCGGGCGCGGTGGGAGGAGTCGATCGACGTCATCCTGAAGGCGCTCGCGGGCGGGCCGTTCAGCTACGAGGGCAAGATCTACCAGATCCCGGAGACCACGATCTTCCCCCAGATGGAGCAGCCGCGGCCGCCGATCTGGATCACCGCCCAGAGCCCGGACTCGGTCGAGGGTGCGGTGCGCCGCGGCTTCAACGTGCTCACCGGCGGCTTCGGGGTCCCGGTCGAGCGCATGGCCGAGTTCCGCCGGCTCTTCGACCGGGTGGTGGCCGAGGTCAAGCCGCCGACCCCGCTCGCGGTGGGCGTGCAGCGCGCGGTCTACGTGACCACGAGCGAGGCGGACGCGCGGGCCGCCGCGGAGGAGGCCCGCTGGAACATGCGGGTGACGCTGAGCCTCCGCAATCACTACGAGCGGGTGGAGAATGGCCGGGCCATCGCGGTGCCCGCGCCCAAGGAGCCCGACGTCGACGACCTGCTCGACCGCTTCCTGGTCATCGGGACCCCCGAGACCTGCATCCGCCAGATCCGACGCCTGCAGCGCGACGTGGGCATCACCCACTTCAACTGCAGCTTCTGGTTCGGCGATCTCGAGCAGGCCCGGGTCCTGCGCTCGATGGAGCTCTTCGCCCGCGAGGTGATGCCCGCCTTCGGGTAGCGGGCAGATCAGCCATGCCGACCCCGGGTCCGCGTCACGAATGGCCGGGCGCATCGCTCGCGCGGGTGCCGTACTGGCTCTACCAGGACGAGGACAACTACCGCCGCGAGCTGCGCCGCATCTTCGAGGGCCCCACCTGGAGCTACGTGTGCCTCGAGTCCGACATCGAGCGCCCCGGGGACTACCGCACCACCTTCCTGGGCGAGATGCCGGTCATCGTGGCGCGGGGCGCGGCGGGTGAGATCCATGCGTTCGAGAACCGCTGCGCCCACCGCGGGGCGCTGATCGCGCTCGACGACGGCGGCTCGGCGGGCAGCCACTTCCAGTGCGTCTACCACGCCTGGACCTACGACCTGCGCGGCAACCTGGTCGGCATCGCGTTCGAGAAGGGCAGCAACGGCCGCGGCGGGATGCCGGAGTCGTTCTGCAAGGCGGACCACGGGCCGCGCAAGCTCCGCACCGCCACGCTCCACGGTCTCGTGTTCGCGAGCCTCTCGGCCGAGACGCCGCCGATCGAGGAGTACCTGGGCGCGGAGGTGCTCGGGCGCATCCGGCGCGTGCTGCGCGGGCCGATGCGGGTGATGGGCCGGTTCACCCAGGCCCTGCCCAACAACTGGAAGCTCTACGTGGAGAACGTGAAGGACACCTACCACGCGAGCCTCCTCCACGCCTTCTTCGGCACGTTCCGGATCACCCGCCTGACCCAGGGGGGCGGGATCCTGGTGAGCCCGGACGGCGGCCACCACGCGAGCTACACCATCGACCGGGCCGACGACCGCACCAGCACCGCGTACCGGGAGCAGGGCATCCGCTCCGAGAAGGACCGCTACCGCCTGGCCGACCCGAGCCTGCTCGACTCGGTGGACGAGTGGGGCGACGGGATCCAGCTCCAGATCCTGACCGTGTTCCCCGGCTTCGTGCTCCAGCAGATCAACAACTGCCTCGCGGTGCGGCAGGTGGTGCCGAAGGGCGCGGGGGCGATGGAGCTGCACTGGACCTACTTCGGCTTCGCCGACGACTCCGACGACATGCGGCGCCGCCGGCTCAAGCAGGCCAACCTGGTCGGCCCCGCGGGTTACGTCTCGATGGAGGACGGCTGCGTCGGGGGCTTCGTCCAGCGCGGCGTCGCCGCGGCGGGAGACCAGGTGTCGGTGGTCAACATGGGCGGCGAGGGCTCGGAGTCGCAGGAGACGCGGGCCACCGAGGCCTCGGTGCGCGGGTTCTGGAAGGCGTATCGCCGCTACATGGGGGAGTGACGTGCTGGGCGAGCGCGTCACGCAGCTCAACGCGGAGTACGCGCGGGCCATCGACGACGATCGCCTCGAGCAGTGGCCCGCGCTCTTCACCGACCCGTGCCTCTACAAGATCACCTCGGCGGACAACCACCGCCGCGGGCTCGAGGCGGGCCTCATCTACGCCGACTCCCGGGGCATGCTGCAGGATCGCGTGGCCGCCCTGCGCGAGGCCAACATCTACGAGCGTCAGGCCTACCGGCACCTGGTCGGCCTCCCCGCCATCCGCCCCGGGTCGAACGGCGCGGTGCACGCCGAGACCCCGTTCCTGGTGGTGCGGGTGATGCGCGACGGGACCATGGATCTCTTCGCCACCGGGCGTTACGTCGACGTCATGGTGGACGACAACGGCACCCTGCGCTTCCGCGAGCGGGTCGTCGTGTGCGACAGCAGCCGCGTCGACACGCTGCTGGCGATTCCCCTCTAGCTCGCGCCATCCATGAGCGAGCCGCGCGCGCGAGACGGATGGGCGGCGGCGGAGGTGGCAGGGGGGACAGCGGCCGGGCGGCCGGCTCCGTCACCCGCTCGCCGGATTCGCCGCTCTTCGAGCGGCGGGCCGGACTCGGGGTGCCCACTCCGCGCGGCCGCCCGGCCGCTGCCCCCCCTGCCGCCACCCATCCGGTCACGGACCAGCTCATTCATGCATCACTCGGACTAGCGGAGTGGACTTGCCTGCTCGGGTGGTCGGGCTGTCCAAGTCGCGGGTGACGGCGGGGATTCAGTGCGCGAAGCAGCTGTGGTGGCGCGTGCATGAGCCGGGCGCGGTCGAGCTCGTGCCCGACGCGATGCTCGAGGCGGTGTTCGCGCGGGGGCGACAGGTGGGCGAGGTGGCGCGCGCCCACGTGCCGGGCGGTGTGCTGATCGATTTGCCTCACGATGCCTACGAGGAGCGCCTCGAGGCCACGCGGACGGCGCTGGCCTCGCGGGTGCCGGTGGTGTACGAGGCGAGCTTTCGCGCCGACTCCGTCTACGTGGCGGTCGACATCCTGGAGCGCGGGGCCGATGGCGGCTTCTGCGTGACCGAGGTGAAGTCGACCACGAGCGTGAAGGAGCCGCACCTGACCGACGTGGCCATCCAGGGCCACGTGACCCGGCGCGCCGGGCTCCCGGTGCGGCGGATGGAGATCATGCATCTCAACCGCGCGTGCACCTACCCGGACCTCGACGACCTCTTCGTGCGGGCGGACGTGACCGCGGCGGCCGAGGCGCGCCTCGCGACCCTGCCCGGCGAGGTCGGCGCGCTCCAGGCCATGCTGGCCGGACCGCGGCCGGAGGTGGCGACCGGGCCGCACTGCACGAGACCCTACGAGTGCCCGTTCCTCGATCGCTGCTGGGCGCCGCAGCCGGAGCATCACGTGAGCACGCTCTACCGGCAGCAGGCGCGCGCGCTGGCCGCGCTCTACGAGCAGGGCTACCAGTCCATCCTCGACCTGCCCGAGGACACCGCGCTGGCCGCCACCGCCGACCGGCAGCGGCGCGCGGTGCAGGCGGGCCGGATGATCGTGGAGCCGGGCCTCGGGCGCGCCCTGCGCGCCTGCGTCTCGCCGGTGGCGTTCCTCGACTTCGAGACCGCGGGGCTCCCCATCCCGGTGTGGAACGGGTGCCATCCGTGGGACGCGCTGCCGGTGCAGTGGAGCTGCCACGTGGAGGACGGCGCGGCCGGGCTCGCGCATCACGCCTGGCTCGCCGAAGGGCCCGACGACGTGCGCCCCGCGCTGGCGGAGCGACTCCTCGCCGCGTGCGAGCCCGCGCGGACCATCGTGGCCTACCACGCGCGATTCGAGCGCGAGTGCATCCAGCGAATCGCGGCGGGCGCGCCCGCGCTGGCCCCGCGCCTCGCACGCATCGCGGAGCGGCTGGTGGATCTGCTGCCGATCGTGCGCGAGCACGTCTACCATCCGGCCTTCGGTGGCAGCTTCTCGCTCAAGCGCGTGCTGCCCGCGCTCGTCCCCGGCCTCGGGTACGACGACCTCGCGATCGCCGACGGCGCGCTCGCCAGCGTGGCGCTGGAGCGCCTGCTCTGGGGCGGTGACGCGGTGAGCCATGCCGAGCAGGGCCGGCTGCGGGCGGATCTTCAGGGCTACTGCGCCCGGGACACCCTGGGCCTCGCCAGGCTGCTCGAGCGGCTCCGGAGCCTGGCGGAAGGCTGATACAGAAATGTCAGCCAAAGCAGATAGTTGCGTCGTCTATCGGGTACCTATGCACAGGTCTATCCACATGTGTGGATAGACCATTCCCTGGAATCGCGGGGGCGGACGCCCCTCCCGACAGTTTCTCGGCCTAACCCTTCGCCAGCTTCTCCACGCCGCGCCGGGAGAGCCCCGAGACGCGCGCGAGCAGGGCCTTCACCTTCCGCTCCGACACCTGATCCGCGAGGATCAGCTTCTTCGACTTCGTCTTCGTCACGATGTACGCGACCCAGTCATCGAGATCCGGCGTGCCGCGCCACGCGATGGTGAGCTTGCTCTGCCGCAACGACCGGCGTCCTTCGACCTTCGCCAACGGCTTTCGACTCCCCTGCATGACTCGTGAAGCCTAGTGAACCGGCGGGGGATGTGTCAAGCCGATGACGAAGAAAGTTTTGTGAATAAGTGTGGATAACCATGTTATGACCTGCCCCATCATGCACATCGAGAAGAAGCTCGACGCACTTGGGCTCACGCTGATGGATCTGGATCGGGCGTATCGGGCGAACGCGGCGGGCGCCCGCTTCGTCTCTCATCTCGCGGTCAACAACGTGCTCTACCTCTCCGGCACGACGCCGGTGCGCGACGGCAAGCCGCATCTCGTCGGCGTGGTGGGCGCCGATCTCTCGATCGAGCAGGGCTACGAGGCCGCGCGCTACGCGGTGCTCTCGAGCCTGGCCGCGATCAAGTACGCGCTGGGCGACCTGGACCGCGTGCAGCAGGCGGTGCAGCTCATCGGGTTCGTGAACTCGGCGCCCGGCTTCAACGAGCAGCCACGCGTGATCAACGGCGCCACCGATCTGCTCGTCGAGCTGTACGGCGACCGCGGCAAGCCCACCCGCGCCGCCATCGGGTGTCAGGGCCTGGCCCTCGGCCACTCGGTCGAGGTCGTGCTCACCGTGCTCTTCACCGGCGCGGGGACCACGCCGCCCCTGGCGCGCGATCACTACGTGAAGTAGGCTCGGGGCCATCATGCCGCGCTGGCCCTGGCTGGCCGCCCTGGTCCTGCTGCACGCCGGCTGCACGAGCCTCACCGCCGGGCAGCAGGCCCACCTCGACGACTGGCGGCGCTTCGCGGACCGGGTCACCGAGCACTACGGGGTCGCCGACGTCACCTTCCTGGTCGGCGAGCAGCCGGGCGCGGGCGGCGGCGCGATGCGGCCGGGCGGCCTCATGACCTTCCAGACCCGGATGCTCGAGCCGCTGCCGGCCGGCCAGACCCGCGACTTCCTGCTCGCCCACGAGCTGGCCCACTGGGTGCTGGGCCACGCCTATCGCCGGGCGCCCGACGAGGCGGCTACCTCGCTGTGGGACGCCCAGCAGGAGCGCCGCGAGCTGGACGCCAACGCGGAGGCGGTGAAGATCCTGATGATCGGCCGCCACTGGTCCGAGCGCCGCGCCTTCTTCCACGCGCACGCCTACCTCTGGAGCTATCGCCGCGGGGTGGAGGCGCGGCGCGGCGGCGTGCCGGCGGGCCATCCCCTCGATACGTGCGTCGAGATCAACGACCTGATCCGGCGCTATCCCCGCTACCGGGACATCAGCGACGCCTGTCCCTCGTGGCCCGAGCCCCGGTGGGCCGACCACGCGGCGCAGCGCGACGCGATGTCGAGCGAGCCGCTCCACCCCCGCTGAGCGGCCGCCCGATCCGCGTGCTCCGTCCCGCGAGCCACACCCTTCCCGACCTGCTCGACGAGCTGGCCGCGCGCCAGCCGGAGCACGAGCTGATCGTCGACGCCACCGGCCGGGTGCGGCTCGGCTACGCGGAGACGCGGGCCCGCGCGCGGCGCCTCGCCCGCGGGCTCGTGCGCCTGGGGGTGCGCCGCGGCGATCGGGTCGCGCTGCTCATGACCAACCGGCCCGAGTGGCTGCTGATCGACTTCGCGGCGACGCTGCTCGGCGCGATCCTGGTGCCGGTCAGCACCTGGTCGCGGCCGCGCGAGCTCGAGTACGTGCTCGGCCACTGCGCGGCGTCGGTGTTGCTGACCGCGTCGCGCTTCGGGAGCCAGGACTACCTGGCCGCGCTCGCCGAGATGGGCGGCGCCGGCTCCGCGCGGCTGCCGCACCTCCGGCACCTGGTGGTGTGCGCCGACGAGGCGGCCGCCGTCCCGGCCGGCGCGCTCCCGTCGCTCGAGGCCCTCGCCGAGCTGGGCCGAGACGTGAGCGACGCCCAGCTCGAGGCCGCCCAGCGGGCGATCACCCCGGACGACGTGGCGTACATCCTCTACACCTCGGGGACCACCTCGACCCCCAAGGGGGTGCAGCTCGCCCACCGTGGGCTGATCGAGAACGGCTGGCACATCGGCGAGCGCCAGCACCTGACGCCGGCCGACCGCATGTGGATGGGCATCTCGCTCTTCTGGAGCTTCGGCTGCGCCAACGCGCTGCCCGCGGTGATGACTCACGGAGGCACCATCGTGCTCCAGGAGCAGATGGAGCCGGCCGCGACGCTGGCCCTGATCGAGCGCGAGCGCTGCACGGTCTACTACGGGACTCCCAACATCGCCCAGGCGCTGATCGAGCATCCGGACCGCGCGCGGCGCGATCTCTCGTCGCTCCGCACCGGCGCGGCCATCGGGGCGCCCGCCGCGATGCAGATGGTCATGGACCTGGGCGCGCGGGAGATCTGCAACGTCTACGGGCTGACCGAGTGCTACGGCAACAGCTCGGTCACCGACGCGCACGACCCGCCGGAGGTGCGGCGGACCACGGTCGGCTATCCCCTGCCCGGGATGGAGATCCGGGTGGTGGACCGCGAGAGCCGGCGGCCGCTGCCGGTGGGCGAGGTCGGCGAGATCCTGATCCGCGGCCGCCTCACCCCGGGCTACTACCAGGACCCGGAGCGCAACGCGGCGTCCTTCGACGCGGAGGGCTTCCTGCTCACCGGCGATCTCGGGTTCGTGGGCGACGACGGGCGGCTGCGCTTCCGCGGGCGCATCAAGGAGATGGTCAAGACGGGCGGGATCAACGTGGCCCCGGTGGAGGTCGAGGAGGTGCTCCTGGGTCACCCGGATGTCGAGCAGGCCTACGTGGTCGGGATACCCGACCCGCGCAAGGAGGAGATCCTGGTCGCGGTGGTGGTGGCGAAGGCCGGGCACCACGTCGAGCCCGACGCGCTGCACGCCCTCTGCAAGGATGCGCTCGCCGCCTACAAGGTTCCGCAGGCGATCCACGTGATGGCCTGCGAGCACCTGCCGGTCACCTCCACCGGCAAGGTCCAGAAGTTCCGCCTCGCCGAGCAGCTCGCCGCCGCCCGCGGCTAGCGGAGGCCGGCGCGGGCGAGGGTCGGGAAGACGGTGTCGCGGAACGCGGCGATCTCGCGCTCGGGCGGGGCGAA
>WNFF01000914.1_pt1 | contig 23277 bp, 18 predicted proteins | sample 5400441 | NCBI WGS metagenome assembly WNFF01 (sample SAMN13153345, study PRJNA577476) | soil metagenome | isolation source: 120 cm saprolite under Douglas fir tree site 2 hole 3 replicate 1 | place: USA:California | collected 2015-04-18
CGTCGATGTCGGTCTGGGGAAACTTCTTCGGCTTGATCTTGTGCTCCTGCGAGGCGCCGAGCAGGTCATAGAGGAACGCCACGTCGAGCTTGAGCACCTCGACGAATTCGATGATCCCGCGGTTGGCGATGTTGAACTCACCGTCGAAGTTGAAAGCCCTCGGGTCGGAATCCGAGCCGTATTCGGCGATCTTGCGGTAGTTGATGTCTCCGGTGAGCTCAGTCGAGTCCTGGTTCTTCTCGTCCTTCGGCTGAAAGGTGCCGATTCCAATTCGATCCTTCTCCGAGAAGATCAGGCGGTTGACCCGAATGTGCTCCGCCACCTTCTGGAAATCGCCGTGGTAGAGGGTCATCAGATCGCGGAAGACGAACCGACAGGCGGGACAGAGCTCGTTTCCCTCGGGGATCGCAAATCCGGATCCCGGCGGGGAGAGCTCGGCGAAGATCCGCGGGCGCCAATCTTTCGGAATGAGATTGAGCGGCTCTTCGTTCATCGGGCACTTCATCCGCTCCTTGAACGTCGTTCCGTCGGTGGCCTTCTTATCGAGCTGCCAACTGAAAGTATACGAGGCTCCTTCGGGCGTCCTCGAGTACTCCTCGATGCCCTTCTTCAAAAGGCGCGCGATGGTGGACTTCGAGGAGCCCACCGGCCCGTGAAGCAGCAACACCCGCCGCTCCGTCCCGTAGCCCTGCGCCGCGGACTTGAACACGTTGACCAGCTTCATCAGCGGCACGTCGAGACCGAAGATCGCGTCTCGACCGCCGAACTTCTCGTCGGAGAAGAAGTGGTAGCGCACCAACTTCTTCTTGTTGTCGATGTACTCGGTTTTGCCGTAGGTGAGGATCATGTCGTAGATCCTCTGAAAGGCGGTGCGGGTCACTTTCGGGTTCTGCTTCACCAGATTCACGTAGTCCTCGAAAGAGCCTTCCCAGTTCAGCTCCGCGTAGCTCTTCGGGTCCTGCATCGCGGCGATCTTCGTGACCCAACTTGTCTGCAGCGCTTCCTTCATGTGTTTTCCTTTTTGAATCCCAAGACGAGCCTAAGAATATCATTGCCTCCTCGGGACCCCGCCGCGGGATGGAACCGCGCGGAAGGCCGTGCCAGCGGATATCGAGGGCCACTGACCACGGGGTGAAGAGCCACAGAAAGGTATTATAAGGTCAGAGCGAATCTTCGCACAGCAGGGTGACTGATGGTGTGCGTTCCCGATGCGACCGGTCAGGATTGAGGGAGGGTGCCGGTCCGCTCGGCGCGATGCCTTGCCCAGGCCAATGCCACCGCGGCGGCCGGCCAGAGCACGATAGAAAACAACGCCAGTGCACCCCACGCCGGAAGCAGCTGCGAAATACCCGCGGCCTTGAGTCCGGAGGCCCGCAGCGCCCCCAGCGCATAAGTCGCAGGCAGGAGCTTCGAGGCCCACTGGAGGGCGGGGGGGAGCACTTCGACAGGATAGATGACACCGCAGAGCAGGTAGCTGGCGGCGTCGAGCGCGAAGGCGAGTGGATCCGCCCGCTTGAAGACGAGCACCACCGCCGCGGAGATGAGCCCCAGGGCCGCGAACGGGACCATGGAGATGACCAGTGTGCCCAAAAACGCGATCGGATTCAAATCGAGGCGTGCTCCCAGCAAGCTACCGCAGAAAATGAGGGCCAAAGCTCGCAGGACGGCGGAGGCGATGGGGTAGAGCGCCAGGTAACCGATAATCTGGAACGTCGGCAAGGGTGCGGAAAGAAGGATTTCCAGGGAACCGTCGGCCTGAGATTCCCGGACCCGGATGGCGAAGCTTGTCTGCATGGACCGCAGGCAGGTGGCGATCGCGATGCCCATCAGCGCGAAGGAGAAATAATCGATGCCGAAGCGCCGCAGCGCCGTCGGCTCGCCCATCGTCTTGGCCAGGAAATAGAAGACGGTGAGGCTGATCAGGCCGCCGACGAGGATGAAGAGGAAGTTCGCCGGATAGGAGGCGGCGATCCGGAAATCACGGCGGATGAAAGCCCAGACGAGGGACATGGCCTTACGCGGCTCGCTCGGGGGTTTGGGCGAAGACCGCGGCGGCCACCGGCGTCACCTCCTCGTAGCTGCCCCAGGCCGCGGCGCGTCCTTCGGCGAGCAGCAGCACGCGCGAAGCGATCGACTGCACCTCCATCAAGTCGTGGCTGGCGAAGAGAACGGCGGCGCCCTGGCCGGCCGCCTCGGCGACGATTTGGCTGCGCACGCGGACGGCGGCGCCCGGGTCCAGCGATCGGGTCAGCTCATCGAGCAGCAAGAGCTTCGGCCGGTGCAGTTGAACGCGGATCAACACCGCGCGCGCTTTTTCCCCGGTGGAGAGCGTTCGAACTTGCCGGTTCAAGAGCGCGGAGGCTTCCATTCGCTGTGCCAGCTCCTCGATCCGCGCGGCCGCCTCCCGCGAGCCCAGGCCGTAGAGCGCGGAGAAGAATTCCAGGTTCTGGCGGACGGTCAGGCGCGGGGAGAGACCGCGATCTTCGCCCAGCGCCAGCCCCACCATCGCTCGCGACCCGGGGCGATCGCGGACGACGTCGAGCTGCCCGACCCGCGCGGTTCCTTCCGACGGCAGCAAGAGGCCGGCGAGGATCCGCAGAAGCGTGCTCTTGCCGGCGCCGTTGGGGCCGATCAGGGCGACGACTTCGCCCGCACCCGCCCGAAAGGTGACGTCCCGCAGCGCTTCGCGGCCGACCCTCGACGGGCCGCGCCGCCAGGGAGGGCTGAAGCCCGGTGGATAGCGCTTGCCGAGCCGGTCGACCTCGAGCACGAGACGTGAGCTCATCGGATCCGCATCAGACACGAGAAAACGCCCCGGGAACAGGAAATGGAAGCACGCAGGGCTTGGCATTGCCTGGCAGCTGCGTATTCTCGCCGGACGATGAATTCGGCTTCCCTCGATTCGGTTGGCGCCAAGGGCATGGGTTCAGGCAGGGCGGCGGGCTCGCCCGCGCTGAGCTTCATTTCCCGAGTGAAATCGGAACCGGGCGCGCAAACGCTGGTCCTTCTCCTGATGTCGGTGGCGCTCCTTCCGAGGCTGATTCTGCTGCCGTTGAACGAGAATCTCTACGGCGATGCGGTGATCCGGACCGAGCTTGCGGGCAGGTGGGCAGCTCATCCCATCTGGATAAGATCCTACGCCGATGGCGCCTTTCAGTTCGGCCCCCTCCACCTGTATCTAGTAGGGATTGTCCTCCAGATCTGGCCTTCGCAGGAGCACGTCGGCCGACTGCTCAGCCTGATCTTCGCGGTTCTCTCCATCGCTCCGCTCTTCGGGCTTACCCAGCGCCTGATGGGACGGCGGGCGGCGATCTGGGCGTGTCTGGCGTTCAGCGTCTGGGGCATGCATCTGCAGTTCTCGACGACTGCCGGCAGCGAAGCATTGGCCCTTTTTCTCGTTCTGACTTCGCTCTATTTTTTCGCCGCGGCGATGGACGAGGGGCGACTTCGGCCGCTGCTCTACTCCGCTCTCACCTTGAACCTGGCCTGCGCCACACGCTACGACGCCTGGCTGCTCATCCCGATCCTCTCCATCGCGCTTTTGTTCGGGGACAAGGATCGGGTTGCAGCAGTGACCCGGGCGGTGTTCTTCGCTCTTTTCTGCCTCCCCTTTCCTCTGCTCTGGATGTATGGCAACGAGCTGGCGCCGGCGACGCCGGGGTTTGAGCAGGGAAGCGCCTTCTCGCCGATCCTTTACATCGCGGAATTCCACAAAAGTTGGGTCCGCGACGAGCTGGGCCGCTGGGGACAGGTTGGATATCGCCTGCAGAATCTCTTCTTCTGGCCGGGCGCCGCGCTGGTCACGCTCAGCCCATTGGTCGCCCTCTTCGGGATGTTCGGGATCGCGCGTGCCTTTCGCGATCGGCGTGACCAGCGATGGATGTTCTGGGTCGCGTGCATCCCCGCGGCGTACTTCACCTTCCGAAGCGCGATACTGCTCACCTTCCAGCCTCTCGCGCGTTTCACCGGCTCGCAGATTGTCCTGCTGCTGCCGTACGTCCATTACGGCTTCAATGAGTTGCTCAAGGGCGCTGGAGTCTTTGCGCGCCGGGCGATTGCAGGGGTCGCGATCGCCCTGGCCATCGCCGAGCCGATCGCGCTGGGCGCATTCACCTTCCGCTCCGAGGGAAAGATCGAGGATGCGCTCCGGCCAATCAGCCCGACCTCCACCAATCCCGAGGCAGTCATGCGGGTGGCACGCTTCGTCAAAGAGGAGCTGTTGCCCCACAATGCGGCGATCATCCTCGACAGCGATCCCGAGTATTCGGACATCCAGATTGGCTTCTTCGGCGGACTCCCCGAGGAGAGGATGGCCAAGTACCGCTGGGACAATTGCATCGGAGACGGCGCTTGTTTTCCCGACCGGCTGCGCAGCGCGAACCCCGACTACCTGATTCGAATCGAGGGTGGAAAACTGGGCGAAAACCCGGATTTCGAGGTCCTCGACAACCGGGTCCGGCTGGGTGAGCGGTGGTTCGAGGAGCTCCCCGGGTTCGCGCGGCCCTACCACGTCTACCGAAGGCGCTAGAGCACCGAACAGCTAACCATCGAAGCGATCGGGTTCCGCGTGGTTAGCCGATGATGCAAGCAGGGCCTTGAGGAGAGACGGCGACGGCGCAGGTGGTCTGGGCGGGCGAGGTCCCTGCGGCGTGCTGCGGCCCCAACCTTCGAAAGCCGGAGTGTGTCCACGCCTCCCCGCATGCCGGGTCGGGCGCGCGAAAAAAAGCCGGCTCGAAGGTATTAAGGGCTTCGATTAAACAGCGGATTCCCCGATTCCGCTGAAAAACCGAACGGATGAACCTTGAGCATGCCACGATTTTGTTAAATGCAAACCCTTAATACCTCCGGCGCCCCCAAAAAAAACTTCCGGGAGGCCTCGGCGCAGTGCGATTCGACCGGAGGGGATTCCATGAGTGGCCGTACGCCACCACCCGCGCGGAAGGCATGCCATAAGGAGAGCATCGTCCCCTTTCCTGAGCTGGCCACATGCCGCCTCATGGATTGGCCGGAGGGGCTTCAGGCGGGTGAGAGCTTCAGTAAGGAACTAGATTCATTCCCAGCCCAGAGGGCAAGCCACGTGCGGTTTGAATTCGAGGCCCGTAGCGCGCCGCAGGGCTCTCGCCCGCCCAGACCACCTGCACCGTCGCCGTCTCTTCTCAAGCCCTGCTTGCATTCGAGGCCATCTCCGTGCCCGCGCAAAGCGCCGATCAGCTAACGAATTCGATCTCCGTAATTTCGATCGCTTGCAAGACCACCTTCGGCTAACCACGCTGGAGCAGATCGCTTCGATGGGTTAGCTGTTCGGTGTTCTAGCTCGGGCGACCTTATCCGCCGCGATTCTTTTGCTTCCGGAAATATTCCCGCTGCCAACGCTCTACCGCCTCGTTGTGACACTTGAGATCGGGACAGAACACGTGCGTCCCGTTGTTGCGGGAGACGAAGTAGAGATCGTTGCAGTCGATCGGGTTGAGGGCGGCCTGAATGGATGCGCTTCCCGCGCTGGCGATCGGCCCCGGCGGTAGGCCGTAGGAGGTATAGGTGTTGTAGGGGTGCTCGGTCCTCAGATCCTCGGAGGTGATGTTGTTGATCCATTTACCGCGGATCAGCCACATCGCGTACAAGACGGTCGGGTCGGTCCCGAGCTTCATCCGAAGCCGCAGTCGGTTGTGGAAAACGCAGGAGATGCGGGGCCTCTCCTCCGGCGCGGCGGTCTCTTTTTCGATGATCGAGGCCAGGGTCATCGTCTGGAGCATGTCGAGGCTGACCCCCTTCTTCCGCTGCGCGTCCGCCTTGCGGTACTCCTCGAGCGATCGGGAGATCATCTTCCCCAGCACCGCTTCCTCGTTGGCGCCGCGAGTGAAAGAGTAGGTGTCCGGAAAGAGGAAGCCTTCCGCCGATGAAGCGGGAACGCCCAGCTTCTTCAAGAAGTCGGAGCGTCCCGCCACCGCGGCGAGCCTCGAGGAATCGAGGTGAAGCTCCGATTGGGCGAGGATCGGCAACGTCTCCTCCACGCGCAACCCTTCCGGAACGGTGAATCGGTAGAGCTTCACGTGACCGGAGGCGATCTTCTCCGCGACCTGGAACGGGGTGAGCGGTCCGCTGAACTCGTACTCACCCGCCTTCATGCGCGGCGCGAGTCTCTCCCGGCGTAAGAACGCGTAGAACAGCTCGGCGTCGGCGACGACTTTCGCTTGCGCGAGAAGCTCGGATAGAGCGTGGGGCCCGGTGCCTGACGGAATGTCCACGGCCTTTGCCTCCGGCGAGCCAAAGGGGGTGGTGGAAAAACGGGTCAGCTTGAAGTCCCGCACCCAGAAAAAACCGCCCACGCCCGCCGCGGCGACGAGCAGCAACAGCGCGAAAATAGAAATTTTCTTCACTCGCCCTCGCCATCGGGGTTGCCGCCGCGCTCAATCGAACGAGCGTCCAGCCACCCCTGCAGAATAATCGCCGCCGCGACGCTGTCGACGACCTGGCGGCGCTTCCGCCTAGAGACATCGCCCTCCAGCAGCACCCGCTCCGCGGCCACGGTGGAAAGCCGCTCATCCCAGTACTCCACCGGAATCTCGCAATCCGCCGCCAGGGCCTTGCCGAATGCGCGAGAGCCCGCGGCCATCGGACCCTCGCTGCCGTCCATGTTGAGCGGGAGGCCGACGATGATCCGGCTCACCGCGTGCTCCTGGATGATCTCGCGAAGCGCGGCGAGATCCGAGCGCAAGCTCGAGCGGCGCAGGGTCTTCAGCGACTGCCCGGTGATTCCCAGCTCGTCGGAGATCGCCACGCCAATCGTTTTCGAACCGAGATCGAGGGCCATCGTTCGCATATCGCCACCACTTTACTCAAAGCCGGCAATCTTCCCGGCTGGACGAGCCGTCTTCCCGCTCAGACAAGAACGTTTGGCTCTCGATCTTCAACAACGCGCAAGCACGACGAGTTCGCATCTTTTGGCCTTGGCATCCGGGCTGCAGTCGGTTCGAAGCACCATCGAGTGCGAAGCAGTGGCTCGGTGGCGCCATCGGCAAGTAGGCGGAGGCGGAAGGCTCGTGTGGGGACCTGCTTGCCGATGGCTTTTTTTTCCGCCCTTGCACCGAATCCCACCGCCTGCAGGGTGTTGAAAAACGTCGCGAGCAAGCCCAGATGCGAGGCGGGGTGGGGCCTGGCGCGCGGAGCGTACATGGCGGTACGTGAGCACGCCAGGGGGACCGCAACGAAGCAGGTGGGCTGCGCAGCAGTTTTTCAACGTCCTGCTAGTTCGTGTTCTTTGCGTCATCGTCCTTCTGCGCGTCGGCAATCAAAAGTTCCTTCATCTTCCGAAGGCTCTCGCGCGTTCGCTGGACGAAAGGGTTGGCCGCGCCGATCCGTTCCGCGGTCTCCAGGGTGCGCTCGTAGATGTTGATCGCCTTGGCGATCAGGATCCGGACCTTCTTTCGCAGCTCCTGCCGGTAGACTTCCACCTCCTCGGCATTGAGCTCCTTGGGCGCGGGCGAACCGATCAGCTGCTCATAGAGGTTCTCGTAGAGCGCGCCGATGCGCTCGCCCGCGGCGGTGGCCCAATACCCGTTGCCGATTCTGATTGCTCTCAAGTAGTGCCCCTGGGCAGAGAGCAGCAGCTCGGCCTTGTACTCGAGGTCTTTGGCGAGCTCGTCCACGCCCTTGTCCGGATCCAACGAGACGGGCTGGTACCTCAGCCGGTAGACCTCGCCGAGGAAGAACTGAGCCTGGGCGGGGTAGTAGTCGTCCACCAGGCTCTTGTCCTCGATCGCCTGGTAGTCGGCGAGCGCCGCTCGGAACGTCTTTTCCGCCGCTTCGGTTCCGCCTCCCTCCACTTCGCAGACGCCTCGCTGCACCTGCGCCTGAAGGCGATCGCCGGGCGAGAGATCGCCTCTCGCGGCCAGCTCATTGAGAACCTGGATCGCTTCGCCATAGCGCCCCAGGTGGTAGAGAACTTCCGCCACCCGAAACGCCGAATCGAGGGCGTCTCCTTTTCCCTTCCGCGCGTCCGCGAGCTGGCTGAAGCGAAGAAGCGCGTCTTCCCACTGCCCGCACTTTTCGTGCGCGAGGCCGGCATTGTAGGTGGCCGGCCGAAGATGCCTGCTTCCGGGATGGAAGTCGACCAGGCGATCGAAGTAGCGCGCCGCGGTCGGATAGTCCTGGGAAGCGAAAGCGGACTCACCCGAGGCGAACAGCTCTTCGTCGTTGAGCTTCTCCAACTCCAGATCTCCGGTGATCACCACCGGATCGAGGACGATCTCCCGGCTTGGCCATTCCGGCTGGTTTCCTCCGCGAAAAAGAGCGCAACCGCTGCTCGCCACCAGGGCCAGAGCGGTGACGAGCTGCCGGGTGCTCCGTGGAAGAGAAGATCCGATCATCGAGCTGACGATTTCGACAAATCCTACCATTGGGCGGCTTGCAGCCGCTCTTCCCCGAAGAGAAAGCGGCCGGTTCGCCACAGGCTAAGCAGATCGTGGACGTCGGTGGGTAATGCCGGTACCTCGATCAGCGGCGTGGGCTCACAGACCGCGCGAATCGCGACGATGCTTTCGGCGTCGCGCTCCGCGGCTCGCCGCCGCTCCTCCAGCGTTGCCTCGAGCTTCGCGCGAAGCGCGCCTTGCTCTTGAGCGGCCTCGGTCCAGTCTGAAGGCAGCGGCGGTGGTTGCACGCGGTTGAGCACGACGGCGGCGATCGACATGTGATTTTGCTGCAGCACGCGCTGAAACTGCGCCACTTCTTCGATTCCCTCCGACCGCGGCGCGGTGACGAGGACGAAGGAAGTGCGATCCGCGGCGAGCAGCTCGCGGACCTGAGTGGCGCGCTCCCGGAAACTCTCGTTCATCCCGCTGATCGCCAGCATGAACTCAGCCAGCTCCCGCAGGGTGTCGGTGCCGGTCAGCTTGGCCAGCGTCTTGGCCATGTAGTTACCGCCGAAGCTGAAAATCTGAAGTCCCCAGCGGCCCGCCACCAGGGCTGGCCGGAGCAGCCATCGCGCCGCGTCATTGTCCAGGAAATCGAGCACCCGGTTGGGCGCATCGAGAAAGTCGAGCGCGTGCGCGGTGGGAGGAGTGTCGAGGACGATCAGCTGATAGTCCTTCTTGGAATGAAGCTGCCACAGCTTTTCCATCGCGATGTATTCCTGCGAGCCGGCGAGCGCGGAGGAGAGCGATTGGTAGAAACGGCTGGCGAGGATCTGCTCGCGCTTGTCCGCCGGCGCATATCGCTCGACGAACTCGTCCCAGGTCCGCTTGGTGTCCAGCATCATCGCGTACATCGGAGCGTCCGCAGAGAGTCCCGCCGCCCGCAAATGCTCGGGGGGGATGCGCGACTCGGTATTCCCCAGCTCCGACAGCCCCAGCGAGTTGGCGAGCCGGCGCGCGGGATCGATGGTGCAGACGAGCGAAGTCTTCCCCTGGACCGCCGCGCGAAGCGCGATCGTCGCGGCAATGGTGGTTTTCCCGACGCCGCCTTCGCCGACGCAGACCAGAACGTCGTTGCGCTCCAACGCTTCGGAGAGCGGATTGACGGGTGCGCCCGCCTCGCCGCGCGACGGGCTGGTCAAATCGCTCATCGGTCCGCCTTCAGCCCCGGCTCGAGCTCGGCGGCGATCCGTTCCACCGCGTCGCGGGCGAAGCGACGTTCATATCTCTTCGCCACGGTCAAGACGCCTACTCCAAGGCCCCGCTCGAGAGTCTGGCGCGATTGCCGGGACAGCTCGGAGAGGCGGCGATGCTCCCGCGCGATCATGAGTAATCTTCGCTTGCCGGCGAGGGCGGCAAGATCCGGGTCGCCAAATCGCGGCGCGGTGAAGGCATTGAGCACCGCCGCCTGAGGGTGGATCTCGCGCTGGCGCAGCCCCGCCGCCAGCTCGACCGTTTCGGTCACCGGCATCTCTTCGGGCAGGGAGACGAGGATCGCCGCGGTGATCGCCGCGTCTTCGAGCAGCGCTTGCATCCGCTCGGCTTCGCGCAGCATGGCGCCAGGAGGAACCGTTTGCGCCAGCACCCTGGGAACGCTCAGAAAAGAGATTGCATGCCCGGTGGCGGGAGCGTCCAAGACGATGGTGTCGAAACGGTCCGTGCCGTCGGGAAGCTTCTGCTCGAGGTGGTAGAGCACCTTTCCCAGCATCACCAATTCTTGAAGCGAGGGAAGGAACCTGAGAAAGTAGCGCACGAAGCGATTCTCGAATACCGCCTTGTAGACGGCTTCCAGGTGTACCTTCATCAAGGCGTACTCGCGCATCGCGTCTTCGGGCCGGATGTTCACCGCCGAGAGATTTTCCGCCACCGAGGTGAGCTCTGGCCCGGCCGGCGGCAGCCCAAGCAGCTGGGTCACCCGGTCTTTGGCATTCACCTCGCAGACCAGGGTTCGCTTTCCCTGGCCGGCGGAGACCAAAGCGAGCGCCGCGCTGATCGTGCTTTTTCCAGTGCCGCCCTTGCCGGTAATGATCAGGAGTCGCTTGTCGAGCAGCCGCGCCATGGGGGGACCGGGGGACCGTATGGAGTGACCCCTTGCCTGTCAACGGACCGGGATCTCCGACTTGCTTGACAGTCCGAACGCGCGGGATCAGCATCGCTCTTCTTCCGCAAAGAGAGGCCATGCTCAAGAACAATCCGATGATGAAGCGACTGGTGCAGAGCGGCGAGGAGCGGGTCGGCCGGATCGCCCAGCAGCTGCTCTCCAATGAGAAGTTCCTTGGCGCCCTCCAGACGCTCGTTTCGCGCTCGCTGGCCGCCAAAGGGACGCTGGACAAGAGCCTGCGCGCGGCGCTCGCGGCGATGAATCTGCCTTCGACCGCCGACCTGGAATCTCTCAGCCGCAAGGTGGATGACGTGGAAGAGTTGCTCTCGTCGGTGGAAGCGAAGGTAGATGCCGCGCTTTCGCCCAAGCCCAAGAAGGAGTAGCGGCAAAGATGCGCCGAATCGCGCTGATCAATGAGAAGGGCGGAACTTGCAAAACCACGCTCGCGGTCAATATCGCCGCCTATTTCGCCCAGCGGAAGGGCCTTAAAGTACTGCTGGCCGATCTCGACACCCAGGGCCACGCGGGCAAGTCATTGGGGATTGACGTTCGAAGCATCAGCCCGAATGTCTTCAACTTCCTGGTCGACGAGTCGGTCCGGTTGGAGGACGTCATCCAGCCGACCGGGTTGAACAACCTCTCGCTGATTCCCTCCTACAAGAACATGTGCGAGTTTCCGACCGAGCTCGCCTCGGATCCGCGGCGCTTCCACCGCCTGCTCGATCGCCTCTCCGCGACCGAGATCCTCGATTTCGACTTGATCATCTTCGACGCGCCGCCCTCGATGGGCCTGACGACCTTCAACATCCTGGTGGCCGCCACCGAGGTCGTGGTTCCGGTGGCGCTGACCTACCTGGCCTTGGATGGATGCGCGGAGATCGTCGAGACGGTGCGCCGCGTTGTCGAGGAGCATGGACGCAGCGAGCTGCGCATCTCCCTCGTCGTCCCCACCCTCTACCGCAAGACCGCCCTCGCCGAGGAGATCCTCGCCAAGCTCAAGTCCTATTTCCCCGAGACCCTCGCCCACACGCCGCTGGCCTTCAACGTCAAGCTGGACGAAGCCCAGAGCCATGGCAAGACGATCTGGGAATACGCTCCCTCCAGTCGCGGGGCGCAGATGATCGCCGCCATCTCCGAAGAGCTGTGGGCCAGGGTCCCCAGCGCCGCGCAGACCGAACCGCGAGCGGAAGGAATGCCCGAGGCGGTGAGCGGCTAGCCTTTGCGCTGCAACTCGTCGAGCTTCTTTTCCAGCACTTCGAGTCGCTGGGTGAGCGATTGGAGATCGCGCCCGAGGGCGGGAAGGCTGCCGATCACGTTCTCCACGCCATGCTTGATCCGCTCGTCGATCTTCCGCTGCCACTCCTCCAGCAGCCGCTGCGAGCTTCGGATCAGCTCCGCGGGAGACATCGACTCGGCGGAACCCTCCTCGCGGCGAAGCAGCTTGTCCAGCCGCGACTCGGCGCCCTCGCGAATCGAATTGACCCGCGGGGTAACCTCTTTCTGGATAAAGCCGCTGATCGACTCCCCTGGGTGCTGGATGATTTCGCGCAGCAGCAACAGGGGCATCCGGCTCTTCTTCTTCTCTTCCTCGAAGATGATCTGCGCCAGCGTGACCGAAGTGAGGTCGTCTTTCGAACGGTTATCGACGATCCGCACCTCGAGCCCCTGCTTGATCATCTCCCCGATTTCATCGAGCGTGACATAGCGGCTTTCGACGGTGTCGTAGAGCTTCCGATTGGTGTACCGCTTGATTAGCTTCAGCTCGCGTCCGTTGTCCGCTGCTCTGGCTTGTTCCGGCTGATCCATGGGCTGCCCCGCGACGCTGTGGCTCGTTGTCATATTTGATTGACGCAATGCGCTGAAAAATCAGATACCAGAGGCGATGTAGGGGAGCAAGCCCATTGGGCGCATGCTTCGGTCCCGACGGCAAGGCTATACTCGAAGCCACGGCCTCGATGATCGTCAAGTGCGAAAAGTGCCAGACGAAGTTCAAGGTCGCCGACGAGCAGATTGCCGATCAAGGGACCCTCGTCCGGTGTTCGAAGTGTCAAAACACCTTCCAGGTCCACCGGGCTGCCGGCGCGCGAGTGGACGATGGAACGCTGCCCGGCGAGTCAATTTCGACGTCCGAGCCCGAGTCCGGCTCCTCGCTTGCCGATGAGCTCTTCGGCGACCTCCCCCAGAGCGAGTTTGGCGCCGATCCGGCACTCGAAGAGGACAGGCATCCTCCTCATCCGTCCCCGGAAGAGCCGGACCACTCTCTTTTTGACATGCCCGAGCCTCCCGCCGAGGAAGAGGAGGTCATTGCCGCCCCACCCCGCGAGCTGTTGCCGCCGGAAGAGGCGTTGCTGCCGCCTGCCCCACCCCCATCCCGGCCCCTCGGAAACTACCCCTTTCAACGAACCGTGCGACAGCCGACGGCCGCGACCCCGGTTTCGCGGGTCCGCGGGCTTCTCGCCGGCCTTTTCGTCAACGTCGCCATCGCCGCGGGAATGGTGCTGGTGCTCGGGGCGGCGGGGACGATCTACGCCAACGACGGGAAGCTCGAGCCAGCCGCGTTCTCCATCCGCCGCATCGGCGCTTTGATCAAGGCCAACCGCGAGGCGCTGGCGGTGGAGAGCTGGAACGGAATCTACGACACCCGGGCGGGCAAGCCGATTTTCTACATCCGCGGCGATGCCCAGAATACCACCAGCGCTTCGGCCAGGCTCCGGGTTCGCGCGGAGATCCTCGATGGCTCTCAGCTCGTCCGTTCGAGCGAGGTCTTCGCCGGGGCGGCCGCCGGGCCGGAAGATCTCTACAACATCGAAAGCTCCGAAGGGACGGATGCCCTGAACGCGCGACTGGACGCGACTGCAGCCGCGATTCCGCCGGGTGGGCGCGCCCCATTCCTGGTCGCGTTCTACGAGTATCCGCCCAACCTCTCCGCCTTTCGCCTTAAAGTCTCCGTCCGGGCGCTGGGCCCGAGCGAGGCGGCGGCTCGCTAATTCGCTACTTCTTGTCGTCGACGATGGTGGCGTCCTCGGGCGGCTTTCGCTCTTTGCCCCGCCGGCCCTCGGGAATCCGCTTCACGTCGATGAAGTCCTGCCCTTTGGCCGCCTTCCGGAAAGAGTAGATGAATTTTCCGAGCGCGTTGCCCAGGGTGCCCATTCTCGAGGCGGAGAACACCACCACGATCACGAAGAGGATGACGATGATCTCGCCGGGGCCGAGGCGCATGGAATGAACATGCAGGAACTTGTCCTCCAGCGCAAGACGGAGCTCTTCGGCGAGGGTGGACGGCAAGCCATGGTAGAAGAGCGGCGGTGCTCTTGCTCGCACACCGCGGGGCCAGCGCTGACGCGCCGGAGAACACGATCGCGGCCTTTCGCGAGGCGGCTCGTCAGGGTGCCGACGGCGTGGAGCTCGACGCCCAGATTTGCGGCAGCGGCGAGATCGTGGTCTGTCACGACGAGCGGCTGAACCGTCTGGCACATCTCGACTGGGAAGTCGTGCGCACCCCCTGGCGCAAGCTGCGGCGGGCGGATGTCGGGACCCCGCTCGGATTTCCGCCGGCGCGGATTCCGCTCCTGGAAGAAGTGGTCGATGAGCTGCCCGACCATCTTCTCATCAACGTAGAGCTGAAGTGCGACACCGTGGACGATCATGGGCTCTCCGCCGGCGTCGTCGAGTTGATCGGCCGCCGGAGAATCGCCGAACGGGTGATCGTCTCCAGCTTCAATCCGTTTTGCCTCTGGCGCACCGCCCAGTTGGACCGGTCGATCCGGCGCGGTTTTCTGATCGATCCGGACAAGAGCCTGGCCTGGCAAAGCGGCATTCTCGGCCCGCTGCTCTCGAACCACTCGATTCATCCGCCGCTGCGGTTCTGCACCCCCGACCGGGTCAAGGCTTGGCAAAAGCTCGGACTTCGCGTCGCCTGCTGGACGGTGGACGATCTCGCCGCGGCCCGCGGACTGCGAGACAGCGGGGTGGCCTACTGCATCACCAACCGACCCGGGATGCTGCGCGGTGGACTGCGCCTTTAAACGCCGCGCTAAAAGCCCACCCCGATCGTGGCGTTGAACGCCAGTAAGGATGGAAGCGATCGGTCGGTCCCCGTCCCCTCATCCCGGATCTGCCCCAGAGTCGAATACGAGGCTTCCGCCCCGGCCTGCAACACGCCGAGGACGAATTGAAAGCCCGCATAGAACCGGTGGTGCATGTTGGATCCGGCGCGGACGTCATCGTAGACCGCGGTGTCGCGCAGCTGGGAGGTGGGCATGCTGACCGAATCTTCGTAGGAGCGCCCGGGATTGAAATCCACCGTCTTGGAGAACGCAGCCACCCAGACCGGGTTCCAGCCAGCGTAGGGAGTGATCGTCATCGTCCCCGCGATCGTAAATCTCTTCCCGATTCCCACGTCCACGCCACCAGTGTAGAGATCGAAATCCCGCGCGTTGAACAGCCGGGTGAAGTGCCCCCGGATCCCCAGATCGGGCCAGTTGGCGAAGCCCTCATTGAGCGCCCATTTCAGCTCGATCGTGCCGACCGCCATCCCGCTTTTCTGGATCCACCCGGCGCGCGCTCCCAACTCGAAGGAGAAGGGCAATCCCTTGCGCAGGTGGAGCGAAGGAACGAGCAACGGCCCTGAAACCCCGCCTTCGGTGGGAAAGAGGAACTGGCTCGTTTTCAGATTCAGGATCGACAGCTCGGTCCCGATCGCAAAACCGTCGTAGCCCAGGGTGGAGGGAGGCATCAGGGTGATCGAGGTGAGCGCCGCCCCGAGCTCCCGGGTGAAAGCCCGGAAATTCGCGTTCGCCGAAGGGTCGTAATTCATCCCCCCCGGCGCCGGATTGCCCAACCGGAACAGTCGGAAGTCATAGGCGCTCGCATGAGCAGCGGTGACGCTCAGCGACAACGCAAGAGCGATAATTCGCCCCGGCTTCTTCATTCCCGAAAACCTCCGGCGAGGAGCGAGCGCGGCGCGCCGTCTGCGCGCGCCAATCGGGCGAGCACCGTATCGCGACGCCTAGGGATTGGCCAACTTTTGAGCGACCGACGGCGGCCGACGCCGGATGACGAGGGACTTACGGCTGGCGAATTCGGGGCCTTCGCGCGCCACGATCAGCACGTTGTTGTTGCCTTCCTTGAGCGGGAAGTCGGTGCTGAACTTCATTCGAAGGGCATCGCCCTCGGCGTTGCTCGCGCTCTTGAAAAACACCTTCTGGTCATTGACCAGGACGTACATGTCCAAAAGCTCCTTGGTGTTGCTGACGACGCCGGAGAGGTTGAACTTGTCCCCCTCGACCACGATTCCACCCTGGGCCGAATCCACGTTGAGCGCGATCTGCGTCGGTTCGCGGAAGGGGAGGTGCTCGACATCCTTGAGCGGTGCCGGCTTGGAGCCTTTGACTTCCTTTACGTCTGCGACATGGACAAAGGCGAAGCGACCCTTCTCGAAATCCACTTTATAAGAAGACGCCACCTTTGCTTCCACGGCGAGAAAACCTCCGTGGGGCAGCAGCGCGATCGGGCGGGCATCCTTGTCCGCAGACTCGAACAGCTCGCCCTTATCGGCCATCCTCACCACCATTTTCTTCAGCTCGACCTCGGTGCCCGAATCCGTCACTGGAATCTTCAGCTTCTCGGTGGCGAACTCCTCCAGCGGCTCGTCGACGATCGCCAACTTGAGCGGGAACGAATCGCCTTTGTAGGCCTTCTTCACCTCGAGCTGGAATTTCGCGGTCTTCGTTTCGCCCGGGGCGATCTCGCCCAACTTGAAGCGCCCTTTTTCGATGAAAATGTTCTGGTCGGCCGCGTTCTTGATCTGGGCAAAGGTGTCGAACGCCTTGCCCGACCCGAGGTTTTTCACGTCGAGAAGCAAGGTGACGCGCTCGCCGCGTTGAACCATTCCATCGCCATTGCACTGGGTGCAGTCGTCGATCACCTGCCAGTCGAAAGCGAAGGCAGGCCGCGGGATCTCCACGAAATTCAGCTCGGCATCGACCGTCTCCGGCAGCGCGCCATGGTCGTCGAAAAATCGGAACTTCACACTGTCCCGGCGGGAGACGATGTCCTTCGGCATTTTCAGCTGAACCTTCCAGCTCTTCTTCTCTCCCGGCTTGACGGCGCCGAAGACGAACTCTCGGCGATCGAGGAAAGGGTTGTCCGAATCGGTCCAGGCGCGCAGGCGGCTCAGCGACTCGCTGCCGCGGTTTTCCACGGTCAGCTCGAGGTCGGTGTCTTCCCCGGCGACAATCTTCTGCGTCGGACCGGGCTTCACCGCCGCGGTCAGCTGCGGCGTTTTGGGCGTCGCGCCGGGGCTCCAATCAATGCCCAGGGCGCCGATCGCATTGTCGATCCGCTCCTCTTCCTGCCGCCTCTTCTGCTCCACGAATGGCCGTGCTTCGCGCAGCATCCGCTCGCGGTCGACGAACGGCGCGGCGAGGATGAAGTCGCGCGCGAAGAGGACTTCGAAGTCCTCCTTCACTTCGTACTGTGACTCCGCATCCAGCTGGTCATCCAGCTCGTGGTCGGTGGTGCCTGGCAACTCGCCATCCACCGACGGATCCTTCTCCTTCGCCTTGCCCGGCTTGTCGCTCTTGGAAAGCTTGGGAGAGCGTCCTTCCTCGATCAGCTGCTGTTTGGCGGAGGCGTCCTTCTGCTTCACGTCCTCCTTGAGGTACTTCACCTCATCGAGCGACTTTTGTCGGTTGAGGACCTCTTCGCGCTTCTTTGCGACCGCCTGTTGCGTGGGGTTGCCGAAGTGGTGCTCGAGATCAGCCTCCCCGAGGGACTTCCGGGGAGCGAACACGTCCAGCCGCTCCTTGGTTACCCGGGTGGGGATGAGGGTGATGTCGGGAACGATTCCCGTTTCCTGGATCGAGACGTCGCCCGGGGTGAGGTACTTCGCGATGGTCAGCTTTAAGGCCATGTCATCCATCTCGTAGAGGACCTGGACCGAGCCTTTGCCGAAGGTCTGGCGGCCGACGATCACCGCGCGGTTGAGATTCTTGAGGGCGCCGGCGACGATCTCCGAGGCGGATGCGGAGCCTGCGTTCACCAGGACGACCACCGGATAGAGATTGTCGCCGTCATCGGGGTGGGCGCGCTTCTCCTCGCGAAGCTTGTCGGAGAGCCCCACCGTCGCCACGATCGTTCCCTGGGACAGAAACATGTCCGAGACCTGGATCGCCTGCTCGAGCAAGCCGCCGGGATTGCCGCGGAGATCGAGGACCACGCCCTTCATCCCGCCGGCGGACTCGGCCTCCTTGGCCAGCTGATTGAGCGTCGACTGGAGATCCCGGGTGGTGTTCCCCTGGAAATTGATCAGCCGGATGTAACCCACGTTCTGGGCGAGCAGCTTTGACTGGACCGAGTCGATGCTGATCGTCGCGCGGATGAGAGGCATCACTTGCGGCTTGTCCCAGCTCTTGCGGTCCACGGTGATTACCACCTTCGAGTCGACCGGTCCGCGGAGCTTGGATACCGCCTCGTTGAGGTCCATGTTGACGGTCGATTCCTCGGCGATTTTCTGGATCGTATCGTCCTTGCGGATTCCGGCTTTCGCCGCGGGCGTTTTGGGCAACACCCGGACCACGGTGAGGTTTCCCTCCTTCATCTGGATCACGAACCCAAGTCCGCCGAACTCGCCCTTGGTCTGCAGCTTCATCTCCCGGTACATCTCGGGCTTGAGCAGCACCGAGTGCGGGTCCAGGGTGGAGAGCATCCCGTTCACCGCCGCATATTCGACGTCGCGCGTGTCTTCGATCGGCCGCATGTTCCGCCCGATGTAGTCGAAGACGTCTTTCATCGTGAACGACATCTTCCAGAGCGAGTCCACGTGGCTGATGTCGAAGTCGCGCGCTTTGCCGTTCACCGTCAACTTCAGCTTGCCCGCGTCCGCGTTGCCCTCGACGATCACATCGGGCACCGTCTTTTCCACGTACTCGAGCGCGGCGATCATCATCTCCTTGGGCTTGACGCGCTTCGGATCGACGTAATTGTCCTTCACATAAAGGATGACCTTGGTGAAGACCCGCAGACTGCTCAGGTCATGCGCGGGTTTGTCCGAGCTGCGGCTTTCGGAATCCGATCGCGGCGCGGGCCTTGCGGCGGAATCGCCCAACGTGAGAGGTCGGGGAGCGCGATCACTGCCCGCGAACGCCCAAGCACCAAGGAGAAGAACAATTGCGAAGAAGCGGCGAAAAAATCGGGGCATGTTTGCTCTGTACGCGCGGCGGAATTTTTGGTTCCGCGAGAGGGCTCCTGAAAATCGACTGGTGGTCTGTCGCAGGCCGTTAGATCTGCAACATTGCAGCAAGATTAACCACCACTTACAAGGCCATCAAGCGGAATACCCCTGCCTGAGTGCCTCGCTTTCAAGAAGGGCGGCTCTCCCGGGGAAAGGGCGTGTTAGCGCTTTCCAAAGAGTTGCCGCGCGCTTGACATTGACGCCAAAACGAGCGCGCGAAGAGCGAGAAGCAAAAATGGGGGCGCGCAGCGACGCGCGGGCCATCGTCGACGGCGATCGTTATAGTGGGCTCTTCCCATGTCGCTGGATCGCGAGCAGCCCGAAGCTCAGCCGGTTTCTACCGTCGAGGATCTGATTGCCTACTTTCGGGCCGCCGAGCGTCCCGCATCGGAGCATCAGGTTGGCCTGGAGCACGAGAAGTTCGTCTATCCGGTCCATTCGTCCAAACCCGTCCCCTATGAAGGGCCGTCGGGGATTGGCGCGCTGCTCGCGAGCTTGCAGCGGCGCGGCTACGAGGCATTTCGCGAATCGCCGGACCACCCGGTGATTGCGCTGACCCACGGCAAAACGACGATCTCGCTGGAGCCGGGAGGCCAACTCGAGCTCTCCGGCAACCCCGCCCGGGAGGCGCGCACGGTGCACGCGGAAAACGTCCGTCACCTTGCCCAGGTCAAGCAAAGCTGCGCGGAGCTTGGGCTGCGGCTGGTCGCCCTGGGCTATCGGCCATTCGGAACGACGGCCGAAATGCCCTGGATGCCGAAGACCCGATACGCGGCGATGCGCCAGTCGCTCTCTTCCCGGGGAAAACTCGCGCTCGACATGATGCTGATGACCGCCACCGGCCAGGTTTCGCTCGACTGGATGGATGAAGGTGATTGCGTCCGCAAAGCGGTCGCGGTGGCTCGGCTGTCGCCTTTGATGGTTGCGCTCTATGCGAACAGTCCCCTGGTGAACGGCCGGCCTTCGGGAATGATGTCCTATCGAAGCCATGTCTGGACGGACGTGGACCCGGCTCGCTGCGGCTACCTGCCATCGATGTTCGACGGAAGCTTCTCTTACCGCGCCTACGTCGAGTGGGCGCTGGATGCTCCGTTGCTGTTCCTGCGCAGGAGGGATCAGTACCTTTTGCCCAAACTGACGTTTCGGCAGCTTTTGGGCGAGGGATTCGAAGGCCAGCCGGCGCGGTTCTCGGACTGGATTGATCATCTGTCCACGCTCTTTCCCGAGGTCCGACTCAAAAAGGTCATCGAGGTGCGCGGCGCGGATTGCGTCACCGCGGAGCTGACGGGCGGACTGGCGGCCCTCTGGCGTGGGGTCCTCTACGACGCCACCGCGCTGTCCCAAGCCGAGCGCCTGCTGCCAAAATTCTCCTACGAGGAACACTTGAAGTTCGCCGCCGCGGCGCGCACGGAGGGACTTCGCGGGTCCTTTCAAGGCGTCCGATTCGCCGACGCGGCCGAGGCCCTGCTCGAGATCGCTCAGTCTGCCCTGAAGCGGCTGGATCCAGAGGATTCCCCCCTGCTCGACCCTTTGCGCCAGGTGGCGCACGAGGGCCGTTCGCCGGCCGAGGCCGTGCTTGAGCAGTGGCGCAAAGATCCGGATCCGGTGAAGCTGCTCAATCGATTCGCGCCTTGAAGCGCTCGGTCAAGCCTTCAGCAGCTCGTAGAGCCTCTCGAGCGCAGCGGGAATGCGCGAAGGGTCGCTGCCGCCGGCCTGCGCGAGGTCCGCCTTTCCGCCGCCCGTGCCGCCGATCTCCTTTGCCATCTCGCGGACCAGAGCCACGGCGCTCACGCCTTTGGCGGTGAGGTCGGCGGTCACCGCGACGAGCAGGAGAGCTTTGCCGTCCTTTCCGCCTCCGATCGCGACCACCCCTGAACGCAGTCTGTCTCGCAGGTTGTCTGCCAGGCCGCGAAAGACCTTCGCGTCCGCCGGATCCACCCGGGTGGCGAGCACCTTGATCCCATTGACCTCGCGGGTCTGCGCCAGGGCATCGGCAGGAGATCCGGAGCTCGCGCGAACGGCGGCCTCTTCGGCCTTCCGCTCGAGCTCCTTGATCCGCTTCTGACCGGCTTCCACCCGCTTGACCAATTCCTTGGGCGAAGTCTTGAGAAGCTCCGAGGCCTTGCGGATCTGATCCTCGATCTCCCGAAGGTAGGTAAACGCCCCGGCGCCGGTGAGGGCCACGATTCGCCGGATGCCCGAAGCGATCGACCCGTCCGAAATGATCTTGAAAAGCCCGATGTCGCCGGTTCGGCTCACGTGGGTACCGCCGCAGAGCTCCGTGGACTCGGGATGAACGCTGACCACCCGGACGCGGTCGCCGTATTTCTCGCCAAAGAGCGCCACCGCTCCCGATTTCCTCGCCTCCCCCAGGGACATCACCCGCGTCCCGGCGGCGGCATTCTCGCGAATCCAGCCGTTGACCAGGTCCTCCACCCGCTCGAGCTCCGCCGGGCTGGGCGGCGCGAAGTGCGAGTAGTCGAAGCGGAGGTAGTCCGGCATCACGACCGATCCTGCCTGCTTGACGTGATCTCCCAAGACGACCTTCAGCGCCCGGTGCAACAGGTGGGTGGCGGAGTGGTTGGCGCGGATTGCCCGCCGACGCTGTGAGTCCACCGAGAGGTGGCAGACATCGCCCACCGAAAGCCGACCGCGCTCGATCTTGGCGCGATGGACGATTAAGCCTGGAACCGGTCGGGTCGTGTCGGTCACCTCGGCGATCGATTTGCCGCCGTGCGCGGAGATCTGGCCGGTATCGCCCACCTGGCCACCGGATTCCCCGTAGAACGGGGTCCGATCGAAAACCAATTCGACGGTCTGTCCTGCGTCCGCCTGGGTGACTTCGTCTGCGCCGTCGCGGACGATCGCCACCAGCGTTCCTTCGCCCTCATGCCCCTCGCCCTGGTAGCCGAGGAATTCCGTTTCGCCCAGCCGCCCAAACAGGCGCTGATAGATCTGCCCCACCGCCTTGTCGCCCGACCCGACGAACTCCGCTTTCTCCCGCTGCTGCTGCATGCGCTGCTCGTAGGCCGCCTGATCGATGTCGAAGCCGCGCTCTCGGGCGATGATCTGGGTCAGGTCCCAGGGGAACCCATGGGTGTCATGAAGGAAGAAGACCACTTCGCCGGGCAGGACCTTCGCGCCGGACGCTTTCAGCCTCTCGATCTCCTCATCGATCAGCCGCAGCCCGCGATCGAGCGTTCGGCGAAAAGCCTCTTCCTCGTGCCGCGCAACCTCGAGGACGAAGCTTCGGTTCTCGTGGAGCTCCGGATAGGCATCGCGCATCATTTCGACCACCCGGCCCACCGTCTGGCTGAGAAAAGGCTCGGTCAATCCGAGCTTGGACCCGTGCCGGATGGCGCGGCGCATGATCCGCCGCAGCACGTAGCCGCGCCCTTCGTTCGAAGGCTGCACGCCGTCAGCGACGAGGAATGCCGTCGCCCGCGAGTGGTCCGCGATCACCCGCATCGACGCGCTGTCCTGCTCGGATGCGCCATACTTTCTACCCGACAGCTCCTCGACCCTGGTCAGGAGCGGCCGGAACAGATCGGTGTCGTAATTCGAACGCTTTCCCTGAACGACCGCGGCAATCCGCTCCAGGCCCGCGCCGGTGTCGATCGACGGCTTCGGCAACGGCAGCAGTGGGCCGTCCTTGTCCTTCTTCTCGAACTGCATGAAAACCAGGTTCCAGATCTCGAGCCAGCGGTCGCAGTCGCAGGCAACGCCTTTGCACTGCCGGCCGGCCGCGACTTCCGCGCAGGGCAGGTCATCGCCCTGAAAGAAGTGGATTTCCGAGCATGGGCCGCAAGGTCCGGTATCCCCCATGGCCCAGAAGTTGTCTTCGTACCCCAGCTTGTGAATTCGATCCCGGGGGACTCCCTGCTTCGCCCAGAGCTCGAACGCTTCTTCGTCCCAGCCCAGCCCGCGCTCGCCATTGAAGACGGTGGTCGCGAGGCGCCGGGAGTCGATTCCGAGCACCCGGGTCACCAGGTCCCAGGCAAAGGCGATTGCGTCGGCCTTGAAATAATCGCCGAACGAGAAGTTGCCGAGCATCTCGAAGAAGGTGTGATGCCGGGCGGTGAAGCCGACATTGTCCAGGTCGTTGTGCTTGCCTCCCGCGCGGACGCACTTCTGAGAGCTGGTGGCGCGGGAGTAATCGCGCTTCTCGCGGCCGGTAAAGACGTCCTTGAACTGGACCATTCCCGCGTTGGTGAACAGAAGGGTGGGGTCGTTCAACGGGACCAGCGAGGACGATCTCACGCGGCGATGGCCGCGTTCCTCGAAGAACCGGAGAAACGCTTCTCGAACTTCAGTGGCGGTGAGGGGCACGGACACGAGCCTGTATATCAGGCCAAAGGCTCGAATTCCTTTCCGTTACGCGGAGCCGCTCTGGCGATGGTGCGACTTGAATTATGCCTGCCCGCCTGGTTTAACCGCTGCCCCGATGGGGGGTTGTTGTCCGTTCCGAGGGGCTATCGAGCTTTGAAGCGCCCGCTCCACCGCCGTTTCTGTCACTGCTGGCTGGCAGCGCTCGC
>WNFF01004100.1_pt1 | contig 23188 bp, 18 predicted proteins | sample 5400441 | NCBI WGS metagenome assembly WNFF01 (sample SAMN13153345, study PRJNA577476) | soil metagenome | isolation source: 120 cm saprolite under Douglas fir tree site 2 hole 3 replicate 1 | place: USA:California | collected 2015-04-18
TCAAGACGGGCCTGGTGTTCACCTACGACTGCGGCGACTTTGCGCGCGTCATGGACATGGCCCTCGCGCTTGCCGATCACGCGGGCTTCGAGCGGCGCCGCGTGGAGGCTCGACAGCGCGGCAAGCTCCTCGGGCTGGGCCTCGCCAACCCCATCGAGGTCGCGGGCGGGCCCTACACGGGCGTCAATCCCGACACCGCCGAGATGCGCGTCAACCCCGACGGATCCGTCTCGCTCTTCGCCGGGTCGACGTCGATGGGGCAGGGGAACCAGACGGCTTTCGCTCAGATCGTGAGCGACAAGCTCGGCCTTTCGCCCGAGCGCATCCAGGTTTTCTGGGGCGACAGCGACGCGCTGGGCGCGGGGCGCGGCAACGGCGGATCGGGCGCCCTCACCGTGGGCGGCTCCGCGGTGCTGCGCGCCACCGAGAAGGTGATCGAGCGCGGGCGCCGCATCGCCGCCAAGCTCCTGGAGGCCGCGCACGAGGACGTCGTGCTTCGCGACGGGCGGTTCACGGTTGCCGGGACTGACCGCGGCGTGACCTTCAACAGCGTCGCCCGCGCCGCCTACCAGCCGCGCCAGCTTCCCCCCGGATTCGAGCCGGGCTTCAGCGAGACGGCGGCCTTCGTGCCGCCCGCCGTCACGTTTCCCAACGGCTGTCACCTGTGCGAGGTGGAGATCGACGAGGAGACGGGCACCGTGCGCGTGGTCCGCTACGCCGTCGTCGACGATGTCGGCCGCATGGTCAACCCGATGCTCGTCAAGGGGCAGATCCACGGCGGCATCGTCCAGGGTCTCGGCCAGGGGCTCTTCGAGATCCTGGCCTACGATTCGGCGACGAGCCAGCTTCTCTCGGGATCCTTCATGGACTACGCCATGCCGCGCGCCGACGATCTGCCGTTCTTCGACGTGGACTCACACGAGGTGCCGACCAAGGTGAACCCGCTCGGCGCCAAGGGCGTGGGCGAGGCGGGCACGGTGGGAGCGATGCCCGCGCTGCTGAACGCGGTCAACGACGCGCTGGCGCCGCTCGGAGTGCGGCACCTCGACATGCCGGTGACGCCCGAGCGCGTCTGGCGCGCGATCCGCGGGGCGAAGGGTAGCGTCGCCCCTTGACGGTCCGATGGAATTGCGGCTAGCCTCGGCCAACCTGTCCTACCTCGACCGTCCCCACGTGCCGGAGGCCGCACCGTGAGATGTCTTCGGTGCCAAGCAGAGAACCCCGCGGGCATGCGCTTCTGCGGACAGTGCGCGGCCCCGCTCGAGGCCGGCTGTCCGTCGTGCGGCGCAGCCAATCCGCCCGGCCACAAATTCTGCGGGCAGTGTGCGGCTCCGCTGGAACCATCCCAGCCCTCCCGTTTCCTCGCGCCGGATTCCTACACCCCCAAGCACCTCGCCGAGAGGATCCTCACCTCCAAGAGCGCGCTCGAAGGTGAACGGAAGCAGGTGACGGTCCTCTTCGCGGATCTCAAGGGCTCGATGGAGCTCCTGGCCGACCGCGATCCCGAAGAAGCCCGGAAGATCCTCGACCCGGTGCTCAACCACATGATGGAGGCGGTGCACCGCTACGAGGGCACGGTCAACCAGGTGATGGGCGACGGCATCATGGCCCTTTTCGGCGCGCCCCTCGCCCACGAGGACCACGCGGTGCGGGGCTGCTACGCCGCTCTGGCCATGCAGGGCGCGGTGAAGAGGTACGCGGACGACATGAGACGGAACCATGGCGTCACCGTCCGGATCCGCGTCGGCCTGAATTCCGGCGAAGTGGTCGTGCGGGCCATCGGCAGCGACCTCCGGATGGACTATACGGCGGTGGGGCAGACCACACATCTGGCCGCGCGCATGGAACAGCTCGCCGATCCGGGCGCCACCTTGCTCACGGCGGACACGCTGGCCCTGGCTGAGGGCTATATCGACGTCAGATCCGTCGGTCCCACGCCCGTGAAGGGCATGGCCGAGCCGGTCGAGGTGTACGAGATGCTCGGCGCCTCCACCATCCGGTCTCGGTTCGCGGCGGCGGCCGCGCGCGGCCTGACCACATTCGTGGGGCGGACCGACGAGATCGAACAGCTGTCCCACGCGCTCGATCGCGCGAAGACCGGCCGTGGGCAGGTCATCGGCGTGGTCGGCGAGCCCGGTGTCGGGAAGTCTCGCCTGTACTACGAGTTCACCCATTCCCATCGTGTCCAGGACTGCCTCCTGATCGAGAGCGTCTCGGTATCGTACGGCAAGGCGACCGCATACCTCCCAGTCATCGAGCTGCTGAGAAGCTATTTCCGGATTGAAGGCCGGGACGACGAGAGAATCGTCCGGGAGAAGGTCACGGGCCGGCTCCTGTCGCTCGACCGGGCCCTCGAGCCGTTCATGGCCGCGTTCCTGTGGCTGCTCGACGTGTCGACGGACGATCCGCAGTGGGAACGTCTCGACCCGCCGCAGCGACGTCAGCAGACCCTCGACGGCGTGAAGCGCCTGCTCCTGCGAGAAAGCCAGGTCCAGCCCGTCGTGGTGGTGTTCGAGGATCTGCACTGGATCGACGCCGAGACGCAGGCGCTGGTGGACGCGCTGGTGGAGAGCCTCCCGGCGGCGCGCGTCCTTCTGCTCGTCAACTATCGCCCCGAGTATCAGCACGCGTGGGGCTCCAAAATGTACTATCGGCAGCTCCGCATCGACCCTCTGCCCGCGGCCAGCGCCCACGAGCTCCTCGATGCCCTTCTCGGTGATGACGCGACAGTGCGGCCGTTGAAGCCTCTGCTGGTCCAGCGCACGGAGGGGACGCCCTTTTTCCTCGAGGAGAGCGTCCGGATGCTCGTCGAGACCCGGGTGCTCCTGGGCGCTCGGGGCGCCTACCGGTTGCAGAAGCCGCTGAGCACGATAGAGGTACCCGCGACCGTGAAGGCGCTCCTCGCCGCCCGGATCGATCGCTTGTCATCGACTGAGAAGGGTGTGCTTCAGGCGGCGGTCGTCATCGGCACCGACGTGCCGTTCGGGCTGCTCCAGGCCATCGCCGGCATGCCCGACGAGGAGCTTCGACAGCACCTCGTGCAGCTCCAGTCCGCGGAGTTCCTGTACGAGACCAATCTCTTCCCCGAGCTCGAGCACACCTTCAAGCACGCCCTGACCCACGAGGTCGCGTATGGGACGCTCCTGGGGGACCGCCGGCGCACGCTCCATGCCCGCATCGTAGAGGCGATCGAGCGGCTCTTTGCCGGTCGATTGACCGAGCAGGTCGAGCAGCTGGCCCATCACGCGGTGAGAGGTGAAGTCTGGGACCGAGCTGTCACCTACCTGCATGAGGCCGGAGCCAAGGCGTTCAGACGCTCGACCTACGCCGAGGCCATCGCGTACTTGACCCAGGGCCTCGAGCTCGCTGGGAGATTGCCGCCGGGCCGCGAGCAGGTGCGGCAGGAGCTGCGGATGCTCCTCGCGCTCGGCCCCGCGCTCCAGATGGCACGGGGATTCGGCGCGTCGGAAGTCGAGAGAACGTACGCGCGCGCGCGCGCACTGTCCGAGGAGCTCGGCGAGCCGATCGAGCTCTTTCAGGCGCTGTGGGGTCTCTGGTTGCACACGGCAGGACGAGGACGCAACGGCAAGGCGCGGCTGTTTGGCGAAGAGCTTCTGGCCGTGGCGGAACGGCTGGGCGATCGGGCGCTGCTGCTCGAGGCGCACCACGCGATGTCGCCCAGCACGCTCTGGACGGGCGAGTCGGAAGCGACTCGACGACATGGCGAGACGGGCATGGCTCTCTACGATCGAGAGGCGCATGCCTCGCTGGCCTTCCTCTATGGCGGGCACGACCCGGGCGTGTGCTGCCGAATGCATTTGGGGATGGCCTTCTGGTTCTTGGGGTACCCGAAGAGTGCGCTGGAACGCAGTCGCTCGGGCCTGGCCCTGGCCAGGGATCTCGGCCACCTGGGGAGCACTGTCAGTGCTCTCCCGTTCGCGATGCTGATCCATCAGCTGAGAGGAGACAGGGCGATCCTACACGAGCTGGTGGAATCGCTCATCACGCTCTCGACCGAGCACGGATCTCCGCAATGGCTGTTGTTTGGGAAGGCATTCGCTGCCTGGTTCCAGGCGGAGCAGGAGGGTGGTGAGGCCGCCATCGCTCGGCTTCGCGGGGCCATTGCCGAGTACCGGGCAACGGGGAACGAGCTCTGCGTTCCGATGTTGTTCTCACTTCTGGCCACGGCGCTCTTGAAGAATGGCGCAGCCGATGAGGGGTTGGATGCCATCGCGGATGCGCAGGCCATGGCCGACGCAACCGGAACGCGGCTCTGGGATTCGGAATACCATCGCCTCAAGGGAGAGCTGCTGCTCGCGCGTGATCCAGCGGCGGGGCAGGAGGCGGAGATCGCGTTTCGTCAGGCCATCGAGATCGCCCGCGGGCAGAGCGCGAAATCATGGGAGCTGCGAGCGGCGGTCTCCCTGGGCAGGCTGTGGCAGCGCCAAGGCAAGCGCCAGGAGGCGGCCCGGCTGCTCGCGGAGATTCATGGCTGGTTCACGGAAGGCTTCGATACCGTCGATCTCATGGAGGCGAAGAGCCTCCTCGACCGATTGTCCGCAGCCTCGACCTGAGCTCCGCATAGGCCGGCTCGTCGGGGAATAGCCCCGCCACCTTAGCGCCGAGATCTTGAGGCGTCAAGGAAGCACCACAAGGTATATTCGGTTCGTGGCGCTTGATCTCCATGACGAGCTCCGCGGGATCGTGAAGGCGCTCAACGCGGCAGAAATTCCCTACGCGCTCGTCGGCGGGCTTGCCGTGTCCATCTATGCTCAGCCCCGGGCGACGGAAGACGTGGACCTCCTGCTGGCGCGGGAGGATTTGGGGCGAGCCATCGAGCGACTGGAATCGCTGGGGTTCCGCCGAGCAGGGACCCTCATGTCTGTTGCCGCCCGGCGACTCGACATTCAGCGATTGATCAAGATCGATGGCACGGATCTTGTCCCCATCGATTTGCTGGTGCCGAATGAGCCCGCTCTTGCGGCACTGCTGGCAGACCGGAACGTCATCGCGTGGGAAGGGGAGCGTCTTTCGATCGTGAGTCTTCCCGGTCTGCGAATCCTCAAGCAGCTCCGAGGATCGTCCCAAGATGTGGCAGACCTCGAGGCGCTGGGACCCGAATCGTGATAAAGATCCTCGACGCCGCCACGGCCATCCGCAAGGTCTCGGCCCTCCGGGCGCTTTGCCTACGGCTCCCGCACGTGGCGACGCCGACGGAGCTCTCGCGGCTGCAGCGCTTCGGCGAGCTCAGCGTGGCGCCGGAATCGGCCACGATCGGTGATGTCGAGGCGCTCGTGGCGGGATGGCGCCGCTGGTGGTATCAGGGCGAGACGGAGCGCCTGCGTGCGATGGTCGCGCGAGTGCCTGCCGCCCTCGTGCACGGTGATCGTCGCCTCGCGCTCTATGCCTGCGCCGCGGTCGCGCGTGAAGCAGAAATGTAGGATTGTGAGACCTGACCGGGTGACCGCGACAATGGAAGCGGGTGTAGCCGATCACATCTGGTCGCTGGAAGAAATCTCCCGGCTCGCGGCCTGAACCATGGGAACTCGGTGACGTGCTCGCTGTGGTCCTCGTGGTCCTGCTGACTCTTGCCGGCCTTGCCTGGGAGGTCATTCGGCTCAGAAGGCGCAATCGCGATCGAAACTGAGGCACTTCCGGGTTTCGAGGACGCTTGACGGCGAGTTTCTTTGGGTAGATTCTCGGCCCATTGACGGGCGGGCGAGGGAGCCTGGTACGGTGAGGAGGGCCTGAGCATGCTGGCACGCGACGAGAACGAGCGAGTCACCCGCGTGGGACGCGGCACCCCCATGGGGGAGGCGATGCGGCGGTACTGGATCCCCGCGCTCCTGACGCGGGAGCTGCCCGAGCCCGATTGCGCGCCCGTGCGCGTCAAGCTGCTCGGCGAGGAGCTGGTGGCGTTCCGTGATTCGCAGGGGCGCATCGGAATTCTCGACGAGCGATGCCCGCACCGGCAGGCCTCCCTTTTCCTCGGCCGGAACGAGGAGTGCGGGCTCCGCTGCGTCTACCACGGCTGGAAGTTCGACGTCGAGGGCCGGTGCGTGGACATGTTGAACGAGCCGGAGGAGCTGAGGTTCGCGCACAAGATCCGCACCGGGGCCTATCCGACCGTTGAAACGGGCGGGATCATCTGGGCCTACCTCGGCCCCGTGGAGCGCCGGCCGGCGCCGCCTCACTTCGCCTGGACCCAGGCGCCCGCCTCGCATCGCCACGTCTCCAAGGTCATCCAGGAGAGCAACTGGCTCCAGGGCCTCGAGGGTGGCATCGACACCTCGCACGTGCCCATCTTGCATCGGACGCTCACCACCGACTCGTCGCGCCCCGGCTTCAAGCCGGGGGATCCCTTCGTGGCGGGCAAGGCGCCCACGCTCGAGCTCGACATCACGGACTACGGCTATCGCTACGCCGGCCTGCGCGCCCTCGCGGACGGCGAGATGCACGTCCGCGCCTATCACTTCATCCTGCCCTTCCACCAGATCCGCCCCGCGCGCACCGGCTCGGCCCGCCGCGGCTTCTCCGGCGCGGCGGGACACATCTGGGTGCCCATGGATGACGAGACGACCATGGTCTACAACTGGGAGCACAGCACGACCGACCCGCTGACCGATGAAGATCGCCTGGAGCGGCGTCTCGGTAACGGGCCGATGGACGTCGACCAGACGACCTTCCGCTCCAAGCGCAATCGCGAGAACGACTACCTGCTCGATCGCCGCGTGCAGAAGACCGAGACCTTCACGGGGATCGACGGCGTCAATGCCCAGGACCGCGCGGTCCAGGAAAGCATGGGCGGCATCGTCGACCGCACGCGTGAGCATCTGGGGCCCGCCGACAAGGCCGTCATCCAGGCGCGGCGGCTGCTCCTGCAGGCGATCACCACGGTCGAGGCGGGCGGCACGCCTCCCGGTATTGAGCCGACGTACTACACGCTGCACCCGGCGGAGGCGGTGGTGCCTCGCGACTCCGACTGGCGGACGCTGATCGCTCCCGACGCGCCGCGCCCGGAGGTCTTGCAGCAGGCGTAGCAGAGACTGTCGGAGGAAGAGATGACGACGGCGCCGACCATCCGAAGCATCCGCGCGCGGCCGGTACAGGCGCCGTTCAAGCGGCCGCCGATCTCGGCGAGCGGGGCGCTGCCCCACGCGGCGCTGGTGCTCATCGATCTCGAGACCGAAGAAGGCCTGACCGGGCGAAGCTACCTCTTCGCCTTCGCTCCCTGGGCGCTCAAGCCCATCCTGGGCTGCCTGGACGCGATGCGCGACATGCTGAAGGGCGACGCCGTGGCGCCCTTCGAGATCGAGGCGAAGCTCCGCACGCGGCTCACGCTGATCGACACGCCGGGACTGGTCGGTCTCGCGCTGGCCGGCGTGGACATGTGCGCCTGGGACGTCCTCGCTCAGGTCTCGTCACTGCCGCTGGCGAAGCTCCTCGGCGGCGAGCTGAAGCCGATCCGCGCCTACAATAGCTGCGGCCTGTGGATCCAGCCCGTGGAGAGACTGGCCGACGAGGCCGAGGCCCTAGTGGCGGAAGGCGGCTTCAGCGCCATCAAGCTGCGCGTGGGGCGCGAAAATCCAGCCGAGGACCTCGCCGCCGTGCGCGCGGTCAAGAAGCGCGTGGGCGACAGGATCACCGTGATGTGCGACTACAACCAGCGCCTGACCGTCAACGAGGCGATCCTGCGCGGGCGCATGCTGGACGGCGAGGGGCTCTACTGGATCGAGGAGCCCGTGCGGCACGACGACTACGCGGGCTGCGCGCGCATCGCGGCCGAGCTCGGCACGCCGATCCAGATCGGGGAGAACCTGGTCGACACGTTCGAGCTGATCAACGCGCTCGAGGCCGGGGCCATGGATTACGTGATGCCCGACCTTCAGCGCATCGGCGGCGTCACGGGCTGGCTTCGGGCCGCGGCGATCACGCAGGCCCACGGCATGGAGATGTCGAGCCACCTGTTCCCCGAGTACAGCGCGCATCTGCTCGCGGTCACGCCCACCGCCCACTGGCTGGAGTACATGGACTGGGCCACGCCGATCGTGACCGAGCCCATCCAGGTCAAGGACGGGCATCTCCTCATTCCGGATCGACCGGGCAGCGGCATCACGTGGAACGAGGACGCCGTCAAGCGATACGCGATCGCGTGAGGGCGTTCGAGGCTGAATTGTCAGGAGGGGATGCGCGCGGCGAAGACGGTGATCGGATACACGCAGAAGTAGTCGGGGCTCTTCAGGATGTTCTCCGGCGATCCCGCGCCACAGAGCGTGGAGCGCTGCTTCCAGTCCTCGGGCGTCAGCAGCTCGCGCAGGCGCTCGCCCCAGTTCCGCGTGAAGACCGTGCCCTGGATGTAGTCGTGGTCGGCGGCGCCGAGCGGGGCGCGCCGCTCCAGGAGATACGTGCGCACGGCCACCTCCGCGAGGCCGACCGCCCGGAGTGACCCCAGCGTCGTCTGGCGGCGCTCCTGGAACGACCGCCCGCCGCCCTCGTCGAGCGTGCGGCGGATCTCGGCAAGCTGGATCCGGCGCTCCAGCTCGGGATGCCCGGGCAGGAACAGAGCGGAGAGCACCTGGGACTCCTTGATGATGATCCGTCCACCGGGGCGGACCACGCGGAGAAACTCCTTGAGGGCCTGCTCCGTCTCCACGATGTGATGGAGCACATCGCCGCACCAGATCCAGTCGAAGCTTCGAGCAGGCTCCGGGATGCTCGTGCCATCGCCCTCGCGAAACGCCAGCCGCTTCGTGTCGAGCCGGCCGCCCACGAGAGATCGGGCGGCCTCGACCTGCTCTTCTTCGGGCTCGATGCCGACCACGTGGCCGCCGCTGCCGACGGCCTCGGCCAGCCACAGGCCGTAGAGCCCGACGCCGCAGCCCACGTCGAGGCCGCGCGATCCCGAGGGCAAGCCGAGCTCGGCGATGATGCGTCGGGCCTCCGGCTCCTGGAAGCGGTTCATCCGCTCGAGAGACTTCCAGGACGGCTCGGCTTCTCCGCTCTGCTTGGTGCCGCCGTGATGGGAGCCGCGATGCTCGTGGGAGGGGGGCATGGCGGAAGCCTAGCGCAGTCGCTGGCCCTTCACCAGGGGTTGAGCTAGGATGCCCGCCATGGTTCAAGCGAGCTGATGCTGCGCTCAAGGAGGAAGCCATGAAGCACGGGTTTCGAGTTCTGGACAGCGATCTGCACACGATGGAGCCTGACGGCCTCTGGGAGCAGTACCTGGACGAGCCGTTCAAGAAGTTCGCGCCCCGCTTCACCCGGCCCGCTTCGGGCGCGCCGAACCAGCCCGTCATCAGCGTCGGCAACGTCGAGATCGCCGAGATGTCCAAGCGCGCGCGCACGGCGGTGGTGGGCAAGAGCCTCCAGGAGCGGGCGTTCGCCCGCCACCCTCACTACGCGCTCGCGCACTCGCGGGGCTACGACGCGGAGACGCACCTGCAGGCCATGGACATCGAGGGCATCGACGTCGCCGTCATCTACGGCACGCGCGGCCGCCAGGTCCTCATGCACGACGACCTCGACCCCCAGGTGGCAAGCGCCCTCGCGCGCGCCCACAACAACTGGACGCGGGATTTCTGCGCGATCGATCCTGGCCGGCTCAAGTTCGCCGCCCAGCTCGCCTTCCACGACATCCCGGGCGCGATTGCCGAGGCCAAGCGGGCCGTGCGTGAGATGGGCGCCGTCGCGGTGATCGGCAATCCGAACCCGATCAATGGCCGCCACATCCACGATCCCGCCTTCGAGCCGCTGTGGAGCGCGGTCGAGGAGCTCGGCGTGCCCGTGGGCTTTCACCCGACCGGCCAGTCCTCGCTCCGCGACGATATCGCCCGCCGGTACCTCGACACCCCGAACGGCCGCGTCATCGGCGTGGCCGGCCGGAACCCGATCGAGCTGATGATGGCCTTCGGCAGCATGGCCGCGGGCGGCGTGCTCGAGCGCCACCCGGGCCTCCGCTGCGCGTTCCTGGAGGGTACGTGCGGGTGGCTGCCCTGGTATCTCTGGCGGCTCGACGAGGCGTGGGAGAAGTTCGGGCCCGGCTCGGAGATCCAGATCTCGCAGCTCCCGAGCCAGTACTTCTTCCGCCAGTGCTACATCGCCACCGACTCCGACGAGAAGCCGCTCCGCCAGGTGGTGGAGGCGATCGGCGACGACAACATCGTCGTCTCCACCGACTACCCCCACTCGGACGGCCTTTTCCCCGTCGCCATCGAGGAGTTCACCCGCCTCGAGGGCGTCAGCGAAAAAACCAAAGCCAAGATCCTCTGGGACAACTGCGCGCGGCTGTACAAGCTCTCGTAGCGTGACGGAGTTACCGCCTCTATCCCTCTCCCCAAAGGGGAGAGGGCAGGGTGAGGGGCATGCTCGACTCCGTGGTTACCGCCCCCCTCATTTACTCAGCCCTCGCCTCGCCGCTCGAGGCGAGCGTCTTCGCTCGAACGGCGCTCCTCTCCCCCGATGGGGGAGAGGGATGAAGAGATCTACTCGCAGAACTTGCAGGCGGGGGTGTTGCGGTCGTACGGCGGCGCCTTCAGATACTCGGCCCTGTTGTACGTCCAGAATTGCGACACGTTCGGGTAGGTGTGGATGACGGTGTTCTGAAGCAGGCCGCCCACCCGCTCGACTTTCCGGATGTACATGTTCTGGATGGGATTGCCCAGGTCGTCCATCTTCATGGGGCCACGCGCATCGTCGCTGATCTCCACCTTGCGGAGGGCGGCCACGAACTTCTCCTTGTCCTCGGCCTCCCCGTTGATGGCCCGCAGCGCGTTGTAGTAGAAGCGCGCGCCCGTGTATCCCTCGGCGGAGTAGAGCGACGTCCCGCGGTTGTAGCGCTTCTCGTACGCGGCCGAGAACTTCTTGTTGCCCGGATTGTCCAGGGCGGAGCTGTAGAGCAGCGAGGTGATGACGCCCAGCGCCTCGTCGCCCATGCCCTTGAGGATGTTCTCGTCGGTGAGCGTGCCCACGCCCACCAGCGCGATCTTTCCCTTCAGGCCGAAATCGCTCCAGGCCTTGACGAAGCGCGGGGAGAGGCCGCCCGTGTGACAGGCGTACACGCCGTCCACGTCCTTCTTAAGCGAGGTCAGGTAGGGCGCGTAGTCCTGGGCGGTCAACGGCGTCCAGATTCTCTGCACGACCTTCCCGCCCAGGTCCTCGAACACGCGCTGGAACCCCGCGTTGGACTCCCAGCCGAAGGCGTAGTCCATGCTGATGGTGGCCACGCGCCGCAGGTTCAGCTGCTTGTAGGCATAGTCCCCGAGCGGAAAGGTGAGCTGGCTGCTGGTCGCGGACGTCCGCAAGATCCACCGGCTCGGCTTGCGCTGGGTGATGTCGTCGGGCGCCATCACGGGATAGAGGGACGGGAGCTTGTTCTGCTCGAGGTAGGGAGCGATGGCGTAGCCGGTGGCGGCCAGGAGCCCGCCCGCGATCGTGTGCACCTGCTCCTGCTCGACCAGTCGGCGGACCTTGGTGATGGCGCCCGCCGGCTCCGGATCGGAATCCTCCACGAATACCTTGACCTCGCGGCCCGCCACCTTGTAGCCGACCTCCTCCCAGAAGAGGTTGAAGCCGTCCGTCATGTCCTTGCCCGTCTGGGAGAAGTTGCCCGTGAGCGGTCCGAAGAATCCGATGCGGATGGGCCCGGTGGCCGCGCGGGCGAGCAGGGGCCGGCTGGCCAGCCACGCTCCGACCGCAGCCAGCCCGGCCAGGAACATGCGCCTTTGCATTGGTTCTCCTCCTCGTTCCGCCGTCAGCGCGGAAGCTACGGACTCGTGGCGCGATACTGCGGGGGGCGTCGCGCCTTCGTCGTCTGCTCGAACGCATAGGCAAGCTTGATGAGGGTCGGCTCGCTCCAGGCGCGACCCATGAACGTGATCCCCACGGGAAGGCCCGACGGAGNNNCGCCGCGCTCTTCGCGCTGCCCCCGCGGATCGCGTCGCCGTTGACCAGATCGATGGTCCAGGCCGGCGTGGTGGTGGGAGCCACGAGCGCGTCGAGCCGGTTCTGGTCCATGACGGCGTCGAGCCCCTCGCGACCCCCGAGGCGGCGGCACTTCTCGAGCGCCTCCACGTACTCCGTCTCGGTCAGCGCGCCCTTGGCCTGCGAGCGCTCGAGCCATTCCTGGCCGAAGTAGGGCAGGTTCTCCGCGGCATTTCGCTTGTTGAACTCGATGATCTCCTCGAGCGTTCGCACGCGCGCTCCGGGGGCAAGGTCGGCGAGATACGCGTTGACGCCCGCCTTGAACTCGTACATGAGGACGATGAGCTCGGAGGCGGTGAGGGCGGCGCGATCGAAGTTGGGGATCTTGACGGGGTCGACGATGACGGCGCCCTGCTCGCGCATGGCGGCGATGGCCTGGTTGGCGACGGCGTCGGCCCTGGGGCTGTAGCCGAAGTAGCCGTCGCGGGGCACGCCGATCCGCGCCCCGCGCAGCCCGCCGGGATCGAGGAATCGCGTGTACTCGGCCTGCGCCTTGCCCGCGCCGGCTTGCGTGGCGGCATCGCGCGGGTCCACGCCCGTGAGCGCGCCGAGGACGGTGGCGGCATCGGCCACCGTCCGTCCGAATGGTCCCACCGTGTCCTGGGTCGCGGAGATGGGGATGACGCCGGCCCGGCTGGTGAGCCCCACCGTCGGCTTGAGCCCGACCACGCCGTTGACGCCGGAAGGGCAGATGATGGAGCCGTCCGTCTCGGTGCCGATGGCGACGGCGACGAGGTTCGCCGCCACCGCGATGGCCGAGCCGGAGCTGGAGCCGCACGGCGACCGGTCCAGCGCATAGGGATTGCGCGACTGACCGTGGCGCGCGCTCCAGCCACTCGAGCCGGGCGCCGACTTGAAGTAGGCCCACTCGCTCATGGAGGCCTTGCCGAGGATGATTGCGCCCGCCTCGCGCAGCCGCCGCGCCGTGGTCGAGTCCTCGCGGGGACGCGCGCCGACCAGGGCCAGCGCTCCCGCCGTCGTCTCCATCTTGTCGGCGGTGGCGATGTTGTCCTTGAGGAGGACGGGAATGCCGTGGAGAGGACCCCGCACGCGCCGGCCGCGCCGCTCCTCGTCGAGCGCGCGGGCGATGGCGAGGGCGTCGGGATTGATCTCCTGCACGGCCTTCAGGGCGGGGCCGGCGCGATCGATGGCCTGGATGCGCGCGATGTAGATCTCCGTGAGCGATTCGGCGCTGAGGCGTCCCGCCTGCATCGCGGTCTGGAGCTCCGCGATGGTGGCTTCTTCGACGGCGGGATCAGAGCGGGCGGCGCCCGTGGTAGCGCACGCACCGAGCAGCGGCATCGCGCTCATCCCGGCCAGCATCATGCCGCCGGTCCGCACGAACTCTCTGCGCGTCGATCGAGCGCCGGCGGAACCCGCGCGGGGAGCCATGGCGGCGCCCACGATAGCACAAACGCTCCCCGCGCGAATCTTCCCGCGCTTGCCGACCGCGGAAAAGGGCGGCATAGTCTGCGCAGGAGGGCGCGCCGGATGAGCGATGACACGACGGCAGGCACGAAGAGGATCTCTGTCGAGAGCGCGGAGGCCGTGCTCGGACTCCACTGGTTCGTCGCTCAAGACGACGGGCTCTTTGCCGAGGAAGGCCTGGACGTGCAGATCCTGCGGCCCCAGGCGCCGCCGCCTCTTCCCGGGGACGACCCGCGGGTCACGGATCCAAAGCTGCTCGACGCCTTCAACTATCAGAAGCTCTTCGAGGAGAGGAAGTGCGACGTCTACCGGGCCTGCGAGTGGGGGCAGATCCGTCGCACCTACGAGAGCAAGCGGGGCGGACCCATCGCGGGCAAGCGGCCCACCGTGGTGTGCCAGGGCATCTACGTGCGGCCGGATTCTCCGGTGAACGCGCCCATCCAGATGGCGAACACGCCCGTGGGCGTGCAGTTCCACCAGGGCTCGCACTACGCGACCCTCGCGATGCTCGAAGGGTTCGTGCCCCGGCCCGAGATCAAAGTGATCCAGGCGGGCCAGGTCGGGCAGCGCTACGAGCTGCTCGCCCGGGGCGAGATCGACGCGGCCACCCTCATGGAGCCCTGGATCACCCTCGCGGAGAAGAATGGCTTCAAGAAGATCATCGAGACGCACTACCTCGGCGTGGAGAACATCTCGTTCGATCTGGAGCCGGAGACCTTTCAGGCCCTGATGCGCGCCGTGCGAAAGGCCGTCACGCACATCAACGCGGACAAGAAGCGCTACCTGCACTTCCTGATCGACGAGATGCCCGCGAAGTATGCCGCGCAGATCACGCCCGACGACTTCTATCTTCCCCGGCTCCGCTACGTGGATCCCGCCCCCTACACCCGGGAAGAGTTCGAGCGGGCGCATCGCTGGATGCTGACTTGGGACCTCGCGGCCCCGGACGCCTCCTACGAGAAGCTGGTCTCCAACTCCATCTCGTAAGGCGTTACTTCGCCAGCCAGACGGTGGTGACGTTGGGCACCTGGAAGTTGAACTTCAGCCCGTGCACTTCCTTGCGGTAGGCCATGAGCAGGGGCATGACGATCCCGGTGCCCAGGTAGGCGCGCTCCTGGACGAGGCGCAGCACACCGCGGTAGATCTCGTGGCGCTTCCTGGGATCCATGGTCGCCCCGCCCTCGTCCATCAGCCGGTCGATGTCGGGGTCACAGACCTGCGCCCAGTTCGCGGGGGCGTTGCACTTGATACGCGTCTTGAGCACGTCGGGGTCCACCACCGTCTGGAAGACGCCTCGCCAGAACGCGGCCTGGAAGTTGTTGGCTCGCACGGCATCGATCCACGCCAGCCGCTCCAGGCTGACCAGCTTGGTCTTGATGCCCACCGCCGACCACATCTGCTGCGCGAACTCGCCGATCGTGTTCTCGGGCTCGCGACTGATCACCTTGAGCTCGATGGAAACGCCGTTGGGATAGCCGGCGGCTGTCAGGAGCTCCTTCACCTTCGCGGGGTTGTACTCGTTCTTGGTGATGCTCTCGTCGTAGCCCAGGGTTCGAGGGAGCCAGAAGGGATAGTAGTGGGGAACGCCGACTCCGAAGCCGAGGGCCTTGGCCATGCCCGCCCGATCGATACCCATGAGCGCGGCCTGGCGGACCCGCACGTCGCTGAAGGGAGAGGCCTTGGCATTGAAGCCGACCTTGAAGTAGTTCTGGCCGGCCCACGGCAGCTCGTACAGCACGAGGTTGGGGTCCGCCCGGACGGCGGCGGCGTCCTTCGTGGGCACCCACTCCACCAGTTGAACGGCGCCGGCGCGCATGTCCACCAGCGCCACGGTGGGATCCGGGACAAACCGGCCCACGAAGCCGTCCAGGTAGGGCAGCGGCTTGCCGTCGGCGCCGGTCTCGAAATAGCTCGGATTGCGCTCCAGGATCAGGCGGTCGTCGGTGACCCACTGCTTGAACCTGAATGGACCTGTTCCCACCGGGTTGCGCGCGAAGCCGTCCTCACCGAGCTTGTCCACCGCGGCCTTCGAGTTCATGTAGACGCGAGCGCCGGACGCGTAGGCCAGGCTGCGGAGAAATCCCGGGCTGGGAGTCTTGAGCTTCAGGCGGAGGGTGGTCTTGTTCAGCGCCTCCGCGGTGTCCAGCACGCCAAGCTGTGTCTTCCACTGCGACTTGGGGTGATCGCGCACGCGCAACATGTTCCACGCGGCCACCTCGGCGTCGAAGCTGCTGCCATCGTGGAAGGTCACTCCCTGCCTCAGCTTGAAGATCATCGTCCTGGCGTCGGGCTGCTCCCACGACTCGGCCAGGTCCCCCACGACCTTCTGCTCACCCGTCTTCGGGTCGGCCAGCTCGAAGCGCACCAGCGTGTTGTACATGGCCTCGAAGCCGGCCATGAACGGCTGGCTGGAGAGGTGGGAATCCAGGCTCGGGTATGTCCAGTTGATCGACTCGACGAAGGTCCCGCCGCGCTTGATGGCGGGTGCGGACTGCGCCAGCGCGCCGGGCGCGCGCGAGGCCAGCAGCGCCGCCGCCGCGCCACCCATGCCCGTGAGGAGCGAGCGTCGGCTGACTGGTGGAAGGCTCGATCTCTCGTTCATTGGGCGGCCGCCTTCTTGAAGTAGGAGCGGGTTGCGCCGGTCTGGTTCTCGTAGATCGATCCCTCATGCGCGGCGGGAGGCAGGGGCAGGCGGACGGGTACGGACGTCATCCTCGGCTCCAGGGTGGGCGTGCCGCTCAGGAGCGCGCGGTTGAACTCGTCGAAGTCTCCGACGCCGAGGAGGGGCCAGGCATCCGCCGCCGCGATCCCGTAGAGCAGCAGGTTGCGGTTGCGGTCGGACGTGTTGAGAGCGGACCCGTGCAACGAGCGCACGTGATGGAACGACATGCTGCCGGCGCGCCCGGTCAGGGGCACGGCGTTCGCGATCTCGCTCCTGATCTCGGCGGGATCGACCAGACCGCAGAAGCAGCCGTCATCCCCGTGATGGTTCCAGACCGGGCCCTTGTGCGTGCCCGGCGTGACGAGGAGCGGACCGTTCTCCAGATCCATGTCGTCGAGCATCACGCCGACAGCGAGGACGTCGTCGTTCGTGTGGGGATAGAAGGCCCAGTCCTGATGCCACTCGACCGGCGATCCGTACCGGGCGGCCTTCATGTTGAGCTTGGAGCTGTGCAGGCGCAGGTCGGGGCCGAGCAGGCGCGTGAGCACTTCCATCACGGCCGGGCGACGGACGACGGCGTCGAAGGCCGGATGCACCTTGTGGGGCGTCTTGATGCGGCGGACCTTTGGCTCGGCCCGGGTGTGCCCGGGCTCGAGATCGTAGACCGCGGTGTGGGTGTCGACGGCGGCGGCGCCTGCGACCAGCTCGGCGATGATCTCGCGCAGCTCGGACAGCTCCGCGGCCCCGAGAAGGTCGGGGACCACAATGAACCCGTCGCGCTGGTAGGCGTCTCGCTGGGCATCGCTGGTCATGTAGTTCCCCTTCTCCATGCGCGGGGGCTCCTCGCGCAGCGGTGACATTGTCAGCGCGCCATCGTAGCGCTTGCATGGAGGCTGCGCAACCAAAAGTGCTCGGCACGTGCATTCGCCGGCGGTTCAGCACACAATCGGGGTCGCCTGAGTCACCTTCGATCGTGCCATCGAGCGGCTCACCGTGGCGGCTGGGGGGAAACGTGAGCGAGTATCTCTTGCGTCGGCTCGTCTACTTCGTGCCGTTGCTCTTCCTGGTCACGGTGGTGACCTTCTCGGTCGCCTTGCTCCTGCCCGGCGATCCCGCGCTGGCCTACATCGGCGAAGCCAACATGCGCGACAAGGTGATGTACGAGACCATGCGCAAGGAGCTGGGACTGGATCAGCCGATCCCCGTGCAGTATGCCAAGTGGCTGGGCCGGGTGTTGCGAGGGGATTTCGGGCGATCCATCCGGACGCGCGAGCCCGCGCTGGAGGGATTGCTCGCCCGCTTTCCCGTCACGCTTCAGCTCACCGCGATGGCCATGGTCATTGCCCTGCTCATCGCGGTGCCCGTCGGCATTCTCTCCGCCGTTCGTCCCAACTCCACTGCCGACAAGGCGGGCACCGTGCTGGCCATGAGTGGGGTGGCGATTCCAGATTTCTGGCTGGGCATCATGCTCATCTACGTCTTCTCCGTCTGGCTCAAGGTGTTGCCTCCATCCGGCTACGTGCCGGTGTCGCAGGGTCTGTGGCCCAGCCTGCAGGCGATGCTGCTGCCCGCGCTCTCGCTGGGGATGGCCCTTTCGGCCGTGGTGATGCGCCAGCTTCGGTCCGCGCTGATCGAAGTTCTGCAGCAGGACTACGTCGTGGTGGCCAGGGCCAAAGGGCTACGGGAAACGCTCGTGGTCGGGCGGCACGCTCTGAAGAACGCGCTGATTCCCGTGGTCACCGTCGTCGGCCTTCAGACGGGACGACTGTTCGGTGGCGCGGTGGTCGTGGAGACCATCTTCGCGCTCCCGGGGCTGGGCCGCCTGGCCGCCGATTCCATCTTTTTCCGGGACTTTCCCATGCTGCAGGGAGTGGTGCTCATCCTGGCTCTGGCAGTGTTGCTGGCCAACCTGCTCACTGACGTCCTCTACGGCTTCCTGGATCCGCGGATTCGCTACCGGTAGCGGGAAGACGAATCGTGGGCTGGCTCCGCGCAGTCCTGACCAGGGCACTACAGACCCGTGGGGCGGGCTTCGGGCTGGTGGTCGTCGCTCTCGTGCTCTTCGTCGCCCTGAGCGCGGACGTGATCGCTCCCTACAATCCCGATCAGGCCCAGCAAGCCGGGGTCCTGACCGCGCCCGCTTTCGCTCACTGGCTCGGCACCGACCAGCTGGGCCGGGATGTGCTGAGCCGCATCATCCACGGGGCGCGCACGTCCGTGCAGGCCGGCGTCGTCTCGGTGGGGTTCGCGCTCCTCGCGGGTGTGTCCATCGGACTGCTCGCGGGATACCACGGCGGTTGGATCGACGACGTGCTGGTGCTCCTCGTCGACGCTCTGTGGTCGTTCCCCACCTTGGTGCTAGCCCTGGCCATCGCGGCCAGCCTGGGGCCCGGCCTGACCAACGCCATGCTCGCCATCGGCGTCGTGTTCACCCCGATCTTTGCGCGGCTGGTGCGCGGGCAGACCCTCTCCGTGCGCGAGCGCGACTTCGTCGTGGCGGCGCGGGCGCTCGGCGCCGGGCCCGGGCGCATCATGCTCCGCCACATCTGGCCGAACGTGACCGCGCCGATCATCGTGCAGACATCGCTGCTGGTCGCGTCCGCCATCGTCGTCGAGGCCGCCCTGAGCTTCCTCGGCCTCGGCATCGAGCCACCCACCTCGAGCTGGGGGTCGATGCTCAAGGCGGGCTATCAATACATGCAGCAGGCGCCGTGGCTCTCCTTCGCGCCAGGAACTGCCATCTTCGTCACCGTCCTCGCCTTCAACCTGCTGGGAGACGGCTTGCGTCGCGGCCTCGATCCTCGGCTGCGACAGCAGGGCGGAAGCTAGCCTGGGAGGCGGCTCAAAAAGGTCCAGATGCGAGGCGGCGCCCCGCCGTTCGAGTTGAGCGGCGGCCCCTGGCCGACGTGAGACGAGAGCTGAGTTGATCCGCACGCGAGGCGTACTCTCTGTACGTTGAGCGTGCGGCCGAGGGCGCCAACGAAGCAGATGGGCCTTTTTCAGCCGCCTCCGACGCGGTAGCGCTGGATCATGGCTTCGTCGAGAACGAGACCGAAGCCGGGATCCTGCGAGACCTCGATGAACCCGTCCTTGATCGCCGGACGATTGGCCCACATCGCCTGCCACACCGGATCGCGCTCGGGATCGGCGAAGCATTCCGCATAAGTGCCGTGCGGCACCGCCGCCATCAGAGCGCGGCTGCCCGCCGCCACTCGGTGACGCCCCCGCATTCCGAGGCGTCGACGTTGACGAGATCGACGGCGCCCGCCTCGACGAGGCGGCGCACGCCGTGGCTGGTGATCTCGCTCTGCCCCGCCGTGACGGGGATCCGCGTGGCCTGGCGCACGCGGGCCATGAGGGCGGCGTCGTCGTACCAGTGGCACGGCTCCTCGAACCAGCGGATGTCGAGGGGCTCGATGAGGCGCGCGAAGCGCACGGCATCCTGCGCCGACCAGCCGCGGTTGGCGTCCACGGCCAGGATGAAGTCGGGCCCGGCGGCGCGGCGCGCCACCTCGACGCGCTCGGCGTCCTGGGCGGGCGTGAGCCCGCCCACCTTGAACTTGCACCCCGCCATGCCCGCTCGGCGGTAGGCTTCCATCTCACGCCCGATATCCGCGAGCGTCTTGCCTTCCATGTAGTACCCGCCGATGGAGATGATGGGGAGCCGACTCCGGTAGCCGCCGAGAAGCGCGCACACGCTCTTGCCCAGTGCCTTGCCGACGAGGTCCCAGAGCGCGCAGTCGACGCAGGCGATGGCCTCCAGCAGGGTCTTGCGGTCGCGGCTCGTGTGGGAGAGCGCGAACATCGTCTCCCAGACGCGCTCCCCCTCGAAGATGCTCATGCCGATCACGCGAGGGGCGAGAGCTTCGTGGATCAGCCGCGTGATCTCGAGGCCGTGCTCGCGGTTATCGCCGTTGTAGACCTCGCTGACGAGCCCCGCGTCGGTCCGCATGCGCGTGATGACGGTGCTGCGCTTGAGGACGGCGTACGTGCTGCCGCCGAAGTTCCGGGTGAGGGGAATCTCCACGGGAATGGCCTCGACGCTCTCGACACGCACGTCGGCCTCCCCGTTCGCCCTCGTCGCTCCCGCCCGACCCGCGCTCAGGCCTTGCGGGCGAGTGGACCGCGCAGGAGCCGCCCTGGCAGCGCCCCCGTGTGCTTGCCGTCGCGCAGCACCGTCTCGCCGTTGACCACGGTGGCGGAGATGCCGCGGGCCCGCTGCACGAGACGCCGCGCGCCCGCGGGGAGGTCGTTCACCACCTCCGGCATCTCGGGCGCCACGGTGTCGGGATCGAAGACGACGAGATCGGCGGCGAATCCTTCCCGGACCAGGCCGCGATCCGAGAAGCCCCAGTGGGTGGCGTTGTCGAAGCTCAGCATGCGCACGGCCTGCTCGAGGGTGAGCGCCTGCTTCCTCCGCACCCAGTGGCTCAGGAGATGGGTCTGCAGCGAGGCGTCCATGATCTGGGAGACGTGGGCGCCGGAGTCCGAGAAGGTCACCACCGTGCGCGGATGCTTGATCAGCTCGAGGGCGTGCTCCTGGTTCTCGTTGGCGATGGGCTGGAGGAAGAAGCGCTCCAGATCCTTCTCGAGGGCGAGATCGATCATGGCCTCGACGGGACCCACGCCGCGCTCGCGCGCGATCTCCGCCACGGAGCGGTGCGGCCCTTCGGGCGAGTCCATGAGGAAGATCCACTCGTAGGCGGCCGCCCTCGGCTCGGCTCCGATGGGCGGGCGCTCGTCGCGCTGAGCCGCGGCCTCGATGAGCCGGCGCTTCATCTCAGGATCGCGCAGCCGGCGCTTCTGCTCCTCCAGCGGCAGCGCCCGCAGCTCCTTCCACACGGGGAGCCGGTCGAAGGGCAAGCTCGTCTTGAACGAGAGCACGATGGTGAGGGCGCGGCTGTGCACCTGGGCGAACATGCGGCCGCCCGCGGCGGCCGTCTCCTCGAGCAGGCCGATGTACTGCCGCCAGAGGTCGGGCGTCTCGCGGCGGCTGAAAAGGCCCCAGGTGACGGGACGCCCGGTGTCGACGGCGAGATCGCGCAGCCGCACGTGATAGTCGCGCAGCCCCTCGTGATCGTCGCCGAATCGCTCGCCGGCGATCTCGAAGATGCCGGCGTTCATCTCGCCCATGGCGCCCACCAGTCGCCGCACCTCGTCCCACGTGGCGAGGCGGCTGGCCACGGGGCGGCGATCGGGCGTCTCGTGGCTCGGCGAGCGCGAGGTCGTCAGGCCCATGGCGCCGGCGGTCAACCCGCTCCTCAGCTCCTTTTCCATCGCCGCCAGATCACTGTCATCAGCCAGCTTGTCAAAGGCCCGCTCGCCCATGACATAGGTGCGCAGGGCGGAGTGGCCGAGGTAGCCCGCGTAGTTGATCCCCTTGGGCAGAGACTCGATCGTGTCGAGAAACTCGGCGAAGGTCGTCCACGTCCAGTCGATGCCCGCCTCCATCGCTTTCGCTGCGATATCCTCGGCGCGCTCGAGATTGCGGATGACGAGGTGCCGGTCGGGCTTGGCGCAGGGCGCGAGGGTGAAGCCGCAATTGCCCATGACCACACTGGTGACGCCGTGCCAGCAGGAGCAGGTGCCGAGAGGATCCCAGAAGACCTGGGCGTCCATGTGGGTGTGGCCGTCCACGAAGCCGGGAGCGACCACGTGACCCTCGGCGTCGATGACCTCGCGCGCGGACTCCCGGATGCGGCCGATGGCGGCGATGCGTCCGCCCGTCACGCCGACGTCGCCCCGATACCGGGGCTGCCCGGATCCGTCCACCACCCAGCCGTTCTTGATCACGAGGTCAAGGGACATGAGCTGCTCCTCTCGGTCATAAGGGGCACATCCTCAAAGTCGCCCCATGGTACTCCAACTCGGGGCCTAGGTCATGGTCGGCGCGCGTTGACGTCGGGCGACTTCCGAGCCGCCCGTCGCTTGACCTTGGGATAGTGCCCCTCTAGCCTGCTTGCGTGGCGCCCATCCGACCCACCCCGAGCCCGATGACCCGAATTGCCACGCGCGGTGGTCACGCGATGGAACGGCGCAGCTTCGTGGCGCTGATGTCGGGTGGCCTCCTTGCCGCCCCGTTCGTTGCCGAGGCGCAGAAGGAGGGGAAGATTTATCGAATCGCGTACCTCGGCAATTCTTCAGCTGCGCTCGAGTCCGAACTCGTGGCCGCCTTCCGACAGGGATTGCGTGATCTGAACTACGTCGAGGGCCAGAACATGGCGATTGAGTATCGATGGGCCGAGGGCCGGTACGATCGGTTCCCAGCGTTGGTCGCTGAAGTGGTACGGCTCAAGGTCGATGTCATTGTGACGGCTGGCACGCCGGCTATTCTCGCTGCGAAGGAGGGGACGAAAACGATCCCCATCGTCATGGCGGCGATTGGTGACCCGATCGCCGCCGGTGTCATTGCTAGCCTCGCGCGGCCCGGCGGGAACGTCACGGGATCGACCTCGATGACCCCTGACATCGACGGCAAACGGCTCGAATTGCTGAAGGAGCTGGTGCCGGGGGTATCCCGTATCGCCGTGTTGTGGAATCCCACAAACCCCAATAACGCAGCCCGGATGAAGCAAATGCAGGCGGCGGCCAAGACACTTCGCCTCGCGCTGGAACCACTCGTGGGCGCCACAGACAGTCAGGAGCTCGACAAAGGCTTCAGAGCTATCGTCGCCGCCCGAGCGGAGGCGCTGATCATGGAGTCAGATCGTGCCTTGCTGGTTCATCGGGAGCGGATCGTCGATCTGGCGAGCCGGCGCCGGCTCCCGGCGCTCTACCCTTACCGGGAATTCGTGCAGGCAGGGGGTCTCGCATCGTATGAGCCGAGCTATCCGGTCATGTTTCGGAGGGCCGCTACCTACGTCGACAAGATCCTCAAAGGTGCGAAGCCCGCCGACCTGCCCGTCGAGCAACCCACGAAGTTCGAGTTCGTGATCAACCTCAAGGCCGCCAAGGCGCTGAGCCTGACGATCCCGCCGCCGCTCCTGCTGCGCGCGGACGAACTGATCCAGTAGCTACGCTGGTCCGGTCGCCCGTCACAAGGGTCTTGACCCGGAAGGAGCGGTGGGGAGGCTGGCGGGCGCGAATGGCCGCCGCCCGCGCGGCGATCTCCGCTCGGCT
>WNFF01000989.1_pt1 | contig 23187 bp, 19 predicted proteins | sample 5400441 | NCBI WGS metagenome assembly WNFF01 (sample SAMN13153345, study PRJNA577476) | soil metagenome | isolation source: 120 cm saprolite under Douglas fir tree site 2 hole 3 replicate 1 | place: USA:California | collected 2015-04-18
TATGGCAGTGCGGATGCGCCGGTTCGCGTCTCGCACGCGGTCGCGGAAAATCCATGTGGAGATCAGGATCAGCGGCAGAACCGCTAAAGTTGCCAGCGCCAACCGCCAGTTCATCCACATCATCACCGCGCCGATACAGAGCAGCACGATGGCGTCGTTGGCCATGGCGGCGATGCCCGCGGCAAAGAGGTCGTTGAGCGCGTCAACGTCGGTGGTCACACGCGTCACCAGCCGCCCCACAGGCGTACGATCGAAGAAACTCATTGGAAGACGCTGCAGGCGCTCGAATACTTCCTTCCGCAAGTCGTAGAGCGTTTGCTGGCCCACGTTCTGCATGATGCGGACTTGCAGGTATTGCACGGCGAAGCTCAAAAGCAGAGCGGCGAGGAATCCGAGTGATACCAGGCCGACGCCGCGCAAGGCGTCCGCCGCCGGAAGCGAACCGTTCGTGCCGGGAACGATATACCTGTCAACGCCGAACCCGAACAGATAGGGCCCGACGGCTCCGAGCGGCCCGACCAGCAACGTCAAAAACACGGCGAAGACAACGCTCCGCTTGTACGGCCGCAAATACCCCATCAGCCGCCGCATCAGTTGCGAGTCGTAAGCTTTTCCTAGAGCCTCTTCTTCGCGGAAGTCGCTCATTCGCGTTCCAACTCTTCTTCGAGCAGTTGCTTCTGGTACAGGTCGGCGTAATAGCCGCCCCGCGCCAGCAGTTCGGTATGCGTGCCGCGCTCGACGATCCGGCCGTCGCGCAGCACCACAATTTGGTCGGCGTGTTGCACCGTCGAGACACGGTGGGAAATCAGCACCGTCGTCCTCTGCCGCAGAATGGATTCCAATCGCCGCAGGATGCGCTCCTCGGTTCCAGTATCCACGCTGGAAAGAGAGTCGTCCAAAATCAGAATTTTAGGATCGCGAATCACCGCGCGCGCAATGGCCGAGCGCTGTTTCTGGCCGCCCGAAAGCGTGATCCCGCGTTCACCCACCATCGTGTCGAACTTCGCGGGGAATTCGCCGATTTCAGCCGCGATGCTGGCGACCTCGGCGGCGTCGTGAATCTGCTGGTCGGTCGCGCATTCGACGCCGAACGCAATGTTTTCGCGCAGCGTTTCGCTAAACAGGAAAGTGTCCTGGGGGACGTAGCCTACCGCCCGCCGCAGCGTTTCGAGCGGCCACTCCCGGATCGGACGCCCATCGACCAGGAGGGTTCCTGGCGGCGCGTCCCAGAGCCGCGAGATCAGCGCAGCCAACGTGGATTTCCCGCTCCCCGTGGGGCCGACTATCGCCAAGATCGATCCTGCCGGAACGCGGAGGGAAATATCGCGGAGGACGGGCTGGTTCACCGCTGCTGTTCCGTTCCCCCTTGATCCGTCCATTTCGTTTCGCAAGGTTGGGTATGTAAAGGTCAGATTCCGAAATTCAATTTCGCCGCGGAGTTCCGCGGTCTTGTTTTGCACGACGGCTGCGTCATTGATTTTCGGCTCCGAATCCAGAATGTAGTTCAGCCGTCCCATGGAAGCGCCGCCGCGCTGAAAAATGTTGGTCACAAATCCCAGCGCAATCATGGGAAATATCAGTCTCGTCATGAACGTGTAAAACGCGATGAGTTCACCGAGCGTGATGCGGCTGAGAATCACTTGCCGGCCGCCCTGCCATAGCACAAGCACAAACGTCAACCCTACCAACATCTGAAGCAGCGGCATGAACAGGCTCCAGAAATAGATGAGCCGCAGGTTGCGATCGATGTATTCGCGATTGGGCTGGTCAAAGCCGCGAATCTCGGCTTCCTCCTGCACGTAGGCGCGCACCACACGCATGCCGGCAAGGTTTTCCTGGGCTTTCGCGGAAAGCACGGCAAGAGAGGCCTGAATTTTTCCGTAAAGCGCATGAATCTGGCGGCCAAAGACCCACACCGTGATGGCGACGACCGGAACGGGAATCAAAACGTAAATGCTGAGCGAGGGAGAAATCCAGAACATCAGGACCACAGCGAGCACCATGGTCGCGAATGTGTTGGCGCTGTACATGATTCCGGGGCCGAGCACCATGCGCACCGAGTTCAGATCGTTCGTGCATCGCGACATCAACTCGCCCGTGCGGTTGCGCACGTAAAACTCAGGCTCCATCGTAACCAGCTTGTTCAGCAAGTCGTTCCGCAGGTCGTACTCGATATCTCGCGAGAGGCCGATCAGAATCTGCCGCGTTGCATACGAAAAAATTCCCTGGATCGTGCAAATGATGATGAGCGCTGAACAGAATATGGCGAGTGTGTGGGCGCTTTTGGGGTGATAGTACGGCAGCAGGAATCCCAATGAAATCTGGGTCAGACGGCCGAGCTGCGCCAAGGGAGCCGCGGCGCCCTTGATGCAATCCACGATGACGCCGATAATCAGAGGGAGCAGCGTCCCGGTAATCCCCATTCCGGTCTGTGTCACCATCCCCAAAATCACTTCGCCCGTATGACGGCGGACGTAGGGGTACAGACGGGTAAGCTGCGTCCATCCGGAGACACGCTTCTGCGCGGTCTTCACTGCGGAACTTGCCAATGTGTTTGCTGCTGCGCTCATTTTAGAATGGACTGCGGGGTCTCCAGCGCGGGCGCTTCACCCAGATACCCTCTATGAGACTGGTCGAGCGATTGATAGCGTTTCGCTTTTGTGTTCCACCGGATGGTTATGGTCCGGGCCAGGGTCTCGGCGGCGGCTGACGACCGTTCTTCGCCAGTTCCGGCCGGTGTGAATCGTAACTCAAGACCCTGATCCGTATCCGGCTTGAACTCGAGTCGCCAGCCCGTGACAGGAGCCGCAGGGGACCCGCCCAAATAACCTCTCGGGTTTTTCAGGTGCTCGTCGCAACGCAGCACCTCCGCCCATTTGTCGTTTTCTTTCTCCACGATTACCGCGCGCGTGACGAATATCGCGGAAGAATCTGCCGGCCCGCCGTCCCCGCGCGCTGCATTCTCAAACCGGTTTACCACCAGCATTTGGTCCAATCCATTCCGTGCCAAATCTCCGTGGGCGAGGACTTCTGCTTGCTTGCCCAGCACAGCTTCCGCCACTTGCAGAGTCTCCGGCACCACCGCCGGGGCTGAGGGAGGGGCCGCTGCCTCCGCGGGTGTTGTTTGTTTGGCTGACTCGCATCCCACCAACAAGAGCGCCACCCCTGCCACCAGTGCAATGACCACGCGCAATTTTCGAGTCTGCATTGTTAGACTCTACAGGCTCGAAAACGCGAGCGTAATCTCAAGCACTCTTCCCGTATCCCGCGCGCATAGCACTTCCATCACCTGAGGAACGTCGGACCCGGCCCAATCAAATTGATAGGAAAACAATTCCAGCTCTTGACCGTTCTTCGAGGCAGGGCCGCTCGAGTTCGGCTCGCCATAAAAATCGACAATACGATCCTGCGAATCGCCGATGCGCAAGCCAGTTCCCGTCACCCAATTCTTGGGGTCCAGAAAATCCGCGCGTTTTTCACCGCATTTGCCTTCCGGATAACCGAGCGTCGTGATGGTGATGCTTTGGATCATGGATTTGGCGTCGAGTTCGAGCCGGATGGAGCGTCCCGAGCAATCATCGCGCCATTCTTTGATTCCTGAATCATGGCTTTCGGCAAGGTTCTTCAATTTGAACCGCTTTTCCGCCACAGCGAACGTATCGCGTCCGGGGCGCAGCCCCGCCAGAAGCGTTTCATTCACTCCGCGCGCATTGCTCGGCCGGGCGCGAGGGGACTCTTTTTGCGGCGCGACCTGCGCCGAATGGCCTTGAGCCGCCAGCAGCAAGCTAACGCACAGCCAGAATTTCATCCAAACGCGCTTCAAAGTTTTCCTCTCCCTCGGACCACAGGCGGACTTGTTCTATCGGTAAAACTTCCTCCGCCGAACGCATCCATGACATCAGCTTCTGGATATTCTCGCGCGTTTTTTCCTGATATTCGCGTAAATTCTGCGGCTGCGACATCCACATCAGAAACCGGGCCTCGTCCGGATGTTCGGGCTGAGCCACATGCCCGGCTTCCGCCGAAAGCAATCCCGCATGCCCCGTGAACAAGTGCTCGAAGCCCAGATCGGCCATAAAATGCCCCGATTCGGCATAAATCCCTTGATCGTATTCCGGCCCAAAACAGGAAAGATGGAGTCGCTCCGGCTTTTTCTTCCAACTCGCGGATTCCATGTCGCGAATCCAGAGGTCCCATAACGCCACGACCTCGAAGCACACGTCGCTGGCGAGATGCTCTCGGGTAAGCTCCACAATTTTCGCAGGCGTTACCCGCTGTGCCCGTAGATCGTGCTCCTCGAGCGGCGACTCCGTTGAATCCACAGCCCGGATCACCAGTTCGGTAAACCCAATCGGACCGGCCGCGAGAGGGAAGGTGGCGAGGAAATGCTCGAAATGGGAGAGCATGTTCGCCTGGTCGAAATTCCGGACCCAGAGACCGGCGTAGGCACGATTAGGCATCGGGCTATTATACAGGCTTCCCCCGCAGGACCGAAAACTGCAGGCGCCGGCCTCGCGGAGTTACTAGTGTTCCTCTGGCTTGATTTCGGGTGGCTTGACCGAAGGGCGTGGAGGCCCTGGAATTGGCTGGGGCGCTGCGGGAACAAAAAGTCCGGCCATCCGCTGCCGGAGCGTTTCGCCCAATTCAGCGATCACGGTGCTGCAAGTCGACCGGAGTTTCTTTTCGGTTGATTCCGCAAGCTGGTTGATAAGCGCTTCGGACTGCTGATTGAGTTTGGTGACTGTGGTTAGCAGCCAGGAATTTGACGCATTTTCAAGCCGCTGTTTGTACTCGTCCATCGCATGAGTGCCGAACGATTGCAACGCAGACCGCAACTGGCGGTCGAGCGACTGTGCCTCAACGCGCAAGTTGTCTTTGGCGAGATCGATTTGAGAGGACAGTTCCTGCTTGCCCTGGGCGAGGCCTTGCTGCGTTTGCTGTGCGAGGACGCGCTGGAATTCCCCGACGAGCATTCGCGCGTCGCCCTCCAGCTTCGTACGGACCTGCACCGTATGCGCCTCGATGCGGGCGGCATTTTGTTCGACCGCGGAATTGGCCTTTGTATTGAAGAGGTTGAACTGCTCGCGCGTCAGCTGGTCGGCGCGCTCGATGAAATTCGTGGCGGCCGCTTCGCCGGCCTGCGAGATCTGGAGGCTGGCCTTCTCCGCGGCATCTCGAGCGTTTTCTCCCATCTGGGTCTGCGCGTGCTCCACGTAGCTGCGGCTGTAGTGATCCAGTTCGCTGGCAAACTGGCCTGAGAGATCCCCGGCTTTTTCGCGCAGGCTGGCCGCGGCCTGATCGAGCCCCTTTTCCAGGGTCGATTGCATCTGCGTTTGAACCTTCTTTTCATACCAATCCGCGGACTTGAAGAGCGCTTCGAAGGTGGCGTGGGTGGTTTCGCTAGCCTTGGTTTCGAGTTCGGTGAACCATCTCGCGGATGTATTCCGAGCCGATTCCCCGAATTCCTTCTCCACCTGGGCGAGGACTTCCTTCGAGCGCGCCACAGCCTCCTGCACGCTTCGTTCCGAAACTTGCCAGAGCCGGGTTTGATGTTCCGACAGCGCCTTTTCGGCCTGCCCCTGGTCGAACGCAAGCCTGCTCATCAATTCCGTTACCCGGGTGATTTGCGGCCCCAACCGCTGTTCGAGGTCATTGGCTAATCGCTCGATCGTTTGGTGTCCCGCGCTTTCGAGGACGGGCTGAAGCCTCTCCGCCAATCCGGCGACGGCTGATTCCGCCTGGCGGTTCATCTCCTTGCTTTGTACCTCAAGCAGCGCTTCACCGCGCCGCGCGAGTTCCTCCGAGGCCGACTGGAGGAGCAGGGAGATATCGCCCTTCCGAGATTCAACCTGGTCGAGGGTTTGTTGCAGCTGGGAGATCGCTGTCTGGCCCCGGGCGGTTTCTTTGCCAATCGACGCGCGCAGCGTGCCAAGAGTGCTTTCTGCTTCGGCGGTCACTTGTGAAAACGAGCTGCCGATCATGCCGATTCTTTGCTGCAGTTGTTGCTCCAATTGCCGAGTCGCGGCCTCGCTGTTCCGCGCGACTCGCTCGGCCACCTGGCGCGCCGCGCTGTCGATCGACGTCTCAATCGTCTCGTTCCAGCGTGAGCTCGCCGCCGTGAGGTCTGCTTCGAGCAAACCCCGCCATCCCGACTCCGCGGCGGAGGTTTCCGCGCCAATCTGATCGGCCAGGCGCTTTGCGGCCTGTTCCAGTTGCGCAAAGCGCGCCTGCGCTTCGGTGGCGCGCTGTTCCATCAATCCCTGCCAGCGCTGGAGTTCGCCCGCGGCAGCCTCTTCCGAATTTCGCCGCATTTTCTCGATGGCGGTTTGGACTTCGCCCGCATTTGCGCCCAGGCTGCTGCTCAAGCTTTGCAGCTTTTCGATCGCAGCCTGCAATTGGCTTTGAATTTGTTGCTCGAAATCCGCCCGCTGCGTGCGCTCCACTTCCACGAGCTGCGAAGCCATCTGCATCCGGGCATCGGCAAGCAGGCGATCCAGTTCGCGCGACCATTCGGCGCGCATCGCCGCCACGCTCTCCACCCGTTCGCTTTCCATCCGCTGCAAACCTTCGTGCTGCATTCGCTCCATGTGCGCGGCGACCGCGTCCTCGACGGATTTGTTTGCGGCGTCCTTAAGCTGGTTCTGCAGCGCGGCAAGCAGCGGGCGCGTTTCCGCCGCGACCGCACGCGTGGCGGTCTCGAGCACCGTACTCTGCACCTGCTGCTTGGCTTCCACGACCAGCCGCGCAACCTGCCGCGCTAGCTGCAGCGAGGAATCCCCGCCGCCCGGCAATGGCAGTACGCGAACGTTGTCTTCCGGAAGTTCGGGCAATGCAGAAGCGGGCGGCGCGTCAGGAATCCATTCTGGAGCGGGTGGCGCGATTTCAGCGCTCTCCACGGGAGACGGAATCACGCGGTCGTGCGCGGCTTCGGGAAACGGAAACCAGTCGCCTGGCGGAAAGGCGATGCCCCAGACGTTTCCGGATACTTCGAGCTCAACGCCAATTTGAAATAACTCGCGCACGGTTCGCGGCCGCTGGATCCAGCTGACGCGCGCGCGAACGCTACGCGGTTCGCGCCCTGCTTCATTATGGGGCACCTCAAAAGTGACCCACATATTTTTCAGAACGTAGTGTTTCGATTGGTAGCGGCAACCGTGGCAATTAATGATCAGTGTCGAGGTGCGTTCCTGAAATGGCCTGCCGAGCGCGTCTACACCCGTCACCGTGAGCGGCACAGCTTGCACAATGCGCGTGGTGCGCCGCTTTTGGGACTCCAGGTCGGGATGAATGTTCGAATCAGCCACAAATGCACCCCACGGTCAATTTTTAATTTAACATTGCCGGTTGCACGCGTCGAGCGCGGAAACCCATGTATCCGTAACGGTTACGCCACGCAACGCTGCATGCGGCCTGGACCGGTAGCGCGAATTCCCACGGGGCACATTCTTCCCCCCGGGAGCCGAGTTTCGTCTCGCGACGCGCTCTGGGGCTGGAGAGGCTTGGCGCGATCCGCGAGCGGAATGTACTACGAAAGCGGCGGAGTGAACAAGAGAACAATAAGTTGGAATCGTCGCCTTCGTATTAACAGTTACCGCGCCGCCAGGGACTCCATGGAAGGCTGTGGCGCTTTTTCAGGGAGCTCAAACTCGCCTGGATTGCAGCAGGCGGCATCGAGCCTGGCAAAATCGCGCTGCATATCGGGTCTTTCACGCAAGTGCTTCAGAGTTTCCTGCAAGATCGAGGAAGCCACGGCGTCCTGCGGAATGACCAGACGGTAGTGCATCCACCGTCCCTGGCGCCGTGCCGCCGCGATGCCCGCGCGCCGGAGATAGGCGAGATGGCGAGAGATCTTCGGCTGGCTGATCCCCAGAATCTCAACGAAAAAACAGACGCAGATTTCCCGGCCGGCAATGAGGTTGAGAAGGCGCAGCCGGGTGGGATCGGCCAGGGCGCGAAACAGAAGATCGACCGCGAACGGCTTGTTTTTCTTCGGCATGCCCAGGTGAATTATATACGGCTTGACAGATATGAGCAAGACGCGTAGCCTATATACATATGTACAAGCGCATATGTTATGCGCCCGCCGGGAGGAAGACATGGCCACGGAAACAAGGAAAGCATTAAAAGCCCACATCGCAATTCACGTTCAGGATGTCGCGAAAAGCATCGAGTTCTATCGGAATCTCTTTGGGATCGAACCTTCCAAGGTGCGCACGGGTTACGCGAAATTCGACGTCGCGAATCCGCCGCTCAACTTCACCCTCAACGAAGGAAGAGCCCGGGAACGCGGCACTCTGTCGCATCTGGGAATTCAAGTTGCATCCACCGAGGACGTGCTGGTGATGCGCCGGCAATGGCAAGAGCGCGAATTGCTCACCCGCGACGAGATGAAAACGGACTGTTGCTACGCGCTGCAGGATAAGACCTGGGTCCGCGATCCCGACGGGAATGAGTGGGAAGTATTCGCGGTTCTCGAAGACAACCTCCCGGAGAAAGCAGCCGCCGAAAAATCATGCTGCGCCCCTGATTGTTGTGCACCCGCGGCGCCATGAGCGCCCGGTGAGTTCTGGCATCTGACAAAGGCTTCTCGATGGAGAAAAAATATAACGTTTTATTTCTGTGCACCAGGAATTCAGCCCGCTCCATCATGGCTGAGGCCATACTCAATCGAAAAGGCCGGCCCATTTTTTTTGCGTTTAGCGCGGGCAGCCATCCGTCAGGACTGGTTCACCCCGAGGCGCTGAAGCAGATCGAACTTTCCCGCGCCCCGGCGGAGGGTCTTTGCAGCAAGAGCTGGGACGAATTTGCGAAGCCGGATGCGCCGCGGATGGATTTCATTTTCACCGTTTGCGATAACGCGGCCAACGAAATGTGCCCGGTGTGGCCGGGCCAGCCCATGACGGCCCATTGGGGCGTACCCGACCCTGCTGCCGTAAAGGGCACGCCCGAACAGATCGAACGCGCGTTTCGTGATGCTTTCATGATTCTAGACCGAAGAATCGCGCTATTCCTGAGCCTGCCTCTCTCCACTCTCGACCAGCTTGCCATCAAGAGGGAAATTGACCGCATAGGCCGGCAATGAAATTTTCACTCGCGCGCCGCCTCGCATCGGAATTTCTCGGGACCGCGTTCCTCGTGGCGACCGTTGTTGGCTCAGGCATCGTGGGGGAGCGCCTCGCTGGCGGCAATGTTGCTCTCGCGCTTCTCGCGAACACGATTGCAACGGCGGCTGCACTCGCATCTTTGATTCTCACGTTCCGGCCGATTTCGGGCGCTCATTTGAATCCAGTGGTGTCGATGGCCGAAACATTTCTGGGCGGGATGACGCGGCGAGAGGCTTGCTTCTACATCATTGCACAAGTCAGCGGAGGAATTCTCGGCGCGGCGTGCGCCGACATCATGTTTGCGTTGCCGCTGTTTTCCCTCTCCCATCACGCGCGAACTGGGGCGCCGATATGGTTCAGCGAGTTTGTCGCCACGTTCGGATTAATTCTGATCGTCCGGGGATGCTCTTGCTTTGAGCCGGAATGGCTTCCTGTCGCGGTGGCGTGTTATATCGCCGCGGCGTACTGGTTTACGGCATCGACATCGTTTGCAAACCCCGCCGTCACGATCGCGCGCTCGTTGAGTGACACGTTCGCGGGCATCCGCCCGGCAGATGTTCTTCCGTTTGTCGCCGCGCAGTTGTGCGGAGGGTTTTCAGCAGTTTTAGTTTTCGAGTGGCTTAGCCCTCGATCGAGCGATGGATTGAAGGTGCGATGGCCCCGGCTGTAGCTGAAAACTGTTTCGCCATCATCGAAGAGCGTATAGGCGATCGCATTTCTGCAGGCCATCTCATAAATAGGTTTTGTGGGTCGCGGCCCCCGCGGAGCCGGGATTTTCGACTTCAGCCGCGACATCAAAACGCCAATAAAAACTGGGCTTTAGCCCCTGAAGAGTGAATCACCTTACGCCTGCGGGGATTTATGAGACAAGTTCCAGATTCCTGGCGCCCTATTCGTTCCAGCGAGCAACGCTCGATTCGAGCCTTGAATGTCTGGTCCTGTGACGCGATACTGGGCTCATGCCGGAATTCGCGACCAACTCAGCCCTCCGCGTCCACCACCTGCGAAAAGCATACAAGGACGTGGTTGCGGTCGATGGCCTCAACCTTGAAGTGCAAGCGGGCGAATGCTTCGGTCTTCTCGGACCGAATGGTGCTGGGAAGACGACTACGGTCGAAATCTGTGAAGGTTTGACCGAGCCAGATTCAGGGGACGTTGAGGTGCTTGGCCAGCGGTGGAGTTCGAACGCCGCGCAGCTCCGCCAACGCCTGGGGATTCAATTACAGGATACGCAACTCTCCGAGAAACTTACCGTGTTCGAAACGGTTCGTTTGTTTCGCAGTTTTTTCCGGCAAGGAGCGGTTGCCTCTGAGGCGATCGCGCGGGTACAACTCGAAGAAAAACAAAAATCGCGCGTCGGCGATCTCTCCGGCGGGCAGAAACAACGTCTGGCTCTCGCCTGCGCGCTGGTCGGCGATCCCGACTTCCTTTTTCTTGATGAGCCCACCACCGGTCTGGATCCCCAAGCCCGCCGCCAGCTTTGGGAATTGATCGAGGAATTCAAGCAGTCCGGCCGCACCATTCTGCTCACCACCCACTACATGGACGAAGCCGAACGCCTTTGCGACCGCGTGGCCATCATGGATCACGGCAGGGAAATCGCCCTCGGCACGCCGCGCGAATTGATCGCCTCGACCTGTGCGGAACAAATGGTGGAGTTTACGGCAGGCAGCGCTTCGAAAGCGCTCGATGTGCCCGCTCTGCGGCGTATCGAAGGCGTCCGTGAAGTTCGAACGGAGAATGGCGCTGTGCTTATGCAGGTGACCGAACTTCACACTTCCGTCCCCGCCCTTCTCGCTGAATTGACACGCCAGAATGTTCCGCTCACCGAGCTTCGAACCCACTCGGCGACCTTGGAGGACGTCTTTGTAACTTTGACGGGACGCCATTTGCGTGATGAGTGATAACACCATCCCCGAGGTTCGTGCCAGGGAGGCCGTAAGTAAGGTTCCTCACGGGAATTCGCTCGCGGACCACCCGCTTGTGCAACTGACTCTGATGCGATTTCGCGAGTTCATCCGCGAACCTGAGGCCCTCTTTTGGGTGTTCGTGTTCCCCATTCTCCTTGCGGCAGGATTGGGCATTGCCTTCCGCAATCGTCCGGCGGAGGTGCTCAAAATCGCGGTGGTCACGCCGGAACTTGCACAATCTTTGCGGCAAGAAAAACTCCTCGAAGTACAGCAACTGGAATCGGGAGCCGCGGAAGACGCGTTACGCACCGGGAAAGTGGCGTTGCTCGCGGGGCCTGGATCTCGCGGCACGGTGGTGTACCGCTATGACGATACGAATCCCGAAGGCCGCGCCGCCCACATGCTCGCGGATCGAGCGATCCAGAGAGCGGCCGGACGCGTCGATCCAATTTCCACGAGCGACCAGCTGATGCGCGAGCCGGGCTCACGCTACATTGATTTCCTGATTCCCGGGCTACTCGGGATGAACCTGATGGGCAGCGCGATCTGGTCGATGGGATTTGCGATCGTGGATGCGCGGCGCAAAAAGCTTTTGAAGCGCCTGGTTGCCAGCCCCATGCCCCGGCACTATTTTTTACTTTCGTTTCTCCTTTCGCGGATATTGCTGCTGGTAGTGGAAGTCGTCGCGCTGCTTGGATTCGGCGCTTTGCTTTTCCACGTGCCCATTCGGGGTTCGCTGCTGGATCTCGCGGTGCTGTGTGTCTTGGGCTCGTGTTCTTTTTGCGCCTTGGGACTCTTGCTTGCGTCGCGTGCAAAGACAATTGAAGCGGCTTCCGGTATCATGAATGTTGTGATGATGCCGATGTGGATCGCCTCCGGCGTTTTCTTTTCCTCGCAAAACTTTCCCGGCCTGATGCAACCGTTCATCAAAGCGCTTCCGTTGACCGCTGTGATCGACGCTCTGCGCGCTAACATTCTCCAAGGCTCGAATTTGGCGCAGATGGCTCCGCAGGTCGGCATCATGGCCTTCTGGCTGGTCACTTGCTTTGCACTGGCTCTAAAACTTTTCCGCTGGCGCTAGCTGCATTTCTCACGTGAATTTCGTCACAGCAGTTGGCCCGTACCCATGTGCCGTGCCAGGACACAAGTCCAACGCGGTCGAGTAGCACAGGCTTCAGCCTGTGTGGTTTTGATTTCCATGGGCGCAGAACAGCACACAGGGAAGCCTGTGCTACCAAAAACGCACTTCGCATTGATGGGATGCGACTACTCTCACCTGATTTTCGAGTAGCGTTGAGCTAGATCGAGCGATGCTTGAAGGTGCGATGGCCCTTGCTGTAGCTGGCGACCGTCTGGCCTTCGCCGAAGAGCTTATACTTGTAGGTGGTGAGCCCTTCGAGGCCTACGGGGCCGCGCGCGTGCAGTTTTCCGGTGCTGACACCGAGTTCCGCGCCTAACCCATAACGGAAACCGTCGGAGAATCTTGTGGATGCATTTTGGAAAACGCCGGCGGCGTCGACGAACTCCATGAAGCGCGCCGCGACGTCGTGGCTTTCTGTCACGATCGATTCGGTGTGGCGTGAGCCGTACCGGTTGATGTGCTCGATCGCCTCGTTGACGCCGTCCATGATTTTGATCGAGATAATCAGGTCGGAATATTCTTTCTTCCAATCTTCTTCACTTGCTGGGAGAACTTCCTGTCCTCCGGCAAATTCCAATGTTCCCGGGTCGCCGCGAACCTCGACTCCGGCCGCGTGGAATCGCGCGATCATTTGCGGCAGGAACGCGGCGGCAATGTCCCGGTGGACCAGCAATGTTTCGGCGGAGTTGCAAGCCGCGGGGTATTGCACTTTCGAATCGAGCGCGACATCAAACGCTTTCTGCAAATCCGCGTCCTGATGGACGTACACGTGGCAGATCCCCTCGCCGTGGCCCAGCACGGGGATACGGCTGTTTTCGGTAATATAGCGAACGAACTGCTCGGAGCCGCGCGGCACGATCATGTCGATCTCACCATGCATGGTCAGAATCAGGGCCACATCTTCGCGCGACCTCAGCAAAACTACGGAGTCAGGCGGAATGTCGGCGAATGGCTCGAGCGCTTCGCGCCAGATTGAAACCAGCACCGCGTTGCTCTCCGCCGCCTCCGCGCCGCCCTTGAGGCACACTGCATTCCCGGACTTGAGAGCGAGCGAGGCCACTTGCGGCACGACTTCCGGCCGGGCCTCGAAGATCACGCCTACGACGCCCAGCGGGCAGCTTTCCTTGTAGAGAACAAGATGATCGTCGAGCTCCGTGGCGGCGAGGCGGCGATGCAAAGGGTCGGGCAGCCGCGCGACCTCGCGCACACGATCGGCCATTTCCACGATTCCGCGCTCCGTCGTCCGCAAACGGGCGAACATGGTGCGCGACATCTCGCCGCGCTCGACGGCGGGCAGCGCCGCCGCACAATCCTTTTCATTCGCGGCGAGAATTTCCGCCGAACGCGCTTCGAGCGCGTTGGCCGCGGCAAGCAAAGCTTCATCGCGCCGCTCACCGGAGAGCGCTGCGAGGATGTGCGCAGCCCGCCGCGCGCGCCGGACCGAATGCTGAATGTCCGAAACCTCGAGCTGTTTCTGCACGACGCTCATTTGCGATCCAATAGCACGATATTATCGCGCTTTACGAGCACACTTGCACGCCCGCTGGCCCGGCCATTTCCTGGGCCTTTCGAACCGTTGCCGATCATGCCCTCCGCATCGCCGCGCGAATAATCCGAAATTCCCCGCGCAAATTCCAGGCCCTCGCCGTCCACGATGCTCACGACTTCGGCGGCCTCAAATTCGCCTTCGACGCGAATCACGCCCGAGGCGAGCAGGCTCGCCTTGCCGCCGGTGAGCGCGTCGCGCGCGCCCGCATTCACGACCACGCGCCCGCGAACCCCTGCGGCGTAAGCGATCCAGCGGCGCTTTCCGGCCATGCGCGTCTTCGACAGAAACACTGTGCCGGCCGGTTCCCCGTGAAAAATCCGGTCGAGCGTGTCTGGTTTTTTCCCGTTGGCGATGACGGCGACGCCACCCGCTTGCATGGCAATCTCCGCGGCATCGAGTTTTGTCAGCATGCCGCCGCGCCCGCCCTCTGAAGGTCCAAGCGCCAGCGATTTCAATCCCGGCGAGATTTCTTCGACCAGGGGAATCACCACCGCCGCATTCCTGGAGTCCGAAGGTCCCAGTCGCATCAATCCGTCCACGTCCGTCAGAAGTACGAGCACGTCGGCCTCAATGTGGCTCATCACCAGCGCGGCCAGGCGATCGTTGTCGCTGAAGATGCGTTCGCCCGCGCGAATATTCAAGTAGTCGAGTTCGGCTGTCGAAACTGTATCGTTTTCATTGACGATGGGCAGGACGCCAAGTTTCAAAAGCGCTTCCATCGTCTGCCGGAGATTCGAATAACGGCTGCGATCGACGAAATCTCCCTCCGTCAGCAACACTTGTGCAAGATGGATGCCGTGCGCCTGGAACAGCTTTTCGTATTCATGCATCAGCAAGCTTTGACCGACAGCCGCGCACGCCTGCCGCATCACGAGATCATTCAGCCTATCGCGATGAAGTCCCAACCGTCCTCGGCCCAGCCCGACAGCGCCGGAAGACACGAGCACGACCTGGCGGCCGTCCTTCTTGAGTTCGGCGATGGTTCGCGCGACGGGCGCAAGATTCTCGACGTTGAACTGACCATCCGCGCCTGTCACAATGCCCGTGCCGAGTTTAATGACGGCGCGGCGCGCCGCGCGCAGCCGCTTCTGTTGTTCGCTCTCTGGATGCTGATTTGTCACGGTTTCTTACTTTATCATCGACCAGTGCTGGCACGGAAGTTATGCGGGGGATGGGCGCTGCTACTTTCGTCTCCAATTTGCCGGGGACGCAGGCGATCACTGCCGAGAGCAGGCTGGAACTTAGTTCTTATGGGCAGACTGCGGGTTTTCGAGATTCACGATCAGGCTTGGTTTCCCAGCCTCCTCCGCGATCAAACAACTGACGTCCTTCAAATTATCTTTAATATTGGAAATCTTTATAGACCGATCGTTCATCAACTCAGTAGAGCTCTGAGGGAGACCGGCACAGTTCAAATTCTTGATCTGTGCTCGGGAGCGGGAGGACCCTGGCTAACACTTTCGAAAGATCTTGAGCGCGAAGAGGGATTAGCGTTGAATATTTGCTTTACTGACAAATATCCGAATGTCGCGGCATTTGACCATGCCAAATCGCTCGGACGAATTAGGGTTCGCTTTCACTCGATTCCAGTGGATGCGACGCAAATCCCTGATGAGCTGGACGGCTTTCGAACTATCTTCTCCACATTTCATCACTTCAAACCGCGGGAAGCTCGGGCGATTCTTCAGGATGCGGTCAATAAGCGACGGGGCATCGGCATTTTTGAAGCGGCGGGACGGCGGATTGTGACGCTCCTTCTTACCTTCTTGATTCCCATCGCGACGCTCCTGCTAACTCCGTACCTGCGGCCGTTCCGTTGGTCGCGTTTGGTATGGACCTATGTCTTTCCCGTAATTCCTTTCGTCCTTTGGTTCGATGGAGTAATGTCGTGCTTACGCACGTATTCTCTCCAGGAACTGGCCGAGCTAACGTCCGGGCTTACCTCGCGCGGATACGAATGGAAGATCGGGCAAGAAAGGGGCGGCCTTTTCCCAGTTCCCATCACCTATTTGATCGGCTACCCGACTCGCAAGAGTCAAAGCGCAGCGCCTTCATCACAATCTTAGGAGCGCTAGCGGCAAAACCAGTCAGGTCACAATGAAACAAGATCCCGCTAACACCTATGCACAGAAAAACAGAGAATCACGGAACTTGTGATGTGTGAGCTTCACGAAGGCGCAACGCGCCTTGGTTCCGGTAAGGAAACACGAGCCATTCCTCTCGCTGGGTTCGACGCGACGCCATGGTACGTTTAAAAAGACAGGCAGCGAGTCTTTGTTCCGCCACCCTCAAGAAGATGACCCATCAAAAACCAGATGCGCCGCGTCGAATGCGACTCGTGATGGGAGTCACTCTACTGCTTGTCGTTATGGCCGCGGAACTGGCGCTCTCTGCGCGCCAACAATCCCAGATTTTCGATGAAGCCTGCCATATTTTTGCGGGCTATCGGTCCTGGAAGAATTTCGATTTCGGAATCAATCCTGAGCATCCCCCGCTGGTCAAGCTGGTCGCCGCGATCCCTCTCTTGCGGTTGCCTCTTAAGGTACCGGCGGTGCCCGACGACTACTTCAAGTCGGTGGAGTATGGAACTGGGCGTGATTTTCTCTACGGCAACGATGCAAATTCACTGCTGTTGAGGGCCAGGCTGGCTGCGGCCGTCTTTACGATCTGCCTGGGTCTCACTGTTTTCATTCTGGCGAATTCCATGTGGGGCGCGAGGCCGGCATTCCTGGCGCTGACCCTTCTGGTTTTTGAACCCAATATCCTCGCTCACGGGTCGCTGGTCACGACGGATATCGGAGCGGCGCTTGGTCTGTTGCTGGGAGTCGGCAGTTTCTACTTTTATTTGAAAAAGCCCACCGCGCTGCGGCTGGCTGGTGCAGGGCTGGCCGCAGGCCTCTGTTTAGGCGTCAAGCACTCTGGAATTCTGCTCTTCCCGATATTGTTCTTCGTTGCGCTTGCCGAGTTGCAGCCCTTTCGGGACCCTGTCACGAAACGGTTCACCCCTGGCCTCGCGAAGAAGGCGTTGCGCCAAGCCTCTTCGCTAGCCGCGATCGCAGCGATCTCGCTCGTGTTGCTTTGGTCCTTGTACGGATTTCGCTACGCGGCGCGTCCTGCCGGTTTAAGTTTGAACCCTCCACTTTCAGAATTCGCGCAACGGGTGGGACCCAGCGGTTCCGCAATTGTCCTGAAGATTGCCCACTGGCACTTGCTTCCGGAATCCTATTTGTATGGGGCCGTGGATTTTTATTCGGAGGGACAGCATCCGACCATCATTTTCGGGAAATATTATCCGACCGCGCAATGGTTCTACTTTCCGGCAATTTTCATTGTCAAGTCCACGGTTGCGTTCCTGCTTTTTTGTTGCCTGACGCCAATCTGCACCTCATTTTGGGGCAAACAATTTCGGCGAGAGGTGCTTTTGCTGCTGATTCCTCCCGCAATCTATCTCGCTGTGGCGATGTTTTCGGGCGTCAATTATGGCGTGCGCCATCTTCTTCCAGTGTATCCCTTTCTGATCGTCCTGGTCGCGTTTGGTGCGTGGAATCTGGGCCAACGACATCGGGCGCTCGCCTCTCTTGTGGCGGTTCTCGTCGCCTTCCACGTGGCGTCTTCGGTTCGCGCGTTCCCCAACTATATTCCCTATGCGAACGAATTGTGGGGCGGTCCGGCGAATACCCATCGGATTCTGGCGGATTCAAACGTCGACTGGGGGCAAGGGCTCAAGGCCATGAAGCAGTACGTCGACCAGCGTCATATCAAGGATTGCTGGTTTTCCTATTTTGGCTCTCTGGTAGTAGATGTTTCTTACTACGGAATTCCGTGCAAGCCTTTGCCCACGTCTTACGACTACTTGATGCAATTGCCAATGCAGGTTGTCCCGCCACAAATCGACGGACCGGTTTTCATCAGCGCCACGGAAGTTGCAGGACCCTATTGGAAAGCGGACTGGGTCAATCCGTACCATCCATTCCAGCAAACGCCTCCGTCCGCATTGATTGCGGATTCTATCCTGATGTTTGACGGGAAGGTTGATGTCCCGCAGGTGTCTGCATTGACCCACGAAAGCCTTGCGCTGCAACTCTTACACACGCAGAAATTCGATCAAGCGCTGTTGGAAGCGGAAACGGCCGTCGAAATCTCGCCGAACAGGCCCACCGCACACGCGACTCGAAGCATGATCCTGTCAGCAATGGGGAGAAGGGCCGAAGCGAGTGGGGAACTCATGAAGGCGAGGACCATGGCGTCCGCCATCGTTGCGGCGCGGTAGATACCGGCAGCCGGAATTTCTCTGAACTCGAATTTTTCACATACAATTTGCGATGAGAAATTCCGGCAGACCCGTCAGAGATCGCGGCGGCCTTCCATGGCTTTCATCATGGTGACTTCATCGGCGTATTCGAGGTCGGATCCGACGGGGATGCCCACGCCGATGCGCGTCACGCGCACGCCGAGCGGCTTGATGAGCTTCGAGAGATACATGGCGGTGGCTTCGCCTTCCGCGTTGGGATTGGTCGCGATGATGATTTCTTCCACCGTGCCGCCCTTGAGGCGTTCGATCAGACTCTTGAGATGCAGTTGATCAGGGCCAATGCCCCGCAACGGAGCGAGCGCCCCGCCGAGAACGTGATACAGCCCGCCGTACTGGCGAGTTTTTTCGATGGCCATGATGTTGTGCGGTTCTTCGACGACGCAGATCGTCTTGCGATTGCGGTTTGGCCCCGTACAGTACAGGCACGGATCGGCATCGGTGATGTTGTTGCACACCGAGCAAAATCGCATGTTTAGCTTGGCGTCGCGAATGGCGTCGGCGAGGGCCAGCGCATCCTCCGGCGCAATGCGGAGAATATGAAACGCGAGGCGCTGCGCGGTCTTGGCCCCGATGCCGGGCAGATGTTTGAGCTGGTCGATCAGGCGCTCGACAGGTTCAGCGAAATCAGCCATGAGGATTGTTCCGTGACGCAGTGTGGCGGGCCGGAGGAATCAGTTTCACTCGGAGTGTCCGCTTCGATCCATATTGCCCTTTTGACTTCCCTCGTGATGCTGCCGGTTGCTGTAGCCCGCGTCTTCAGACGCGGGGATTTTCTTCGCTATATGCAATCAAATCCTCGTCCCGGTCTGACCGGGACGAGCTACAACTTCGGTGCCACTGGACGAGCAAAAAACAATGCGTCATGAAGGATGTCAACAGAGGTAACCCATTTCGAGAATCGGGTCAAATATCACGTCAAAAGCCGCGCCTAAAACAGGCCGGGGATTTTCAGTCCGGCTATGCCCGGAATCCCGCCCGTAAGGCTTTTCATCTGGCTCGTGAGCTCTTCATCCACGCGGCGCGCGGCTTCGTTGACGGCGGCGCGCACCAGGTCTTGCAACAATTCCTGATCTCTTCCGGCAAAAATTTCCGGGTCGATGCGAATCTCCGTGAGCTGCTTTTGGCCGTTCATCCTGACCGTGACCATGCCGCCGCCGGCCGAAGCTTCGACGTGCACGTTTTCGACCTGCTTCTGCAGGTTCTCCTGCATCTGGCGAAACTGCGTGAGAATTTGCTGCAGCGCTTTTACTTCCATGGTCTAGTCCTCGCTCCGGCGTTTGACCTCGGAAATCTGGCCGCCGAACCGTTCGAGCATTGCGCGCACGATCGGATCTTGCTCGAACTTCGCGCGCAACTCGCGCGTGCCGGAGGAAGATCGTGTTGCTCCTCCCAATCCCGGCACGGCTTCCAGTTTAACACAGACGCGCACGGTCTGACCGAGTATGCGGCTCGTAATGTTGCGCAAACGTTCCATGGGATCGCGCGCCTGCAACATTTCGGCGAGCGCCCGGCTCTCGGTGGGAAAGAACAATCGTACTTCGCCGCCGCTCATCTCCCAACGCGATGCATGTTCGATCAATTCACCTAGAAATTTTTCCTGGCCAAGAATCGCGGCCTTGATGGAATCAACTTGTGCGGCTTCCAGACCGGCCCCCGCTTCGGCGGTCCGCGCGATCATGCTGAGTGGAGAACTGGGAACTGGCCTGGTTGTCGTGTGCTCCGAAACTACAGTCGCATTGTCTCTCACCGCTGGCCGCGGCACAGTGGCAGTCTGCATTCTTTCGCCGGAGGAAGTCTGCGGAACACCCTGAGTCAAACTCGGCGATGCGGTTGCGGCAAACGCAGCCGGAGCGCTGCTGCGCGCGGGCGCTTGCATTTGCGATGCGGGACTTGTGGCACGCTCAGGCGCGCCGCCTTCGAGATCCGCGAGGATTTCCTCAAGCGGAGCCAGGCGCGCGGCGTTCACCAGGCGCAGCAGGCCCATTTCCAGGTGTAGGCGCGCATCGGGCTTGTGACGCAAATCGTCATCCGTGTGCAGGAGAATCTGGAAAAATCGTGTGAGGTCTTCTTCGCTGAACGATTCCGCCGTCTGCTTCAAACGCGGGCGCTGATCAGCGGGCGCGGCTACGAGGGCGGAATCAGCGCCGCAGACGCGGGCGACGAGAAGATTTCGGAAATGCCCGATGGCTTCGCGGCAGAAATGCTGGAGGTTCTGGCCTTCGGCGAGCAGCCGGTGCACGAGCGTAAGGACGCGCTCCGCCGATCGCGCTTCGATCGCGCCAGTCAGCTCATCGAGGATTTCTTCGGGGACGACGCCGAGGAGGTCGCGGACTTGCGTGTCGGTGATGTTCGTGCCGCAGTAGGCGCGCGCCTGCTCGAGCAGGGAGAGCGCGTCGCGCAGGCTGCCTTCGGCGGCGCGAGCCATCACGCCAAGCGCACCGGGCTCCGCGGTCAAATTTTCTTTCACGCAAATCTGTTCGAGAGCCTCAACGATTTCGGCGAAGGAGAGCGCGCGAAAATGAAAATGTTGCGAGCGCGAGCGAATGGTCTCCGCGAGATTTTCCGGCTCCGTCGTCGCCATGACGAAGATGACTTTGTCGGGAGGCTCCTCAAGCGTCTTGAGCAGCGCGTTCGAGGCCTCATCGGTGAGCATATGCGCTTCGTCAAGGATGACGACTTTGTAGCGTCCGCCGGCGGGCGCGTAACGAACCATTTCGCGCAATTCGCGGATCTGATCGATGCCGCGGTTTGACGCCGCGTCGATTTCGATGACGTCGAGCGAGTTCCCCAGGCCGATCTCGCGGCACGAGTCGCACGCGTTGCAAGGTTCCGCGGCGGGACCCTTCACGCAATTGAGCGCTTTGGCGAGGATGCGCGCTGTGGTCGTCTTGCCCACGCCGCGCGCGCCCGAAAAAATGTAGGCGTGCGCCACGCGGCCGGATTGAATGGCATTGGAAAGTGTCCGCGTGACGTGCTGCTGCCCGACCACATCGGCAAATGTCTGGGGCCGCCATTTTCGCGCGATGACTTGGTAGCTCATGCTGATGGAACCTGGACTCTTCCCGTTTTTTCTTCTCTGTGTTCTCTGTGTTGAAATTCGAAACGCTCAACACAGAGTGCGCAGAGTTTCACATAGAACCACAGAGGAACCCGGTGTGCTCCAGATGAGAGGAACTTCGGGTACTCCGCGGCGCACGAAGCGATCCCGGTACCGTTGCTCCCTTCCGGGCCTGGCGGGGTTCGCGGGACTTCGTCGCACAGAGCCCGAAGTTCCACGCATCGGCAGCCGCGCCTTCAAAGTGCGGCTGCGAAGGCAGTCTAGCACAGCGCCGTGCATGAAAAAAGAAAACCAAGATGCGTTTGAAAGTGTTTGCCTCAAAAAAACGAAGCCGGCCGCGCCGCGTTTTGCGCGCGCCAGCTTCAGAGCGCCGGATAGGCGATTTGGATGAACGTGTCGCTGTGGAATAAGCCGTTGCCCCAGAACGGTTCGAGATCGTCGAGAGGTCTTGCGGCAATGGCTTCCTTCACAGTCTTGCCGGAGGACTTCAGTTTCTGGAGCCGTTCGCGTACTGTCACAAGCATGGAGCGAAATTTCATGAGGTCAGCTTTGTCTCCGAGGGGACCGTGCCCGGGAACGATTTTGGTATTGTTGTCGGCCACTTTCAGAAGTTTCGTCGCGCCTGCGATCATCCCGCTGACACTGCCGCCGGTTCCGTGGTCGATGTAGGGATAGATTCCGTTGAAGAAGACGTCGCCCGATTGCAGAACGTTGGCCTTCTCAAAATGGATATAGATGTCGGAATCCGTGTGCGCCGGCGGGATATGTACGAGTGACACGCTTTCGCCATTCATCGTTATCTTATGGCTCTGCGGGAAGGTTTGCTGCGGCAGGGCTGAGGCTGGTGAAGGCTGGAATGTCAGGTTCAGCACGGCGAGCGTGTGCGTCTCGGACATCCGCTTCTTCGTGTTCTCATGCGCAAGCAACGTTGCGCCCGCGGCGCGCAACGCTCCGTTGTTGTCGGAGTGATCGAAGTGCCAGTGCGTGTCGATCGCCGTCTTGATGGGCGCTTTCCCGATCGCGTCCAGTGCTTCTTTGAGGTGTGGCCACGCGGGCATGACGAACGTGTCGCCCAGCAATTTTCCGTCCCTTCCATTCAGCACGACCACGTTGCCGCCCGGACCGGAAAGAAGCGTGATGCTGTCTGTGAGCTTTTGCGTTTGGATCGGCATGCCTCCAAATTGCGCGCGCATGGCGGCGACTTGATCGGCCGCCGTTTTTTTCTGCGGAAAGGCCGGGGTTGCCGCGCGGACAAGCGCCGAAGGAAAGAACCGAGCCGCCAGCGCCCCGCCAGTCAACGCAGCCGCGGTTCGTAGCATTTCGCGCCGCGTGATGAAATTCGTCGTGGGATTGAATTCCATAGTGCCCTCCAATGTCGGAATTCAGTTCGTGGTCTCGCGCACTGCGGGGGCAGTCTAGCACAGCGCCGCGTTCGAAAAAAGAAATGGGACTTATCGGTAGCGTCCTAATTTGGCTCTGGGCTATTTTCATCTTGTATTTATTTTGGCAATCGAGCGAAATCGTATACAGGGCACGCATCCCACGCCCCGGCATTGAAGGAAGCGTATCGGTAGCAGAATCCGGGCTTGTCATCATGAAACCCGGAGTAATATTCAATGGTGATGCCTATCTGAAGCTGCTCATGGCCAGTAATAATTTCGCTGATCTCATTTTCGCCCAAATCTTCCAATAGAATCGTAACCCCATACCTTCCATTCTCAGAGGGAATTTGGGTCATATCCCCACCAAATTCATAGCTTTTGGAGTGAATGACATTCGGAACGCCGCCAGTCTCTTTGAAACGGGCCTCGTGGACGTAAACTTTGACCTTTGTGGCTGGCGTATGCCCGAGGTTATTGATTCCAATCGCTACCTTAGGCTGCTGCCTGATAAAAATTGGGGTTTCGGCAAAGAGATAAGCGCGTTGGCTCATCTCCAAAGTTGCCCTGCTAATTTTATTGGTCTCCAGTATGCCATTCAGTTGACCTTTGGAAATACTGGCATACCAAATCAGAGCAATGAGCGCGAGAAACGCGATTCCAGCGCCAATCGCAGAAATCCAATTAAGCATCTTTGCCGCTCCCAACTGTTTCTTCCGAGATTCCTGCTCCTC
>WNFF01000923.1_pt1 | contig 23181 bp, 16 predicted proteins | sample 5400441 | NCBI WGS metagenome assembly WNFF01 (sample SAMN13153345, study PRJNA577476) | soil metagenome | isolation source: 120 cm saprolite under Douglas fir tree site 2 hole 3 replicate 1 | place: USA:California | collected 2015-04-18
CGAGCAGCGAGCCGACCCCGCCGCCGGCGGCGTTGACCAGGACCGTCTTGCCTCGGGGCGGCACCTGCTTCGTGAGATAGAGGGCGGTCAGTCCCTGAATCATCAGAGCGGTGGCAGCCTCGAAAGACAGCGCCTCCGGGATGGGGACGACGAGGCCAGAGTCGATCGCGACATACTCCACGTACCCGCCCACGTGCGAGCCGCTGGCGAAGAGCGGGACAGCCACGCGCGCTCCCACCGCCAATCCGCTAACGCCATCTCCCAGGCGTTCGATCGTTCCTGCGACCTCAGCGCCGGGGACCGCCGGAAGCTGGGGAGTCACCGCATATCGATTCTCCCGCATCAGCGTTTCAAAGAAATTGATCCCAACTGCGCGGACGCGAACGAGCACCTGGCCGGGGCCCGGGATGGGCGTGGGTTTTTCGACGACTTCCAGGACTTCGGGTCCGCCAAAGCGGCTGAACTGAACGGCTCTCATCGTTTCCTCGCATTGTTGGGGGTCGTGCTGCGAGGATATAGATGATTGAACGCGCGCGGGGGACTGCACACTTCCTGGTGACCTACTTACCTGGATGTCACCAGGCCCCACCGATCAAAGCCTGTCGACGCCCATTCCCGGATGATCGTTTTTAGGCAAGACATGGCTCAACTCCAATCTGCCTACCGTTGAAGCGCAACCGGCGTGGCGTCGAGGCTCACGTTGTCAAAGGGCCAGTCCTGATCAGGCGGCGTCGCTCAATCTTGCACCGACACCGGCGGTCATTCGCAGCCCCTGCTCGAGGGTGACGACGGGTTCCCATCCCAGAAGCGCTCTCGCGCGGCGGTTGTCCGCGACGAGCTCGTAGATCTCGCTCCGCCCGGGCCGGAGGGATGAATTGCTTTCGCGAACCGGAAGCCGAACCCCAAGCGCTTCGAGGGTCATCTCCGCCACCCGTGCGACGGTGGTCCCAAGCATCGTGCCGATGTTGAAGACTTCAAAGCTGGCGGCCTCGAGAAGGCACGCCTGCACCACGGCCCGAGCAAAGTCGTCGACAAAGCAGAAATCGCGAACAGCCTCCAAGTGTTGCAGCGCCACCGTTGCGCCACTCTGTGCCATTTGTAGGATCCGGGAGATCAGCGAATCGGAGCTTGCGCCCGGCCCATACAGCGAAAACGGCCGCAGGACGATGGACTTCAAACCAAATGCGTGCACCTGCGCTTCTACCAGTTTCTCGGCGCCGACCTTTGCCGCTCCGTACGGCGACCGGGGGCTGAGCAAGTGGTCTTCCGGGACCGGGTTTCGCGTTGGATTGCCATACACCTGTGCGGACGAAATATAGATGACCTTTTGCACTCCGGTGGCATGGCAGGCTTGTAGAAGCGCCGCGGTACCCTCCACGTGGATACGCATGTATTCCGGTGAGCGTCGAAAGGATTCGGCGACCGACGGCGGGCCCGCCAGGTGGACGACCATATCCGATGAGCTGATATGCATTTGCAGGGAATGAGGATCGCAAATGTCGGCCTGGGCGATGGCCGCTGCTCCCGTGGGAGCTCGAAAGCTCTGACCCGGTGGGCCGACGATCGCCACGACGCGGGCCCCCCGTTCCGCGAGCGCCTCCACCACGACAGGCCCCAGAAAACCACCGGCTCCAGTGACGGTAATGGTGACGGAGTCAAGACTCTTTGGCATCGACATGCTCCAGTCCAGAAAAACGGGGCTCTGAGAACCCCGCGCCGGTGCGTTCGGGCCAGTTCCCGGAAGCACGCTTCGATCTGCCGGGTCGTCACTTCCGGCGAGTAGCGCTGAAGATAGCGTCGATAGGCGGCTTCCCCCAGTCGCGCGGCCAACGCATCGTCTCGCAGCAAGCGCAGAACGGAATCGGCAAGTGCCTTCGCATCGCGGGGAGGCACCAGCAAGCCCGTTTGCCCGTCCTCCACCTGGTCCGGAATTCCGCCGACGCGGGTGGAGACGAGCGGCTTGCGCAGAGACATGCCTTCGATGATCGCATTGGGCGTCGAATCCAGCAGCGAGGCGTGGACGTGAAGGTCGATGACATTCCATACGTCGGCGATGCAGCCCGGATAGCCGCGAACCCGCACCCGATCTGAAATCCCGAGGCGCTCCGCCTGTTGCCGCAGGGAATCGGCATAGGCGGGGTCGGGGCTCGGATAGCCAACGCAGAGGACGTATACGTCCTCACCATGGCTGAGGATTTGCTTCGCCGCGTCGAGAAGAACCCTATGCCCCTTGTATTCCACAAGCCTGCTCACCTGCCCGATGACCCGCGCCCGGGTGTCCCCCGGAATTCCAAAATCGGCGAGGACTTCCGCCCGCGAGCGCCGAGGGGCCGGCAAATGCACTCCATTGGGAATGATCTTCACTTCTGAAACAGGGCGACCGATGAATCGCGCCAGGTCCGTTGCCGTGCTCCGCGAATCCGTCAGCACCAGCCCCGCGAGGCGGAGAGCCAGCCTCCTCAGCGCGACCTGGAACGACCGCCGGCGACGTGATCCGGGCTTCGCCCCCAACAAGTCCAACTCGCTGTAGAGGGTGATCGAGCTGGGTACACCCGCCAGCGCGGCCGCGGGGACTGCCGTCAATAGGCTGGGATCCAGATGCGCATCGACGACATCGATCCTCTGGGACGCGATCACTTGTCGCAGCTTGATGATCGCCGTTCCCAGGACCTTGGCGGTGTTCGCCAGTTGGACTATCCGCGGCCGGCGCCGGCCCTGCGTTCGCCGGATTCCGAGATTCAGCACGTTGATCCCGGCGGCGGAAAATTCAGGCCTCATGTTGCCCAAGAGCGAATCCTGCTCGGGATCCGGGGCGTAGATGGTTAGAACCGTGAGCTTGACCCGCTTTGGGTCGATCGCTCGAGCGATGTTGAGCACCCGGGTTTCGCCTCCGGCGAAGTACAGGTCGGAGACGACCGAGAGCACGTTCAGCGGTCGTTCCGGGCTTGCGCGCGACACTTGGGGACGGGACTTCATCTACTGCTCGAGGGATGAGGAAGCGTTGGCCAGCCAAAGTGTGACTCACTGAGAGCAAAGCCCAGTGGTGCCTCGCCGCCTCTGTGTAATAAAACACATTCCGAAGAGCATGGTGACGACGTGCAACGAGGCCCGAGGTCCAACCCCAGCCTTCGAATGCCGTACCCGACGCATTTAAGGCGACTTCCAACCCGCAGCGCGCGCGCCCATCTCGGGGCCGCGCGGGCCCTTGCGAGGCCTATCGAACGAGGGCGGCTACGCGATCAGTTGCCAGCGAGACAACCCAATTGTCCACTCGAGTTGGGGTAACCGGTTTGGGTATTGTACGCGTTGTTGGACCACTCGCCCTGGATCTTCCATTGCGAGCCGTTGGTAAAGGTCACCAACGGGGCGCCGAAGGTCCAAGCGCATTTGTCGCCATTTTCTTGACCAGCGGAGTCATACCAACCGCCGTTTCGGGGATCGGGCCTCGGAAAGCTCGTGGCCGCTGACGTTGGACAGCGCGGCCAGCCCTTGCGAGTGCAGCCCGGAGCTGTCTCCAGGGTCGCAACCAGGGTCGCCATCCAAACTGAAGAAAAAGGCGAACTGGACCGGAACGCTCCCGCACGACCCAAAACTATGCCAGGCGCAGTACCCCGCGCTACCGCGCGGTAAATCCGTGTAGACCGCATAGTATCCATTGGAAACCGGATTGGTGATGACCGTGCATACTTCGGTGAGGATCGTCGAAGTGGCCGGCGGGCGCGAAGGTCCCGGGGACGTATCCACGAAATGGCCCGGAGCAGGATAGGTCGTGACCGATGTGACTTGTCCGTTGGTCCCGGTGTATTCATTGGACGTTGCGGAGTAATGGCTACTGCCGAATCCGCTGTACCAGGTGTCAAGCCCGGTGATTTTGTCACCGACGAAAGATGAATTGGCCCAATTAGTCCCCCAGAAAATGGATTGCGTCGCCGCGGTTGTCATGATGTCGCCGCCGTGCCACGTCATCAGCGGCGAGCCGCCCCCTCCGTGGCCATGCGCGAAGCCCCGGATCCAGTGAATGCCCCTCATTGGCGGCTCGTCTTCCGGAGACAATGGCTGGGATGAAAAACCAACTGACTGCATTTGCGAACCACCACAACCGACGGCAAACACAAACACAGCGAACATTAATTTTGGCACGTTTCCCCCTTTAGAAAAGACCGCGGAAACGGTGCCTGATTCCGTGCCAGCTCGCAAAGAACTTTTGGATCTTGCAACTGAGCAAATGCCTCCAAGACAACAGATGCTCGCGTCAGATGTTGCCGACCCCGCGGGTCGCACACCGGATGTACGGACAATGCAGTACATCGAGTGCGCTTGCCGGGTTGGAATGGGAGCGTCGTTCGTCGATGCCGCAGCGAACGCGGGCTTGACGACCCCGATTCATAGAGCGGCTTGTCTTTAGACAGAAGGAGCAGCGGACTTGTGACCAGAGAATGCGATGCCGCCCTTTCCTAACGCCAACAGCGCCACGAGCAGAGATTCCTTCTGGTCCTGCGTCCACGGTTTTCCGACCTCACGTCCGAGCTCGACCAGACGTCCACGTAGGACTTCAAGGGAAACTGCCAGATGCTTGACCGCTTCCGAGTAGATCTCCCGGGCCGGAACGCGGGTGACCGGCACCCCCAGGGCCTCGCTTGCGCCAATAATTGCCTGACGGAACAGGTCGCCTTCCGCTGCGTGTAACAGGGAGTGGGAACGAAGCGTGGCTTCAAGTGGCGAGGAAAAGGGTCGGTTGCCGAGGATGGTTCCGCTCGCGACCACCTCATATCCCCTCTCGCGAAGATCGCGGATTGCTGCCGCGAGCTTCTCTTTCGCTCGGCTTAACGCGATTTTCTCCGTTTCCAGAACAAACCGTTGTGCGGCATCCAGCGTGAGCTTTGCGGCTGCGTGGTAAGTAAACCGACGCTCCTGCGGATCGGTGCCGAAAATCATTTCCACTCGACGCCGATCCAGTATCGTTGGCAAGGGCGATTCGCCGGGCGGCGTCACCGCAATCATCGCCGCCCAGCCAGTGTGTACTCGGAAGCCGAGCGCTGCAGGCTTCATCTTGTTTTTGTTCACCGATGGTACATGGATGTCCCTCTGTGAATGCTTTGTCAGGTCACTTCGGCGAAATCAAGCTACCGATGCAGCCCTCCGAATAACTCTGGGCCCCACTGTCCCCACTGAGGGTACCCAGTCGGCCGTCTGCATATCCCCCGACCTCACAGCGAATTCCGAAGCCTGCGTTGTTGCTCGTCGTACGGTTGGGCCGCGTGAGGAAGGTATCGCCTGTGTCTTCCCCCAGGTTCACCCCAACACCCCCGACCACATGGATACCGTTTCGACCATTGCCATTGATGGTGTTGTCAGCGATGTCGCACCGACCGCCCTTTTGGACAAAGATCCCATTGAGAGTGTTATCGCTGATATCATTCCCGACAATGACGGCATCGGCAGAACGAAATACGTGGATGCCCTGTCCGCCGTTCTTCTGAATGGTGTTCGGACTCGCGACCATCTCGCCCGGCGCGTTCAACGTTCCAATAAGAGCGAATGCGTTACCGGCGACGATGATGCCCGTGTCTGGATTGTTCAGAATGGCGTTGTTAACGATCGTCGCAAAACCACTTTGATTAACGACGATCCCGCGCCGACCGGTGCGTTGCATGGTGTTGCCATCGATCCAGGCTTGCCCGCTTTGGACATAGATTCCGGTCAGAAAGGTATTGCTGATATAGTTCTTCACGATGACGGCATCAGCGGTCCGGTTGACGTGTATGCCATCTGCGCCTCCCGTAACCGTGAGCCCCTGAATCGTAGTTCCTCTTGCCTTGATCATGATCGTGGGCGCTGTCGAGTCAGGGCCATGAATGGTTGCCTTGCCGCCACCATCCAGCGTGCTCTCTTCCTTTCCCTGTGGAATCGTAACGTTCTCATTGCAGGTGCCACGCACCTGAATGGAAGCGTGAGGGTCGGCGGCGTCGATCGCCCGTTGTAATGCTCCTGGTGGATCCTTGTCGCAATCCACCTGAACTGCCGCAGATGGCCCGGCCCAGAGAAGCGCTCCAAAAACAATAGAGCCGCAGATTGCCTTGATGTTTGCCTCGGTCATACAGATTCCCCCTTTTCTGACGGCGATCGATTTTCGACTTAAGTGCTCACGAAAGAGCACCCCGGCGTGAACTGATACCGCCAATCCGAGAATCACACTCAGTCGCCGCGTCTCTACCAGCAGTGAACTGGACTGTCAATCAGAGCGAAACCAGGGCAGTCGTCCGGGGCGAGGGATTGAGTCTCCATTTGCGCTTTGTCAGACACTTTGCCCGCGTGGGAGCTTTGTTTCTCCGCGCCGAGCTCGCAGCGTTTCACTGCCACATCTGGATGTTGTCCACAGCGGGAAAGTCATCCTGATCGTAGAAGACATTGATCCGTGCAGCCGGCTCGTCGCACCAGACGCCGAGAAAACTGGTCTGGGGCTCGGGTCCTGGGGTCCCGGGGAACTGGTATTGCCCGATCGTCTGGCCCTGGCTGTTATAGACGCTGGCGTTCCAGCTGCCCTGGAGAAAGAACCACGACAGCTCGAAGCCGACGCCGCTGTAACTGGCCGCCGGAAAAACCAGGTCCAAGCTTCCGGACGTTCCCGAGAGGAGTAGGTCCGAACCTGCTTTCTTGCTGGTCGAGCCGAGGAAATTGGGACCGATGACATAAAGGGCGAAGATAGTTCCCGACGGGTTGAGATCGGGTGGGTTCGGTCCTGGCGTAATGTTGTCCCAAATCGCAATGTTCTGCAGCAGCCCCGTGGGGAAACCGATGCCGAAGAACGTGTTTGGGTCCTGATTCAGCGGAGCCGGCAGGAATTGTTTTCCGCCGTCCGAAATGTTCGACTCTTCGAACGTCTCGATGCCCTGCAGGGTCTTGCCCTCCGCCTGGTTGAAGGCTTCGAATTCGGCCTGATTGTAGAATGCTGTGCATGAATCGGTTTGGGCGAAGCTCACGGGTGCCTCAAGAACGAGAACCGCGACTGAAAGTACGATCGCGCGCATGGTGTTACCTCCCTCCGGCGTCGCAACCGCTTTAGATTGACACCCGCAGTTCGTCAAGCCCACCCGGGCGAACAGCGGACTCATGACGAACGATTAAACAGATTGAGTCGGCATTGACGCTTTCTAATCCTCTAAACGTGCAAGGCCTCATCGACTAATAGCGGCTCTGATTCATCCCCGTGGCGCCGGGGCGCAGCCTTTTCGCACAACGTGCCGCCCAGCCCATCGGCGGGCGACCGATCAACGCCCCTTCGTGATCCCCGCAGGGCTTCTAGATATCGGCCTCTCCAATAGCCTCGTGGGCGTCGGGAATTGCCTCGAGCCGGAGACCTCGGCGCCTTTGGAGCGGCGGCCGCCGCGGATCGTGCTAGGTACCGCTTCTTCGATGCCAACCCCCCACCGAGGACCCCATGTCGCTCTTGCTCGCCCTGTTGATCGCAGCGCAGCCTTCGAACGTTCCCGAATTACCCAAGGAAGTTCCCGCCAACGCGACCCGCTACTCAGTGCTGATTGCCGGCCAGCCCGCGGGCCAGCACGCCGTCTGGTCCGAAGGCGGGAAGCTGCGCGCCTTCTTTCAATACAACGACCGGGGCCGCGGCCCCAAGACGTGGACCACGATGGCAGTGCAGGACGGCCTGCTCGTCTCCGAGGAGACCGAGGGCAACGACTACATGAAGTCTCCCGTCCACGAGACGTTCTCGCTCGCGCAGGGGACCGCCTCCTGGAAAAGCAAGGCGGAGGACGGGTCGCGCCAGCTCGACGGTCCCGCGTTCTACGCGTCGATGTATGGGCCGCCGATGGAGGGTGCGCTGCTCATTCGCGCCGCGCTGAACCACGGCGGCCGGATCGCGCTTTTGCCGAGCGGTGAGGCGCGCGTCGCCCAGGTGAAGAAGACGGTTGTGAAAGTGGGACGAAAGTCGCAGGCGGTCACCTTGTACTCAGTCAGCGGGCTCGATTTCTCGCCCGGGACGGTATGGCTCGACGACCGGCGCGAGCTCTTCGCATCCGGCGGAACCTGGTGGGCGATCGTGCGCGAAGGATGGGAGCCGGCGATGCCGGAGCTAATCCGACAGCAGAACCAGGCTGAGCAGGAGCGCGCTCGCGAACAGGCGCGGAGGCTGTCGCATCGCCCGCGGGGAAAGCTGGTCATTCACGACGTCACGCTCTTCGACGCGGAGCCCGCCCAGATGGTCCCGCACCAAGACGTCGTCATCGACGGCCAGCGAATCCTCGCCGTCGTCCCGACCGGACCGGCGCCCAAAGACGCAGAGGTGATCGAGGGGGCTGGCCAGACGCTTTTGCCCGGCCTCTGGGATATGCATGCCCACGTCCAGCCCAACGATGGACTGCTGAACCTCGCGGCCGGGGTGACCGCGGTGCGCGACCTCGCCAACGACACCGATGAGCTGCTCGCGCGCCGCAAGCGCATCGAGGAGGGGACGGAGCTCGGCACCCGCATCGTGATGGCGGGCTTCATCGACGGCCCTGGCCCGTACCAGGGACCCACCAAGGTGCTGGTCGCCGACGAGAAGGCGGGCCGCGAGTGGGTGGACAAATACGCGGCGCTGGGAATGGTGCAGATCAAGTTGTACAGCTCGCTCAAGCCCGAGCTGGTCGCGCCAATCGCCGACGAGGCCCACCGGAAGGGCCTTCGGGTGTCCGGTCACATCCCCGCCGGGCTGACCGCCGCGGAGGCGGTGAAGCTCGGCTACGACGAGATCCAGCACGTCAATTTTCTCGTGCTGAACTTCATGCCCGATGTGAAGGACACGCGGACCCCGGCGCGCTTCATCGAGCCCGCCAAGCGCACCGCGGACCTGGATCTGAAGTCTCAGCCCGTGCTCGAGTTCATCCAGCTTCTGCGCGACCGGCACATCACCCTGGACCCTACGCTCAGCATATTTGAGAGCATGTTCCTCGACCGGCCCGGAACGGTGGCGGTGGGGTACCGCGCCGTGGCGAATCGGCTGCCCGTGCAGGTCCAGCGCAGGCTATATGCCGCCGCCTTCAGCGTCCCCGTCGAGCTGAATGAACGCAGCAAGGCGTCGTTTCGCAAGATGCTCGAGCTCATCCACGACCTCTACGCGGCGGGAGTGCCCATCGAGGCCGGCACCGACGCGCTCGCTGGCTTCGCCCTGCACCGCGAGCTCGAGCTCGACGTGGAGGCGGGCATCCCCGCGCCTGAGGTGCTGCGTCTGGCGACCTGGGGGGCCGCCCAGATCGCCGGCCAGGGAAACCAGCTCGGCCTGGTGCGCCCCGGCAAGCTCGCGGACCTGGTTTTAGTGAACGGCGACCCCTCGGCGCGGATCTCCGATATCCGCAAGCCCGTCCTGACCATCAAGGACGGCGTGGTGTACAGGGTGGCGGAGCTGGACCAGGAGCTGGGCATCCAGCCGTGACATCCGGGATGTGCCCGGCGTAAGCCAGGATGTGTCCGGCGAGGAAGCAACTCGACCCGGAGCGAGCCAGAAAACTTGCGACTCGACCGCGACCGGACAAGCGGTCTCAATAACACGTTGTACAATTGGCCCCGGAAAGCGGGGCTGAATGCACAACAAACGCTCGATGCGTCACGGGCGATTAACGTCGGCACTCTGCCTCTCTTGAGGATAGAGTGCGCCGCTATGCGAACGGCGCTGATCGCGTTGCTGCTCGGTCTTCTCGGCCTCCCCGCCTCGGCCCAACGGGCCAGCTCCTTCGCACCGGAGGTGCGAGAGCTCATTAAAGTCGATGCGCCGGTGATCGCGCTGACTCACGTCAAGCTGATCGACGGCACCGGCGGGCCCGAGCGAGCAGATCAGACGCTCGTCATCAACGACGGGCGCATCCAGGCCGTCGGCGACGCCGCGCGCACGCCCGCGCCGGCAGGGGCCAAAGTGCTGGATTTGACCGGCTACTCTGTGCTGCCCGGGCTTGTGGGAATGCACAACCACTTGTTTTGCATTGTCGCCACCGGGCGCACCCCGCTTGTCAAAAACGCCGAGTGGAGCTTTTCCCGGCTCTACCTGGCGATGGGCGTGACCACCATCCGGACGACGGGATGCATCGAGCCTTACACCGACCTCAATTTGAAGAAGTTGATCGATCAGGGAGTGCTGCCTGGTCCCCAGATGTTCGTGACCGCTCCCTATCTCCAGGGCGCCAACCCCGGACGCGGCTATTTCCAGCTGCATCAGCTCTCCGGGCCGGAGGAGGCGCGCCGAATGGTGGAATTCTGGGCGGACGCCGGCGCCACCTCGTTCAAGGTCTACACGCACGTGACGCGCGCGGAGCTGGGCGCGGCGGTCGAGGTCGCCCACCGGCGCGGCTTCAAGGTCACCGGGCACTTGTGCTCGATCGGCTATCGCGAGGCGGCGGCCCTGGGGATCGACAACATCGAGCACGGGTTCATGGAAGACAGCGAGTTCGTTTCGGGCAAACAGCCTGATCGCTGCCCGGATCGGATGGAGGAGTTGAAAAGCCTGGAGGCCCTCGACGTCAACAGTGCGCCGGTGCAGGAGCTGTTCCGGGACCTGATCCGCCATCGCGTGGCGGTGACTTCGACGCTGCCGGTTTTCGAAGCCGCGATCGTCGAGCGCCCCTTTCCCCAACGAGCGCTCGAGGTGATGGTTCCCGAGTGGCGCGCCCGGGTGCTGGCGTCGATGGTCGACGCGGCGGGACCTGCGAGCGCGACCCGGACCGCGCTGCTCACCTCGCTGCTCAAGAAGGGCATGCAGCTGGAGCGCGCCTTCGCCAAGGCCGGCGGGATGCTTCTCGCGGGCAGCGACGCCGTGGGCATCGGCGGCGTGCTGGCTGGGTTTGCCGACCTCCGGGAGATCGAGATGCTCGTCGCCGCCGGCTTCACGCCTGTCGAGGCCATTCACATCGCCACCTTCAACGGCGCTCAGTTCCTCGGCGAGTCGAAGCGGATTGGAACGGTCGAGGTCGGAAAACAGGCGGACCTGGTCGTGGTGCACGGGGATCCCGCGGCGAAGATTACGGACATCGAAAAGGTGGAGACGGTGTTCAAGGACGGGATCGGCTACGACTCGGCCAAGCTCGTCGATTCGGTGCGCGGCCTGGTGGGTCTCCAGTAGACCTCCGCGCGTGAAACATTAAAGCCTCGGGTGGCGAGGTCCTCTGACGTCGAGAATTGATATCGGCGATGGCAGCGGGCGCGTGGATATCGATGGTTGTATGGCGTCAGGTTTGCGGCGGGGACACGCACGGAACGAGAAGAGGACCGCGACTCCCGTCTCTCTCCACTTCCAACTTATGCCAGACACGAGGGCTTGCGGCAAGCCCCGGGTCATGCCGAACAGTCATCGGCCATGACAAAGCATGCGGTGGTGATCGCTGGAGGAGGTCCGACGGGGCTGATGTTGGCGGGCGAGCTCGCGTTGGCGCGGGTTGTCGTCGCCATTGTCGAGCGGCGCGCCAGCCAGGACCTCGCCGGCTCGCGCGCAGGCGGTCTGCATTCACGCACGATCGAGGTGCTCGATCAGCGTGGAATCGCGGATCGCTTCCTCTCGCAAGGGCGGGTCATGCAGGTCGGGGGCTTCGCGATGATCCCTCTCGACATCAGCGACTTTCCGACTCGCCACAACTACGGGCTCGCGTTCTGGCAGGAGGGCATCGAGCGCACACTGGCCACGTGGGTCGACGAGCTGGCGGTACCGATCTATCGCGGACTCGAGGTGACAGGCTTTGCGCAGGACGACACCGGCGTCGACGTCGAGCTGTCCGACGGCCGTTCGTTGCGAGCGAAGTACCTCGTCGGATGCGACGGCGGTCGCAGCCTGATCCGCAAGAAAGCCGGCATCGACTTCCCGGGATGGGACCCGTCCATCAGCTACTTGATCGCCGAGGTCGCGATGACCGAAGAGCCGGCGTGGGGCATCCGCCGTGACGAAAGGGGCATCAATGCCCTGGGCAAACTGGAGGACGGGAAGCGAGTGCGGGTGGTGTTGAACGAGCCGCACGTCAGGCAAGGCGACGAGCCGACCCTGGACGACCTTCGCGCGGCGCTCATCGCCGTCTACGGGACCGACTTCGGTGTTCACAACGTCACGTATCTCTCGAGGTTCACCGATGCGGCCCGGCAGGCGGCGTCCTACCGAGAGAGACGGGTGCTCTTGGCCGGCGACTCGGCGCACGTGCATTCCCCGGCAGGCGGACAAGGACTCAACATCGGTGTCCAGGACGCCGTGAACTTGGGATGGAAGCTGGCGCAAGTGGTCAACGGCAGATCGCCGGAGAGCCTGCTCGATACCTACCAGGCCGAGCGGCACCCGATCGGTGCGCGCGTCCTCAAGAGCACCATGGCGCAAACGGCGCTCAACCGCGGCGACGAACGGATGAAGGCCTTGTGGGAGACCATGTCCGAGCTGTTGAAGATGGACGAGCCTCGCAAGCGATACGCCGGGATGATGTCTGGTCTCGACATTCATTACGACGTCGGCAGCGGACACCCGCTGCTCGGGCGCCGCATGCCCGACCTCGACTTGGTCACCGAAAGCGGCCCACGGCGGGTGTTCGCCCTGCTGCACGATGCCCGACCGGTACTGCTCAATCTCGGTGAGCCCGGCGCCCTCGACATCGCTCCATGGGCGGATCGGGTTCAACGGGTCGACGCTCGATATGCTGGTGTGTGGGACCTCCCGGTGCTCGGCGCGGTCGCTGCTCCCACTGCCGTGTTGATTCGGCCCGACGGACACGTCGCATGGGTCGGGGACGGCACGGACCAGGGCCTTCGTGACGCCCTAACCACCTGGTTCGGACCGCCCAATCACGGCTGAGCCGATGCCCCCGCCGCTCGAAGCCATTCACCTCGCCACCTTCAACGGCGCTCAGTTCCTCGGCGAATCGAACCGGATTGGAACGGTCGAAGTCGGCAAACAGGCCGACCTGGTCGTGGTGCACGGAGATCCCGTGGCCAAGATTGCAGACATCGAAAAGGTGGAGACGGTGTTCAAGGACGGGATCGGCTACGACTCTGCCAAGCTCGTCGATTCGGTGCTCGGCCTGGTGGGTCTCCGGTAGCGCTCCAGCGCCGGAGAGAGTTCGCCGCAGAACAAGCAGCGGCGACTGCTCTGGACACCCGCAGTGAAGGTGAGCACTTTGCCGCACCTCCATCGGAGGGGGCCGGGAACATGCAGGGGTGGAAAATGCTTCACGTATCAGGGGTGCTCGTTGGCTTGATTGCCGTATCCGAACTTTCCGTCGGCGCGCTTGCGTCTTCGAGCCTGGAGCCGCTCACCGAACAGTGGAGTTACAACTATTACCTTCACGAGCCAGACTACTTTACGGAGCACGACTTCCCAGGCATCGCGGATTCGGACGGGAACCTGTACTGGCTCATTTGTGGCATGACGTTGAGCCACGGTCAGCCCCGAACGAGGCAGTGCACGCTTCGATCGACCGACTTTGACGGCAACCTCCGCTACGAGGTGCTCATCGGAATGGGACTGTTTGGTGAGTACTTTAGTTTCCGGCTGCACCTCGTGGCCGGGCGCGTGGTCGTCGTCGAGCACAGCGGGCTTCTCATCGGGTTCGACACCGCGACCGGCACCACGAATTGGACTCACGACCTCCGGGGTGACACACGGTATACCGAGCTAGCGTACGACGGCGAGGGGCGGATCATCGTGGCCGCCGGGTCTTGGGTGCAGGCTCTTTCGGCCGAAGACGGGACGACGATCTGGAGGCGATTTCTGGGGTCGGAAGATCCCAAGCGCAGGGCTATACTGAGGAGGGTCATTCTCGACGAGAGCCGCAACTTATATTTGTTGAAGGACCTCTATCGTCGTTCATATCCATCGGAAGACTACGACTCATCGATCGTCTCGCTCGGTCCCGACGCCCGCCCGCGCTTCGAGATCCAGGTTGACCATTACGTTGTACCCATTGCGGTGGCCTACGGGCGCATCTTGGTCGGACAGCAGTGGGACAAATATTTGGTTGAGCTCCTCGATGCGGAGACCGGTGCCAGGATTGCGCGGCTGCCGGGGACCTTGGCCGATGCGGCCCCGTGGGTCCTCCCAAGCGGCCTCATGACGCGCGAGCTCGGTTTCTTCATCCAGAGGACCTCCACCGACGATATCGCTCTGGCTGCGTTCGATCTCGCGAGCGGTGCAATTCGATGGCGCTTCCCCCTCGACAACACCCACGAGGAGCTGAGAACGGCGCTCCTGACCGACGACGGAAACATCCTCGTCGTGAACAATCGATCGCTGCTGGAGATCTCGCCCCAGGGAGAGCTCTTGCGCGGCTATCTCCTGAGAAGGGTTGCTGGCGGCACTCTTCGAGTGAGCGGGGGCTCGTTGCTCGTGAGGGGAAGATGGTTTTCAAAGCTCTTCGAGCAGGCAAAATGGCCACTCGCGTATGACACGGTGTTCGCCTACGATCTGCCGGACGCTCCCGGTGAGGGTCGCCTCGGCTGGAATTCGCCACAGGGAAACGCGCAAGGAGAGAATCGGCCGCGAGAAGAGTAAACCTCGTCGAGCTCTGATCGCCCTTTCTTCTGACGACGAGCTTTGGGCTCCGTAACTCATCGCCAGGAACACGACCGGTGCCGAGCGCTTGACCCCGGGATCTCTTGCCTTCCCCTCCGCCTCGCCCTAAGAACCTGGCGCCGCCGCGATTGCTTTGGCAACGCGGCGTTGAACTTCAGACGAGGATAACGATGAAAAGCCGCCGCAGGGATCTCGTGACCGCAGTCGCGCTGGGTGCGTGGTTGTTAGCAGTCGGGTCGGAAGCCGCCGACGTCAAGTATCAAAAACCCCCGAAAGCGGTCCTCGATGTCTTCAACGCGCCGGCGTTTCCGGTCGCATTTCCCGATCCGTCGGGCGGCACGCTCCTCCTCGCCACGCCCGTCCTCTATCCCCCTATTGCCGATCTGGCCAAGCCGATGCTCCGGTTGGCTGGGCTTCGCATCGATCCCACGACCAACGGCGAGCATCACGCTTCTTATTGGAGCAGCCTCTCCTTGCGGAAGGTCGCCGATGGTTCGGAAACGAAAGTCGAATTGCCTACCGGCGCCCGCCCCGGCTCCCCCGCCTGGAGCGCCGACGGGAAATGGTTCGCGTTTACGAATATCGCCGCCAAGGGAATCGAACTGTGGATCGGCAACGCATCCAACGGGCAGGTCCGGCGACTGGAGGGGATTCGGCTCAATGGCATCTTTGGCCCGATGGTGTCTCCCCTCCAGTGGATGCCTGACCAGAAGACCCTTCTCGTGAGGCTGGTGCCCGCCGATCGCGGTCCGGCGCCGGCGGCTGCCGAAACTCCCGAGGGACCGAATGTACAGGAGAGCACCGGCGGTCGAGGACCCAGCAGCACCTACGAGGTGCGCGACGTCCTCAAGAATCCGCACGATGAAGTGCTGTTTGACTACTACGCCCTGTCGCAGCTAGCACTCGTGGATACCGCCAGCGGCGCCATCTCGCCGCTCGGCAAACCCGCCGTCTATGGCACCTTCTCGCGCTCGCCGGATGGGCAATACGTCCTCGTCGAGCGAATTCTTCACCCCTACTCATATCTCCATCCATACGAGAGGTTCCCCAAGGACGTTGAGATCTGGAACCGGAACGGAGAGGTGGTGTACAAGCTCGCCAGTCTCCCGCTCGCGGATCAGGTGCCCATCCGGGGCGTGCCGACCGGCGCCAGGAATTACACCTGGCTGGAGTCGGGCACCCTGGTTTGGGCGGAGGCCCTGGACGGTGGAGACCCGAAGAAAAAGGTCCCTCATCGGGACCAGCTCCGCGCCCTGCAGGCGCCCTTCAACGCCAAGCCGACCGACTTGCTCAAGACCGAGCAGCGACTCGTCGGCCTCCAGGATATCGAGAAAAGCGACCTGGCGCTGATCACCGACTGGGACGTCGATCGGCACTGGAGACGAACGCTCCTGGTGGACCTGAAATCAACCGAACGCGCGCCGCAGCTTTTGTGGGAATTGAGCACGGACGATCGATACCGGGACCCGGGTCTCCCCAGCCTCAAAGTCCTCCCCAACGGAAACCACGTGGTGAGAGTAGATGAAGGCTGGATTTACCTCTCCAGCGTCGGGGGCTCTCCGGACGGGGACCGACCGTTTCTCGATCGCTTCAACCTGAACACGCGCAAGTTCGAGCGGCTCTTCAGATCCGACAAATCGAGCTTGGAGCGGTTCATCGCCTGGGTCGATACCGCTCGAGGGCAGTTCGTCACCCGCCGGGAGTCTCCGGTTCTGCCTCCCAACTACTTCCTTCGCACGCTGACCAAGAACGCGCCGAAACAGATCGAGGCCGGCGAGGCCTCGGTGATATCGAACCTTCGTCCGATCACCCAGTTCCCGGATCCGGCGCCACAGCTTCGGCGGATCAAGAAGCAGCTGGTCAAATACAAACGCCCCGACGGAGTGGACCTTTCGTTCACCTTGTATTTGCCGCCTGATTACAAACCCGGAACGCGGCTGCCCACGATGTTTTATGCCTACCCACTCGATTACACCGAGAAAGAAGTAGCGGGCCAGGTCCAGGGATCGACGCAAACCTTCGACATGTTTCGCGGCGCCAGCCACCTGTACTTCCTGCTCGCCGGCTACGCAGTGATGGACAACGTGGCCATGCCGATCGTCGGCCCGTCGCTCACCGCTTATGACACCTACCTCGAACAGCTGGTCGCCGACGCGAAAGCGGCCGTCGAAAAGGGAGTCGCGATGGGGGCGGTCGACCCGGAGCGGATTGGGGTGATGGGTCACAGCCACGGCGCGATGATGACCGCCAACCTGCTCGCGCACTCGAATATGTTCCGGGCGGGAATCGCTCGCAGCGGCGCCTACAACAAGTCTCTGACTGCGTTCGGTTTCCAGAACGAGCGTCGAACTCTCTGGGAGGCGCTCGAGACGTATATCAAGGTTTCGCCACTGTTCTACGCGAACAAGATCAAGGATCCGATCCTCCTCATCCACGGCGAGGCGGATTTCAATCCCGGCACCGTGCCCCTTCAATCCGAAAGGCTTTACGAAGCCATTCGCGGGACCGGCGGCACCGTGCGATTGGTGATGCTGCCGTTCGAATCACATGGCTATCAGGCGCGCGAGTCCATCGAGCACACGCTCTACGAGATGCTCTCGTGGTTCGACCGCAACGTAAAGGCCGTCTCTCCTCGCGGAGCGAAGCTGACCAGCGTGCCGGCGAAGTAACGGGTGGCTATTGCCGCGCTCGCGAAGGCCCGCTCAGCACGAAAGCGCGGTGAGCCCCGCCGCCGGTAGGCCAGACCGGACGGGGGGTCGCGACATGCCGATCACGTTCTCGCTGCCTGAGGCACGCCGACTCGCCATCGCTTCGCAGGGATTCGGTCCGAAACCAACGACCGCCTCCGTGATGCACCTTCGCAAGCTGGCGGCGCGGCTGCACGCGTTCCAGATCGACTCGGTGAACGTGCTCGCGCGCGCTCATTACGTCCCGGCGTTCGCGCGGCTCGGCGCCTATCCGATGACCGCGCTTGATTCGCTCGCCTACCGCAGGCGCGAGCTCTTCGAATACTGGGGACACGCCGCGTGCCTGCTGCCGATCTCGCTCTATCCGCTTTTGCGGTACCGGATGCACAGCGAGCAGACGCAGGAGTACATGCGGTCCGAGCGCGGGGCTTTCATGGCGAAGGCCTACGCCGAGGTCGCCGAGCGCGGACCCATCGCCGCCGCCGAGCTGTCCAATCCCGGCAAGCGTTCGGGGAACTGGTGGGGCTGGGGCGATGGGAAGATGACGCTCGAGCACCTGTACAACTCCGGTCTTGTCGCCATCGCCGGTCGTCGCGGCTTCGAGCGGCTCTACGACATCGCCGACCGCGTCATCCCTCGGGCCGCGCTCGACGCGCCGGCGCCGCCGCGCGAGGAGGCGATGAAGCAGTTGATCTGTCTGGGGGCGAAGGCCTGCGGCGTCGGGACGTTCGTCGACATCACCGACTATTTCAGAATTGACGGCTGGCGCGATCGAGTGGCGCCCTTGCGTTGGTGGGAGCGTCTCAAGGGCCCGGGTCGTACCAAGCCGATCGCCAAGCGCCTCGTGTCGGAGCTGGTCGAGGAGGGGCGACTGGTCATCGCGCGAGTAGAGGGGTGGAAGGAGCCGGCTTACGTCCTTCCCAGCCTCCGCGTGCCGCGGACGGTCCAGGCCCGGGCGCTCGTGACCCCGTTCGACTCGCTCGTCTGGGAGCGCAGCCGCATCGAGCGGCTCTTCGGGATGAAGTACACCATCGAGCTCTACACGCCGCTGTCCAAGCGGGTCTATGGCTACTACGTGTTTCCGTTCTTGCTCGGCGACACGCTTGTGGCCCGCTGCGACCTCAAAGCCGACCGCCAGCGCAAAGTACTCATGGTGCAGAGCGCCTTCTTAGAAGTGGGGCAGCAGGCGCGCCGCGTGGTCCCGGACTTGGCCGACGAGCTCCGGCAAATGCAGGCGTGGCTTGAGCTCGACCGGATCGAGGTGGCCGAGCGCGGCGACCTCGCGACGAAGCTGCGCCGGAGTGTGAAGTAGGCCGCGCTTAGGGTCCGATCACATGGCTTTGTAATCGAAATCAGCGGAGGTCATTGTTGCATCAACAACGAGAAAGCGTTCATCGATGGCTGACTTGGGGCTGTGGTGCCCCGGGGTCTTCGTGAAGGGTTGAGGTTAGCTGCGGGAAGCCCTCGAACAAGCGTTCGCGCGGCGATATCGAATCTGCACGAGCCCTGAGGGATAGCTCTTCGACTCGACGAAACGCAGTGGCATTTCGGGGAGCCCGCTGGCGAAGAGCGGGCGTCCGCTGCCGAGAATAATCGGGACGACGTCGATCGTGAGCTCGTCCACGAGGCTTTCCTGAAGAAAGCTGCGGATCAGCGCGCCACCGTCGAGGTAGACGCGGCGGATGCCTTCGCGCTCGAGCCGCTCGGCGAGCTCGCGGGGTGGGCCGGACCATAGCTCTTCGCCATGGCGAGGGTCGGCGGCGCGGCCCGTGAAGACGATCACCCGCTTACCGCCGTACGGCCACTCCGGGAAGCCGACCACGGTGTCGTAGGTGCCACGGCCAATCACGACCGCGTCGATGCCGGCGAAGAAGCCGCCGTAGCCGTGGTCCTCGCCGTGAAAGGGATCGAGCCAATCGAGGCCGCCGTCGGGACGAGCGATGAAGCCATCGAGGCTGACACCGATGAAGACGGCGAACTGGATGGCCATGGCTCCTCCCGGGCTCGGCGCTAACGAGCGCAACGCGCTTTTCAGCATCGGCCACCGCCGATTCGGTGGGCCGACCGTTGGCGGGCCTACCTCAGTGCGCAGAGATTGGCGAGATCGGCGGCGGAGGCGCTTTGGGCCGCGCCATCACGTGGTCGGCGGAGTTGCCACGCGGTCAACGATCCCGGTTGCGCCGCATTGCCTCGATCAGGGTTCGGGAGCGCACCGTCTTCTCCACTTCCGCCCGGAGATGGGCGGCGGCGTCCAGGAAAAGCGCGTGCGTGGCCAGTAGTGCCTGCAGCGATGCCGTCGGCGCCACGCCACCGTCGCTTTTGACGCGCAGCGGTTCTCTTAAGCGCAATAGAAGGGCCTCGGCGGCGGCGAAACGCCGCGCGGCGTCGTCGAGCGGGTTGTCGGCGAGGACCTGCACCAGGGCAATCTCGGTCAATCAGCGACTGGCGGGGCGGTGTCGCCTTCGATCGGCCGCGCGGCGCGGCGTTGTCGCGCGCCGGGAGGTGTCGCAAAAGGCTGTCACGGATGAGAATCCGCAGCGGGCGCCGAGGGGCGGCGGCTCGCTTCTTCGCGCTGGTGGCCACCCACGACGGCGAAGTGTACGACATTTTGGGTCCTTGCGGCACCCAAATGTCATACAGTTCGACCGCCTACTGCAGCGAGCAGCGATTGGCGAGATCGGCGGCGGAGGCACCCTGGGAACGCGCGATCGTGTGGTTTGGCGGCGGCGCGACTCCGGTCTCCACCCAGGCGGCGATCGCGTCAACCGCCGCGCGCACGCAGGGGAGCATCGGCCGCAGCACCGTATTGCCGTAGGAATCGACGCCGTAATGGTCGTCGAACTGGGGGTCGACGTGGTTGCCTCCCTGGACGACGTAGTAACGGTGGCGGCTGCTCTTGCGAGCCCGCGCGACGAGCTGGACATAGAGGTCCGAATCGGTCGCGATCGGCAACAGCGAGTCCTGATCGCCATGCAGCGTAATCAGCGGCCGTTGGAGGTTTCCTGTATTCGCCACTTCCTGGAGCCGGGGCAGAATGGCGGGATTCTGCTCCACGCGGGCCGCGTAGTTGTAGAGCGCGTCGGGATCCGTCGGCGGCACCGCCAGCGCGGCGGGCGCCACGCACGAGGGACCAATGCCGAGCGGGTCTGAGCAGGTGTAGCCCGTGTATTCCGGATCGAATTCCAGCCGGTAGATCTTCTGCGTCAGACCCCAATAAATCGCCCAGTGGTAGTTCCAGAGCGGCTGGGACTGGGGATTGAATCCGACCGCGGCGAGCGCCGCCACCGAGGGCGGAAGGCCCAAAACGTCGCCCGGATAGTTGAGGAGCGCGGTCGGCAGATAAGTGAAGAGGTTGAATCCGGTGGTCGGCTGCGCCGGCGTCACGTGCGAAGGAAGCTCCGGTAGAAACAGCGTGCCCTCCCAGTCGACGCCGCCGTCGTACAGCCGGTCGTGTTTGAAGTCGGTCTCGATCGCCCGCCGGGTCTGGTAACCGCCGTTGGAGACGCCCGCGGCGTAGGAGCGCGTCACCCGCGCGATTCCGTATTGAGGCGCAAGGAGGTTGAGCAGCGCTCTTGCCGCGCGCGTCGCCTGGCGCATCCGGAATGTCCACTCCGCGATTGCCGCGCCCGGCTCCCAGGGTGTGCCGCTGCTGTCCGTCTCGTCTGTTCCGCCGCGGAAGAAGTTGGCGCCCATGTTGCCCTTGTCCTGCGAGACGTAGGCCCAGCCTTTCTCGAGGACGTAGTCGGAGAAGACGAAATCGCTGGCGAACGCGTCGCGAATCCCCGGCGTCCCGGCGGTGAGGAGTCGACCGTTCCACGAATCGGGAATGCGGATGACGAACTGCGCGTCGTGGTGGCACTCGGAAAAACAGGCCTGTTGAAGGGTCGGCGGCGGAGTGCATCCGGGAATGAAGGGCGTCCCATCGCGCGCGACGAGCAGTGGCTCGGACTGGAACGCGTTGCAGGCGTCGGTGAAGTAGCCGTCGATCTGGATGCCTGCGACCGCTGGCGCGGTGGGGTTCGAGTAGTGGGAGTTGAGCGTGCCCGAGCCGGGCGGCGGAAAGCCGCTGCCGGTCAGGCTCCCGGTGTCGATGTACGGATTGCCCGTGGTGGTGAGGTCGGCGATCTGGTGACAGTCGATCCACTCCGCCCCCAAGGCGTTTTTCCATGCAGACAAGTCGGCGGGACAAGTTTGGACCGCGGCGTGACCGGGTCGCGCCGCGAAGGCCGCACCTGCGAACGCTGCGGCCAGGATGGCTCTCTTCGTCAACAATGGGTACCTCCCTTCAAATTGCGAACAATTTGAGAATATGCATCTCGTGTCCAGCGGCGCAGATCGATTGCCTTTTGCCGAACAGTCGCGTCTTGGAGATGGCTCAGACAGTACGACTGTGCAAAGGCTCGAGCGTTCGACGGAGCGCGTCATGGGCGCTGGCACAGTGCAGAGCGGGATTCCAGTTCTCGGGGAAATTCCCCGGGGCGCGCACTTCTGCCAATTCTATGAGCAGCCGGGCTTCGTGGTCGGCTTGCCCTGCGGGGAGCCAGAGCAGACATGAAGCATCGCATCCTCGTGATGGATGACGATCATGACGTCCTCGAGGCGATGAGCATCGTCCTCAAGTCCGGAGGATACGCGGTGACGACGGCAACGAGCGGACAGGTGGCCCTGGATCGCCTTCATCAGGGCCTGAAGCCGTCTCTGATCGTGCTCGATCTGATGATGTCCGGGATGAACGGCTGGCAGTTCATGGCCGAGCTGCACAAGGATGCATCGCTCGCCAGGATCCCGCTGATCATCGTGTCTGGCGGCGGCTACCCCGCCGGCGAGATCGACGCGCTGGGCGCTGTCGGATATCTGAAAAAGCCGTTCGATGTTTCGACCATCTACTCGATGGTTGAAAAGTACATTTGAGCAGACGCGCCGTCTGTTCAGTTGAAAGAAGGCAGTGGAGGAGTGCCATGGCGAAGAAAAGAGTGGCGGACGTGTTGGTGGATACTCTCGCAGCGGCGGGAGTCGAGCGACTCTACGGAGTTGCGGGCGACTCGCTCAACGGAATCACCGACTCGATTCGCAAACAAGAGAAGATGCGATGGATTCCGGTGAGGCATGAAGAGACCGCGGCGTTTGCGGCTGGTGCGGAAGCGCATCTTACCGGGCGATTGGCCGTCTGCGCCGGAAGCTGCGGTCCGGGCAATCTGCATTTGATTAACGGGCTCTACGACTGTCAGCGCAGCCGTGTTCCTGTCCTCGCCATCGCGGCGCAGATTCCGAGCTACGAGATTGGAAGCGGATACTTTCAGGAAACCCACCCGGAACATCTCTTTGCTCAGTGCAGCCACTACTGTGAGCTGATTTCCCAGCCGGAGCAGATGCCACGAATTCTGGAAATCGCGATCCAGACCGCGCTCTCGCGGCGGGGGGTTGCCGTCGTTGCCCTGCCCGGAGATGTCGCCTTGCGCAACGCCGTCGAACAACAACCGCGCCTCCATTTTCCGGAGCCGAGGCCGCTCGTGGTTCCCTCCGATGATGAATTGGAGACCCTGGCGAAGGTTCTCAATCAGTCAAAGAAGGTCACCATCCTCGGGGGAGCGGGCTGTGCCGGAGCGCACAGCGAGCTGATCGATCTCGCGGGCAAGCTCAAGGCCCCGATCGTCCACGCGATGCGCGGCAAAGAGTTCATCGAGTACGACAACCCGTTCGACGTGGGGATGACCGGCCTGCTCGGATTTTCCTCCGGCTATCACGCGATGATGAGCTGCGACCTTTTGCTGATGATTGGAACGGACTTTCCCTACCAGCAGTTCTTTCCCAAGGATGCGACGATCGTCCAGATCGACATCCGGGGAGAACAGCTGGGCCGGCGCACCAAGGTCGATCACGGTTTTGTGGGGGACACGAAGACGACCCTCCGAGCCCTGTTGCCCAAGCTGGATCCAAAGAACGATGACAAGCATTTGAAGAGCGCGCTGGAGC